>Ga0114129_10000928_pt1 | contig 38253 bp, 31 predicted proteins | sample RhiMetdeltSRZDD1_FD_80071 | JGI IMG/M metagenome (GOLD analysis project Ga0114129, IMG submission 80071) | Populus rhizosphere microbial communities from Tennessee, USA - Rhizosphere MetaG P. deltoides SRZDD1 (version 2) (version 2) | ecosystem: Host-associated > Plants > Roots > Rhizosphere >...
CGCGCGCGCGCTCGCGGCGTCGTCCGGCTCTCCGCCGCCGGACGGTGCCACCGCTGGTGGTGCCACCCCTGGTGGTGCGCTCTCCGCGTCCGCTACGTCCGCCGCCCCGACACTGGACGAAGAGCTCGAGTTCCTGCGCCTGCAGGGTCCCGAGGTGCCGAAGCTCGTCGAGGCGCTGCGAGCCGAGCGCGACCGGTTCTCCGCCGTCGTCTTCTTCACCTACCTCTACTACCCGACCTTCTGGGGACTCTCGGCCGTGCCCGAGCGGGCGGCGCTCGTACCCACGACCCACGACGAGCCGCCGCTGCGCTTTTCGATCTACCGCGAGGTCTTCGCGCTGCCGCGTGCCTTCGGCTTCTTGACGTCGGCGGAAGAGGCTCTCGTCCGCCGCCGCTTCGACCTGGGGAGCCGCGACGTCGTGCTGGCGGGGATGGGCATGGACGTGCCCGCAGCGCCGGACGTCGCGGCGTTTCAGGCGCGTCACGGGATCGCTCGGCCGTATGCGATCTATGCGGGCCGCATCGACGCCGGCAAGGGTTGTGCCGAGATGCTGGCGCATCACGAACGCTACCGCAGCCGCCGGCAGCGGCGTCACGACCAGCGGAACGAGCTCGACCTGCTGCTGATCGGCCGGCTCGCGATGGCCGAGCCCGATCAGGAGGGCGTTCGCTACCTGGGATTCCTTCCCGAGGCCGAGAAGGCTGCTGCGCTGGCGGGCGCGCACGCAGTCGTCTGTCCGAGCCCGTTCGAGAGCCTGTCGATCGCTCTCCTCGAAGGCTTCGCGCTCGGGACCCCCGGCCTCGTCAACGCCCGCTCGGAGGTGCTGAAGCAGCACTGCCTGCGCTCGGGAGCGTCCCTCTTCTACGAAGACGGCGACGAGTACGCGGAGGCCCTGGACCTCCTGGTCCGCGACGGCTCGCTTCGGAAAGCGCTCGCTGCGAGCGGCCGGCGCTACGTGGAGACCGAATACCGCTGGGATGTGGTCCTCGACCGCTGGCGCGCGCTGATCCGCGCGGCGGCGGGCGGCAGGCTCTGAGGCGCGGGCGTCCACTCGCTGCACGACCCCGCACCTGCATCAGTACTCGTCGTGTAACTCCTTCACGGAGCACCGCCCGGAATCTCATGGCGCAGGCCCCCGCACTGCCCCGGATCGCGAACTCGTTCCGGAACGAGTTCGAGAGACCTCCGTCCGGTGGCGCATCTGGCGCGAAGCAACGCCATAGCGCCTCGGATTCTCCCGCACGGAGCTGGCGCCACCGTTGCCGTTGCCATGCCCGAAGTAGAGTCGTGCCTCGTAAGCGTTGTGGCTTCGGCACCGCAGCTGGATGTTCGCCGCCGTGGCCTCTCCACCGAGCGCATGGGGCGTCACGTGATGGAACTCCAGGAACCCGCGCTCGTTGCAGCGCCGGCCGCTCGTTCCCACGAAAGCGCAGCGCCCCAGGTCGCGCAGCCAGACCGTGCGCTTGACCTCGGCTGGGACGTGCCGCGATCCGGGCACGACGCTGCCCGCGGGGCGCGGTCTCTCGACGGCGCCGAACTTCTTCTGGGCGAGGTCGGCGAGCAGCGCCGTCAGGGCGCGGTCCAGGATGGCGGCTTCGTCTCCCGAAGGCACGCTGTGCCGCAGCAGGTCTTTCGCGAGTCGCAGCTTCTCGAGGGTTTCGCCCCCGATCGTGACCTGGACTCGATACCGGTCGGGAGCGAGCGGCGTCACCTCGGCGGAGCGCCTCGCCGGAGGAAGGGACCCCAAGGGCTGCGCACTCGGAGCGGCATCGTATGTGGAGATGGCCGGCGGACGATCCGGATCCACGGCACCAACCGCATGAGAAGCAGTGGCGGCCTCGGCACGCGCTGAGCCAGGACGGGGAGCCGCCGTCTGATCGGCAGGTGCAATCGTAGGATCCGAAGCTCCAGGAGGGCTGTACGGCCTGGCTGGCGGGAGCTTCCGAACGAACGACGGAGCGTCAGGCCGAGGCCAGAGGGCGGCGGCGATCTCTTCGACCTGGGCCTTCGTCTTGCCCCGGGCCGATTCGAGCACGTCCCGATGGTTGGCAGGTGTCAGATGAGGGGCGAGCAGCCGAACGCTCGAGAAGTTGATCGCAGCGTCCTCGAGCAGCTCGAGGATCACGGGGAAGCGCCGCGTCGCGCGGGCGACCGCGATACGGCTGTACGACTCCTGCTCGGAGAGGCTGAGGACGTCGCGACAGTAGGCGAACAGCGAGCCATGGCCGGCACGGAAGTGCACGTCGCGGGTATCGAGCTCAGCCAGGTGAGCGACGAGGAGCACCGTGGCCCCACGCTCGCGCGCGGCGAGGTCCTGGACGCGAATGACCAACTCAGCGTCGGAGAGCTGGCGTAGGGACGCGACGAGGTCCTGCTGCATGCCCCCTTGTATCGCGAGTGGTTGTCTAATCAGGTCCGAAATGAAACACGGATCGCACGTTCACTCCGCGAGCCGCCAGCGGGCGATCCGGCCTCAGGATGATCGAGGCAGGCGCTAGAACTTTGAGACGCCACCAGTCGCGAGCGCGACCGGAACCAGCTCGTAGCCTTCGTCGGCGGTGAACCACGACACGAACCCCTGCCCTCCGAAGGCGACGAGCAGCGGGTGATCCGAGGCGCTCTGCGTCGAAGCGATGGCCGTCGCTGGAGCGAACGTGTCCCTGGCCTCGTCCCAGCACGTCGCCTGGATCCGCGCTCCACCACCGCCTGATTCCTTCCAGGCGACGAGCACCCGCCCGCCAGTGGTGAGCACGCTCGGGTGGCTTGCGGACTCGACCGCGCCCAGCCGCAAGCTGCCGCCCAACGCCTTCCCGGCCTTGGTCGAGCGCGCGTAGAAGATCCCGCCCGGCCGGGGGCCCTCGCCGCTGAACCACGCGAGGTGCTGGACCCCGTCGGCGCCGACCGAAAGCGAGGGGCCGTGGTGCGGGCAAGCGCTGGTGCTCCAGTCGTCGAAGGTCGCCCGGACCGGGACCGCGAGCCTATCGGAGCCGAGGCGTGCCAACGAGTGGTCGCGAATCCCGCCGGGGAGGATGTCGCGCCACAGCAGCACCGGCTCGCCAGTCGGGTCGAACGCGAGCGCCAGCCGGCAACACTCGCAGGCGTGGTCCTTGAGCTTTCGGTTGGGGCCGAAGCTGCGGCCGTCGTCACGGCTCGTGGCGAAGTAGATCGCAGCGCCCTCGTAGGCCTGCTTCTTTGCCAGAGCGGCCTCGCGGTCGCGCTTGTCGATCCACGCCACGACGATCTCGCCCTTTGGAGAGACGCCCAGCACGTCGAAGCGGTGCCCGGTCACGACCCCTTCGTCGTTCAAGGTGACCGGTGTCGTGAAGCTCCTCCCGCCGTCGGTCGAGCGCGAGAAGCGGATGCGGCCGCTGTAGGCCTTGTCGAGCTTCTGCGTCCAGCTCACCAGGATCGTGCCGTGCGGCGAGACGGCCAGCTTGGGTCGGTTCTCGCCGTTTGCGTCGATCTTCTCCGGGTCCGGGTTGACGCGGACCGCGCGCTCGAAGCTTCGGCCCAGGTCAGGCGACGACGTGACGTAGACCGCCGGGCCCTCGACAAAGGCCAGCCAGAGCCGTCCTCGGGAATCGAACGCGGGCGTCGGGTACTGCGAGAAAGGAGCGGCCGGGCCCCGGATCTCCTCCGGCGCTCGGACGGGTAGCGCGGCTCGTGCCGGAGCGGTGTGCGCTTCATGCCCCTCCGCCAGGGCGAGCGGCGCGGAACAAATGAGCGCGCCCAGCAGGGCCAGGCCGCTGTGCCTCATCGGGGCCAATCGAGCTCGAGGCCGGCGTACAACGTGCGCGGCATGCCCGGCGCGAACTCGCGGCCACGCTGCAGCGTGTAGGACGAGCTCTCCGAGTAGCGCTCGTCGGTCAGGTTGAGCACACGTGCGATGGCCGCGACGCCCTTGCCCAAGCGCACTCGCCCACGCAGGCTCAGCAAGGTGTGGCCGTCGTAGCGCTCGGTGTTCGCGGCGTCCATCCAGTAGGGGCCTACATGGAAAAGCTCCAGGGACAGAGTGCCGACGCGATGGGTCAAGCGGAGCGCCAGGTTCGCGATCTGGTGGGGCGCCAGCTCCTGCTCGTTGCCGCTGTAGTCCACACCACGCGCCGGGTCCACGACCCAGGAGGCGTAGCTGTGATCGGCATACGAGTAGGCTCCGGCGACCTCGAGCCAGCCCAGCGGCGTGGCGTTGAGCCCGACTTCGATCCCGTCGTGGCGCGTCTTGCCGGCGTTCACCGCTTGGGTCGAGCCGTCCACCGGGTCCCGGAAGCTCAGGATGTCGTCGTGCATATCGAGGCGGTACAGCGACAGCTCCAGGAAGGCGCGCTTCACCGGTGTGACGCGCAGCCCCAGCTCGTAGTTGTCGGCCTTCACCGGTTCGAGATCGATCGTATTGAGCGCGGTTCCCTGCCGGAACAGCTGCCCCTCCGACGGCGCCCGGAACGCGTGACGGTACGACGCGAACGCGTTCAGCGAGTCGTGCAGCTGATAGGTGAGGCCGAGCTTCGGGCTCAGGTGGTCGTAGCCCGGCGAGCCGTCCACCGGCCGCCGGTAGCGGGCCGAGGCAGGCGTTTCGAGCCGGTCGTCGTAGCGGTAGCCCACGTGGTCGTAACGCAGGCCGAGGTCCAGCCGCAGCCTCGCGGTGGGCGCGAGCGACATCTGGGCGTAGGGCGACACCGCCCGGTAGCGCACGTCGTAGTCGTAGATCACGGGCCCGAGCGCATAGTCACTGTAGACGGTCTTGCCGTTCGGCGTGCGCGTGGTGCTCGTTTGGATCTGGTTCTCGAGCCTTCCGCCGGGACTCAGGTCGAAGTCGACGCCGGCCACGAGCTGGGCCCGCAGCGGGGCGATGTCACGGCGAACCTTGGCGAGCAGCCCGTAGGACGTGTTCCTGGTGTTGTAGAGCGTGGGATCGTAGCTGAGCGTCCAGTTTGGCAAGAGGTCCATGCTGTCGTAGCGGAAGTACGGGATCGCGCTCACCAGGGTGGGCCCGGACACGTAACTCGCCTCAGTCGAGAGCCGGAACGCCGTCACGTTGCGCTGCGATATCGGCGCCAGGTTCCAGGTCGGGTTGTGGAGGTAGTCGTCCTCCTGCAATGCCGAGCTGCCCGCCGTCTGCTGATCGATCGCGCTGAAGCTGGCGAGCGTCTTCCAGAACCATGACTGGCCCGCCCGATCCCAGCGCAGCGACCCGGCCTGGCGGTCGTAACCGGTTGCGTCACGCCAGCCGTCGGTGTGCGTGAGGTTCACGTCCGCGCGAACGGCATCGCGCGCGCCCCCGCCGTTCAGCGACACGAGCCCACGCCAGTAGCCGTAACTGCCGCCTTCGAGGCTCGTCTCCACGCCGGGAGGGCCGAAGGCCGACCGCGTCAGGACGTTGACGACGCCGCCGATCGCGTCGCTGCCGTGAAGCGCCGAGCCGGGCCCTTTCGTGACCTCGATGCCGTCCGCCTGCGGCAAATTGATTTCGTAGAGCGCGTTGTGGTTGAAGAACCCCGTCGAGCGCGTTGGAACGCCGTCCTCCAGGTACAGGTAGACCGGGTTGGTAGTCAGCGGCTGGCGGATCGCCGCCATGTGACCTTCTCCGCCAGTGGTGCTGACCCAAACGCCTGGAACCCGGCCCATGATCTGGCTCGGGTGCGTGGGCTTCACCTCGGCCAGCGCCTCGCGGCTCACGGCATCCACGGTCGCGGGCGTCTCGCGTTTGAGGCGCGCCTCGCGCGTCGCGGTTACGGTCACTTCTTCCTGGAACGACGGCGTGCCGCCGGCCACGTCCGCGGGCACAGCATCCGCGGCGGCCACAACCGGCGTCTCGCCGGCGCTGGTCCACGCTACTGCTCCCAGTGACAGAGCGGACACGAGGGCCAGGTCCTTCCACGAATGGCTCATGAGACTTGCTCGCTCGAGGTCCGTCGATTGGCATGAAGCCGGGCCATGAACATCCGACGAGGATGGGCTCCCGGCAGGGAAAGGGCAGTGACTGCAGTCACTTGCGTTGACCCCCAGTGCGAACGCTCACACTCGCGAAGGGCCGGAGCAGTGGGCGAGGAGCAGGTTTGCACCGCGATCCCCAGCGTCAAGGGAAAGCCTGGCACAGACGGATCGGTTATTAGTCGGAAAACGGGTCGTGCTCGGTTCCTGGTGCGGGCACGAGGGGAGGCGGAGCGCCCTAGCTCTTCAGCAGCTTCAGCACCGTTTCGGCGACGGCGCTGCCCTTCAGGATCGCGGCGGCGCGGGCGATCTGCTGGATCGCTTCCTCGATCGCCTCGGCGCCGGCGCCGCGCTCGATCTCGGCACGCGCTCGCAGGTAGTGCTTCTGCACGACACTCTCGCCGACCGGCCCGATGAGCGCCACGCATTCGTCGCGCATGCGGGCGAGTCGGGTGAGCAGCGGCGGTGGCGGAGTCGGCGTGGGCGTTCCCGGGGCGGCCGGTCGCTGCGGTGGTCGCTGCGCGGCCTGCTGCGCTTGCTGCGCCGCCTGCGGCACCTGCTGCGCGGGTGAAGCTGGCGACTGCGGCCGCTCCGACGCCGGAGCCGAGCCGCTCTGGCGCAGGCGGATCAGGTTGGTGGCCACCAGGCCATACAGCAGCTTGGCCGAGTCGAAGACGCTCATCTTGGCCGCGGCGGCGATCTGCTTGATCGAGCGTTGCCCGTCGATCTTGGACAGCAGCAACCACTCCATCGTGTTGAGGTTGATCTGGCCCTCGCGGGTCTCCAGGATCACGAACTCCGGGACCAGCTCCACCGACGGGATCTTCTTCGACAGCACGCGCCACTCGTCGAGCCGGCGCGCGGCTTCCATCAGCAGGTTGGTGTTGCTCTTCTGGATCGTCTGGCGCGGTGTGGGGATGCCCGCCTCGAAGCGGAACTCGCCAGTGCGCCAGATCGCGAGCGCGTAGACCGCCTCCTCGCCCGCAAGGTCGTCGTGCTCGGCATGGACGATGCGGCCCTCTTGCAGCCAGATGTCGCCCCGGTGTGAGCCATCGATGAGACGGAAGACGCCGGTCTTGCCGCTAACGCTGACGAGCTGAATGATGTCGGGTAGATGCAGCTCGGAAAGGGAGCCTTGAAAGGCCATTGAATTCGGGCCTTGGCGGGGACGGTTAAGTCCTGTGCTTACCGCCAATTAGCGCGAGGCTACCAATCCCGGACTCCGATGTCAAGACGCACGGGGACACACCGGGGGGTGCGGGGGGCGGGATGCCCCCGCAAGTCAGGTCGTTGGAGCTTCCCCTAACTGTTCTTGGCCAGGGCCGTTTCTTCGCGGCCGGCGAGGGCGCGGCGCTCGCGGTCGCGCGCGAGCGGGATGCTGTGGCGCTTGATCATCTCGTTGAGCGTCGTTGGCTTGAGGCCCAGCAGGCGCGCCGCGTCCTTCTGGACGCCACCGGTGGCGTCGAGCGTCGACTCGATGATGCGGCGCTCGAAGCTCGCGATCACCTCGCGCAGGTTGATCCCCTCGGGCGGCACCGACACCGGCGGGATCTGGAAGAAGCCGGGATTGGTGCGTACGCTCTCGGGCACGAGCTCGCGGTCGATCAGCGGGCCGGTGGCGAGCACCACGCCGCGCTCGATCACGTTCTCGAGCTCGCGCACGTTGCCCGGCCAGTCGTAGTCCATCAGCACCTGCATCACCTCGGGCGTGACGTTCTCGACCGCCTTGCCGTTCTCCCGTGCGTACTTGTCCACGAAATGTTGCACCAGTGCCGGGATGTCCTCCTTGCGCTGCCGCAGCGGCGGCAGCTGGACGGCGATCACGTTCAGCCGGTAGAACAGGTCCTCGCGGAAGCGGCCTTCGTCGACCGCGCGGCGCAGGTCGACGTTGGTCGCCGCCACCACGCGCACGTCGACCTTGATGATGTCGACGCCGCCCAGGCGCATGAACTCGCGCTCCTGCATCACGCGCAGCAGCTTGGCCTGCGTCTCGATCGGGATGTTGCCGATCTCGTCGAAGAACAGCGTGCCCTTGTCGGCGAGCTCGAACAGGCCCTTCTTGGCGTATACCGCGCCGGTAAAAGCCCCCTTGACGTGGCCGAACAGGTTCGACTCGAGGAGTTCGTGTGGCAGCGATCCCGAGTTGACCACGATGAACGGCTTGTCGCGCCGCGGCGAGTTCTGATGGATCGCCTTCGCGACCAGTTCCTTGCCGGTGCCGCTTTCGCCCGCCACCAGGATCGTCGAGCGCGAAGGCGCCACCTGCGAGATCAGCTGGAACACCTGGAGCATGCGCTGGCTCTTGCCCACGAGCTCCATGAAGCGGCTCTGGTCGCGAAGCGCAGTGCGCAGCTGGCGGTTCTCGTCGGCGAGCCGCCGTTGCAGCAGGCCGCTCGCGAGGATGTGCAACAGCTGCTGGTTGTCGAAGGGCTTGGGCACGAAGTAGAAAGCACCCTTCTTGATCGCGTCGATCGCCATCTCCATCGAGGCGAAGGCCGTGATCATCAGCACCACCAGCTCGGGGTCGTGGCGTTTCAGCTCCTCGAGCACCTCGAGCCCGCCCATCTCGGGCAGCATCACGTCGACGATCGCGGCTGCGAAGGTGTTCTTGCGCGCCATCTCGACGGCCAGCGGCCCGGTCTCGGCGAAGGTCACCTCGTAGCCGGCCTGCGACAGCACGCGGCCTAGAACGTCGCGCATCACCTCCTCGTCGTCGACGACGAGGACTTGTTCCTGGCTCATCTCACCCCTGCTGCGCGGCCTCCGAGAGCGCATGTGCCGGCAGCGCGACCTGGAAGGTCGTGCCGTGGCCCGGATCGCTCTCGACGAATATGGCGCCACCGTGCTCCTGGACGATGCCGTAGGAAACGGAGAGCCCGAGCCCGGTCCCCTTGCCGATGCCCTTGGTCGTGAAGAACGGGTCGTAGATGCGCCTGATGTGCTCGCGGCGGATGCCGTGGCCGGTGTCGCCCACCTCCACCACGACGGTCTCGTCGTCTGCGTGGGTTTTGAGCGTGAGCCAGCCGCCGCTCGGCATGGCGTCGCGCGCGTTCAGGATCAGGTTGAAGAACACCTGCTGGATGCGATTTTCGTTGCCGCGGATCGCGGGCAGGCGCTCGGTCAGCTCGCGGCGCACGCGGATGCGCGAGCCGTCGAGCTGGTGTTCGACGAGCGCAAGCACGTCGGCGAGCACCTTGTTGACGTCGACGCGATCGAACTCTGTGCCGCTCGATCGTGAGAAGTTGAGCAAGCCGTTGATGATCTTGGCCGCTCGGAAGCTCTGTTTCTCGATCTTCTCGAGCACTTGCTGGCGCGGGTCCTGTTCGTCGAGCTGGCCGCGCAGCAGCTGCGTGTAGGACGAGATCCCGGCGAGCGGGGTGTTCACCTCGTGCGCGACGCCGGCTGCGAGCAGGCCCACCGACGCCATCTTCTCGGTGTGCTGCAGCTGCTCCTCGAGCCTGACGCGCGCCGTGACGTCGTCGAGGATCAGGATCGTTCCGCAGCGCTCGCCCGGTGCCGCCTGGAACGGCGCCACCGACAGGTTGACCATCTGGCTGCGGCCGTCGGCCGCGGGCAGGTGCAGCTTGTAGACGTGCGCGATCTCGTCGCGCTCGCCGAGCACCAGCGAGCCGCGCAACGCCTCGAGGAAGGCCTCGGGGAAGACATTGTCGAGCGCCTGGCCGAGCACCTCGGCGCGGGCTCGCCCATAGAGCCCCTCCATCGCCCGGTTCCAGCGCACCACGCGGCCCTCGAGGTCGAGCACCACGATCCCCGAGTCGAGGCTTTCCAGGATGTTCTCGTTGTAGTCCTTGAGCCCGCGCAGCTCGTCGGCCTTCTCCGCGAGGCGGCGGTAGAGCCGCCCGTTCATGATCGCTGTGGCCGCCTGCGCCGCGAGTGCTTTCAGCGTGTCGACTTCCTCGCTGTTGAGCGGGTCGAGGCCGTCCTTGCGCCCGACCCCGAGAACGGCGATCACCTCGCCCTTCACGCGGCACGGGAACAACCACGCGAGGCCGGACGCCACGAGCTGGGGCGTGTCCACCGGGCTCTGGTCGATGTCGACCGCTTGCCCGGTCGAGAGCCATTCCAGAAGCGGCGTCCCCTTTGCGATGCGCGGCCGGCCCTCGCCGGTGCGAGGTACGCCGTGGCTGCGGAACGGCACCAGATCGCCGCCGGCGTCGGGCAGCAGCAGCGCCATCTCGCGCAGCCCGAGCGCCGCACCAATCCCCTCGAGCAGGCGCTCGGAGGTGCGCTCCAGGTCGAGGTCGGCGTTCAGGTCCTCGGACAGCCGAACCAGCGCTTTGCGCCAGCTGTAGCGCTCCTTGTAGAAGAGCCGGTCGAGCGCCTCCTGGATCCGCGTCTTGACGGTCGAGAATGCGAGCACCACCACCACAGCGCTCAAGAGCGCGATCAGCGTGGTGTGCGGCTCTTCCCAGAGGACGTCGGTGACGCCGACGGTGAGGAGTGCCAGCCCGACGATCACCGCGACCGCGAGCACGTAGCCGAGCGCGCGGCGGAACAAGAGCTCCACGTCCATCAGCCGGTGCTTGACCACCGCGTAGGCGAGCGAGAGCGGAATGAGAGCGAGCGGACCGTAGCCGGCGAGCTCGAGCGCCAGCCCGGGCTGGCGCCCGAGTGCCCACGGCAGGGCGTAGAACGCCAGGAACGGGAAGGTGCCGGCCGCGGTGCCCCAGAGCAGCCACTTGACCTGTCGCCGCGGCACGAGCCCACGCGTGCGCCGATAGGAGTCGACGAGCACCGCCACCGCGAGCGTGAAATACGCCGCGAAGTAGAGCGGCTCGGCGCGGTCGATCGCCTCGACGATGGCCCAAAGCGCATCCTGCTCTTCTCCGGAGGCCACCAGGACGTGGCTCATCGCCCCGGCGCCGGTCACGACCAGCGCCGGCAGGTAAAGCGCCGGCACCAGCCAAGCGCGCGATGTGCGCGGGCGGCGCTCCGGGAACGCGAGGCAGAAATGCAGGAAAACCGCGGGCAGGAACAGCACTGCCAGCGAGTCGATCCAGAACAGCAGCCAGTCGAAGCGGGTGAGCGATCCCGTGTACGACGTCGAGTAGGCGAGGAAGAAGAGCCCGCAAACGGCGTAGAAGTGGAGTGCGGCGCGATCCGCGGGCCGGCGCAGCAGCACGACGGTGCCCACCACGAGACAGAAGAAACCGGCGAGCGACAGGTAATAGAAGGCGCTCACGTTGCCGCGCGCCAGCGGCCGCACGACCAATTCGAGCACGCGCCGCTCGCTCTCGCGCAGCAGCGAATAGCTGGTGCGCTCGCCGGTCCGGCGCTCGGCAAGCAGGCTCTCCAGCCGGCTCGAGCGGAGCGCCTCCTCGCCGTCGACGGCGAGGAGCACGTCTCCTACCTGGACGCCTGCGGCGTCGGCGGGTCCTCCCGGTGCGATGCGCGCGGCCACGAGGCCCTGCGGCGTCTCTCGCCAGAACGCGCCATCGTCCATGAGCGTGAAGCTCGCCTTCAGGACGAGGTTGGCCACACCGAGGCCTGCGAGCGCCAGGCCCACGGCGACAACCACAGCGTTCTGGAAGCGGCGGGATCTCATGTCACGCGTGGCTCTTCGGCCACGAATCGGGCTCGATCCAAATCAAAGCAATCCACATGCCTGGATGGGCGCATGATCAAGGAGCGTAACCCCATATAGGAAAGGCCTTCCTTCTGATTTCCCGATCTTGAATCCACTGATCCGAATCGGAAACCGAGAATTTGGATTGCTTCCCAAGCGCAAAAAATTGAGGCCCTCTCGAGCCTCGTCCTCCCGAACCGTCAGGTGCGTCTGCCTAGAATCAGGTCCTTCTCCCTAGAAGCGGACCGAGATGCCTCCGACGACTCGCGTGGGCGGATCCTGAACCGCGAGCTCGTCCAGGAAGCCCGCCTCGGACGCCTCGTAGAACATGTTGCGGACCGACAGCAGCAGCTCCCAGTCGGCGCGCGTGAGCAGCGCGAGGAACGGGAGGCCCTGTGTGAGCTGGACGTCGAAGCGGGTCGACGTCGCGGACGCTCGGACTCCGGTGCTCGTCGGAGCACCCGAGTCCACGAGCGAGTTGAGCCGGCAGAGCGCGACAACGCGCGTGTCAGACCACCCGATGAAGGTCTCGACGCGGGCCGCGAGGTCGTGGAACTCGGCCACGTCGAATGCCGTCATGGGCGCTGCGCCGAACGCGGTGGCGCCCGAACGGCGCCCCTGGCCGAAAGTGTAGGTGACCGAGCCATCCATGACACGGCCGAAGCGGCGGCCGAGGCTGACCCCGAACCCCTTCGCCCCGAGCGTGCCGGCGTTGCGCACGAATGGCGCGCCGCCCTCGAAGACCGTCAGCAGGGCGTCGTGAGTCGACTCGGCGAACAGCTGCGCGCTCACGTGGGCGGAGGGGCTGAGCGTCCGCGTGACCCCCATCTCGTAGCGCAGCGACCGACCCGGCCGCAGGCCCTCGTTGAGACGCGCCCAGCTGATCGCAGGCGAGGCCGCGACGGTCGAGACCGTCAAGAGGTCGCCGCCGGGCGTGAGCGTGCGAGTCGCGAAGGAGCCCCGCACCACCGTCTCACGGTCGCTCTGCAGCTCGACCTCGAGGACGGTGTCGGCGTGATGCGAATCGGGCAGGAAGCCGAGGTAGGTGTAGCGTGCGCCCGCCGAGGCTCGCAGTCGCTCACCGATCTTCCAGCGGTCGCGCAGGAAGACCGCGCCCAGCGCGCGCGCCGGCTCGCGGAGGCCGATGTCGAGCGCCTCGTGGCTCTCGCCGGCGCCGTAGCCGGCTCCCACCTCGATCTCGTGCCCGGCGCCAGGCTCGAGCACGAACTCGGCGGCCACGCGCCACGCGCGCCCCTCGTTCTCGCTCATCAGGCCGCCCAGGGTCCAGCTCACGCCCTCGGTCAGTCGACCTTGCAGCTGCAGCGAGCCCATGCCGGCCGGCAGCCCGAGACCGCTCGCCTCGGGAATGTCGCCGCCCGAGCCGCCGGTTGCCGCCAGCTCCACACTGCCGTCGAGCGCACCCGGATTGAGCGCCACCTGCGTGTCGAGCGAGAGCGCGGGCGCGCCATCGTCCTCCGGGACCTGGGGGCCGACGGTCTCGAGCACCGAGCGGCGCTTGTGGCGCACCAGCCAACGCCATTCGGCCTGGCTCGCGGCCTCGTCCTCGGCCACTGTGGTCTCGCCCGCCTGATTTGCGACGGGCGTCAGACTCAGCCTGTAAAGCGCGTCGCGGTTCGGGAGCACCGTCACGTGGCGTGCCGCGGAGGGCTCGTGGCCCGAGCCGATGGCGCGCAGCGTGTAGGAGCCTGCCGGAAGCGAGGGCAGCACGAACTGCCCCTGGCTGTCGGCGAGCGTCACCAGGCTGCCGCCGCGAAGCCCCTTGCCGAAGATCGAGACGAGCGCGCCCGCGACCGGCACTCCGCGCGTGCTTTCCACCCAGCCGACGAGGCCGCCCCCGTCGTCCTCGCGAGCCTCGGAAGCGAGGGGGGACAGGAAGGTGGAGGCGACGACCGCCCAGCCGAAACGCCGGCAGGAACTCAACGCGCTGACCTCCAGGGGGATCTCTAGACCCGTTATCAAGCTCGACCGTACCAAGGGCCTCACGCCCCTGTCAACTAGCAAGGGGGGCCGAGCCACAGGCTGAAGGGTCAGACCAAGGGCAAACGGACTGGCTGGACGGTATGAAGTGGGGGCATCCCGCCCCCACACCCCCGGGGAAGCGTGTGCTATAAGGGCCCTCCGACGCGCCACCCATGACCAGGATCCACGACGTCACGGTACCGCTCGTTCCCGGGCTGCCCGTCTTCCCCGGCGACCCGCCGCTCGTGATCGAGAAGGTGACGCGGGCAGGGGAGTCTCCCTACGGCCTGGCCCAACTGCATCTCACGACCCATACCGGGACGCACGTGGACGCGCCCCTGCACTTCGTCGCGGGGGGTGTGGCCGTCGATGCCTTGCCGCTCGAGATCCTGATGGGCAAAGGCCGGGTCGTCGAGATCCAGGCTCGCGAACGGGTGGAGCGAGCCGACCTCGAGGCGCTCGATCTGCGCGACGACCTGCGCGTGCTGCTCAAGACGCGGATGTCCGGCCAGCTGCTGAAGCCCGGCTACCAGGAGGATCACGTCTACTTGACCGGCGACGCAGCGCACTACCTGGCGCAGGTCGGCCTCAAGCTCGTGGGCTTCGATTACCTGTCGATCGACCGCTTCGGCGACGCGTCCTACCCGGCGCACCACGCGCTCCTCGGAGCGGGTGTGGTGGTGGTGGAAGGGCTCGACCTGTCGGAGGTCGAGCCGGGCGAGTTCGACATGACCTGCCTGCCGCTGCGCGTGGGTGGGGGCGACGGAGCCCCGGCTCGCGTCGTGCTGCGCTCGCGCGGCTGACGGGAAGAGGGCGGCGGCTCCATGAACGTCCTGCTCCTCCGGGACGTGGTCGCGATCCTGCTCGCGGGCGGCGCCGGAGAACGCCTGTATCCACTCACGCGCGAGCGCGCCAAGCCGGCAGTGCCCTTCGGCGGCCCCTACCGGATCGTCGACTTCACCTTGTCGAACTGCATCAACTCGGGCTTGCGCAAGATCTTCATCGCCACACAGTACAAGGCGCAGAGCCTGAACCGCCACGTGCGCATGGGCTGGAACGTGGTAAACCGCGAGCTCGGCGAGTTCATCGAGATCCAGCCGCCCCAGAAGCGGATGGGGGAGCACTGGTATCTGGGCACGGCCGACGCGGTCTGGCAGAACCTGTATGCGATCGAGCGCGAGAATCCGCGCTGGGCGATCGTGCTCGCGGGCGACCACATTTACAAGATGGACTACGGCCGGATGCTCGACGTGCACATCGCGCGCGGCGCCCGTCTGACCGTTGGGGCGATCGTGGTGCCGCTCTCGGAAGCGGGCCGCTTCGGCGTCCTCGAGGTCGACAGCGACGCGCGCGTCGTCGGGTTCCGCGAGAAGCCGCAGCTGCCGCCCATCGTGCCGTGGAGCCCGGGCAGCTGCCTCGCCTCGATGGGCGTCTACATCTTCGACACCGAGGTACTGATCGCCGCGCTGCGCCACGACGCCGAGACCGCCTCGACCCACGACTTCGGGCGCGACATCGTGCCGCGGCTGGTGGGCTCCGACGAGCGGGTCTTCGCCTACCTGTTCTGGGACGAGAACAAGAAAGAGGCGCAGTACTGGCGCGACGTGGGCACGCTCGACGCCTACTTCGAGGCGTCGATGGACCTCGTCGAAGTGGATCCCGTCTTCAACCTGTACGACCCGGACTGGCCGCTTCGGACCTACCAGCCGCAGCTGCCGCCCGCCAAATTCGTATTCGACGAGGAAGGCCGGCGCGGAGCCGCAACGCAGTCGATCGTGTCGATGGGTTGCATCGTATCGGGCGGAGAGGTGCGCCGCTCGATCTTGTGCCCGGGCGTGCGGGTCCACTCATGGAGCCGCGTCGACGACTCGATCCTGCTGCCGGGCGCGATCGTGGGCCGCCATGCCCAGGTGAGGCGGGCGATCATCGACCGCGGCGTGGAGCTGCCGCAGGGCGCGCGGGTCGGCTATGACGCGGCGGAGGACCGACGGCGCCACACCGTCTCGGAAGGTGGGGTGGTAGTGGTGACCCCCGGCGAGGAATGTCTGGTAGCTGAGTCAGGAGCAAGCAGATGACCACGATCGATTCCGTGTTTGCGCGTGAGATCCTGGATAGCCGTGGCAACCCCACGATCGAGGTCGAGGTGGTGCTCGAGAGCGGGGCGATGGGCCGCGCCGCGGTTCCCTCGGGCGCCTCGACCGGGGAGCGCGAGGCGGTCGAGCTCCGCGACGGCGACAAGAAGCGCTACCTCGGCAAGGGCGTGCTGAAGGCGGTCGCGATCGTCAACGACATCCTGTCGACGGAGGTGATCGGCGAGGACGCGCTCGACCAGCCCCTGATCGACCAGATGATGATCGACCTCGACGCCACCGACTCCAAGAAGAAGCTGGGAGCGAACGCGATCCTCGCGGTCTCGCTCGCCGTCGCGAAGGCGGCGGCGGAGGCGAGCTCAATGCCGGTCTACCGCTACATCGGCGGCGCCGCCGCGCGCACGCTGCCGGTGCCGTTCATGAACATCCTGAACGGCGGCGCCCACGCCGACAACAAGGTCGACTTCCAGGAGTTCATGGTCGTGCCGCACGGCTTCCTGAGCTTCGCGGAGGCGCTCCGCGCGGGGACCGAGATCTTCCATGCGCTCAAGGGCGCGCTCAGGAAAAAGGGCTACGCGACCGCGGTCGGCGACGAGGGCGGCTTCGCCCCCAACGTGCGCTCGAACGAGGAAGGCATCGAGACGATCCTCGAGGCGATCGCGGCGGCCGGCTACAAGTCGGGCTCGCAGGTGTCGCTCGCGTTCGACGTGGCAGCCTCGGAGTTCCACGAGGGCAAGAGCAAGTACGTGCTCAAGAAGTCAGGCGCCGGCGTCAGGACCTCGGACCAGCTGATCGCGATGTACGAGAAGTGGACGAAGGTCTACCCGCTGGTGTCGATCGAGGACGGTCTGGGCGAGAAGGATTGGGCGGGCTGGGCGGACCTCACGAAAGCGCTGGGCGGCAAGCTGCAGCTCGTGGGCGACGACTTGTTCGTGACCAACACCAAGATCCTCGGCGAGGGCATCCAGAAGGGCATCGCGAACTCGATCCTGATCAAGGTCAACCAGATCGGTACGCTCACCGAGACGCTCGACTGCATGGCGCTCGCGAGCCGTGCCGGCTACACCTCGATGGTGAGCCACCGCTCGGGCGAGACCGAGGACGCGACGATCGCGGACCTCGCGGTGGCCACGAACTGCGGGATGATCAAGACCGGCTCCGCGTCGCGCAGCGACCGGGTCGCGAAGTACAACCAGCTGCTGCGGATCGAGGAGGAGCTCGGGCCGATGGCGCGCTTCGCGGGGCGCGGGGCCATCAACCCGCGGGTTGCGTAAGAAGAGGCCTGCTATTCCTCGTCGACGGTGATCTTGAGCGAGCGCAGGAACTTCTTGTCGAGCGGGGTCATCTTGAGCGGCGCGGGCTCGGCTTTCTCGAGTCGCACCTCGAAGGTGGGCGGTGCCACGGCGCCGCGCTCCTCGGCGCGGCTGAAGCCGATCGTGGCCTCGAGCACGACGGAGACGTCGTAGCCCTCTGCGCGGATGCGGCTCAAGCAGTGAGCGATCTGAGGGGATTCGGCCAGCACGCGGCGCAAGGTCGCGCCGACTTCCTCGGTGAGCCGGGTGACGTCCTCGCCTGCTGCCTGCTCCATCCGCCTGCCCTCGCTCTCCTACCGGGCATCATGATGCAGTCCGGTGCGGAAGCCTGTCAAGCCGACACAGGCGGGGGCGTGTTAAGTTTGAGCCCTTCATGAGCGGCAGCGCGCGCGGGGACGAGCGGCGCAGCGCCTCCGGCCTGCTCCGCGAACGGCTTTACGGCCCCGAGAGCCCGAAACAGCCCGAACCATCCGAACCGGGCCACTTTCCGTTCACCCGCGGCCTTCACCCGAGCGGCTACCGGGGTCGGCTGTGGACGATGCGGCAATACGCGGGCTTCGGCAGCGCGGCCGAGTCGAACCGACGTTACCGCTACCTCCTCGAGCAGGGCACGAGCGGGCTCTCGGTGGCGTTCGACCTGCCGACGCAAATCGGTTACGACTCGGACGATCCGCGGTCGCTCGGCGAAGTGGGCCGCGTGGGTGTCGCGATCTGCAGCCTCGAGGACATGGAGCAGCTCTTCGACGGGATTCCGCTCGAGCGCGTCTCGACGTCGATGACGATCAACGCCACGGCGGCGATCCTGCTGGCGCTCTACGTCGCCGTCGCGCGCCGCCGCGGCATCGCCGCGGACGCGCTCTCGGGCACGGTGCAGAACGACATCCTGAAGGAGTACGTGGCGCGCGGCACCTGGATCTATCCGCCGGGCCCGTCGCTGCGGCTCGTGTGCGACGTGATCGCCCACTGCCTCGCGAGCCTGCCGCGATTCAACCCGATCTCGGTGTCCGGCTACCACATCCGCGAAGCCGGAGCGACGGCACCCCAGGAGCTCGCGTTCACCTTCGCGAACGCGCTCGAGTACGTGCGCGCGGCGAAGGCGGCCGGGCTCGATCCGAACCGGGTCGGCGAGCGGGTCTCGTTCTTCTTCGCCTGCCATTCGGACTTCCTGGAGGAGGTCGCCAAGTTCCGCTGTGCGCGCCGGCTGTGGGCGCGGCTCGCACGCGAGCGGCTCGGGATCGAGACCCCGCGCGCCCAGCAGTGCCGCTTCCACGTGCAGACCGGCGGCGTGACCTTGACCGCACAGCAGCCCGACAACAACGTGGTCCGCGTCGCGCTGCAGGCGCTCGCGGCAGTGCTGGGGGGCTGCCAGAGCTTGCACACGAACGCGCGCGACGAGGCGCTCGGGCTGCCCACCGAGGCCTCGGCGCAGCTGGCGCTCAGGACGCAACAGATCCTGGCCCACGAATCGGGGGTGGCGGATACCGTGGATCCGCTCGGCGGCAGCTACGCGATCGAGGCCGCGACCGAGGCGCTCGAGCAAGAAGCGCTCAAGCTGCTCGATCGCATCGAAGCCCAAGGCGGCGCCAGCGCCGCAATCGAGCGGGGTCTGGTGCAGGCGGAGATCCAGGAAGCGGCGTACCGCCACCAGCAGCAGGTCGAGGCCGGCGAGCGCGTGATCGTGGGCGTGAACCGCTACCGCGAGGGTGAGCCGGCCGTGCCCGGCGAGATCCTGCGCATCGATCCCGAGCTCGAGCGCGCCCAGGTCGAAAGGGTCCGCGCGCTCAGAGCACGGCGGCCACACGCGCCCTGGGCCCAGGCCGTCGATGCGGTCGAGGCGGCGGCGCGCTCGGGCGCGAACCTGCTGCCCCCGATGGTGGAGGCAGTGCTCGCGTGGGCCACCGTCGGCGAGATCGCGGGGCGGCTGCGGAGCGTGTTCGGGGAGCACCGCGAGACGCTCGTCCTGTGAAGCTGGCGCGGCTCGTCTTTCGCCTGCGCCCGGAGGAGGCTGCGGCGCTCGCGTTCCTGCTGCCCACCACGTGGCTGACGCTCGCGGCCTTCGTCTACGCGCGCGAGGCGGGCGTCCTCGGTCCGCGCTACCCGGGCGGCGTCGCGCGCCTGCTGGTGGTGGTGCTGCTGCTTGCCGGGCTTGCGCTCGCGCTCAGGCGTTTTCCCGGCTCGCAAGTCGTCCACGCGCTGCGAGAGACCGTGCCGCTCTTCGCCTGTTTCCTGATCTACACCAACCTTCACGACACGATCGGCTTCGTGAACCCGCACGACGTCCATCATTGGCTGGTGGCACTCGACGCCCAGATCTTCGGCGTCCAACCGTGCGTGTGGGCCGAGCGCTTCATCTCGCCGGGCCTCACCGAGCTCATGCAGTTCCTTTACCTGAACTTCTTCTGGATCGCCCCGTCGACCAGCGTCGGGCTGCTGCTGCAGCGGCGCTTCGGCGAGTTTCGCGCCACCACCACCGGTGTAATCGCCTGCTTCTTCATCGGCTACGCGCTCTACGTCGCGTTCCCGGCGGCTCCGCCGCGGCTCGTGCTCGTGGCGGAGTTCACCAGGAACCTGCGCGGCTACCCGGTCGGCTTCTCGTCGCTCTCGGCGGAGGCATTCTCGCTGCTGCCGACCGACAGCCGTGCCGCGTTCCCGTCGCTGCACACGGCGGCGTCGAGCGTGGCGCTCGTCTACGCCTGGCGCTTCCTGCGCCGTTGGTTCTGGATGCTGCTGCCGTTCGTTCTCGGGCTGTGGGTCTCGACCATCTACCTGCGCCACCACTACTTCATGGACCTTCTGGCCGGCTGGGCGCTCGCACCCGTCGCGCTGTGGATAGCACCTCGGATCGACTCGTGGTGGGCGCAACGGCAACGGGCACTCGGCTACGAGCCGGCGCGTGGATGTCCTGGCGCGAGGGATGCCCCGGCGCGAGAGAGCGATGAAGCCAGTAGTGCGCTTTAGGCTCTCTCGCGCCGGTTGTGAGCCGGCCTAGGACGTGTCAGCAGGTACGGCTCAAAACGCGCCTCAACCTCGCTATGGCCAGACCTAGCGAGCTTGAGCCGCAGGCATCACGTCCGCCGACCACGCCTGGTCGCCCCAGGCGAGGGTCATCGTCGAGCCGTTCGTCGCCGGGGCGAAGCTGATCGTGAAGAGGTCAGCCGGGCCCGTCGTCTTGGCCGCCTTCAGCGGGACCCGCGCAACTTCCTGGCTGGCGATCGCCTGCGTGTAGTCGTCGAGGTGGGGCCAGGGCTCGTTCTTCATGTTGTCGGGCGCCTTGTCCCAGATCTTTCCGAGCGGCACGCCGAGGTCGCGATTGAGCACGAGCTCCCAGGTCTTGGGGTCGGCCGCGTGCACGTAGACCGAGTACTTGCCGGCGGGCACTTTCTTGCCGCCGATCATCACGTCGCTCTCGAGACTCAGGGTCGTGACCTGGTTCTCGCCCGCGCGCCACATGCGGTCCGGCGGCAGCTGCTTCAGAAGCTCGTCGAGCGAGCGGCCCTTCAGGGCCGGGCGGCCGTAGTCGACGGCGAGCTTCTTGCCGGCGACGCTCCCCGACGCGGCTCCCCGTGGGTTCTCAGCGAGAGCCGGTAGGGCGACAGCTGCGGCCAGCACGGTTGCGAGACAAGCCAAAGGCTTGGACATGGTTGACTGCTCCTTTGAGATGCAGGGATGACTCTTGCGCCCCTTCACGAATATACGCCGGCACCCGCTCCCGAGCGCAAGCTCAGGGTTCGCCGAGGACCTTCTTCAGCAGCGTGCCGACGAGCCGCGGATTGGCGCGACCGCCGGTCTTGCTCATCACCTGGCCCACGAACCACCCGAGCGCCGCAGCCTTGCCCCCGCGGTAGCTCGCGACTTGATCCGGGCTCGCCGCCACCACCTCGGCTACCGCAGCCTGGAGCGCGCCCTCGTCGTCGAGCTGCGCGAGGCCATCCCGCTCGACGATCGCGGCGGCGGGCTCGCCGGTCTCCCACATCCGCTCGAACACGTCCTTCGCGGTCTTGCCGCTGATGCTCGAAGCGGCGACGAGCTTGACCAGCCCGGCGAGCGCTTCGGCAGCGATGGGCGCTTGCAGGAGCGGCCGCGTGTCCTGCTTCAGCTTGCGCAGGAGCTCGGTCATGATCCAGTTGGAGCAGAGCTTGGGCTGCCCGCTTTGCAGCGCCGCAGCCTCGAAGTAGTCGGCGAGCTCGCGCTCCTGGGTCAGCACACCCGCGTCGTACTCGGGCAGGGCGTACTGGGCGACGAAGCGCCGCCGCCGCTCGGCCGGCAGCTCGGGAAGCGAGGCACGCACCTCGGCCGCCCATTCCGGGCCGACCGCGAGCGGCAAGAGGTCGGGCTCGGGGAAGTAGCGGTAGTCGTGGGCGTCCTCCTTGGAGCGCATCGAGACGGTCTCGCCGCGCTCGGCGTTCCAAAGCCGCGTCTCCTGCTCTACCGCGTGACCGGACTCGACGAGCGCCACCTGGCGCGCGACCTCGTGCTCGATCGCACGCGCCACGTGGCGGAAGGAGTTCAGGTTCTTGATCTCGGCGCGGGTGCCGAGCGCAACTGCGCCCTTCGGCCGCACGGAGACGTTGGCGTCGCAGCGGAGCGATCCTTCTTCCATGTTGCCGTCCGAAACCGAGGCGAAAAGCAGCACTGCTCGCAGCGCGGTCAAGTAGGCGTGGGCCTCCTCGGGGCCATAGAGCTCTGGCTCGCTCACGATCTCGACGAGCGGTACTCCGGCGCGGTTCAGGTCGACGCCGCTCTTCGCATCCGACCACGCGAAACCCTCATGCAGCAGCTTGCCGGCGTCCTCCTCCATGTGCAGGCGCGCGATGCGCACGCGCCGCTCGCCGCGCGGCCCGTTGATCTCGAGCGAGCCATGGGCCGCGAGTGGAGCGGCGTACTGCGAGATCTGGTAGCCCTTCGGCAGGTCGGGGTAGAAGTAGTTCTTTCGCTCGAAGACCGACGTCGCGTTCACGCGGCAGCCGAGCGCCAGCGCCGCGCGCAAGGCCAAGGTCACCGCCTGCCGGTTGAGCACCGGCAGCGCGCCGGGCAAGCCGAGGCACACCGGGCAGACGAGCGTGTTGGGCGGTGCGCCGAAGCGGTTGGCGCAGCCGCAGAAGAGCTTGGTCTGGGTCAGGAGCTGCGCGTGCACCTCGAGCCCGACCACCGGCTCGTAACGGGCCACCGCCTCGGCCAGACCCATTCAGTCCTGGACCCACACTGAAACCGAGCCGCCGTTGCAGCGAAACTCGCCCCAGCCCGCGTCGTTCGTGACCACCGCCTGCTTCACGTGCTCGGTGAGGTCGCTGAAGCGGGCGTTCGCGCGGCCCACGTCCATCCACTTCGAGCCTTCCTGGCCGTCGCTCAGCATGACGGCCATCGCCTTCGGGTGCTGCTCGTCGCCCAGCCGCACCCAGCCGACGCGGTTCCAGTGGTCGAGATAGTCGACCTGCGGACCCCAGGCGTAGCGCCGGCGCGCGTCCAGGAAGCGGTCGATCAGGAAGCGATGTGAGGGCATCACGATGAGGTGGCGATTGCCGTCCCGGCCGTAGTCTTCGTACGTGGCACCGTAGTAGTCGGCGTGGAAGACGCACGGGTAGCCCTCGCGGCGCAGCAGGATCAGGGCGTAGGCGAGCGGCTTGAACCAGGGCTCGACCACCGACTCGAGCGCCTGCAGCGGCTGTGAGTCGTGGTTCTCGACGAAGCTCACCACGTCGCGGCCGCGCTGTTGCATCAACGTTCCGTCGAGCAGCCGGCGCATGTCGTAGTTGCCCGAGGCCCGGCTCGCGTAGTGGAAGTGGTAATGCAACGGAACCCCGAAGAGCGTGATGCGCCCGCCCAGGCGGTCGAGGTACCAGTGCAGCACGCCGACGTCCGGGGTCCAGTACTCCGCCACGATGAAGAGGTCCTTTTGCGCGTGGCGCTCCATCGCGTCGAGCCACTCCGGGAAGAACCAGGCGGAGATGTGCTTCACCGCGTCGAGGCGGAAGCCGTCGACGCCGGTCGTGTCCAGGTACCACCTGCCCCAGGCGGCGACTTCGTCGCGGACCTCCTGCGCCTGGTAGTCGATGTCGGCCCCCATCAGATAGGAGAAATTGCCGCTCTCGAGTGCCACCTGATCGTCGAACTGCTTGCCCTCGATCAGGTAGATCGTGCCCCGCTCGCCGGGGTTGCGGTGGTCGTAATCCACCGCGTCGAAGTGGCGGGCATGCCACTCGAACGCCGAGTGCTTTCGCTTGCGTCCCGGGAAGTGGAAGTGGGTGAAGGCCTCGATCTCGCGGGTCTCGCCCTTCGGGCGCAGCCGGTCGTTCTGGGGAAAGGGAGTGGCCCGCACCAGCTCGGTCGCATCTCCGCCCATGCGATGGTTGAGCACCGTGTCGGCGTAGACCTGGAGGCCTGCAGCCTGGAGCCCCTTCACGGCGGACAGGTACTCTTCGCGCGTCCCGTACTTGGTGCGGATCGATCCTTTCTGGTCGAACTCGCCGAGGTCGTACATGTCGTACACGCCGTAGCCGACGTCGCTCGCGCCGGCGCTGCCCTTGTATGCGGGCGGGAGCCACACGCCCGTGAAGCCGGCGCCGGCGAGCTCCTGCGCCCGCGACAGCGCCTCGCTCCAGAGCGTGCCGTCGGCAGGGCTCCACCAGTGGAAGAACTGCATCATGACGCCGTTCTCGATCGGCATGGTTCCCCTGCCCGCTCCTTATCGTACGCGGTGGTGATAACTTCGCGCCATGTCGCCGATCGACCTGCGCTCCGACACCGTCACGCGACCCACGCCGGAGATGCGCAAGGCGATGGCCGAGGCCGAGGTCGGCGACGACGTTTACGGCGAGGACCCGACCGTCAACCGCCTCGAGCAGAAGGCGGCCCAGATGCTCGGGATGGAGGCGGCGCTTTTCGTCCCCTCGGGCACGATGGGCAACGCGATCGCGATCCGCCTGCTCACGAAGCGCGGCGAGGAGGTGCTGGTCGAGCGCAGGAGCCACGTGGTGCGCTACGAGCTTGCGGGGATGAGCGTCCTCTCGGGTGTGATGCCCCGCCTGCTGGATGCCCCGGGCGGCCACCTCACCGCGGATCACGTGCGAGCGGCGGTCTCGCCGAGGACCTACTACCAGTCCGAGGTCTCGCTCGTCGTGCTCGAGAACACCCACAACCTCGGCGGTGGCACCGTGCAGGGCGTCGTCGAGCAGCGCGCGGTCATCGCGGCGGCGCGCGAGTGCGGCTTCGGGATCCATCTGGACGGTGCGCGCCTGTGGAACGCGGCGGTGGCTCTCGGCGTCTCGCCGGCGACGCTCGTGGCCGGCGTCGACACGGTGATGACGTGCTTGTCGAAAGGCCTGTGCGCCCCGGTGGGCTCGCTCCTCGCCTCGACCCGCGAGCGCATCGACGAGGCGCGCCGGATCCGCAAGCTGCTCGGGGGCGGCATGCGTCAGGCCGGCGTGTTGGCGGCGGCCGGCCTGGTGGCGCTCGAAACGCTCGTCGCGCGCCTCGCGGAGGACCATGCGAACGCGCGCCTGCTCGGGGACGCGCTTGCGCGCGGCCGCGGCGTGACGCTCGCACCCGTCGAGACCAACATCGTCGTCGGAGTCCTGGCGGGGCGCAGCGCGCCGGAAGCCGTCGCCGCGCTCAAGGAGCGCGGCGTGCTCGCGACGGCCATGGACGCGAAGACCTTGCGGCTCACCACCCACCGTGACGTCTCGCGCCGGGACTGCGAGCGCGCGGCGGAGGCGATCGAGGCGGCGCTCGCCTGAGCGACGTGAGGAAGTCAGGGCGCTGCGTTGCCGCTTCCGGGCCTCCTGAAGCCGCGTGATAGGCTGGCCATTGAAGCACCGCGGATGAGGCTCAGGGCCCAGCTCGCCGTTGCCTTCTTCCTGCTGGCGGTGGTGCCGCTCCTGGGCGTGACCGTGTACTCCTGGTACGGCTCGCAGCGGGCGTTCCGGCAGGCGGTTTCCGCGGAGGCGGGCGAGTTCGCCGCCGAGATGTCGACCCGCGTCGACCTCGTGGCCGACCAACTCAAGGCCCGGCTCGAGCGCATGCAAGAGCGACCGCAGGGGAGCGTGGAGAGCCCCTACGAGAAGGCGCGCCGCGAGGCGCTCGCCGCCGCCGAGGCCGAGGAGCTGCGCCTGCAGCTACGCGCGATCCTGTCGGGGGCCGAGCGGCGCCAGGGTGCGATTCCGTTCGCGCGTGACGCCGAGGGCCAGCCCTACGCACCGGACCCCGCCGACGAGGCCGTGCTCGAGGGGCTCGGCCTGGTCCCGGGCCGGCCCGCGACCCGCAGCGATGCGGGCGACTGGGTCGTGGCCGAGCGGGCCGACCCCGAGACGGGAATCGTGATCGCCGTCGCCCGTCCGATCGGCCCCGCGCTCACCGAGATCCGCGCCACCGCCGCCCGCAATCTCGCGCTCGGACTCGGGCTCGGTCTCATAGCGCTCGTCGGGATCCTGCCGCTCTCGCGACGCATGACGCGGCACTTGAGCTCGCTCACGCACGGCGCCGAGGCGCTCGCGGCCGGGAACCTCGAGGTGCAGGTGCCGGTTCCCCGTGGCCACGAGTTCCGGCGTCTGGCCGAGACCTTCAACCGGCTTGCCCGCGAGCTGCGCCGCAACCAGGACCGGCTGATCGAGCAAGAGCGTCTACGCAAGGAGCTCGAGATCGGGCGGCGCATCCAAGTGGAGCTCTTGCCCCGCGCTCCGCTGCGCTCGCACTATGCCGAGATCGGCGGCGTCTCGATCCCGGCGCGCGAGGTCGGCGGCGACTTCTTCAACTACTTCCCGCTCTCGGAGCGCGAGGTGGCGATCCTGGTGGGCGACGTGTCGGGCAAGGGCGTCGGCGCGGCGCTTCTGATGGCGAGCGTGCAGGCGACGATCCGGGCGCGGCTCTCGCTCGAGCGCGACCTGGCGCGGCTCGTCGACGCGCTCGACCGCGAGATGGAGAACGAGGAGCCGCTCGCCCCCTATTACACGCTGTTCCTCGCGATCCTCGAGTGCCCCAGCGGCCGGCTGCGCTACGTCAACGCCGGGCACAACACCCAGTTCGTGCTGCGCGGCGACGGGGCCGAAGGGCTCTCTTCGACCGGACGCCCTCCCGGGCTCTACCCGGGCGGAGGCTTCGAGGAACGCGCGACCCAGCTTTCGGGCGGCGACTCGCTCTTCCTGTTCACCGACGGGCTCGTCGAAGCGGAGGACGAGGAGGGCGAGCCGTTCGGGATGTCGCGGCTCGAAGCGCTGCTCCAGGTGCACCGGACGCAGGGCCTGGAGCAGCTGCTCGGGCACGTCGGCGCCGCCGTCCGGGCCCACCGCGGGCCGCTCGAAGCCGCCGACGACGCGACGATGGTGGCCCTGCGCTACTCGGACGGCGGCGCGGCGAGCCGCGCGTGAAGCGCGCGCTCGCGGCGCTCGCGGGCCGGGAATGGGATCTCGTCGTCGTCGGAGCGGGGATCCACGGCGCAGCGGCGGCCTGGGACGCGGCGGCGCGGGGTCTCGCCGTGGCGCTCGTCGAGCGGGAGGACTTCGGCGCCGGCACGTCCTGGAACAGCCTGAAGACGATCCACGGCGGGATGCGCCACCTGCAGCGCCTCGACGTCGCCTCGCTGCGCGAGTCGGCGCGCGAGCGGCGCACCTTGCTCAAGATCGCGCCGGAGCTGGTCGAGCCGCTGCGGTTTCTGGTTCCCTGCCGAGGCTGGGGCTCGAGCGGCCGAGAGGCGCTCGCGATTGGCCTGTGGCTGAACGATCTCTTGACCCGAGACCGCAATCGCGGCCTGCCGGCCGAGCGGCAGATCCCCGACGGGCGCACGCTTGGCGCGGCCGAGGCCTTGGCGCTGCGCCCGGGCCTTCCCGAGCGCGGGCTCCGCGGGGCGGCGCTGTGGTACGACGCGCAGGCGGCGAGCACGGAGCGGCTGCTGCTGGGGTTCGTTCACGCCGCGGCGGATGCCGGGGTCGCCGTGGCCAATCACGCGGAGGCGCTCGAGCTGCTGCGGGGCACCGGCGGCCGCGTGGCGGGTGTGGCCGTGCGCGACGTCCTGGGCGGCAGCACGCTCGAGCTGCGCGCACGCATGGTCTTGAATGCCGCCGGGCCGTGGATGGACGAGCTCGGCGCGCGCAGCGGCCTCGGCCGAGCTTCGCTGCCGCTCTTGCGTGCCCGTAACCTCGTGCTGCGCCGCCCGCTCTCCGCGCCGCTCGCGGTGGGGGCCCAAAGCCAGGGACGCTTCCTGTTCCTCGTGCCGTGGCAAGGCGCTTCGATCGTCGGCACATCCTACGAGCCGGCGGCCGCCACGCCCAGCGATCCACTCGCCTTCTTGGACGAGGCGGTGCGGGCTTTCCGCTGGGCTGAAATCGAGCGCGGGGATCTCGCCCTGGTCCACGAGGGCCTGGTGCCCGGAACAGGCGGCGCGCACGGGCTTCAAACCCGCTCGCGCCTCGTAGACCACGAGCGTGAGGACGGGATCCCCGGCCTGCTCGGCCTGCAAGGGGTCAAGTACACGACGGCGCGCGGGCTTGCCGAGCGGGCGGTCGACCTGACGCTCGAGCGCCTGGGGCGCCCGCCCGTCGCCTGCCGGACCGCGGAGACGCCGCTTGCAAAGGCGCGGCGCCTCAGCGGGCCGCTCGACGAGCGCACGCGGGTCGCCGTGCGCGAGGAGATGGCGCTGACCTTGGCCGATGCGGTTCTGCGCCGGCTCGACCTGGGCACGGCCGGTCCGCCAGCGGCGGCTGATCTCGCCGCCGTCGGCGAGGTGATGGCGCGGGAGCTCGGCTGGGGCGGCGAGCGCCTGCGCGCCGAGCAGGCGTCCCTCGCGACGTTCTTCGCGCGCCGCCGCGGCACGACTGGCCTGTTAGAATGACACGCCGCCGCCATGACCGCGCCCTCAGAGAGTCTCGCCCCACAGCCACCGCGCATTCCGGCGCGGACGCCGGCCGCTGCGCCCGGGGCCCGCGACCGGCTGTTCCAGGCACTCGTGGCGCTAGTCGACGACCTGACGGTCGAGCGTGACGAGGCCGGCCTCTTGCGCTCGGCACTCGAGCACATCGTGGGCTCGCTCGAGCTCATCGGCGGAGCGATTTTCGTAAACGGCGTCGATGGCGAGCTGATCGAAGCCGCCGACCAGCACCTGGCGGTCGACGTCGCGCCGCTGCGCGAGCTCGCAGCCGCCGCCATGCAGCAGAACGGCCCGCTGGTCCAGGAGCTGTCGGGGGCAGGCTTGCTGGCCGCGACGCCGCTGCGGTCGCCGGGGCGCACGCTCGGGGCGCTCGTGCTCCATGAGGGCAAGGTGAGCGCGACGGGGCTCGATCGTGAGGTGCTCGAGGTGCTGGGCAAGCAGCTCGGGACCGGGCTCGCGAACGTGCAGCTGTATGCCGAGCTGCGCGCCTCTTCGGCGCGCGGCGAGGCGCTGCGGAGGATTACCGCCGCCGCCACCTCCGGCAGCGAGCTCTCCGCGATCATCCCGGCATTCGCCGGCGAGCTCGCGGCGCTGCAGCCCTTCGATCGGCTCGCCTGCGGCTTCGTCAACGACACCGGCGACTATCTCGAGATGGTGAGCCACCCGGACGGCACTTCCTGGGGGCTCGGAAGCGTGCTGCCGATCGTCGGCAGCGGCCCCGGCTTCGTCGCGCTCAACAATCGCCCCGTGCTGCAGAAGGACCTGGTCCACGAGCACCGCTACCTCGAGGACATGCGGCTGCTCGAGGAGGGGCTGCGCTCGTACGCGCTCTTCCCGCTCAGCAGCCGGGAGCGCGCCATCGGCGTGCTGGCGCTCGGCTCGTGCCAGACCGGCGCCTTCGACGAACACACGCTCGCGCGGCTGCAGCCGTTCGCCGACGCGGTCGCGATCGCGTTCGAGAACGTGCGGCTGTTCCAGAAGACACGCGAGCTGTCGATCACCGACGAGGTGACGCCGCTTCACAACTTCCGCTACTTCCACCAGGCGCTCGAGCGCGAGCTCAAGCTCGTCAACCGCTACGGGGCGACGTTGTCGCTGCTGTTCATCGACCTCGACCGCTTCAAGCCGATCAACGACCAGTACGGACATCTGCGCGGCAGCCGCACCTTGCGCGAGGTCGGCTTCCTGATCCGCGCTGGCGTGCGCGAGACGGACATCCCCGCGCGCTACGGCGGCGACGAGTTCGTGGTGATCCTGCCGCAGACGGACGGCACCGCGGCCCGCATCCTGGCGGAGAAGCTGCGCGGCCTGGTCGAGGGCCACACCTTCCTGCAGGAGGAGGGGATCAACGCGCGTCTCGGCGTGTCGCTCGGGCTCGCCACCTACCCGGCGGAGGCGAACACCAAGGAGGGCTTGATTCGGCTCGCCGACAAGCGCATGTACGAGGACAAGGAGACGCGGAGGACCGGCCGGTGATCGAATCGGCCGGCACGCTGCTCTACCGCCGGAACGGGGCCCAGCTCGAGGTGCTGATCGTCCACCCCTGGGGCCCGTACAACCGGCGCGCGCCCTGGAGCATCCCGAAGGGACGCACGAATCCAGGTGAGGACCTCGAGACGGCAGCCCGCCGCGAGACCGTCGAGGAGACGGGTGTCGAGGCCGGCCGGCTGCACTCGATCGGCAGCGTGGATCTCGCGCGGAGCCGCAAGCGCATCCACGGCTTCGCGGGTCCCGCTCCGACCGATGCCGTCCCGCGCTCGGACCAGAAGGAAGTCGACGAGGCCAAGTTCGTTCCGATCGACCGCGCCCGCTTTCTACTCCACCCGGCCCAGGTCACGTTCCTCGACCGCCTGCTCTCGACGATTGAGCTGGGGGGGGCCGTTTGACCTCCGAGGTGGCCGCGCCCTTGCGTACGCTCGTCGACGAGTACCGCACTCGCTGCCTTTGGTTCCTGAAGCCGGACTACTATCCGGCCACGCAAGGCGAGGCGCTGCGGGTGCTGGAGGCAATCGAGCGGCACGGCGACCGCGCAGCTTTCCAACGCTCTTCCGAGATCCGGCGATGGCTCTCACAGAATTCCAGCGCGGCGTCTGCCGGCTCCTAGCCGAGAAGCGCATCCGCAGCGGCGAGAGCTACGTCGCCGGCGGGGCCGCTCTCAACGAGCTGCTTCACGCTCCCCGCCGCTCGCGTCACATCGACCTGTTTCACGACACCGAGCAGGCGCTGGCGGCCTCGTGGCGGTCCGATCGCGAGCTACTCGAGGCCAAGGGCCTCAGCGTGCTGGTGGTACGCGAGCGGCCCACATTCGTGGAGGCCGAGGTTCGAGGAGTCGCAGGCTCAGTCATCGTGCAGTGGGCGCACGGCAGCGCCTATCGCTTTTTCCCGCTGGTCCGGCACGAGGAGCTGGGCCTGGTGCTCCATCCCTTCGATCTCGCCACGAGCAAGGTACTGGCACTCGTGGGTCGCGTCGAGCCACGGGACTTCGTCGACACGCTGACGTGCGACCACGAGGTGCAACCCCTGGGCTTTCTCGCCTGGGCGGCTTGCGGCAAGGACCCCGGCTGGGGCCCCGCCGCGATTCTCGAGCAGGCCGCACGATCGGCCCGCTACTCCGAAGCCGAGCTCAGGGGCCTGGACTACGACGGCGAGCCACCCAAGGCCGCTGAGTTGTCCAGAGCATGGCACACGGCGCTCGCGGCGGCGCGCGAGGTCACCGCCCTCTTGCCCGCACCACAGGCCGGCAAGGCCGTGATGGTGAAGGACGGCGGGCTGTTCCGGCAGAGCCCCAAGCGCTTCGCGGGGCCCTGGAGCAGGACCGCCTCGTCTACCACGAAGGAACGATCGGCGGGACCTTTCCGCGGATCCTGTCGACGCGCTGATCTCAAGCGCTTCGGCTCGCCCCGTGGTGACCGGGGCCCGGGCAGAGCCGATGTCGTGGACGGTGCGGAGCGCGGTCAGCCTTCGCGACGCCTGAGGGTCGCGATCAGCATGTAGCCCGAGGCGGGGACGAGCGCGTCGAGGCGGCTCACGGCCCAGACGAGCGGGTAGATCAGGGCGTACATCCGAAAGGCCTTCCGGTGACGGGCCAGGTCGTCTCCGGTCACGACCATGCCCTTCGCAGACGACGACTTGCCGAGGCGGGCCATGCCCCAGTTGAGGGCCGTGTCGACGGCTTCCGAGAAGAAGCGCGAGTAGCTGCGGTGGCTTTCGAGCTCGAACGCCGGGGCGAGCAGCTCGCGCAGGCGCTCGGGCGTATAGCCGGGACGGAGGTGGCCGTGCTTCTCGTCGGTCTGGCCGAGGGCGTGGCGCGCCCGCCGCAGCAAGGTGTGCTTGAGGTGCGGTGTATTGACCACGAGCCGGCCCCCCGGCTTCGTGACGCGACCGAGCTCGCGCGCGAACGCGCCCTCGTCGGGCACGTGCTCCAGCATGTCCACTACGGCCACGCGATCGAAGGCCGCGTCCTCGAATGGCAAGCCGTCTCCGCGCACCAGCTGGACGTCGTTGCCCACCAGGGACCGGATCGACGAGACGGCCTCCTCGGTCAGGTCGCCCGAGGCCCAGGAACCGCCGTGCTCGCGCAGCAGCAGGCTCACGACGCCGTTGTCGGAGCCGAGATCCAGACAGCGCAGGCCGTGGGTGGGGCCCAGGGACCGGACCAGCTCGTCGAGTTTGCGCTGCTTGAGCACGGAGCGCCCATGCAGCGCGATCGCCCAGTCGCGCGGCGAAGCGGGCTCAGCCACGCCGCTCCAGCCTCAGCACGACGGGAGAGCCGAGCGAGCTCGTCAGGCCGAGCGCTGCCGAAGCACCCTCGATCGCGCGCGCGACCCCTGCCGAACCCAGCGCGCGGTAGAGCGCCATCGGGGCGAGAAACTGCGGCCGGCGCGCCGTCGGGACAAAGCCGTGCGCGGCGAACGCCGCCTCGATCTCGCGGTCGCTGAACACAGTGAACGGCCGCGTGTCGCCCTCGACACCCTGCTTCCACCCGAAGAGCAGCCCGGCCGCGGCATTGACGCTGCGGCGGGTGGGGTAGTCGACGACCACGGCGGCGCGGGCGAGCCGCGCGAGCGTCGCTATGAGCTCGGGCACGCGGCGCACGTGGGGCAAGAGCCGCAGCGAGAGCACGACGTCGAAGCCCCGATCGCGGAGCCCCGGCTCGAGGAGATCGGCGGCGAGGAAGCGCGCCCGGGCCGAGCCGGTCCACTCCCGAACGCGGGCTTCACACGCGGGGTCGCTGCCGAGAACCGTGACCGCGTATCCCGCATCCACGAGCGGCCCCGTCAGCTGCGCGTGGCCGCCGCCCACGTCGAGGACGCTTGCGCCGGGCCAGGGCCGCAGCAGCTCGAGCACGACGCGGCTCTGTCGCTCCAGGAAATAGCTCCCGATAGCACCCTGGAAGCGGCGGGCGTAGGCGTCGGTCGAGGTCAGGACGTCGGCGTCCTCGCGCAGCGCCACGCCGCCCTAGCCCCGAACTTCCTTCGCCTCCCGCATCAGGTCGACGAGCGCCCGAGTCAGGTCGTTGTCGGTCAGGATGCCGACGACGCGCCCGGCCGCAACGACCGGCAGCGCTCCGTACTTCGTATTGAGCAGGATCTCGGCCGCCTCCATGAGCGGCGTGTCGGCGGTTGTGGTCACAGGATTCGAGATCATGATGCGTGAAATCGGGGTTCCTTCCATCACCGTCGCGAATTCCTCCTGGGAGTCGGTGAGCGTGGACGGCTCCGCGCGCTTGATGTCGCCCTCCGTGATCAGGCCCACCAGCATGCCGCCGACCGCGACCGGCAACCGGCGCACGCCGCGCAGCCGGATAATCTCGATGGCCCGCATCAGCGGCTCCTCGGGCTCGATCGTGATCGGGTTCTCCGACATGTAGTCCGAGACGAGCAGGCGTGCGAGCTTCATGGCGCACATGGTACACCGCGCGCGTGATTTGGCCCGTTTAGCCGCCCTCAAGCGCCCGCTGCGAGAGCGGGGGCAGACGGCGGCGGAGTGGGCGAAGGAGTGGGGGAAGGGGCCGGTGGTGGCGGCGTGGGAGAAGGAGTAGGCAGGGGGGTCGGGAGAGGTGTCGGGACAGGCATCGGGAGATCGGGGAGAGGGGTTGGAAGGGGAGTGGGGATCGGCAGAGGAAGCGGCAATGGAATCGGGAGAGGAGCGGGAAGCGTGGGGAGAGGCGGGAGCTCCTCCTCCGGCTCCTCGTCCTCGGGCACAGGTTCCGGCGGCGGCTCGGCGCCGAGAGGAGCCGCGTCGCGCCCGAGGTAGCCCGCCTGAGCCATCAGCCACAGCACCCGGCGCGTGGCGCGCTCGTGGCGAGCCGCGCCCACCTCCGGATTGATGCGCCGCGGGTTCGGGATCATGGCGGCGAGGCCCGCCGCCTCGGCCTCCACGAGCGCCGCCGCGGGCTTGCCGTACCAATGGCGCGCGGCCGCTTCGCAGCCGTAGACTCCGTCGCCCCACTCGATCACGTTCAGGTAGAGCGCGAGAATGCGCACCTTGGGCAGGTCCGCCTCGAGCCAGCGCGCCACGACGACCTCGCGCAGCTTCCGAACGGGCGTCTTGCGCGTGCCGAAGTACAGGTTCTTCGCGAGCTGCTGCGTGATCGTGCTGCCGCCTCGTGCGAAACGGCGCTTTTCGACGTTCTTTTCGAGGGATTCCTGGATCGCCCGCCAGTCGACGCCCGCGTGCCCGAAGAACGTCTGGTCCTCCGAGGCGAGCACCGCGTGGATCAGGTGGCGCGAGACCTGCGCGAGCGACACGAAGCTCTGGCTGGTCCGCAGGCGGCGTCCCTTGGCGCGCGCCTCTTCCTCGCGCTGCTGCATCAGCCGCGTCTGGCCGGGGTTCTGGGTCGCGAGCGCGCGTACCTCCGAGCGCGCGGGAAGTCCCGTCCACACCCAGATGCCGAACACCACGGCGACCGCGAGTGCTATCGCAGCGAGCCGGTGCACGGGCCGCGTCATGCGTGCAGGAGCCGCTGCATACGACGGCGGTATACCATGAGACGGCCGGCGAGGCCGAAATCGGGAGCGGAGGCGACTTGGACTTCGAGCTGAGCGAAGAGCAGCAGCTGCTGCGCAAGACGGTGCGCGATTTCGCGGAGGCCGAGCTCGGCCCGCACGCGCGCGAGTGGGACGAGAAGCAGGAGTTTCCCCGCGAGATCTTCGCGCGGCTCGGCGCGCTCGGAGTGGCGGGCGCTTGCTGGCGCGAGGAGTACGGCGGCTCCGCGCTCTCGACACTCGACTGGGCGATCGTCATGGAAGAGCTCGCCCGCGTGGACGCCGGCGTCGCGCTGTCGCTCGCGGCCCACCACGGCTTGTGCTCCGCGCACATCCACCTGGCCGGCAGCGAGGAGCAGAAGCACCGCTTCCTGCCTCCGCTCGCGCGCGGAGAGAAGGTGGGTTGCTGGGGGCTCACCGAACCGGGCTCCGGCTCGGATGCCGGCGGCATGCGCACGACCGCAGTGCGCGACGGCCAGCACTGGGTGTTGAACGGCTCGAAGAACTTCATCACCAACGGGCGCATCGCGGACACGGCGGTTGTGATGACGGTGACCGACCGGGCCGCAGGCAAGAAGGGCATCTCGGCGATCGTGGTCGAGCGCGGGACTCCGGGCTTCCGCTCCGGCCGCAAGGAGGACAAGCTCGGCGTGCGCTCGTCGGACACCTCCGAGCTCGTGTTCGAGGACTGCCGCGTCCCGCTCGGCAACCTGATCGGCCAGGAAGGCATGGGCTTCGTCGACACCTTGCGGATTCTCGACAAGGGCCGCATCGGCATCGCGGCGTTCTCGCTCGGGATCGCGCAGGCGGCGCTCGAGGCCTCGATCCGTTACGCGCGTGAGCGCAAGCAGTTCGGCCACCCGATCGCCGACTTCCAGGCGATCCAGTTCAAGGTGGCGGAGATGGCCGTGAAGGTCGACGCAGCGCGCCTGCTGACCTGGCGCGCGGCGACGCTCGCCGACCGCGGCAAGCTCCACTCGGCCGAGTCCTCGATGGCCAAGCTTTTCGCGAGCGAAGCCTCGGTGGAAATAGCACTCGAAGCGGTCCAGATCCACGGTGGTTACGGCTACATCAAGGAGTACCCGGTCGAACGCCAGCTACGCGACGCCAAGCTCGGTACGATCGGCGAGGGCACCAGCGAAGTGCAGCGGCTGGTCATCGCGCGGCACCTGCTCGGACTGCAACCGGTGGTCCGGTAGTGGCGAAGGCTTCCGCGGAGATCGTGAGTCTCGTCGCGGGAGTGCGTGCGGGCGACCCGCGGGCCGTGGCGCGCGCGATCAGCCTGGTCGAGGAGCAGTCAGAACCCGCGCAACGGCTGCTCGCCGCGCTTTTCCCGCACGCGGGCGGATCGCTCGTGGTCGGGGTGACCGGGCCGCCGGGCGCGGGAAAGTCGTCGCTCGTGGACCGGCTGATCGCGCTGCTCCGGGCCGACGCAAAGAGCGTCGGCGTCGTCGCAGTCGACCCGAGCTCGCCCTTCAGCGGCGGCGCCATCCTCGGGGACCGGATCCGGATGCAGGCGCACGCCACCGATCCGGGTGTGTTCATCCGCTCGATGGCCACGCGCGGGCACCTGGGCGGTCTCGCCGCGGCTACGGACCACGTCGTGAGCGTGCTCTCCGCCGCGGGCAAGGACGTGATCCTGGTCGAGACGGTCGGCGTCGGCCAGGACGAGGTCGAGATCGTCGGCACCGCCGACGTGAGCGTGCTGGTGCTGGTCCCGGGGCTGGGCGACGAGGTCCAGGCGCTCAAGGCGGGCATCATGGAGATCGCCGACGTCTTCGTCGTGAACAAGGCCGACCGCGAAGGCGTCGAGCGCGTGGTGGCCGAGATCGAGTCGATGCTGTCGCTGGTTCGAAGCGACGCCGCGCCGCCTGCGATCGTGCGCAGCGTCGCGACTCGCGACGAGGGTACGCGCGCGGTGCTGGACGCGGTGTTCGCTTTCCACGCTCGCGCCAAGGGCTCGGGCGCTCTCGAGCGCAAGCGACGTATGACGCTCGCGCGCCAGCTCGACGACGCGGTCACGCGGCGCTTGCTGCAGCGGGCCACTGAGGCGCTCGCGCCCGGAGAGCGCGACGCCCTGATCGAGCGGCTGGTGCGCCGCGAGCTCGACCCCTGGAGCGCGGCGGACGAGCTCGTGGGAAGGACGGCGCGCGCGTGAAGATCCTGAAGATCGACCACCTGGGCATCGCCGTGAAGTCGCTCGCCGACGCGGCCCGCAGCTACGAGGCGCTCGGCTTCCGGGTCGCCGAGACGCACGACGTCCCGAGCGAGAGGGTTCGCGCCGCGTTCCTGAGCGTGGGCGAGTCGAGCCTCGAGCTCCTGGAGCCGACCGACCCGGCCTCCGTGATCGCCCGCTTCCTGGAGAAGCGCTCGGGACTGCACCACGTGTGCGTGCTGGTCGACGACATCGACGCAGCGCTCGCCGAGCTCAAGGCGCGCGGCGTGCCGCTCGTCGACGAGACGCCGCGTGTGGGCGCGGGCGGCTGCCGCGTGGCTTTCGTACACCCGAAGGGCGCCGAGGGAGTGCTGCTCGAGCTGAAGCAAGCCGCGCGGGCGAGCGAGGGCGACCGCAGGAGCGACGCATGAGCGAGCCAATCGGTATCGGGATCATCGGCGGCACCGGCCTGTACCAGATGGAGGGCTTCACCGACGTCCGCGAAGTCGCCGTCGAGACACCGTTCGGGCCGCCATCGGATGCCCTGATGCTGGGCCAGCTCGAGGGCCGCGCGGTGGCGTTCTTGCCGCGCCATGGGCGTGGGCACCGCATCCTGCCGCACGAGCTCAACTTCCAGGCCAACATCTTCGCGATGAAGGCGCTCGGTGTCGAGTTCCTGCTCTCGGTCTCGGCCGTGGGCTCGCTCAAGGAGCAGTACGCGCCGCGCGAGATGCTGGTCCCCGACCAGCTGATCGACCGGACCCAGAAGCGCCGCTCGACGTTCTTCGGTCGCGGGCTGGTGGGCCACGTGGCATTCGCGCACCCGTTCTGCGGCGTGCTCTCGAAGCTGATGGCCGAGGGCTGTCGGGAGACGGGAGCGCGGCACCACGTCGGCGGAACCTATGTGTGCATCGACGGCCCACAGTTCTCGACCTACGCCGAATCACAGCTCTACCGCTCGTGGGGTGCCGACGTGGTCGGCATGACCAACCTGCAGGAGGCGAAGCTGGCGCGCGAGGCGGAGATCTGCTACGCGACGCTCGCGATGGTGACCGACTACGACTGCTGGCACCCCGAGCACGATGCGGTCACGGCCGACAGCGTGATGAAGGTCCTCGCCGAGAACGTCGCGACGGCGCGCGCGGTGCTGCGCGCGGTCACGCGTCGCCTGCCGCTGCCACGCGAGTGCGAGTGCGAGCACGCGCTGCGCCACGCCCTGATCACGCCGGCCGAGCTGGTGCCGGAGGCCGTCAAGCGCGAGCTCGAGCCGATCGTGGGCCGCTACCTGAGGTAGCAGAGATGTCGATCCTGGTCGTCGGAAGCGTCGCCTACGATACCGTCGAAACTCCGGTCGGTCGTGCCGAGCGCGTGCTCGGCGGCAGCGCCTCGTTCTTCGCCGTCGCTGCTTCCTTCTTCGCGCCCGTCAACCTGGTGGGTGTCGTGGGCGACGACTTCGGTGACGCGCAGCTCGCGGCGTTTCGCGACCGCCCGATCGACCTCGCGGGGCTCGAGCGGGCGCCGGGCAAGACCTTCCATTGGCAGGGCCGGTACTCGCAAGACTTGAACTCGCGCGACACGATCTCGACTGAGCTGAACGTATTCGAATTCTTCGAGCCCAAGATCCCCGAGGGCTATCGGAGCTCGGAGCTCGTCTTCCTCGGCAACATCGATCCAATCCTGCAGCGGCGCGTGCTCGAGCAGGTGGATAAGCCACGCGTGGTCGCCTGCGACACGATGAACTTCTGGATCAAGGGCAAGCCCCGGGAGCTGCGTGAAACGCTCGCGAAGGTTCAAGTACTCCTGATCAACGACCAGGAGGCGCGCGAGCTGTCCGGGGAGTGGAATCTGGTCCGCGCCGCACGCGCGATTCGCGCGATGGGGCCGCAGACCCTGGTGGTGAAGAAAGGCGAGCACGGCGTGATGATGTTCACCGACCACGGCTCGTTCGCGACGCCCGCGCTGCCGCTCGACAGCGTCGTCGACCCGACCGGCGCCGGCGACACCTTCGCCGGCGGCTTCATCGGCTACCTCGCGAGCGCCCCCGAGCTCGGTGACGCGGCGCTGCGCCAGGCGGTGGTGATGGGCAGCACGCTCGCATCCTTCTGCGTGGAGGCCTTCAGCCTCGACCGCCTGCTCACGCTCACCCGTACTGAGATCGAGATCCGCTATGGCGTGTTCGAGAAGCTCACTCGGTTCCAATCGCTCGTTGCCGGCTCGTGACGCTGCGATAGCGGCTCTCGAAGGGGGCGAGACGCTCAGGGCTCGTAACTCTTCAAGAGCGACTCTCGAAGGAGGGCGAAACTGCCAGCTTTCCTTGTTCTGGGGGGTGCGTGGCACCCCCCAGGCCCCCGTGGAACC
>Ga0114129_10000929_pt1 | contig 38252 bp, 39 predicted proteins | sample RhiMetdeltSRZDD1_FD_80071 | JGI IMG/M metagenome (GOLD analysis project Ga0114129, IMG submission 80071) | Populus rhizosphere microbial communities from Tennessee, USA - Rhizosphere MetaG P. deltoides SRZDD1 (version 2) (version 2) | ecosystem: Host-associated > Plants > Roots > Rhizosphere >...
GCCGCCGACCGCGCGGCCGAGGAGGCCCGGGCCGTTCCGGCCCGGGTCGAGCGCTGGTTCGGCGAGTCGAACTTCCACCATGCCGAGTTCGCGGACCTGCGCCGGCTCGTCCAGCTGAAGGACAAGCAGGGCGTGACGATCAGTCTCGTCCTGCCGACACTCAACGAGGAAGAGACGATCGGACCGATCGTCCGCCGCGCGATCCGCGAGATGGTCGGCCGGGTGCCGCTCCTCGACGAGGTCGTCGTCGTGGATTCCGCTTCGACGGACCGGACGCGCGAGATCGCGGAGGCCGAGGGCGCGCGCGTCGTCCAGCACCCGGAGGTGCTGTCGCGCTACGGCTCGTTCGCCGGCAAGGGCGAGGCGCTCTGGAAGTCGCTGCATGCAACGACCGGCGACATCCTCGTCTGGGCCGACACGGACGTCCGGAACTGGCACCCGCGAATGGTCTACGGAACGCTCGGGCCGCTGCTCCACGAGCCGCGCCTGCAATACGTCAAGGGCTACTACCAGCGCCCGATCGTCGAGGGCGGCGTGCTCAAGGAAGGCGGCGGCGGACGGGTGACGGAGCTCGTCGCGCGGCCGCTGATCAACCTCTTCTACCCGGAGCTGTCGGGCTTCATCCAGCCGCTCGCCGGCGAATACGCCGGCCGCCGCTCGATCCTCGAGCAGATCCCGTTCTTCACCGGCTACGCGGTCGAGATCGGGCATCTCATCGACATCGCCGAACGGGCGGGCATCGAAGGCCTCGGCCAGGTCGACCTCGAGCGGCGCGTGCATCGGAACCAGGAGCTCGAGGGCCTCTCGAGGATGTCGTTCGTCATCCTCCAGGCCGTCATGAAGCGCCTCGAGGAGCGGCGCAAGGCGCGCCTGTTCGCGGAGCTCGGCTCGACGATGAAGCTGCCACGCTCCGGGCGCGGGCGCCTCTCCCTCGAGGTCCTCGAGCTCGCCGACCTCGAACGACCGCCGATGGTCCGGATCCCCGAATACCTCGAGCTGCGCAGCGGCCCGACGATCTCAGCGGCCGCCTACGAACTCGGCCCGCGGTGATCGCGGTTCGAACGCCGACCCTGAGCCCGTTGATTCCGCTCGCACCGGAACTCCTGAGGCAGACCGGGGTCCAAGGTTGGTTCGAAAGGAACAGGGGCACCTTCCGAGACGTTTCGCGTGCGGCTGTCGCGGTCGAAGAACTCGATCGATGGGCGCAATGGGCGCCCGAACCCCGGAAGTTCCGGTGACGGCGGAACCGCCTCGGCGACGGGTAGCTCAATCGGGCCGCCCGTGATCGTTGTCTTCGCGCCGGACTCGTTCAAGGGCAGCCTGACCTCGGTCGAGGTCGCGGAGGCGCTCGCGAAGGGCTGGCGGAAGGTTCGACCGAAGGACCGGCTTCGGATGCGTCCGCTGGCGGACGGCGGCGAAGGCACACTTGCCGCCGCGGAGGCGGCCGGCGGTTGGACCGTTCGCACGGCCACGGCGACCGATCCCCTTGGACGGCCCATCAAGGCCCACTGGCTCCGTTCGAAGGACGGCACGCGCGCCCTCGTCGAAATGGCCCAGGCGTCCGGGATCTCGCTCGTGATGGTCGAGGAGCGCGACCCCATCGCCGCGACGAGCCTGGGCACCGGAGAGCTCCTCCGGGCCGTCCTGGATGCAGGGCTCCGTGACGTGACCCTGGGGATCGGCGGCAGCGCCACGACCGACGGCGGCGCCGGCATCCTCACAGCGCTCGGCGCACGGATCAGCGACAACGGGACGAAGACGACCGTCGACCTCAGCGGCCTTGACCCCCGCCTGGCGGAGGTCAGCCTGACGGTCGCCTCGGACGTCTCGAACCCGCTCCTCGGGCCGACCGGCGCGGCGGCGACCTACGGCCCCCAGAAGGGCGCCACTCCGGCGGACGTCGCGACGCTCGACGCGCGGAACGAGCGGCTCGCGGACGCGCTCGAGGCCGCTGTCGGACGTCGCGAGCGCGACACGCCCGGTGCCGGCGCCGCTGGAGGTGTCGGCTTCGCGCTCCTCTGCCTTCGCGACCGGCTCGCCTCGCTCGAGTTCCGGCCCGGCGTCGAGGTCATGATGGAACTCACGGGCTTCGAAGCCGCCCTCGACAAGGCCGACCTCGTGATCACCGGCGAGGGTCGCATCGATGCCCAGACCGCGTTTGGGAAGACCGCGGCCGGCGTCGCGATCGCGGCTCGCGATCGGGGTGTCCGCTGCATCGCCGTCGGCGGCAACGTCGATCCGGCCGGCGGCATCGCCATCCGAAAGCTCAAGGCCAAGGCGATCCGTGTGTGGCAGCGGCCCGTCCCGGTCGACATGGCGATCGCCGCCGGAGCACGTCCGCTCGTCAGCTGCGGAGCGCGCCTCGCTCGCTACGACGCGATCGCGCCGAAGAAGTCGAAGCCAAAGAAGCGCTCGAAGCGGAAGGTCGACCCGGTCAAGGCCTGGGTCGGGCGCCTGGCCCGAAGCCGGCCCAATCTCGTCGACGACGTCCTCGACGGCCTCGCGAGCGTCTATGGACGGCCGGCGTGGGAGCGCCGGCTGGACCCGACGAGCGAGCTCGTGCTGACGATCCTGACCCAGAACACTGCGGACACGAACGCCGAGCACGCCTTCGTGCTGCTCCGGGCGACCTACCCGGGCAGCGGCCCCGTCGAGCACCACGCGCCGGGCCAGGGCTGGGGCGGCGACGGCCTGCCGGACGGCGTCGCGCCTGACTGGATGGCGGTCGAGGCGGCGCCGTACGAGGAGCTCGTCGAGGTCATTCGACCGGGCGGCCTGCCGAACCAGAAGGCGAAAGGCATCCAGGCAGCGCTGCGGATCCTCCGCGAACGCCGCGGCGACCACTCCCTCGAGTTCCTCGCCGACATGTCGGCGCTCGAAGCCCGCGATTGGCTCACCAGCATCCCCGGGATCGGCAAGAAGACGGCATCGGTCGTGCTCATGTTCTCGTTCGGGATGCCCCTCGTACCCGTCGATCGGCACGTCGAGCGGGTCTCGCGCCGGGTCGGCCTGCTGCCGGCAGCCGCGACCTCGGATGACGCCCACGACTACTACCTCGCCCTCGTCGAGTCGGACCGGATGCTCGAGGCCCACGTGAACCTCATCCACCACGGCCGCGTGGTCTGCCACTCGCAGCGCCCCGCGCACGAGATCTGCCCGCTCCGCGACCGCTGCCGGTTCGTCGACCCGAAGGCGCCGTAGTCCGAGGCCGGCGTCGAACGGGCGCTATCCTCCGGCCATGATCGGCGGAACGGCGGGGGCGCCGGGCGAGGAACTGCGTGTCCTGATCGTCGACGACGATCCGCAGCTGCTCATCCTGCTCGCCGAGCAGCTTCGATCGGACGGTTTCGAGGTCATCACGGCCCGGGACGGCGAGGAAGCCCTGCGCCGGTTGGCCCGCGGCTGGCCGGACCTCCTGATCATCGACATGATGATGCCGCGCATGGACGGCCTGACCCTCGCCCGGGAGGTCAAGGCCCAGGCGGACCTGCCGATCATCGTCCTGACCGCGATCGACGCCGCGGACTCGAAGGCCGATCTCCTCGAGGAGGTCGCCGAGGACTACATCACCAAGCCGTACCACTACCCGGAGCTACGGGCGCGGATCAACCGGATCCTCAGGCGCGTCGGCGACCGGGTCCCGCGCCAGGGCCTCGTCCTCGGGCCGACGCTCACGCTCGAGCTCCACCGCCGTGCGGCGATCGTCCGCGGGACCGAGGTCGCCCTGACGCCGACCGAATCGCGGCTCCTCTACGCCCTCGCGGCAAACCTCGGCCAGACCGTGACGACCGAATCGCTGCTCGCACGAGGCTGGGCCGAGACCGAGGACGCCGACCCGTCGTACGTCTGGGTGACGATGCGCCGCCTCCGCCAGAAGCTCGAAGTCAACCCGAGCCACCCCTCGTACCTTCAGACCGTGCGCGGCATCGGCTACCGATTGCAGAGCACGTGACCGAGCTCGACGAAACCGCGGCCCTTCCGGACTCGGAGGCCTCGCCAAGGATCGGATCGCGCTTCTCGTTCCGAACCCGGTTGATGTTCGGGCTCGTGGCTGCGGCGGTGCTCCCGGTCGCCGGCTTCGGTGTCGCGCTCGCGGCGACCCAGGTCGCAGGCGGCGGGCTGCCCGAGAACATCGTCCGGCTGCTGCTGTTCGCGATCGCGGTCGCGGCGATGCTCGGCGTCATGCTCGCGTACGTCCTCACCGCTGATCTCCTGCGGCCGCTCAGGACGCTCGCGAGCGCGGTTCAGCGGGTCGCGGCGGGCGACCTGTCAACGCGCCTCGATGTTGCCGGTGAGGACGAGCTCGCGAGCCTCGCCGAGAGCCACAACCGCCTGGCGGCGGACCTCGAGCGGCGCAACCGTGAGCTCGGTCGGATCCTGATCGCCATCGGCGAGACCTCGCCGCGCGACGGCGTCGCCCGGCTGGTCGCGAAGGCGGCGGCTGATGCGCGAACGGCGTTCGAGATGATCGACGCCCAGATCCATCTCGGCGATCCCGCGGATATCCCCCCGGAGGACGATGTGCCGGGCGACCCGCGGCCCGTCCGGGCCATCCTCGAGCTCCCCGGCGAGCGCCTCGGGCTCCTCAGCGGCCACCTTCCTGCGACGCGAACCTGGGAGCCGGCGGACGGCGATCTCCTCGAGCTCTTCGCAAGCGAGATCGCGGTCGCCATTCGGAACGCCCAGCTGTTCGAACAGGTCGAGGCGCAGACCGAGCGCCTGCTCGAGCTCGACGCGGCGAAGGACGACTTCCTGCGCGGCGTCAGCCATAACCTCCAGACGCCGCTGACGAGCATCCGGGCCTACGCGGAGCAGCTCACCGGCGACCGTCCGGATCGCCGCCTGACGATCATCGTGGAACAGGCCGAGCGGCTGTCGCGACTCGTCCGCCAGCTCCTCGCGGTCTCGCGGATCGAGTCGGGCGCGCTCCGGCCGCGGGCCGAGGTGCTCGCGCCGGCGAACCATGTTCGTCGGGCGTGGGAGGCGCTCGGCGCCGACGGCACGGAGTTCGAGCTCATCGATCACGCCCACGGCTGGCTCGCAGTCGCCGATCCGGACCAGCTGGACCAGGTGCTCTGGGCGCTCCTCGACAACGCCGTCCGCTACGGCGGCGGCGATCCCGTGACCGCGACGATTGAGCGCGAGACCGGCGACCGGATCCGCGTCCAGATTGCCGATCGCGGCCCGGGCATCGACGACAACGACCGCGTTCGCCTCTTCCAGCGCTATGCCCGCGGCGGACCCGCGGAGGCGGCCGCGGCCGGCAGCGCGACGGGCGGCGGCACGGGTCTCGGCCTGTACGTGTCGCGGGAGCTGTGCCGGGCGATGCGTGGCGACCTCGTCCTCGAGCCGGCGAGCGCCCGCGGCGGCGCAACGTTCAGCGTCGTGCTCCCCGGGGAGGCGCCAGAGGACGCCTGAGCCGTCCGACCCTGTGTACGCGGTCGTCGAACGCGGCAGGCCCGCGAGGACTGTGACTGTCCGCACCGCTCGTGCCCGGACGTCACTGAACTGCAAGGTCGCCTGCAAGGTGGCGCGCGCATATTCCGCGATCTCTCTACCGGGGGCAAGATCGACGTGTTGGCTGCCGCACTGCGGCGAGTTCGAGAGTCTCGTGAACGCGGACAGGCGATCGCAGAGTTTGCGCTCGCCGCGATCCCGCTGTTCATGCTCCTCCTCGCGATCCTCCAGTTCGGCTTCATCTACAACGCCCAGGTCGGGCTGACGAACGCGGTCCGCGACGCGGCCCGCTACGGCTCGTCGCTGACGGCGAACACCGATGCCAGCGCGCTGACCGCGGCGACGAACTCGTTCAGCTTCCTGACCGGCTCGCTCGACAAGTACGTCGCGCCCTACAACGCGGGCCTGCTCGTGTCCGGCTCGGGCGCGTCGGAGGTCTGCTACACACAGCACACGGACGGGAATGCCGGCCAGTCGCCGGTCTGGGTGGACGTCTCGGCGCAGTACCGCCACCCGCTCCTCGTCCCGCTTGTCGGCGCGCTGATCGACGTTTTCGACGGTGCCTCGGACGGCTCGTTCAGCATCACGGCCTCGACGGAGCTCCGCGTCGACAACCCGTCGGCACCGGCACCGCTCCTGAGCGTGACGACGTGCAACCCATGATCCGGCGCCGAACGCTCGCCGCGCTCGAGGCGCTCGGGAGAGGCGAACGTCGAGGCCAGGCGCTTTCGGAGTTCGCGCTCATCGCGCCGATCTTCTTCCTCGTGATCCTCGGCATCCTCCAGATGGGTCTGCTGTTCGCCGGCCAGAACGGCCTCACGAACGCGGCCCGCGAGGCGGCCCGGTACGCCTCCACGCTGCCGACCCCGAACCAGTCCGTGGCCGGCAATTGCATCTCCTCAGGCACGAACGCGGAGGTCGCGTACACGCGCCTCACCGCGTTCTCGATGCGCCAGTACGTTCCGGCCTTCATCGCCGCCAACATCGTCCAGGGCACGCCGTCGGGGCTCGCGAACTGCGGGGCGTGGGCGCTCTCGCTGCCCCCGACGGGTGCCGGCATCGCCTACTGCAAGCGGGACAACACCCCAAGCGACACCACGGACGACTCGTGGTCCGTGCGCGTTCGCGTCGTGATGGTCTACCGGCACCCGATGTTCATCCCGCTCGTCGGGCGCATCTTCAGCTCGACGAACACGTGGCAGCTCGGCGCGACCGAGGAGATGCGGGTCGAAGGCCCCAACCGGACGTCGGCGCAGGTCGGGGGGTTCAGCACGTGTCCGTGAGACGACTCCTCCTCCAGCTGCGTACCCGGGCACGCGCCGGCACCCGGGTACGCGCCGGCTCCCGCCCGCGCTCCCGCGGCCAGGTCCTCGCGATCACCGGCCTGTTCATGGCCGTGCTCCTCGGGTTCACCGCGCTCGCCGTCGACTACGGCACGTACCTGCTCGCCCGGCGGCACTACCAGAATGTCGCCGACGCCGCCGCGATCGCCGGAAGCGCCTACATGTCCCGGCCGATGACGGCGGCGAAGCAGGACCAGGCGCGACTCGCGGCCTGGACCTCGCTGCAGACGCAGCTGAACTTCTCGGACCCGATGCCCGCGTCTGCCGCGACACTGGCAGGCGGCGTTGCGGTCAGCGGCGGTTGGACAGTTTGGATCGCCACGCCGCCGACGGCGGCGGGCGCGGCGTATCGCGGTGATCCGAACGTCAGCGGCTCGAGCTCGGTCTGGGTTCAGGTCGAGAAGGAGAACCCGTCATTCCTCGCGCGCTACTTCGGCGTTGGCGGCCGGAACATCGACGGTTGGGCGACGGCCGGCAACCAGCCGACACGCTGGGCCGTGCTCGCCCTGTGCACGCAGGCCGGGCCGTGTCCCGCGAACGTCGAGTCGATCGTAATCGCCGGCACGAATACCCAGCTCCGCGTCGTCGATGGCGACATGGGCAGCAACTGGGGCTTTCGAATCAACAGCAATGCGGCCAATCGCCTGCAGTTGCCGCCAGATTCGCGGGCCTACATTGCCGAGCTCGTACCGAGCTACTGCGGCCCGAGCACGTTCCTGTGCTACCCGAACCCGAACATCAGCGATGGCTCGGGCACCGCGAAGCAGGTCCAGACGCTGCCGGCCATGATCGACGACCCGGCCTACCCACTGCCAGCCTGGATCGACGACACCGTGTCAGCCGTCCCGTGGCGCGGCGATCCCACGAACCATGACGTCACGGTTCCGAATGGCACCGGCACGATCACGAACGCGACCGGGACGAACGTCGGCTGCGCCGGCGGTTTCATGCGGATCGGCCCAGGCCGCTACCGCGATCTCACGGTCCGCGCCAATTCGTGCGTGATCCTCGACCCGACGTTCGGTCTCACGCCCGGCCAGCAACCGGGCATCTACGTGGTCACCCGCGACTTCGACATCGGAAACGACTCGTTTGTCATCGGCGATGGGGTCACGATCTTCTGGACCGACACCGCCGCGGATTTCAACCCGGGCGGCGGGATCGTCATCAACACCGGCAATGCCAGCCAGGCCGGGATCCCGGCCGGCGAGGAGAAGTACGGCGCGTGGACCTCGGGGGGCATTGCCACCTGGACCGCTGCGGACCTCGCCAGCGCGACGAACTGGACGACCCCACCGACGGCCGACCCTGGCCTCGCGTTCTACGTTCGCGCGGGCGCCGGCACGACGTCGATCTTCAACATGTCGGGCACGTCACCACTGATGTTCAGGGGGATCCTGTACGGCCCGAAGGACAACGTCGGGGTGTCCGGGTCCGGGGCCCAGGCGGCGGTGGGCCAGATCATTGGCTGGACGGTTACCTACAACGGCAACACGACGATCACGCAACTGTTCGACGGCCCGGCGGAAGCCCTATCGCTGCTGCTCGAGCCACGAACCGGGCAACCGGACTAAAACACGCGCCCGGCCAACGGCCGTCCGGGTCGTGATCCAGCTCCCGTCCGGATCTCGGGGATCGAGGACAGTGGTCGCGACGCCGGTTGGGCGGCGAGGATCAGGCCCGGACGGGCTCCTGGGTGACTGGCTTCGTCTGCCCTCGGACCCAGATGACGTGACGCGGATCGATCGTGACGACGACCGCGATCAAGACTCCGAGCGCGAGGCCAAACGAGATGGACTGTCCGGTCGCGTAGCCGACCAGGCCATCCAGCGCCGTGCCGGCCCAGATCCAGAGGAACGCAGCGAGGATGCGTTTGAACATGTCGGGCATCGTGGCCTGACTGACGGACGGCGCAAATAGGTCATTGGTCCTATTACTGGTGCGCCGGCGCCATAATTGCAAGGCCGTTCGCAAGGCTTTCGTGGCATAGTCGGGCCCGACCCGGGGGAAGGGCCGTCGAAGGACTATGCGAACGCACCCCTCTCCCACGCGCACAACCGAGCGTGGCCAGTCGATCGCTGAGCTCGCGATCATTCTGCCCGCGCTGCTCCTGATGCTCCTTGCGATCGTGCAGATCGGCCTCGTGTTCTTCACCCAGGTGGGTCTGACGAACTCGGCGCGCGAGGCCGCGCGAAACGCGTCAGCGATCCCGGTTGAAAATGCCGCACAGGCGTTGGCCGCGAGTACCGAGTACTACAACCGCTTGACAAACGCCTCGAGCGGCTTCCTCAAGCGGAACGTTGGTGGATACCAGTCAAGCCGACTGGACACGACGACCGGTAATCGGACGCGGGTCTGCTACTACTCGTTCACCGATGCGAGCAACGCACCTGCGATCATGGCCCGAGTGCGAGTCGAGTACAGCCATCCGCTCTTTCTGCCGCTCGTTGCACAGATCCTCGACCTCTGGGACGGAACCCAGGACGGGGGCATCACCCTGACCACCACCGAAGACATCCGGGTGGGTAATCCCGTGCTCACGACGACCGACATCGGCAACAGCGGGAGCCCGACATGCAACCCCTGATCCCGCGACGTCAGCGAGGTCAGGCGCTACCAGAGTTCGCCCTCGTCGCTCCGCTGTTCTTCCTCCTGATCTTCGGTGTCATCCAGATGGGCCTCCTGTTCGGCGGACAGATCGCGCTCACGAACGCGGCACGCGAGGTTGCGCGATATGCATCAACCGTGGCACCGGGACAAGTCACAGCCGCCCAGAACCAGGCGGGTCCGATCCTTCAGCGTGGAATCCCTGCGTACAACGGCGGCGCAGTGCCGACGGTGACCTACTGCTACTACCCGAACCCGACCTCGCCAACGACATACTCGTGGAAGGTGATCGTATCGATCCAATACGGGCACACACTGTTCATCCCGCTCGTTGGCGCCATTCTCGACCGCTTCGACGGAGTCGCCGATAACCGCCTGACCGTGACTGCCCGCGAAGAGATGCGCGTCGAGACGCTGCCGATGAAGAACCCTCCGCCTTCGCCTGCGCAAGCCTGTGTTGGAGCCAACCCATGACGCAACGTCCGGCCGATTCGAAGGGCCAGGTCCTGGCGCTCTTCGCGCTCTTCCTCATCGTTCTGATCGGGGCAACCGCGGTCACCGTCGACTATGGAACGTGGCTGAAGGTCCGACGGGACTACCAGAACTTCGCCGACGCCGCCGCACTGGCCGGAGGAGGGTTTCTCAGCCGTCCTATCACATCCAACCCGAGCGATCCGAAGAGGGTCCTGGCACGACGTGCTGCCTGGGATTCGCTGAACGCTCAGCTCGGCCTGGGCTTGAACAACGGCCAGCTGAATACCCTGCAGGCGTCGAACACGTCGGCCGGCACACCGGAGACCTTCGGTGGCTACCGACTGTGGGTGAGCACGCCCCCGATTGGTGCCAGTACGAAGTACCCGGGAGTCTTCGCAGGATCAGGTGACCGGTACGTCTTCGTTTGGGTCGAACGAGACAACCCATCGTTCTTCAACCATGTCTTTGGGCTCGGCGACAAGACCGTGCAGGCGTGGGCGACGGCCGGTGCCTTCGCGAGTCAGTTCGCCATCGTCACCCTCAGGAAGAATGGCGAGGCCGGGCCGGCGGCCGCCACCGACATTGATGTGGCAGGCAGCAATACGGTGCTCAGAGTCGTGAACGGAGATGTCGGCGGCAACTGGGGAATGAAGCTCAACTCGTCGACGAATCTCTATCTCACGGGAGGGGCCGACGCCTACCTCATCGACTACATCAGCTGCGGCAACAGCTGCTGGTCGCCCGATCAGGTGACCGATGGAGCGGGCAACTTCAAAGATGTGCAACAGCTCCCGACGTATATGGACGATCCGAACTACCCGCTACCGTCCGTGCTGGCCGGTGTCCCAGCAACGGACGGCACGGTGGCGGTCCCTCGCGCAGCGGGCACCGACCCGGGCCCAGGGAACCAGACCGGAAACGTCACCATCACGGGGGGGTCGATCCTCGGTGTTGGCTGCGCACCCGGCGGCCCGCACCTCGGGCCGGGCTGGTACCACGACATCAACATCAGCAACAACGCGTGCCTTGTGCTGGATCCAATTCACAACTACTCCGACCCGGACGATTCGAACGGCGACAGCAACTTCGGGATGACCGATGTTCCCGCCACGCAACAGGCAGGGATCTTCTACTTCACGGGTACCTTGAATGTGAACAACGGGTCGCTCGTGGTCGCTGATGGCGTGAGTCTCGTTTTGCGCAAGACCGCCAACCAGCCGAGCATTCAGGTGAATGGCACCGGGGCCATTGACATCAACACCGGGGCATCCGACACGACGCCCGGCTTTCCACCCAACTTCAAGAAGGCCGCCTTCCAGACGGACGGCTCCTACTCATATACGTTCGACAACACGCTCACGCCGCCGGCATGGGTGTACTCAGCGAACAATGCCGATACCGCCAACGTGGGCGTGGCCATCTATGTAGTCACGCCAGCTCAGATGGGCGACCTCACGGCTGACGCCAACACCGGCCAAGTAAAGGTGGCTGCCGGAGCCGCAATCGCTTGGCAAGGCGTGATGTACGCACCCCGCGACAACATCGAGCTGTCGGGTCAGCCTCTCCACGATGCCATCGGTCAGTTCATCTCCTGGACGGTCAAGCTGTCGGGTGGCACCACGGTGACCCAGACCTACGACGGCCCTGGGGAGTCCGCCCCGCGATTGGTCGAACCGCGTCTGGGGCAACAGAACTAACGCTGGCTCCTTCCGGCTCGCGGTGACTGGGCGCACCGCAACGTAGGACCATCGCCCCCGTCCGACGGGCCCGTCGGGCTATGCACAGGGACACCGTTTCAAGGCACCGTGCAAGGTGGCCGGTTGATCGTTCCCCGAGTCAACCCCTAGCACGAGTGTCCGATGCGCCTGACCCCGAAAACCTCGCGCGCTGACAAGCCCAAGGAACGCCGACGGAAGTCGCGCGGCCAGGGTCTCGTCGAATTCGCGCTGATCCTGCCGATCTTCCTGGTCCTCCTCTCAGCGGCGATTGACCTGGGGCGAATCGCGTACGCGCGGATCGCCGTCGACAACGCCGCACGCGAGGGCGCGTTCCAGGCCTCGGTGACGCCGACCTCCTACACCGCCGGGCAGCCCTGCCCCCCGCCTGACCCGCTCGAGGGAGAGGTGCTGAGCAACCTCGTCATCTGCCGGGCGCTGCTCGAGGCGCAAGGTTCGGTCGTCACGGTCACGCCGTCCGATGTCGTGTTGACCTGCTCGCCGTCCTGCACGGAGGGCATGGGCAATCTCGTGACCGTCAAGGTGAACGGCACGTTCAAGCTGCTGACCCCGTTCATGGCGGTCTTCTTTGGCGGCTACGACGTCGCGTTCGCCCAGTCGGCGACGATGCAGATCGAAACGCTGCCCGCGATGCCTTCGGCGGGGCCGCCGAGCCCATCACCGAGCGCCTCGCCGAGCCCGTCGGTGAGCCCATCGCCGAGCCCGTCACCCAGCACGTCGCCCGCCTGCAGCGCCCCGAGCGCCGGCTTCACCTACACGGTTTCACCGTCCACCTTGAAGTCGCCGGTGACGATGACCGTGACCGATACGTCGACGGCTACGGGCAGTTGCCCGATCAACTCATGGACGTGGAACTGGGGCGACGGCACGGTGACCTACAACGTTCACCCGACGACATCGCACGTCTTCTATAACCCGGGCCCGGCAAGCAATAAGACATTCAGCATCACGCTGACGGTCTCGAACAACTGCTCGGACCCGAACTGCTCGGCGACGAGCGGCGCGGTTGCCATCACGGTGAAGAAGTGACCCGCCTGCGGCGCCGTGAGCGGGCCGAGGGCCAGGCCCTCGTCGAGTTCGCGTTCGCCCTGATCCCGTTCATGTTCCTGCTGATGGGCACGATCGACCTCGGCCGCGGCATCTACATGAACAACGGCGTCTCGCAGGCCGCCCGCGAGATCGCCCGTGTCATCAGCGTCCACCCGTGTGCGGGCGTCTGCACGACGGGCACGTACTCGCCTGAGGCCCAGGCCGTGATCGACACGCAGCGCGCGCTCATCCCGGGCCTGGAAGAGTCCGGCATCGTCGTCGACTGCGTGGACCTGACGAACGCAACGGTCGCCGCAGGGGACGAAGGCTGCCCGCCGAACGGTTCGTTCGTCCGGGTTTCGGTCAGCGCCACGTTCATGCGGATCACGCCGCTGCTGCCGCTACCCAATCCCTATGGCCTCAACGCCATTGCCCACGTCAAGGTGCCCTGACCATGGAGAGGACCGACATGTCGACGACCGACCAAGGCCGCGAGCGCGGCCAGCTCCTGGTGGTCTTTGCGCTCACGCTCGTCGGCCTGATCGGAGCCGTGGGCCTCGTGATCGACGGCGGCTCGACCTTCGTGCAGAAGCGCGACGAGCAGAACGTGGCGGATGCTGCCGCCATGGCGGCCGGCTACGCGCACGTCATGGGCGGGAACCCCACCACCTCGGCCCTGTCCGTGTCGAGCGCGAACGGCTACACGTTCGGCTCGGACGGCGTTGACATCGCCGTTTCGTCCACCGCCAGCACCGTCACCGTCACGATCTCGAAGCCGCATCACAACTACTTCGCAGGACTCCTGGGCCTCTCGACCTGGGACGTCTCGGCGACCGCGACGGCAGAGTTCGGCGCGCCGAACGGCGTTTACGGCGCGATGCCGCTGATCTTCAACGAGGATGCCTTCAACAATCCTGCGTTTCGCACTGCCCCGGGCGGCGAGTTCGGTGAGCCGGTGTCCGGCTCGGAGGACGTCCCGCAGGACGCCAGCCAGTTCAACTGGACGGTCTACTGCGAGTCGAGCCTCGACTGCAACGCCGACTCGGCGACGGTCGACAGCATCGTGGGCCTCGGCGGGTACGACGCGACGATCTTCCTGACCGACTCGATCGCGCCGCTCAATGCGGGCGCCCACACCACGCTGTTCGACGCCCTCGCGGACGAGGTTGGCAACTCCTGGCCCGTGGGCATCGTCTCCGACGACGGGACCCTCATCGGCTGGGCCTGGTTCCATCTCACGGGCGCCGTCGGCGGCTCGACCAAGGAGGTCGCCGGCTGGTTCGACACGGAGGTCCACCAGGAGGCGTTCCGGATCGGGCCATCTGGCGGTACGCCGCTCCTGATCAATGGGCAGTACATCGTCCACCTGATCAACTAGAAGCGACCCGGCGCCCATCGGCCGACGTCACCCCAGGCGGAACGTCGAAGGGCGCCGGTTCGCCTGAACCAGGATCGAGGGCCGAACGGCCGTCCCCGTTCGGCAATGAGCCCAGGTTCAGGCGGGTTAGGAAGCCTGAGGTTTCAGGCGGGCAGCGACCCCGGCGGCAGCGGATCGCCGGTCTCCGAGTCGAGGGTCGCGTTGCCATCCGGAGTGACGGTGTAGCTCCAGACGTGCCTGTTGATGCAGCCGGCCGGGCAGTCACCCCAGCCGATCGTGATCCGGATCGCATATCCGGTCGCGATTGCCTCCCCTTCCCACCAGGCGTTGGCCCCGATGAGGTTCGGGTCCAGCTTGCTGACGCCGCTGAACCGCGAGTCGGATGCGATCACGATCGCAGCCGCTTCGTCAAGGCTGGTCACGTTGCTCCCTACGGGTGTGGGTGTCGGCGATGTCGAGGCCGGAGGGGAGCCTGAGCCGCCCGCCTGGCTGCAGGCGGCAACGATGAGGGCAAGAGCCGGCAGGACGACGATCGCGCTTCGAACGATGTTCATGTCGCTCGGACGATCCTACCCGTGGTTGCGGTTCCCTCGCGTTGCGGGGTGACGGCGGTTCGCGCCTTACCATGCGCTCGCATGCCGACCCGTGATGACGCTTGGGCGCTCCTGACCGAATGGACACAGACCGAGAACCTGCGGAAGCACGGTCTCGCGGTCGAAGCCACGGTCGGTTGGTACGGCGAGCACGTGTTCGGGGTCACCGGCGACGAGCTCGAGATCTGGCGCTCAGCGGGTCTCCTCCACGACTTCGACTACGAGCGCTACCCGGACACCCATCCGATGCGCGGCGCAGACGAGCTTCGGGCTCGCGGCTACCGGGATGACGTCGTCGAGGCGATCCTCGGCCACGGCGACCACACCGGTATCCCGCGCACGAGCCAGCTGGCGAAGACCGTCTACGCATGCGATGAGATGAGCGGCTTCGTCATCGCGGTCGCGTACGTGCGCCCGAACCGCAGCCTCGATGAGGTCGAGGTCGGCTCGGTGCGCAAGAAGATGAAGGACAAGGGCTTCGCTCGGCAGGTGCCGCGCGACCAGCTCGAGAAGGGCGCCGTCGAGATCGGCGTGCCGTTCGACGAGCACGTGTCGAACGTCATCGAAGGCCTGAAGACCGCGCGCGGGGTGCTCGGCCTCTAGCTCAGGCGCGGCCTCTTAGCTCAGGCGCGGCCGGCGGCCCGAAGAATCAGGAGCGCCGTCAGCGTCGCCGGCTCGCTCGGCTGGCCCACGCGGCCCCAATCGACGACCTCCACGTTCGAGCCCTTCGCGCCCGGCTTGCCGAAGTGGGCGGCCTCGGTCGCCCAGGTCCCGTCGGCTCGCCGTTTCGACTCCAGGAGGTCAAGAGCGTCGGCAGCGCGCCGATCGCCGGCGTAGCCCGCCTCGGCGAGGGCGCGGAGGCCGGCGAGCAGGTCGTAGTGCCAGTACGGCGGCCAGTGGAGCTTCATGACGGACGGATGGATCGGCTCGCCGCTGCGCTCCGAGAACAGCACTCGATGGCGCAACAGGAGCTCCGCGGCTCGATTCGCGCTGTCATGGGCCGCTCGATCGCCGGTCGCATGCGCAAACGCCGCCAGGCCGCGGAATGCCGGGAGCGACTCGTTGAACGACGAGTGCCGCGCTCCGGGATGCCGATCGCAATTCCAGCCGCCGTCCGGCCACTGCCAGTCAACGAGTGCCCGCGCCAGCAGCTCCGCTCGGAGGTCGGCCGCGAGCCCGAGGTGCACGGCGACCCCGAGCGCGTTGCCCTCCATCGACGCGTGGCGTCGGATGAGTCCGTTGATCGTCGGCATCGTTGAGTTGTGGCCCGGGTGGAGGAGCCATTCGAAGACCGGTTCGAGGGCCGCCCGCATCGGGCGGCAGGCGGCCTCCAGATCCGCCGAAACCGCGAGGTCCATCAGCGAGACGAGCCGCCAGTGCGCACCCGACCACTTTGCGTAGGGATGGCCCCCGAACCCACCGCCGGGCTGCTGGCCGCTGAGCAGACCGCTCACGATTGGGCCATCGAGGACCGCGTGGCGAGTGTCGACGGCGCGCGCATCGCCAGCGGAAACGCCGGCCAGCTCGGTGAGCGTTCGAAGCCGGATCGCGGGCTCGGCCGACCGCAGGAGCCACTCGACCGCGGGGTCGGTCACACGACTCCGCGGGCTGCCCAGGCCTTTGCGGTGACCACGAACGGTGCGGCTCCAACCATCATCCGGCAGCGCTCGCGAAGCTCGACTCGTCCATCGGGGCTCAAGCTCGCGACGTAGGCGCCCGCCGGTCCAACGCCATGCTCGAACGGCTCCCACCACGCCTCGAACGTCGGATGCTCGAGCTCGGCGACCACGGTCGCCGGCTCGATTTCGCGCAGGCCCGCGGCTTCGAAGAGCCACACGAGGTGGCCCTCGCGCGCGCCGGCGAGCGCCGACTCGTCGTGGACGTTCGGGTCGAGCTCTCGCGCGGCGTCCCAGAACAGCCCGAGCGGACCTTGCGCGCCGGCGTGGTCCCAGACGCACGCCGCGACGACACCTTCGGGACGGGTCACGCGCGCCATCTCTCGGAGTCCCGCGACCGGGTCCGGCATGAAGTGGACGACGAGCTGCGCGATCGCGGCATCGAACGTCGCGTCTTCGAACGGCAGGTCCTCGGCGGCGGCCAGGCGGACGTCGGCACCGGGATGTCGAGCTCGTGCGGCGTCGACGAACGACTCCGAGGGATCGACGCCGGCCACCGCAGCAGCCCCAAGTCGGGTGACGAGCTCCGCCATGAGCGCTCCGGGCCCACAGCCGACATCGATCACACGCTGGCCGGCTCGGACGCCCGCCAGGTCCGCCATCTGGGCCGAGAGCAGGCGCGAGTAGCGGCCCATGAATGCGTCGTACGACTCGGCGGCAACGTCGAAGCTCACGCGGGCAATCTACGCCGTGAACGCGGACTTCGGCTCAGCGCGAGATCGGCAGCTCCCGGCTGTCAGCCCGCGAGATGCGATCCGGGTCGATGCCGGCTCGAACCGCCGCGGCGCGAATGACGTCGGCGGTCTCGGCCTCAAACAGCAGCAGGCACGTCTCGTCGTCGGGGATGAAGATCGAGCGGACGTAGCGGACGGCTTGACCGGAGGCGGTCAGCTCGGCAACCGCGTCGATAATGCGGGCGATCGTCCGATCGGGCTCCTCGGGGGCGTCTCGCGACAGGTACGTCTCAACGACAAAGCTGGCCACGGGTTGACGGTAGGCCGGCGCGCCTGCCGGAGAAACTGTGGCGAACCACAGAAGTTGCCACAGCGCATGATGAGCGCCGATGGATGGCGCGCGTGAGCAGCTCGTCGGCCGCGAGCAGGAGCTGGAGACCATTGCCCGGTTCCTTGCCGCTCGCGACGCGTTGCCCGCCGCCCTGGTCGTGGAGGGGCTTGCCGGGATCGGCAAGACGACGCTCTGGCGTGAATCGATCGAACGGGCAGCGGAGAGCGGCTACCGCGTCCTGACCTGCCGGCCGGCGAGCACCGAGGTCCACCTCCTGTTCGGGGCGCTCAGCGACCTGCTCGTCGACAACATCGCCGAGGTCCTCCCGCGGCTCCCGGCGCCGCAGCGGCGGGCCATCGAGGTGGTGCTGCTGCTCGAGGATGACCGCGGCCGACCGGCCGAGCCGCGGACGGTCGCCGCGGGCGTGCTCGGGCTCGTTCGAGAACTCGCGCGCGACGAGCCGATCCTCATCGCGATCGACGACGCGCAGTGGCTGGATCCAGCCTCGGCGATGGCGCTCGAATACGTCCTGCGACGCCTCGGGTCCGCTCCGGTCGCCGTGCTCGCTTCGTGGCGGATCGATCCGCTGGCGGGAGGCGCACCAGGCGGCGAAGCGAGAGGCGGCTTTGACCTCCAGCGCGCGCTCGAGCGGCCGCTGGAGCGGCTCCCCGTCGGACCGCTGAGCGTCGGCGCGCTCCATCGGATCCTTCGACTCCGGACCGGCGAAACGGTTCCTCGACCACTGCTTCGGCGAATCCACGAGGCGTCCGGCGGTAACCCGTTCTATGCGCTCGAGATCGCCCGGGCGATGGAGATGGGCAAGGGCGACTGGGCGTCCGGTGAGCCACTCGCGCTGAGCGCGTCCCTGAGCGACCTCCTGGTCAGTCGCTTCGCCAGCCTGGACGATCAGACTCGCGAAGCGCTGTTCGTGGTTGCTGCCGCCTCTCCGGCAACGCCGGAGCTCGTTGAGAGCGTCATCGGGACCTCCGGGACAGTCGCGCTCGCGCCGGCAGTCGAAGCCGCGATCGTCCGGCTCGAAGACGGCCGGGTCGAGTTCGTGCACCCGCTCTTGGCCACGGCCGCGTACTCGCTGCAGTCCGCCACGGACCGTCGTGCGCTGCACGCACGGATCGCCGACGCCGTGGGCGAACCGGAAGCGCGTGCGCGCCATCTCGCGCTCGCGAAGCCCGGGATCGACTCCGAAGTCGCGGAGCTGCTCCACGCCGCGGCACAGCATGCCCGGTCTCGCGGCGCGCCGGCCGCCGCCGGCGAGCTATTCGCCGAGGCGATTCGTCGGCTCCCTGAAGGCGAGCTCGAGCGGCGCGGCGTGTGGACCGTCGAGGCGGCGCCGACCCTCCGACATGCTGGCGATACGCGGCTGGCCCGTGAGCTGGTCGAGGGCGTGATCGACGAGCTGCCGGCAGGACCCGTCCGATCCGATGCCTTGCTGGCCATGTCGCGGCTCGTCGAAGGCGACGCTGGCGGGGACACCCTCGAGCTCGAGCTCATCGGGCGTGCGCTCGAGGACGCCGGAGACGATCCTGCGCGGCGCGCCGCCGCGCTCCTGAGCCGTGAGATGTGGGAACGGCACCAGGATCGCCTGACCGACGCCCTCGACCTCGCTCGCGAAGCACTCGCGCTCGCCGAGCGAACCGATGACGAGGTGCTGCAAGCCGGGGCGCTCACGCGCACCGCCGATCTCGAGGTCCTGCTTGGCCTCGCCCCGGATCCGCTCGTTCGGTTCCAGCCGGCCCTCGAAGCCGGCCGGAACCTCTATCTCGAGGCCAAGGAAGACGCGCCCCGCTCCATGCTCGCCGTCTGCCTCGTCCGCGCAGGTCGCATCGACGAGGCGCGCGAGCTGCTGACCGGGGAACGCGAGCGGGCGATCGCCTACGGCGACGAGGCGAGCCTCGAGATCCTGTGCCTGTTCCTCACCGAGCTCGAGTGGCTCGCGGGGAACTGGGACCTGGCGCGCCAGTACGCCGAGGAAGGGCTGCTCGTCACGGACCAGGCGGAGTCGCGGATGATGGAAGGCGCCATCTCGGCGCTGCTTGCCCTTGTCGAGGGCTCGCGCGGCGACGTCGACGGCGCCCGACCGCGGGCCATCCGCGCGCTCGCGCAGTGCGAGGAGGTCGGCGATCGCTCGTACGCGACGTACGCCCAGCTCATCCTCGGCTTCCTCGAGCTGTCGGCGGGCAACGCCTCCGCCGCGCACGAGCACCTCAAGAACTACTCGCTCGAACGCGGGATCGAAGGCACGAAGCGGATCGCCTTCATCGGCGACGAGATTGAAGCGCTCGTTCTCCTCGGCCGAACGGAAGAGGCCGACTCGCTCACGACCGAGCTGGAGCGTCGCGGCAGCCTGCTCCATCGGCCAACGCTGTCGGCGATCGCGGCCCGCTGTCGAGGCCTCGTCCTTGGAGCACGCGGGGAGCTGGACGGCGCGATCCAGTCGGCGGAAGCCGCAGTCGTGGGCTTCGCGGACCTCGGACTGCCGTTCGAGCGCGCTCGGGCGCTCCTCGTGCTCGGCGACATCCAGCGGCGCTCGAAGCAACGCGGTGCCGCTCGGACGACCCTAACGGCCGCTCAGGCCGAGTTCGACCGGCTCGGTGCATCGCTCTGGAGCACGAAGGCGGCCGATTCCGTGGCTCGTGTCGGTGGCCGGGTCCGGCAGGACGGACTCACGCCCACCGAGCAGCAGGTGGCGTCCCTCGTCGCACAGGGGCTGACGAACAAGGAGATCGCCTCGGAGCTGTACGTCTCGGTTCGGGCGGTCGAGGCGAACCTGTCGCGCATCTACGCGAAGCTCGAGGTTCGGTCGCGGACGGAGCTCGTCAAGCGACTCTGACCCATTGGGTTCGGCAGGGAGTCGCGCAAACAGTGTGGTGATCCGCACTTTCGATGACCTGGCGCTCGGCGCAAGGTCGACGAAGGTGAGCTGGCAATGCAGGACAGCCGCCAACACTGAGGTTTCGAGCGATGATCGGCGCCCCGCTCGGCATGCTCGGCGTGTCCTTCACGCCACGAACCGTCGTCGTTGCGGGCACTTGGCAACGAATGATCGATGAACCAGCAAGGACGACCGTCGATCCGCGCCCGAGGCCGGTGACGCTCGGCGCGAGGTCTCGCCACGGAACGGCGGCAGGATCCGTTCGCTCGCGATCGAGGGCCTCGAGCTCCTCGTGACGGCCGCGGCTGGCGACCCCGTTGCGAGGGCCTGCCCGTCAGCTCGGCGACATTGCGATGTCGTTGGAACGGGAAATACGCCGGTTGCTGCTGCCCTGACGACCTCCCGTCGACCACGCTGTCGGCCACGACGACCCGAAGCGTCGGATAGGACATGGGAGGTCAGATATGGATGACCGCAAGCCGCGTGTCGACGAGACCGTCGACGAGGCAGAGGACACGAACGAGCACGGCGCCGAAGCCATCGGTGCCGGAGCGGGAGCCCTGATGGGTGCCGGGATCGGCGCGGCGGTCGGTGGGCCTCCGGGCGCTGCCGTCGGCGGCGTCATTGGTGCCGTTGGTGGCGCCGTGGCCGGTGAGTCGACCGAAGGACGCGATGAGACCGGCGCCGGGATCGGCGCGGGTGCTGGAGCCGTCACGGGCGCGGTGATTGGCGGCGCGGTCGGCGGACCTCCGGGTGCCGTCGTCGGTGGCGCGGTCGGTGCCGGCGCAGGCGCTGGTGTCGGCGACAAGGCCGAGGAAGAAGCCGAAGAAGACGTGGACGACCGGGTCGCCACGCCCGTCGGCGAGCGCTGAGTCATGGGCATCCTCAGCTGGCTCGTCGTCGGCGCAATCGCCGGCTACCTCGCAGGCTATCTCGTGAAGGGTGACGAGAGCCTCGGCGTGATCGGGCATATCGTGCTTGGGATCGTCGGCGGCCTCGTCGGTGGCTTCCTGGCCGGTGCCCTGACCGGCGGGGACTACATCACCGGGATCAACCCCACGACGATCATCGTCGCGACGATCGGCGCCGTCATTGCCGTGGTCGGATACAAGGCCATCCGCGGCCAGTCGAGGACCGGGCGCGGACCGATCTGACCGCCCGCTTCTCGTCACACCGACACCACCCGGGAGGCCACTTCGGCCCCCGGGTGGTGCTCTTTCAGGCTCAGCCGCCCAGGCATTCCGTGAAGTAGATGAAGAGGTTCGTCACGCCCCGGCAGGCAGGGCCGCTGAGCTGCGCCACCAGCGGGACCTCGCCGTCGGGTCCCACGTCGATCCAGGTGCTGTAGTCGGCGACGCCATCGCCTGTGGCGTCGAACGCAATCAGGCCGTGGAAGCCGGCGCCGGTCGCCGGGTCGACGACGCCCTGGTCGAGTCGAGTCTGGAGACCCTCGGTGATCCACAGGATCGCGCCCGTCGTCTCGTCGATCAGGACCTGCGCGCCGGCGGCCGGATCGCTCTTGCTGGCGTTGGTGCACTCGTGGGCCAGCGCGGACGAGGCGATCACCAGGCTGGCGACGACGCCCAGGAACGTGGCGGTCATTGACCTTCGCATGTTCGGTCCTCCCATTCAAAGCTCGCCTTCTGGCGCGCTCGACTCGACCGTAGGAGCCGATCCTGACGCTGTCGTCGCCCGCGCTGCCGAACTTGCCTCACTCTCGAGGGGGTCGTTCAGGGCAGCGGATCGCTCTCACGAGTGATGGATTCGGGAGAGCCGTGGCGTAGCGTGTGGCTCGATGCGCCACGAACTCGAGGGCTTCCTGCGGCAACGCGGCGACGGGGCGCTGGCGGCGGTGCTCACGACCATCGTCCTGATCGAGGTCGTGCTGACCCCAGCCCCGGAATATCAGCGGCTCGCGACCACCGCGTTGGCATTCGCACTCGGCGTTACGGCGGCGCGACGATCTCGCGATCCGCTGCCTCTGCTCGGCTTGATGCTCGCCGTCGCCGCTGCCGCCCTCGCCGTGCCGTGGCTTCGTGGCCCCACGAACTCAGGCGTGTTCGCGTTCCTGCTGCTCGCCGTCTACAGCGCGTCGGCGCACACGAGCGGCCGCCGGACGCTTCTCGCTGGTGCCATGACCCTCGGCATCTACGCCCTGGTCTTTGTGTCGAGCGAAACTGGCATTACCGCCGACGCCGTCGTCTTCTTCTCGCTCATCATGGGCGCCCCATGGATCGCCGGTCGCGCGGTCCGGCAACGGCGCCTGAACGACCGCGAGCTCGAGCAGGAGAAGACGCGGGCGGCAGCCGCGATCGTGGAGGAGCGGGCGCGGATTGCGCGCGAGCTCCACGACGTCGTCGCGCACTCGATCAGCGTCATGGTCATCCAGGCGCGCGGCGGCCGGCACGTGCTCGACTCCGAGCCGGCTGACGCCCGTGACGCGTTCGAGGTCATCGAATGGACGGGCCAGCAGGCGCTCGACGAGATGCGACGCCTGGTCGGCATGCTCCGAAGTGGCGACGAGTCGCTGCCGCTCGCGCCCCAACCCAGCCTCCGTGAGCTCGGCACCCTTGTCGATCAGGTGCAGGCTGCCGGCCTGCCGGTCCAGCTGACCGTCGAGGGTGAGCCCCGAGATCTGCCACCTGGCGTGGACCTCTCGGCCTTCCGGATCGTGCAGGAGGCGCTGACCAATGCCCTCACCCACGCCGGGCCGGCGCATGCCAGAGTCGTGCTCAGGTACGCAGCGGATGAGCTCGAGGTCGAGATCTCTGACGACGGGCCAGGCACCGGCGGTGGCACTGGCTCCGGGTACGGGCTGGTCGGGATGCGCGAGCGAGTCTCGGTGTACGGCGGCGAGCTGCAGGCTGGCCGGCGGCCCGAAGGCGGGTACACCCTGCGCGTCCGACTGCCGCTCCGCACCGCACGCGCATGACGATCCGCGTCCTGATCGCCGACGACCAGACGCTCGTCCGCAGCGGATTTCGGATGATCCTGCGCGCCGAGCCCGGCATCGACGTCGTCGGCGAGGCGGCGGATGGCGCGGAGGCGGTCACGCTGGCGCGCGAGCTCGATCCGGACGTCGTGCTCATGGACGTTCGCATGCCGAACGTGGACGGCATCGAGGCGACCCGCCGGATCACGAGTCGCGGGGAGCACGCGCCACGCGTGCTCGTCCTGACGACATTCGATCTCGACGACTACGTCTACGAAGCGCTTCGAGCCGGTGCGAGCGGCTTCCTGCTCAAGGACGCACCGGAGGAGCAGCTGGTGTCCGGAATCAGGATCGTTGCCGGCGGTGCATCGCTCTTCGCCCCGGCTGTGACCCGGCGGCTGATCGAGCGGTTCGCCGATGCCGCGCCGGCGCCACCCCCGGCGGCCCTGCGCGAGCTCACTCCCCGGGAGCTCGAGGTCCTGCACCTGGTCGCCCGCGGCCTCTCGAACGCGGAGATCGCCGCCGAGCTCGTCCTCTCGGAGCACACCGCCAAGACCCACGTCGCACACATCCTCGACAAGCTTGACCTGCGGGATCGGGTGCAGGCGGTCGTCCTCGCCTACGAGTCCGGGATCGCTCGCGCCCGGCGGTAAGGCCGGGCCGGGACCCTGTACGACACCCGTCCGGCGAGCTAGCCTCGGCGTTCACCCTAGGAGCGAGAGCATGCGGGCGGTCGTTCTCGAGTCACCGGGCGAGGCCACGCGGGTCGAGGATCTCGTGCTGCGCGATCCCGGGCCCGGTGAGGTCAGCGTTCGGATCGCGGCGTCAGGTGTCTGCCACTCGGACCTCCACGTCCGCGATGGCGAATGGGATCGACCTGGGCCGCTCGTGCTCGGCCACGAGGGCGCCGGTTGGGTCGAGGCGGTGGGAGCTGGGGTCGAGCGGCCGCGGGTCGGCGACTTCGTCGCCCTCTCCTGGTACTACCCGTGCCTCGCCTGCCGGCACTGCCAGTCCGGCGCGCAGTGGCTCTGCGAAGGATCGGGGTCGCTCCGCCACCGACTGCCGGACGGGTCGACGGCACTTCAGCGAATCGACGGAACAGAGGTTCCGTCCTATCTGGCGATCGGGACGATGGCCGAGGCGACACTCACTGCCGCAAGCGCAGCCATTCCTCTCCCTTCGAGCATCCCGCCCGAGGTCGCGGCACTCATCGGCTGCTGTGTCTCGACCGGCGTCGGCGCGATCCTGAAGACCGCCCAGGTCCCGGCCGGCGCCTCGGTCTGCGTGATCGGCCTTGGCGGCGTCGGTCTGTCCGCGGTCATGGGAGCCGTCCTGGCCGGTGCATCGCGCATCGTGGCCGTGGACCGCGTCGCCGAGAAGCTCGACACCGCCCGTGACCTCGGGGCGACCGACACGATCCTGGCCGGATCCGATCCCGCTGCCACGAGCGCCGCGATCCGATCCGCAACGCACGGCGGGCCCGACTTCTGCGTGGAGGCGATCGGCCTCCGCGCCACGGTCGAGCAGGCGATCGAGGTGCTGCCGCCGGGTGGCACCGCCGTCCTCGCCGGGCTGACGCCGTTCGGCGTCCGCGCCTCGTTCGAGGTGTTCCCGTTCGTCGATGGGTCGCGGCGGATCCTCGGTTCGAACTACGGCGCGGCCGTCGCATGGGTCGACTTCCCGCGCTACGCAGACCTCTACCTCGCGGGACGTCTCCCGATCGACCGGCTCATCTCACACCGGATCGGCCTGGACGACGTCGAGACCGCGTTCGAGGCGATGCGCCACGGCCAAGGTTTGCGCTACGTCATCGTCAACGAGTCGAGCCGCTGACTCCAACGCGCCCGCGTCTCACGACCCGGGCGGTTGAGCCAGCCCCAGGCGCCTTACTGCTTGGGCCCGATGTCGTACGACTGCACGCCCTGTACGAGCACAGAGGATTGGCTGCCGCCGGCTGCATCGATCGAACGGAGCGTCCAGGTGGTACCAGCGTCGCCGCCCTCACGAACGAGGTAGAGCAGCCTCTTGCCGTCCGGCGTCCAGGCGACCGTCCCGCCAGCCACCACCTCTCCAGTCACCTCGCCAGTGGGCTGCACCAGGCCGGTCTGGTACACGATGAGCCGTGCGATCCCGGAGGTCAGCTCCGTGAAGCGAGCGGTCGCGAGGTCATAGGCGTACAGCGTCTGCGTATCCCGTTCCGAAGTGAAGTCCGTCAGGCTGCCGATGACCGAAACCCGGTCGCCGGCGGGTGAGAACTCCGGCCAGAACAGCTTGGCGTGCGTGTTGGGATCCCCAGCAGACGGGTGTCCGATCGTGGCGGTCACGGGCCCACCTTCGGACTCGATGATCAGGAGGCAGACGTCATCCGGACAGCCAATCAGGTCGCCTGAGATCGCCAGGCCGCGCTGATCGGGTGACCAATCAAAGAAATCGACGCGGTACAGGTTGTCAGTGAATTCCTCGATCCGGCGAGTGCCCGACCCGTCGGCGGCCACCAGATACTGTCCGAATTTCCCTGCGACGACCGCCGGAAGCGCGATCCACCGACCGTCAGGAGACCACTGCGCCCACAGCTCCGGTCGGGTCCAGACCTCGGGGTTCGCGCTCGCGACTGACTGCCAATCAGCTGGCAGGGCGAGCTCTCGGTCAGATCCATCCAGCCCGGCGAGGAGGAGCCGGATCCCTGAATCGACGGACTCGATTGCGTCCCTTGGAACATCGGCCGGGCACGTCGCGATCGCGACCTCGGAGCCGTCCGGCGACCACGACAGCGAAGGCCCGCAACCGGGGTCCAGGGCGACGGTCCTGACCAGGGCACCGTCCGCGGTCATGAGGTCGACACCCGGCGTCAGGAATGCACCACCAACGTCGCGGGCGGCGGCGATGTGGCGCATGTCGGGCGACCAGGCCGCCGTGAGGTAGCCCAGCTTGCCGTCGTCGGCACCGCCAGTCGCGATCAGGCTCTGTCCGCTCCCGTCAGCTTCGGCGACGACGAGGTCGCCATCGCGCACGAAGACGATCCGTGGGGGACCGTCGGGTAGCTGCACGATGGGCGAAGGCTTGGAACCGATTGCGACGGCGAGGGCCGCAAGGGCAATGATGAGAGCGCCCAGGACGAGCAGCGAGGCAAGGCGCCGGGCAGCGACGCGGGGTACCGACAACCGCCCGAGGACGCCGCCTCGGGTAGCCGACGCCATCGCCGTCCTGGCGGTCGCGAGCGAGTCGCTCCGCGTGGCGGCCGGCTCGGTGTAGACCCGGACCAGCGTCGCCAGTCGAGTCTCGAATTCATCTATCGGGTTGCGGTCAGTCATCGCCGAGCTCCTTTCGGAGGCGTCCGAGGAGGCGGTGGAGGCGGACACGGACACCGGACGCGCTCAAGCCCAGCTCGCGGCCGATCGCCTCAGAGCCGAGCTCGGCGATGTAGCGCATGCCGATCATCGTCCGATCCCGGTAGTCGAGGCCGGCGACGGCGTTGGCGAGATCGATGAGCGCCGACCGGTCGGGAGCAAGCGAGCTCCCCGGTCCGTCGATCGTGAGCTCGCGGACCGACCGACGGCGCTGGCTGCGCATGATCTGGCGGGCCTCATTGGCCGCCACTGACATCAGCCAGGGCCTGAGCCGGGTGGGGTCTCGCAGGGCGCCGAGCCGGCGCCACGCGATCGCCCAGGCAGCCTGCTCGGCATCGGCCGCCACGTCGAGGTCGCCGGAGACGAGGTACGCGATGCGGGCCATGTCCTCGTGATGGCCGGCGACAATCCGGGCGAAGGCCATCTCGTCGCCGGCGACGGCTCGCTCGATGACCGCCTCCGCGATCTGGCCGTTAATCACTGCGCTGCCAACGTTCATGCCCTATAGATGCCGCCGGGACCTGCTCCCGTTTCACACGCTAAGGTCGGGCGGGCGGGGCGTACCCAGCCGACGGGAGCAGCGGACTGAACCTGGACACCCTAGGCCAGGGTCAGACCCCGGTCCACGTCGATCTCGTTGTCCGGCGGAACAGGGGCTCTGGGACTGCTCGGAGGGGTGGCGCTTGAACAGGATCCTGAGGCCATGACCGAGCTGGATCCTGACGCGATCGTCTGTGAGGCCGGCGACGCCCGGCTCGAGGTCTCGCCTCGAGATGGCGGTCGCATTCGCTCGCTCACGGTCGGCGGACACGAGCTCCTCGTCACGAGCAGCCCGGAAGGCCCGATCTACTGGGGTTGCTACCCGATGGCGCCGTGGGCCGGTCGGCTCCGCGAGGGCCGCTTCACGTTCGGCGGCCGCGGATATGAGGTTCGGCCGAACCTTCCGCCGCACGCGATCCACGGCGTCGTGTTCGATCGCCCGTGGCGCGTTGACGACGAGCGGACGATGTCGGTCGAGCTCGATGAGCGCTGGCCGTTCGCGGGCCGCGTCGTCCACCGGTTCGAGCTGGCGCCGGATCGACTCGACGTCACGCTCGAGCTCCACGCCGACGAGCCCATGCCCGGTGTCGTCGGCTGGCATCCGTGGTTGCGGCGGCGTCTCGTCGCCGGCGATCCCGGCGTCCGCCTCGCGTTCGAGGCCCGGACGATGCTCCAGCGGGACGAAGCAGGGATCACGACCGGCGTGCGCGTGCCGCCGCCGCCAGGTCCGTTCGATGATGCGTTCACGGACCTCACCCGGAACCCGGTGCTCGAGTGGCCGGGTCGGCTCCGGCTCGAGCTTTCGTCGAGCTGTCCGTGGTGGGTCGTGTTCGACGAACGTCCCGACGCCGTGTGCGTGGAACCCCAGAGTGGACCGCCGGACGCCCCGAACCTGATGCCAGAGGTCGTCGAGCCCGGGCGCCCGCTGGTCCACACGATGAGATGGCGCTGGTCGCCGGACGACCTTACGACCGTGCCGCGGTCGCGCCCAGGCTGACGAGAAGCTCGTCGAGCTGATCGAGCGTCTCGGGCATCCCGTCCAGGCTCCCGGCGCCGTCGTCGGCGGCTTCCTTCGAGGGATAGAGGTCGTGGATGACCAGCATCGTCTGGCCGGCCTTCTCCTCGAACGTCACCGTGGTGACGGGTCCGCCCTCACCACCTTCGTCATTCGTCCAGACGATGCGCGAGTGCGGGATCACTTCGATGTACCGACCGAAGAACTCCATCTGCGTTGCGGCGTCGTCGCCGAACACGAGACGGTAGGTGCCCCCGGTACGAGCATCCAGCTCGCAGGAGTGCAGGGACACGCCCAACGACTTCGGAACCCACCACCGCTTGAACAGCTCGGGCGTGGTCCACGCCTCGAACACGATGCGCGCCGGAGCATTGAAGGTCCGCGTCACGACCAGCTCACGATCGGACGTTCGTTCCGTTGTCGTGCGGTTCGTCGTGGGGGCGAGCTCAGTCTCGCTTCTTGCGTCCATTGACGATCTCCTTTTGTTTCAGCTCTTCGACAATCTTGTCCAGCTCGTCGAGACGTGAGGCCCAGAGCTCGCGGTACCTCTCGATCCACGCGGTCTCTTCGTCCAGTCGGCGCGGGCCGAGCTTGCAGGTCCGGACGCGCCCGACCTTCTCCGTGGTGACGAACCCCGCATGCTCCAGGACGCCGACGTGCTTCTTCATGCCCGTGAGGGTCATGTGGAACGTGTCGGCAAGATCCGTGATCGAAGCGTCTGCACGCCCGAGCCGCTCCAGGACGCCGCGTCTTGTGGCGTCCGACAGCGCGGCAAACGAGACATCCAGTCGCCCGCTCGAATACTGAACCATGCGGTTCAGTATGCACCAACCATGCGCCGGTTCGCAAGCCCTGAATACCGCCTGGCCTATACTCCGCGTCCGGGCCGACATAGCTCAGCGGTAGAGCAGCTGTTTCGTAAACAGCAGGTCCTCGGTTCAAATCCGAGTGTCGGCTCCACTCCCGCCTTCCGGACGCCGGGCCGCGGCGGCACCGAACTTACGCGGCGAGCCGATAGAACCGCCAGAACGGGTGATCGATCGGCAGCGTCTCGATGCCTGCCCACCCGGCGCGGCGCGCGATCGATTCGAGGACCTGTGGCCGCATGACGGTGCCGGGCGACTCCGACTCCGGGTCGACTCGGGCCTGCGGAAGACACCACAGGGTGCTGATAGTCCCGAAGAAGGTCTCGATCGGATCGCCCGCCGCCGGGCGCACCACCCCAGCCCGCTCGTCCATGACGACCACGGCGCCGCCGTCGACCACAGCCGTGCGGGCAGCGGCCAGGGCATCGACGGGGTGGGCCATGTCGTGGAGCGACTCCAGGAACAGGACCAGGTCGTAGCGCCCCGACGCGAGTCCGCCGCGCGCGGCATCGGCAACTCGGAATAAGGCCCGGTCGGCGACGCCCGCCTCGATCGAGTTGGCCTTCGCGGCAGCGATCGAGCGCGTGTCGAGGTCGATGCCATCGACCCGGGCGTTGGGGAAGGCCCGCGCAAGCTCGATCGCCGCCCACCCGACGCCGGACCCGACGTCGGCCACGCGGGCAGGCCGGCTCGCGTCGCGGAGACGTTCATCGACGCCAGGAATGGCGGGGATCCAGTGGCTCGCCAGGTCGTTCACGAAAGCCGGGCGATTGAGCGCGGACTGCGCCTCGATCCCATCGTCCCCGTAAGCCTCGTAGGGCACGCCGGCACCGGTTCTGAAGGCCCCGACGAGGTCCGGCAGCACGCGGCCGACCGACGCGAGCGCATAGCCGAGGCCTGCCAAGTACTCCGGATGGGTCTCGGTCACGAGCACCTCCACCACGCCCGGCGACAGGCGGAGGGTCGCGACCGTCAGGTCCTCGTCCGACGCCTGGATCAGCCCTGCGATCACCTCGGCTTGGACCCATTCGCGGACGTATCGCGCGTCGAGGGCGGCAGCCGCAGCGAGCTCGTCGACGGAAGTCTCCGGGCGATCGGCGAGGGCCCGGAACAGGCCCAGTCGGTGTCCGAGGTACACAGTCAGGAGATGGAACCCGCCCAACGCGTCCATGAACAGACGACCGCTGAGCTCCTCCGCCGCATCGAGCGGACTGTCGACGACGGTCATGGAAAGTACCTCCTTGGCTTGGACCGGGCGGACGGCCCGGCTCGTTGATCAGAGCGACAGCTGGCCCTTGTAGAGCGCGCAGCCGTTCGGCAGGTCGTGCATCTGGATCACGCCCTCGACGCCCTCGAAGCCTCCGTCGCCACCGACGATCGGGTGATGGCAACGGCCGTGGGTCTCAATGCCGTCCACGACCTTGGCCGTGAATGTGTACTCCGTGAAGAAGCGGCCGCAGGTCGTCTCGAGCAGGCATCCCACGAACTGCTCGCGGCCGGTCGCGCGGAAGCCGCCAGCGGCCGATTCGCGCGTCACAGTGAACTCGTCGATGTACCAGCAGCCGGTCAGGTCACCGGATACGACGTAGCTTCCGAGCGACGCCGGGTCGTCGGCACAGACACCCTGGACATCGGGCTCGAGCAGCCCTTCGACCTTCGTGTTGCCCGCTGCCGTCACTGGAGTCGCCGCCAGCACCGTCATCACCAGCGCCGCGACCGACAATCCGAGCCGCCTGCTCATTTCGTGCGATGTCATTTGCGTGCTCCCTGCTCTAGTCGATCGCGACGAGCGATCGGAACTCGGGCAAGGTTGGCGCGGGATGGCTTGCCTGCCATCCGTGGCGACCACGGAAAACGGTCTGCGGCGTCAGCCGAGACCGAGCACCACGAGGTCCCGATACGAGAGGAGAGACGCCTCGGTTCCGAGCTCCGCCATCGATTCGGGCCCGAGGCGCTCGAGCGCGAGCTCCAGGGCGGTTGTCCGCGCCACCTCGCGGCCTGGGAATATCTGGGCGAATCCGCTCATCTCGCGCGAGGCTGCGACGCCGAGGGCGATGATCGCAGCGAGCTCCGCTTGACCAGCCTCGCCGAGGGCGCCTGCGAGGACGTCGAGAGCCGCATAGACGCTGACCACTTCGCTGATCCCGTTTGCCAGGCGGACGGCCCGTCTCGCGGCTGTCACACGGCCGCCGAGGTCGGCGCAATCGTCGACGAGGACGAGACTCGCCAGCGCACCGGACTCGCATGACGCGCACCCGAACTGCCGGGCGATCTCAAGGCTTGCTCGGACGTCGGCGCGGGCCCTGTCCGGCTCGTCGGAGGCCGCGTAGTCGGCGGCGAAGCTCATCAGGCCGCCATACAGGTGCTCGTCGCCGGACTCGCGGAACTCGCGGGCGACATCGACCAGGCGCTCGTATGACGTCGCTCGCGGCAGGGCCATGGCGTGATGGAGCGTGTCGTAACCCCGGATCCACAAGATCGATCGAGGGTCGGCTCCGGCGCGGTGGGCCCGCTCCTCGAGCGATGGGCGAGGCCTGCCGCGGAAGCCAGAGAGCCAGGTCTCGGCCGTGTCCACGCGGAGGCGCGCCAGCGGGTCGTCACCTATCAGGCGTCGCGCCGCCTCCACCAGTGGTTCGCAGGCGTCCAGGTCGCTCCACATCAGCAACGAAACCGAATCGAGGAGGCTCTTCACTCGAGTGGCGATGTCGGTCTTCGTCGCGGCCGCAGCGGCGGCCTTCGTCCAGTGGATGCCCTGGCTCCGACGTGTTCCCCGGGCGAGCCAGTACGGGTACAGACCGAGTACGACCCGGAGCGCACGACCGGCACGAACCGGGTCCTCGATGCTCCAAGCGAGGGCGGCCTCGAGATTGTCGAGGTCGTCGTCAAGGCGGTCAAGCCACGCAGGCTGGTCCGGACCGTGCAATTCCTTTGCCGCTCGCAGCGCGAGTCCGAATGCCCAAGCCCGCTGCCGGTCGCGCCAGGTCGCCAGCTCTCCAGTCTCTTCCAGACGTCGCCAGGCGAACTCGCGGACTGTCTCGAGCAGACGGTATCGACGCTCGGCGCCGCGGTCGTCGACGGTGACGAGTGACTTCCTGACAAGCGAGGTCTGGATCGGGCCTACGTCGCTGGCCTTGATGTGGTCATCCACGACGACCGCTTCGATGGCATCCAGGGTGAACGCGCCGCGGAAGACGGCAAGTCGATCGAATACGGCGCGCTCGTCCTGCCGCAGGAGCTGATAGCTCCAGTCGAGAGTTGTCTCAAGCGTGCCATGGCGCGGGTCGCCGGTCCTCCCGCCGAGAAGCGAAAACCGGTCCCGCAGGCGAGCATCGATCTGGACGGGGGAGAGGGCGACGACCTGAACTGCCGCCAGCTCGAGCGCAAGCGGCAAACCGTCGAGGTGGCGGACGATCGAGGCGACGGCCGTGGCGGTCTCGATGTCGAGGGTGAATCGCTGGTCGACCGATCGAGCGCGATCGACGAACAGCCGCACCCCGTCGTTTTCGGCGACTGCCGCGATGTCGCCTGTCGCGACGGAAGGAACGGAGAACGGCGCCACCACCAGGGATCGCTCGCCTCCGACACCGAGGGCCTCGCGGCTCGTCAGCAGCAACCGGAGCTCCTTCGTTCGCGACAGGAGCGTCTCCGAGACGTGGCCGACGGCGTCGATAACGTGCTCGCAGTTGTCGAGGATCAGGACCGTGTGCGGTCGGTCGAGCTGGGTGACGAGCAGCTCGATTGGTGAACGACCGGGTTCGATGTGCTCGTCGACCGCGGCCAGCAGCGCCGGCAGGACGCCCGAGCCGTCGATCACCCGGGCCAGGTCGACGAACCACAACCGCGGGGATCCTTGCGCGATCAGCCGGCGCCCGACCTCGAGCGCGAGGCGGGTCTTGCCGACGCCTCCCGGACCGCTGACCGTGACCAGTCGCGAGTCGGCGAGGGACGCAATGATCGCGGCCAGCTCCGCGTCGCGGCCGATGAAGCTCGTGAACGTGTATGGCAGGTTCGTCCGCGGGGCGGCGGCCTCGGCTCGATCGCGGGCGATGCGCGCGAGCGCCCGACGGTCGACGACATCCAGCTTCCGGAGAAGCGTGGAGACGTGGCTCTCGACCGTCCGCACGGAGATGTACAGCCGTTCGGCGATCTCAGCGTTCGTCAGGTGCTCGCCGACGGCCTCAAGCACCTCGGCCTCGCGGCTGGAAATCTTCGAACCCAACGGCACGGCCCTCGTTCGCGATCTTCGCGCAGAAGTATGAATAGAGGGCCGGCGGCCGGCGAGTGCCGACCGCCGCGCGATTCGGAGCTATGGCGCGAGGCGCTGCCAGGTTGGCTGGCTCGTCGCGGCCCACGGAGCCGGCCGGGACGCGCCGGTCAAGGGATCGATGAGCAGCTGCGGCAGTGGGCTGTCGCCTGCGCCGGTGGGCGTCACTAGAATCGCAGTGTCGTCAGGCGCCCACTCTCCGGTCACGCCGCTGAGCCCGCCCAAGCCCTCGATCTTCTTGGTCAGGCCCGTGGTATCGAGCCCGACTCCGCTGCCGTCCGCCGGGACGATCGCGAACACAGCGAGGTCGCTTCCAGCGAGGTTTCGAACGACGACGACGCGCGTGCCATCGTTGGACCAGGCGACCGGCTCCTGGCACGTCGTGCCCGCCGGCACGGGCAGTCTGCGATCCCCGCTGCCATCCGCCGCGACCACATGGACGACCTTGCTGCAGGGGCCCCCTTCCTGCGGATTCCATTCGACATACGCGATCTGCGACCCATCCGGGGACCACGACAGCGTTTCGAGGGACGGGTTGGCAGATGGCGCGACGATCATCCGAACGACGCCGCTGGCGACGTTGACCGCGTAGATGCCGTTGCCCAATCCGCTGAGAGCCTCACCACCAGCGAAGAGGATCTCGCTGCCGTCGGGCCGGTAGGCCGGCCAGTCGGCTTCCATGCCATCGAGGTCGAACGGGAGAGCGCCGCTCCCGTCCACGTTCGCGACCCACATCGTCCGCTGCCCATCGCGCACCTCCTCGAGGTACACGATGTGCCGGCCATCCGGCGAAAACGAATAGTGGCTGACGTTGACGACCAGCTTTGGTGTGACGGCGATCACGCCGCTGCCGTCGGCGCGGCCAACGTAGAGGCGCCCGGTGCCAGGATTGCCGGTCTTCTCGCGAAAGAAGGCAAGGTGCGTTCCGTCACGCGACCAAACCGGTCCGACGTCGGTTGCGGATCCCGTCACCACGGCCCTTGCGGACCCTGATGCCGGGTCGACGGTATAGATGTCGCCGTCGGCCGAGTAGGCCACCGAGCCGTTGGCCGCCCGGCCGAACGGTGACGGCAGGCCGTCGTTTCTGCCTGCGCTGAGCAGGGCACCGACAACGAGGGCGGCGAGCAGCAGAGCAACCAGGCCGATGGTCCGCCACGGGAGTCGTGGCAACGGAGCGAGACGTGCTGTGATGGTCGACATCGGAATCCACCTTTCGGGGAACGTCCAGGCGGGCCGCTGCCGCATGCGGGCGGTCTCCTGGACGACGTGATCTCGATACTCGGGTGTCGACCCATACGCCAGCTGCGCGAGGAGCTCGGGCAGGTCCTGCTCGAAGCGTCGATCGGAGGTCATGCCGGATGCCCTCCCGCAAATGGCGCCGAGGTCAGCACCGGATCGGCAAACACAGTCGCCCGCATCGAGGCGAGCGAGTAGTGCAGCCGGGACTTGGCTGTTCCCAACGGAATGCCGAGGGACGCCGCCACCTCGGGCAGCGGCATCCCCAGGAAGTAGTGCAAGACGACGACCGCGCGATGAGGCGGATCGAGGCGCCCAAGGGCGCCGTCGAGGAGCTCGCGATCGGCGAAGTCACCGGCCATGTCGGACATGGCCGGCGTATCGAGCGACGTAATCTCGACCTCGATGGCGCGTCGCCGTCTCCGGCGGACGAGATCGAGGCAGGCGTTGACCATGAGCCGATGGAGCCAGGCATCGAACCGGTCCAGGTCACGAAGACCCGGAAGGTCACGCCAGGCCCGGATCAGGGTCTCCTGAACCGCGTCTCGAGCGAGCTCGGGGTCCCGAACGATCAATCGAGCGGCTGCGTCCAGCCGCACGATGGTCAGGTCAACGAGCCTCGTGAAGGCGTCATGATCGCCTCCCCTGGCCCGTTCGACGAGACCTCGCTGGTCCACGTGCTGCCCCTGTAAGTGACACGGCACAGATGGCCGTGCTCAACAGGGTATGGCGTGGCCCTCGTGCGAATCGTTCATCCCCGATCGCACGGTCGGCTGGTCAGGCGTGTCTCAACGGGTCGAGCCAGACCCGATCCTGGTTCTCGGGGTCGTCGATCGGCGATGAGATGAAGAGGACCTGCGGCGGATCCTCGAACTGGCCGCCGTGGGGCGTGTTCATCGGGATCACCCAGACGTCGCCGCGCTTGACCGGGCGGGTCACGCCGCCAACCGTGACCGAACCGGTGCCGGCGAGGACGTAGCCGATCTCATCGTGCGTCGTGTGGACGTGGGTTCGGAACGGCCCGGCGTGGCCCTGGAAGACGAAGACGCTCGACTGCGAGCCGTGCCCCAGGTAGGTCCGCTTGAAGGTGTCGGCCGCGGTGAGCTCGTCGGCCGCAACGGCGGCCGCAACGTCGATCACGTCGACCCTGGTCAGGTGGCTGAGGTCCTTCGAGCCCATCTCCTGAGCGCTCAACGCTGATCCTCCTTCTGGCTGGCGTGTCTCGCGACCACCGCTTCGAACAGGTAGTGATAGACCTCCGCGTGGCGCTTTGCTTCCCAGACGTCGTCGCCCCAGATGTACGCGCCGTGGTCCGCGACGATGACGCCGAAGGCCGACTGGAAGCGGGCATCGTCGAGGACGCGTCGAAGGTCGTCGACGAGCTCGGGTTCGCGTGGCGTGTTGCGAATCACCGGGAGCAGATGGACGTCGCGATTGCCAACGCCGCGAATGCCTTTCAGCATCTCCAGATCGCGGATCTCGACGTGGTCGCGATTGCCGGCGAGGTCGCCGGCCAGGACCGCCGACAGGCCGTGCGAATGGACGACGCTTCCGGCGCCTCGCTCGCGGACAGCCAGGCAGAAGATCGAGGTGCATTCGCTCGGGCGGAGGGCGTCGTTGTCGGGGCGCTCAAGGACCTTCCCGTCAGCCGGATCGACCGTGAAGAACTCGTCGGTTCGCACCCGCTCCTTGTGGACGCCTGTGGGGGCGATCAGGAGCCGGCCATCACCGGCTGGGCCACAGATTCCACCGCCGGTGCCTGACACCCAACCACGCGTGTAGAAGGCACCGAGGAGCTCGACGAGAAGCTCGCGCGTCGCCTGTTCCTTCGTGTCGCTCGTGGCGGTCAATCCGTCCATTCGTGAATGGTCTCATCCTACTGTCGACCGAGCCCGGCACTCCTGAGGAGCCAGCGACATGAAGTGGGTCACACGCGAGCATCCCAGGACCGACCGGATCGCCTGCCCGTGGCTGATCCGGAAGTTCATCGATCCCGAAGCCGAGATCGTCTACGTCCCGCGCGACGAGGTGCTCGCGTTCGCCGAGCGCGAGGGCGCAAAGAGCTTCGATGCTCCGGGAGCGAGGTATACGCACCGCGACGGGAAGTGCTCGTTCGAGACGCTGATCGATGACTTCAAGATCGACGATCCGGCGATCGCAGTCATGGCGAAGGTCGTCCACGGCGCCGATGTGGCCGAAGACGTAGACGTCACGCCCGAATCGGCCGGCCTGATGGCCATCGCCGACGGCTTTGCGCTCCTCGACGTCGACGATCAGCGCCAGCTCGAGCTCGAGCTGCCCGTGTATGACGCCCTCTACGCGTGGGCGAAGGAGCAGGTCACGGGCGACTGAATCGGAGGCGCCAGACGACTCGCGAAAGGTTCGGGACCCGGGCTAGGATGGCTCGATGGCCCGCACGACCCGTCCGGGATTGCTCGGCTTCCGCGTCGCGCCGATCGCGTCCCAGGGGATCGACTGGCCGAGGCTCGATGCCATCTGGGCTGCGGGCGGCTCGCTCGACGTCTTCTCGGCCGGTTGGATGAGCGACCACCTCACGGACGCCAGTCTCGACCGCGGCGGCGGGGCGTTCGAGTCGCTGACGACCGCCGCCGCATTGGCACGCCGCGTCCCGGGCAAGTGGATCGGGATCGGGGTGCTCGCCAACACGTTCCGGCATCCCGCGGTCGTGGCCAAGGCTGCGACCGTCCTCGACAACGCCACCGGCGGGCGCTTCATCCTCGGGCTCGGGGCCGGCTGGCACGAGGGCGAGCACGACATGTTCGGCATCGCGCTGCCGCCGATGGCGGAGCGGTTCGCTCGTTACGAGAGCGCGGTCGCCACGCTCGCTGCGCTGTTCTCGGACGCGGCGCGCCAGCCGATCGGCGTCAGCCGCGACGACCCCTACTACCCCTTACGCGATGCCACGATGGAGCCGCAGCCCATCCGGCCCGGTGGGCCGGCACTCTGGCTGGGCGGGCAGAAGCGTCGCGGCATCGCGCTCGCGGCGCGCTACGCCGAGGGCTGGATCATGCCGGGCAACCGGGCCGGCGACGTCGACTACTTCGCACAGAAGCGAGACGAGATCCGGCGCGCACTCGACGCTGCCGGTCGGGATGCGGAGTCCTTTTCCTTCGCGGCGCAGGTCAACACGGGGAGCGATCCGGAGCGCCTTCGCGAGGGTCGCGAGACCGCCCTTCGATTCCTCGCGGTCGGGGCCGATCACATCACCCTCGGTGTCCCGGGCGCCGCGGGCCCGGCTGCCGTCGTCGCGATGGCCCGAGAGGTTGCCGAGCCGGTCCTCGAGGTCGCGGGCCGAGCCTGAGCCCGCGTCACGAACCAAGGGCGGGCGCGTAGAGGGCCGCTGCGGACGCCACGTCGTGTTCGAGGAGTCCGCCCATCACGAGGACCTTGCCGTTGAGCAGGAGGACGGCACGGTGTTCGAACCTGCTCTCGCCAAAGGAGCCGGCATCGGCCCACGATCCGGTGGCGGGGTCGTAGAGCTCGGCCGAGGCTGTGGGCACGCCGAAGCCGGCGGCGACGAGGACCCGGCCATCGGCGAGCAGCGTCGACGTGAGAACGCCGCGAGCGCTCGCCATGCTGCCCGTCGGACCCCAGGTTCGAGTGCTCGGGTCATAGAGCTCGCAGGACGGCAACAGCTGCTCGCCGTTCACGCCGCCGGTCTTGAGGACGGTGCCGTCGGTCAGCACGATGAGGGGATCGTTCGAGCGCGCGGATGCCATGTTCCCGGTCGCCGCCCAGGTACCCGTGCCCGGTGTGTAGAGCTCAGCGGACGTCAGCTCGCCATGCTCGGTCGGTGAGATCGGGCCGATGCCGCCGGCCACGAGGACCGTCCCGTCCCGGAGA
>Ga0114129_10000931_pt1 | contig 38215 bp, 33 predicted proteins | sample RhiMetdeltSRZDD1_FD_80071 | JGI IMG/M metagenome (GOLD analysis project Ga0114129, IMG submission 80071) | Populus rhizosphere microbial communities from Tennessee, USA - Rhizosphere MetaG P. deltoides SRZDD1 (version 2) (version 2) | ecosystem: Host-associated > Plants > Roots > Rhizosphere >...
CGACGCCGATCGACGCGTATGCCGGCCGCGTGCTGTGGAGCGAGCCGTCGCCGCAGGGGTACCGGCTCGTCTCCTACTTCCGCGGGAGCGCCACCACGCTCCCGGTCGCGCCCCGCACCAGCCCGTTCGACGCCGACCTCGGGCCCGGCCGGAATGGCGCGCCGGTCGCGGTCTATTCACGCTGCGGCACCCTGGGTTGCAGCCTCTACCGGTTCGACTTCGCGCGCATGCGCGAGACGCGTGTCAGCCGGCCGAACGGCAAGTTCGACGAAACCTCTCCGGCGATCTGGAAGACGCGCATCGCGTTCGTGCGCACCTCTCGTCACGGGCGGAGAGCCGTGTACTGGCGGCCGCTGCACGGATCGGGGCCGCCGCACCGCCTGAGGCCCGGCCCGGCGTTCCTGCCGGTCGTCCGCGACCTCGACATGCGCGGAAGGCAGGTTGCGCTGGTGTACGGCGGCGCGTGGGGTGGGGGCCAGGTCCGCCTCACCACGATCGGCGGCCGAAGCCGGGTGCTGTCGGAGGTTCCCGGAAGCGGAGCAGCGGCGATCGAGTACGACGTCTTCGGCGTCTCGTTGCTGCCCGGCTTTGCCTACTGGGCCGTCACACAGGACGACGAACCGCCTGAGACCGGACAGCTGCGGCGCCGGCCCTTGGCGAAAGGCACTGAGCAAGCCGCGCTGGCGCGCATCAGCCCACACACGGCCGGCTTTGCCCAGGACGGCGGCGTGAGCTATTACCTCGGGCCACACGACGAGGCCGCCTGCGCACTGAGCCGGCCGTGCCCCGGCCCGTACGACCTGCATCGCAACACCGGCCTTGGATTCGGACGCGCGGCGCCGCTCGAGCTCCGGTAGTCCGGCGACTCGCCGTCCCTAGACTGAGCCCAATGCGAAAGGTCGTGATCCTGGGATCGACCGGCTCGATCGGCAGGCAGGCGCTCGACGTGATCGACGGTGCGGAAGGCCTCGAGGTCGCCGGGCTGGCCGCGGCAGAGTCGTGGGAGCGGCTGCTCGCCCAGGCGGTCGAGCACGGAGTCAGGCGCGTCGCGCTCGCCGACGAGTCCGCGGCGGCGCAGGCGCTGGATGCGTGGAGCGGGGGAGAGGTGCTGGCCGGCGCGGAGGGCCTCGTGCAGCTGATCGTCGAGTCCGGCGCCGACCTCGTCCTGAACGCGCTGGTCGGCTCGGCCGGGCTCGGGCCGACCGTGGCGACGCTCGGCGAGGGGATCGACCTCGCGCTCGCGAACAAGGAGAGCCTCGTGGTTGGCGGCGAGCTGGTGATGCAGCTCGCCGAGGGAACCGGCGCCCGCGTGATCCCTGTCGACTCCGAGCATTCCGCCCTCTTCCAGTTGCTGCGCGGCCATGCGGCTGGGACCGTGGACCGCCTGGTCCTGACCGCCTCCGGTGGGCCGTTTCGCGGGATGACGCGTGAGGCGCTCGCGGGCGTCGATGTCGAATCGGCCCTGGCGCACCCAACCTGGGACATGGGAGGCAAGATCACGATCGACTCGGCGACGCTCATGAACAAAGGGCTCGAGCTGATCGAGGCCCACCATCTGTTCGGGTTCCCCTACGAGGACATCGAGGTGGTGGTGCACCCGGAGTCGATCGTCCACGCGCTCGTGCATCTCAACGACGGCGCGTCGCTGGCGCATCTGGGTTATCCCGACATGCGGGTCCCGATCTCGTACGCGCTGTACTTCCCCGAGCGCGTCGACACGGCGATGGCGCCCCTCGACCTCGCGGAGGTCGGCAGCCTCACCTTTGAACGTCCGGACACGTCCGCGTTCCCGTGTCTCGAGCTTGCGCGCGAGGCGGCCGCGGCGGCGGGCACTGCGCCGTGCACGCTGAACGCCGCCAACGAGGTGGCCGTGCATGCATTCCTTGGCAGACGGATCTCGTTCATGGACATCCCGCGAGTGATCGAGGGAACGCTCGAATCGGCCGGAACCCGTCCGGTGCACGGCTTCGAGGACCTGTATGAGGCCGACGCCGATGCCCGGCAGCTGGCAGCCGAGCTGGTCCAGCGGCTTGCGGTCACAGCCTAAGTGGCCCCCGCCGCGAACACGACGACGCTGGCCGTGCTCGCGACGGTGACCACGTGAGCTATTTCCTCGCGTTCGCGGGATTCGCGGCGCTCATCATCCTGCACGAGTTCGGCCACTTCGTGGCGGCGAAGGCGACCGGGATGCGCGTCGAGCGTTTTGCGCTCTTCTTTCCCCCCCTGATCGCGCGCAAGCAGATCGGCGAGACCGAGTACGGAATCGGCGCGATCCCCCTCGGCGGCTACGTGAAGATCACGGGGATGAACCCGGAGGAGAAGCTGCCTCCGGACGTTGCGCCACGCGCGTATTACCACCGGCCGGTGTGGCAGCGGATCGTGGTGATCGCGGCCGGTCCGCTGATGAACGTGCTGATCGCCTTCCTGATCTTCTTCGGCGTGTCTTTCGACGTGATCAGGGACGCGACCAAGGTGCTCGAGGTCGGAAACGGGGCACCTGCCGCGGGAAAGCTCCTTCCCGGAGACAGGATCCTGGCGGTAGACGGCAAGCGCCCGGGGCAGGGCAGCACGGTCCACCAGCTGACGGCCTTCCGCGAGCAGATCCGAAAGCACCGGTGCCCCGGGAAGCAGCAGTCGGGCTGCCTCGGCGCAACCCCGGTGACCTTCACGATCGAGCGGGACGGCCGCATCCTGACGGTCAGGATCCGGCCGAAGTACGACCCCGGCGCAAAGCGCGTGCTGGTGGGCGTCGCATTCGGCGAGCATTACCACCCCAGCGTGGGAGGCGCCGCGCGGTATGCCGTCGATGACATGTGGACCGTCACGAAGGGCACCGTCAATGCGCTTGCGCGGATATTCAACGCAAAGGACCGCAAGCAGATCTCGGGCGTGGTTGGAAGCTACGAGGTGACCCGACAGAGCTTCGCGCACGACACCCGGCGTGCCCTCCTCCTGCTCGCCGTGATCAGCCTGTCGCTGGCGATCATCAACCTGTTTCCTTTCCTGCCGCTGGACGGCGGCCACATCTTCTGGAGCCTGGTGGAGAAGGTCAGAGGCCGGCCGGTCCCGTACCGTGTGATGGAGCAGGCGGGGGTGCTCGGCTTCGTGCTCGTGCTGATCCTGTTCTACATCGGGTTATCGAACGACATCGGGCGCCTGACCGGCGGCGGCTTCAACACGCGCTGAGTCTCTTACGCCCGGTAGGCTCCTCGTTGCAGGACACGGTCTCACGCGGAGAGGAGAGGAAATGGAACGCACCGTGCTCGACACCCGGCGGGACGAGTCCGCGCTGGCCGCGCCGACAGTTGCCGAGGCCTTTGCCCGGACGGTGCGTGCCGTCCCGGATCGCGTCGCGCTGCGCACGCGTGGCGGCGCGCAGGAGATCACCTGGAGCCAGTACGGCGATCTGGTCGACCGCCTCGCCCTGGGCCTTCGGGCGCTGGGGCTCGGACGCGGCGACACGATCGCCCTGATGCTCACCAACCGTCCCGAGTTCCACCTCTCCGACGCGGCCGCGCTGAGCCTCGGCGCGAGTCCATTCTCGCTCTACCAGACGCTCGCTCCCGATCAGATCGCCTACCAGCTGACGGATTCGAATGCGCGCATCCTGATCACCGAGCCGGCCTTCCTCGACAACGTGCTCGAGGCCCGCAAGTCCGTGCCGGCGGTGAAACACGTGGTGCTGGTCGACCGGGGTGCCGAGGGAGGCCTGCTGTCGTTCGACGAGCTGCTCCAGACCGAGGGCGACGCGGAGGAGGTCGCCAACGCGCGGGCGGCCGTGGAGCCGGACGACCTCCTCACGCTGATCTATACGTCGGGCACGACCGGCCCGCCGAAGGGCGTGCAGATCACCCACGGGAACATCATGAGCGCGATGCATGCGCTCGAGGAGGCGATCGACTTCCCCGAGGGCTCGCGGGTGGTCTCGTACCTGCCGATGGCGCACATCGCCGAGCGGGCGACCGGCCACTACCTGCCGATCGTGCTGGGCCACACCGTCACCTGCTGCCCCAACCCGCGCGAGGTGATCGCGTATCTGCCGGAGGTCCGCCCGACGTGGTTCTTCGCCGTGCCTCGTATCTGGGAGAAGCTCAAGGCCGGGATGGAGGCCCGCATCGAGGCCGACGATGACGCGGACCGAAAGCGCGCCTTCAACTGGGCGCTCGAGGTGGGGCACAAGCGCGTGAAGCTCGAACGCGAGCGCAAGCAGATGCCCGCGGAGCTCGCCGCCGAGCACGAGAAGGCCGACGGCCTCGTCCTGTCGAAGATCCGCGCGCAGCTCGGCCTCGACGAGGCCGAGATCCTCTACGTGGGCGCCGCCCCGACTCCGATGCCGGTGCTCGAGTTCTTCCACGCGATCGGCATCCCCGTGGCGGAGCTGTGGGGTCTCTCGGAGAGCTGCGGGTGCGGCACCGTCAACCTGCCGGGCAAGATCAAGCTCGGCACGGTCGGGCAGGTGACGCCGGGCATGGAGCTGAAGCTCGGCGAGGACGGCGAGATCCTGATCCGGGGCCCGCAGATCATGAAGGGCTATCGCAACATGCCCGACCAGACGGCCGAGGCGATCGACGACGAGGGCTGGCTTCACACCGGCGACATCGGCGAGATCGACGACGAGGGCTACGTACGGATCGTCGACCGTAAGAAGGAGCTGATCATCACCGCCGGCGGGAAGAACATCTCGCCCGCGAACTTGGAGGCGAAGCTCAAGGCGCACCCGCTGGTCGGCACGGCCTGCACGATCGGCGACCAGCGCCCCTTCGTGAGCGCGCTGGTGGTGCTCGATCCCGATGTGGCGCCGGCATGGGCCGCGCAGCAAGGCATAGAGGACTCGTCGCTCGAAGCGCTTGCCAATGACGAGCGCGTGAGAGCAGGGGTCCAACAGGCGGTCGACGACGTGAACGCGCAGGTCTCGAACGTCGAGGCGATCAAGAAGTTCACCGTGCTGAGCGAGGACTGGCTGCCGGGCGGCGACGAGCTCACGCCCACGATGAAGCTGAAGCGCAAGCCGATCGCGGAGAAGTACGCCTCCGAGATCGAGGCGATGTACACCAGGTAGGCGCGATGGCCGTGCGCACGCCCGTCCGTGTGGGGCTCTCGGACTAACCGCCGAGACGCAGGCGGTAGATCCGGACCACGTCGCGGGCGCTCGTCTCGACTTTCCATCTGCGCCGCGCCTGCTCGAGGAACGCTCCCGCCGGCGGCCGCTGGGGATCGGCGACCCAGGCCGTTGGCGCGAGGCGCGGCAGGAGCGTCAGCAGAAGCGCGACGCTGGAGCGCTCGTAGAGGACGTCTGAGGCGAGCACGAGATCGAATGGCGCTTTCCTCACGAGCTCGTCGGGCTCTGCCCAGTCGACCGCCTCCGTCCGGATCGACACCGCGTTTGCGTGGGCGTTGCGCGCCGCCAGCGTGAGCGCTTCCTGGCATGCGTCCGTGGCGAGCACGCTCGCGCCCATGCGGGCGGCGACGATGCTCGGCACCGCGAGCCCGCACCCGAGCTCGACGACGCGCATGCCCTGCAGCGCGACGCCGTCCAGCTCGGTCGCGAGCACCACGCCGCTGCGCCACAGGACCGACCAGTACGGCGCGACCGGCGCCCATTCGACCCCGCCCACGTCGGGCAGCTCTGCAGCCGCCCGCGGCTGGAGCAGGCGCAACTCGCCGCTCGGCAGCACGATCGACCGGCTGACGAGCTCTTCGGGCGTTTCTACGCGGGCGGGATGTTCTGGTTCAGGCGGAAGAGGTTGTCGGGGTCCCATTGCCGCTTCAGCGCCACGAGGCGCTCGTACTTCTCGGGCCCGTAGGACTCCTTCAGCCGCTTGACGCCCTCATCGGGCTCGATGAAGTTCGGATACGGCGAGCCGACCCCAAAGGCTTCCATCGCCTTCGCGAACCCGCGCGCCCACTCGATGTTCTGCTCGTCCTGGGCCGGGTCCATCCACATCGCCAGGCAGAAGTACACCCACGGCGCAGGCGGCATGTTGAGGGCCATCTGGCTCGTGTCCGTGCGCGTGAGCGCGCCGCCCATCGGCCCGAGGATCAGCTGCCCGAACGGTGCCGGCAGCCGCTCGCCCTGCTCGATGATGACGTCGATCGCCTCGTCGGAGAGTCCCTCCAGCCAGTCGACCTTGAAGTACTCGTGTATGCCGGTCGGGTTGCCCGCGTCGAGCATCTGCTGCATAGCCGCGTACGGCATCGGCTGCACCAGGTCCACGACCGGCGACGTGCCCTCCTTCAGGGTGCGCGCCGCCTGCTCGCCGTCCTCGACCGAGCCGATGTAGCAGAACACGATTCCGAGCGCGGGCTTGCCCTGCAGATCGGCGGGCACGAAAGGCTCCGGCGGAGCGGTCAGCAGCGCGGCGCCGCCGCCCACCTCGTCCGGGGCGCTCTCGATGAAGTCGCGGTAGAAGCGCAGGACCTCCCGCGCCCGCTCCCGCGGGAAGAGCAGCATGCCCGCGGTCAGAATCGGGCCGACGGGGTGGACCCGGAACTCGAACTCGGTCACTACGCCGAAATTGCTGCCCCCGCCGCGCAAGCCGAAGAAGAGCTCGGGGTTCTCGTCCGCGCTTGCACGCACGACCTTCCCGTTGGCGCTGACGACTTCTGCCGACAGCAGGCTCGCAGATGTGACGCCGTACATGCGCTCGAGCCAGCCACTGCCGCTGCCGAGCGCCAGGCCGCCCACGCCGGTGTCGGAAACGCGGCCGCCGGTGACCGCGAGGCCGTGTTCCTGCGTGGCGGCATCGAGATCCGCCCAGGTGGCGCCGCCCTGCACCTTCGCGGTGCGGGCCGCCGCATCGACCTCGACCGCCTTCATGGGGCTGAGGTCGATCACGATTCCGTCGTCGCACGTGCTGTACCCGGGCGTCGAGTGCCCGCCGCAGCGCACCGAGATCAGCAGGCCATGCTCACGGCCGAAGTCCACGGCGGCCGACACATCCGCCGCGGACGCACAGCGAACGACCAGCGCCGGACGGCGGTCGACCATGCCGTTCCAGACTTTTCGGGCCTCGTCGTAGTCGGCGTCGGCGGGCGTGACCACCTGCCCCCCGACCGCGCCTCTCAGTGCGTCGACGATGCCGTCCTGAAGCGCCACCTGCTGGCTCATGTGTTGCTCCTCTCGTCCGTTGGCAGTCCCGGCGCGCGCCCCGCGAGGGACCCGCTAAAGGTATCCGCTGCGGCCGCGTCGTGTGCGGTTTCCGGACAAATTGAAGGGCGCCGCCGGGGGCGCGCCGGTCAGATCCCGGACGATCCGAGCGCGCGCCGCTGCTTGATGAGAATCTCGCGCGCGAGCGCGCCCGCGATCCTGTCCAGGTAGCCGGCCACGGTGGCCTCTCGGCGCGGGTCCGCAAGCGCCTGGTGGAAGGTGCCCCGAGCCTCGTCGCGCGTCAGGCCGAAATCGACCGCGGCGTCGAGCATCGCCGTCAGCGTGGTGTTGTACGAGGCTGTTGCCGGGTCCCGACGATGCATGCGCTCAGCGATGCCGTACCCCATTTCAAGCGAAATCATGCCTCGGTGCAGGCGTTTCATGACATCGGTGGCCACCTTTTGGGCTCAGGCGCGCGCGGTGACCGTGCAGACGGAGAGCTCCTTGGGCGCTCCAGCCGCCTCCAGCCGGCGGGCTCGACCGAACTCGAAGGAGGCTGCCTCGAGACTCTCACGGGCCCTGTCCGAGACGAGCACCTCGCCTGCCTGCGCGGCGTCCGCGACCCTCGCCGCGATGTTCACGTCGACGCCGAGATAGTCGCTGCCGATGCGGCGCGGGCGCCCGAGGTGGACTCCTGCGCGTAGCGCGGGCCGGTGACCCGCTATGTCGATGTCGCGGATGCTTCCCTGGAGCTCGAGCGCCGCCAGCACGGCCTGCTGGGAGCGGCTGAAGGCGGCCATCGCGCCGTCGCCCAGACGCTTGACCACCTCGCCCTGATTGCGTGACACAGCCTCGTCCTCGGCTTCTCCGATCAGGCGCAGCAGGCCCAGGGCGGTGTCGTCTCCCGCCTCGAGCGCCCACGCCGAGAAGCCCACGAGGTCGGTGAACAGGATCGCGACGTCGACCGCGCCGCGGCCGCGCCGCTGGGATTCCGAGAGCGCCTGCCATGCCTGCAACGCTCCGAGGCCCAGCTCGCGGACTGCACTCGGGCGTTCGAGGCGAAGCTGGGACACCAGCCGGCCCAGAGGCTGCGGAAGCTGGTCACCGGAGGTCGACAGGGGATCGCCGTAGTCCCGGTCCCCGGGCAGGATGCGTCGCAGGAACTCCGCCGTCGCGATCAAGCCCGGCCGCGAATCCAGACGCTGGGCCGCCTGCAGGAAGCGCCCCTTGCGTTCCGGTACGTCCATCCGGTGATCCTCCGAGCCCATCGGCGCGAAGTATGCGCCCAAGCAGACACTTCGTGCTTCCAGCCTCGAAGAGCCGCGGCTATTCCATCGACTCGAGCCAGGCGGAGGCGCTCATCTGAGCCGCCGGTACCCTTAGTGGGATGGCCTCAAAGCGCCAGATCTGGGTCAAGGACGTGCCGATCGGCGGCGGTGCTCCGGTGGTCGTGCAGTCGATGACCAAGACCGACACGAGCGACGTCGAGGCGACGGTCGCGCAAATCGGCCGAATGGTGGAGGCCGGCTGCGAGCTGGTCCGCGTCGCGGTGCCGCGTGACCGGGACGCCGTGGCACTCGAGTCGATCGTCAAGCGGTCGCCGGTGCCGGTGATCGCCGATATCCACTTCAACCACACGCTGGCGCTCAAGGCGATCGACGCAGGTGCGCATTGCATCCGCCTGAACCCGGGGAACATCGGCGGGCGCGAGAAGGTGAAGGAGGTCGCTGCGCGGGCGACCGCCGCAGGGGTGCCGATGCGGATCGGCGTCAACTCGGGCTCACTGCCCAAGCACCTCCACGACCTCGAGCGCGACCAGCCGGTCGAGGCGCTCGTCACGGCGGCCGTCGAGTTCGTCGAGTTGATGGAGGACCTCGACTTCGAGAACTTCAAGGTTTCGGTGAAGTCGACCAACGTCCCTTACACGATCGCCGCCAACCGGCTGCTATCGGAACGGATCGACTACCCGCTCCACCTGGGGGTGACCGAGAGCGGCACGCGGTGGTCGGGCTCGCTCAAGTCCGCCGTGGGACTCGGCACGCTGCTCGCCGAGGGCATCGGCGACACGATCCGGATCTCCCTCTCGACGTTCCACGCGGAGGAGGAGGTCAAGGTGGCGTGGGAGATCCTCAAGTCCCTTCAGCTGCGCGAGCGCGGACCGGTCCTGATCGCGTGCCCGACCTGCGGGCGGTTGCAATTCGACATGGACACGGTCGTGGCCGAGATCGAGCAGCGCCTGGAGGGTTACGAGCAGCCGATCGAGGTGGCGGTCCTCGGCTGCGCCGTCAACGGGATCGGTGAGGCCTCCCACGCGGACTTCGGCATCACCGGCGCCAAGAACGAAGGCATGATCTTCGCTCACGGGAAGCCCCTGCGGAAGGTGCCGCAGGACCGGCTCGTCGATGAGCTGTTCGCTGAGATCGACCGCTCGCTGGCGGCCGGCCGGGTCGAGTCCGACGAGCGCAAGGCGGCGGAGGCGGCCGACTGGCTGGAGCGGATCGAGCGCGAGAACGCGGGCGAGATGACCCCGGAGCGGATCGCAAAGCTGGAGGCCGAGCGCACGCCGGAGGGATCCGAGGAAGTGCTGCGGCCGCCGGTCGAGGCGGTCGCCGGGCGCCGCTTCAACCGCGCGCGGACGTAGCGCGGCGAGGGGTCAGGAAAACCTGGCAATAAGGAGTATGGCCGGTAGGTGGTCGAGTTCATACGGGCCACCCCGCGATGGCGACGCCGGGTTCACGCAATGGTCAAAGAAGCGCCCTCGGGTCGTAATGCGTGTCGGCACTATCAGCATTGAGCCCCTATAACGGGCTCAATCCTTCACGCGTCGAATCCGCCCGATCCCCTCAGTGCTGGTTTTGACGGTCTCGGCCATCCCTGGCGCCCGGGGTCCCATCCGGTGGCCTCAAAGGCCGGCCATCGGGCCACCCGCGCCGGCCTCTAGATCGGGTTCGCGACCCGGCTCACGCCGATGCCGGCCACGCTGAACCGGTACGGAGCCACAATCCTTCGGTTCGCCGTGAAGAAGCCCGCCTCGTTGGTCGTGACGGGCCGCCCCGCGTCCTGCCAGCGGCCCAGTCGCAGGACCTGGAGCTGCGCCGCGCGCCGACCGCTGCCCGGCCGCACGCGCCCCCAGATGTGGACGCCACGGCCCCGGGCATGCACGACGATCGGCAGGCGGTAGGCGTTCCAGGCGGGCTTCGGCGGGCCCTGGCCGAACCGCAGACCCGTCTGGAAGCCCGCCCACGCGACGTCGCGGGGCCCGGGGCGCTGCGGGTCGTCGTAGAGGAGGTACTGGGAGTACGAGCGCAGGCGCGGGTAGTCGTACGAGAGCTCCTCCTTCTCGTTCAGCTGCTCCGCCTGCTGGGCGAGGGTGGTGGTGACGGTCGGGTCCGGCGGGTTCGACTGCATGCCGAACTCGGTGCTGTAGATCGGCAGGTGGGCGGGGAGCGCGCCCGCGCGGGCACCGCGGTCGAGGTAGATGCCGAGCCGGCGAATCGCCAGCAGGTTGACGATGTCGCGCCCCGCGGGCACTGAGGTCGCGGGGCCGTACGGGTGGTGCGCCCAGCCGTCCACGTCGAGCCTCCCCGAGCCGGCGAGGAAGCGCTGGATGAATTCACGCGGACCAATCGACCTGCCCGCGCGCCCTGCTGGTGCGGTCTCCCCGATCAGCACCTTCACGCCCGGGCCGGCGTTGGCACGGATCGCGGGGAGTGCGGCGTTCACCATCGCCCGGTAGATGTCAGGAGCGCGCTCCAGCGGCTTGAGGAACAGGATGTGGTTGGGCTCGTTCCAGATCGAGAACCACCCGACCCTCGGGAGGCCCTGGTAGCCGCCCGAATAGCGCTTCGCCACCGCGGCCGCGAACTTCCCGAACTCGGCGGCGGACGGGTCGAGGTTCGCCGTCGCGGCGTAGCCGCGGCCGCCCGCGGTGGCCCAGCGCGGAGCGTCGGGCGCAAGATCCGCGATCACGCGGAAGCCCATCCGGCCCGCGCGCCGAAAGAGGTCGTCGTAGGGCGCGAAGCCCCGGTAGGCGCCCGGGTCCGCGGCGTCGAAGGGCGGACGGCTGCTGCGCGTGGGCGACGGCGCCACCTCGTTCCACTTGACCTCGACGCGCAGCGTGTCCGCGCCCAGCGTCTTCAGCTCGTCCAGCGTCTGCTGGCGACGCGCGGGGCCGTTCCGGATCAGGGCGTTGTGGTCCTCGAAGACCGACCAGGCCGCTCCGTAAGGCTTTGGGCGTGAGCGCGGGGTGCCGCCCGCCCGGTTCCTCTCCCTGCCGTTGGGCAGCACCTTGTGCGGCAGCTCAGAGCCACCACCGCTTTTCTCGCCGCCGTCCGACCCGCCGCGGGCGAGCAGCACAGCCGCCACCGCCGCCGCGACCAGCGCGACGGCAAGCGCGCTAAATCGGGCTCGCCGTCCGACTCGTGCCCACAAGCTTGATCTTCGATCCCTCTCTCACGTACCCCTGGAAGCTGTACTTGCCGCGCACCCTGCGCTTGACCCCGAAGTAGCCCTGGGAGTTCGTGCGGATGCGCGGACCGGACTTCCGCCCGCCGATGCGTAGCTGGACGTAGCGCGCGCCGTGCCCCGGGCGCACACGCCCCCAGACGTACACGCCCCGGCCGCGCCCGTGCACGACGATCGGCAAGCGGTAGGCGGCATACGCCGGCTTGGCCTTCCCCCGGCGGAACCTGATTCCCGTCTGGAACGACGACAAGGCCTTGTCGTCGTACATCAGGTACTGGGAGTAGCTCTTCAGGCGCCCGTAGCGATAGTGCACCTCCTCCTTCTCGTTGATCAGCTGCGCCTGCCGCGTCGGGGTGGTGGAGACGTTCCGCTCCGGCGGGTTCGACTGGTAGCCGAACTCGGTGTCGTAGATCCCGAGGTGACCGCGGATCCGTCCTGCCCGCGCCGCCGCGTCCAGATACTTCGAAAGCCGGCTGATCACCCCGATGCTGACCGTGTCGCGCGTGCTCGAAACCGGGCCGGGCGGCCCGTACGGGTGGTGGGCGTAGCCGTCCGCGTCGACCTTCTTGAAATGGCGGCAGCCGCCCGTGTTGATCCTCTTCCACCGAGCGTTCAGACACAGCCACTTCTGGAGGAACTCGCGCGGGCCCATGGACTTGCCCGCGGACGCCGATGGCGCCGTCTCGCCTACGAACACCCGCACGCCCTTGCCGCCGCCACGGCGAACGGCCGGCACGCCCTGCGCGACGAGCTGGCGATAGATCGCCGGGCCGGAGGAGATCGGCTTCAGGAACTGCTTGTGGTTCGGCTCGTTCCAGATCGTGAAGTAGCGGATCGCGGGGAGGCCGGCGAACTTACCGTTGTACCGGCGCGCGACCGCCTCGGCGAACTTGGCGTACTCGCCGGCGCTCACCTTGTAGTTGGCCGTCGCAAAGCTCGCGCCCTTGCCACCGGCGGTGGCCCACCGCGGGGCATCGCCGGTGATCGTGCCGATGATCCTGAATCCCATCGCGTGCGCCCGCACAACCAGGTCGTCGTACTGGCCAAAGCCCGGGAAGGCATTCAGCGCACCCTGATAGGCAGCGGGGTTCGATGCGTCGAAGTTCGGCTTCCGCTTGGCCCGAGGATCGGGCGCGATCTCGTGCCAGCGGAACTCGATCCGCAGCGTGTCGGCCCCGAGGTCCTTGATCCTGTTCAGGGTCTCGATGCGCTTCGCAACGCCCCGCTGCACCAGCGCCGTGTGGTCTTCGAATATCGACCACTCGCCCTTCGACGCGGACGCCGAGGCGGGGGCCAGCAACGCCGCGACGAACGCGGCCGCGATCCAGGCCGACCGCTTCATCGTGGAACCGCCGCACGCGAGAAGCCCAGCGTGGTCGCGGCGCTCGGTGCTCCGCCGAAGGCCTCGTAGCGGTACGTGCCACGGGCACGCTTCACGCTGAAGTAGCCGCCCGAGTTCGTCTTCAGGGGCGCGCCGTCGTTTGCGAACGTCTTGCCGCTGCGGCGCTGAAGCTGTACGAAGCGAGCGCCCTTGCCGGGACGCACGTGGCCCCAGATCGACACGCTGCCGCCGCGCTTCTTCACGACGATCGCGAGCTTGTAGGCGGCCAGCGAGGGCTTGTCCTTGCCGTTCGAGAACCGCAGGCCGGTCTGGAAGCCCGCCCAGCGCAGCGCGGACGAGCCCGGGCGGGCGCGGTCGTCGAAGAGCAGGTACTGCGAGTAGCTCTTGAGCCGCGAGTACCGGTAGGAGTATTCCTCCATCTGATTCAGGATCTCGGCCTGGCGCGCGGGCGAGGTGCTCACGAACGGATCGGGCGGATTCGTCTGGTAGCCGAACTCGGTGCTGTAGATCGGCAGGCCGCGCGTGATGCGACCCGCGCGGGCGGCCCGGTCAAGGGCGGCCCCGAGACGCCGGATCACGAGCATGTTGATGATGTCCCGCCGCTTCGGCACGGTCGTCGTGGGGCCGTAAGGGTGGTGCGCGAAGCCGTTCGCCTTGACCTTCTTGAACCCACGGCAGCTGCCCTTCGTGACGCGCTTCCACCGGCTGTTCAGGCAGAGCCAGCCCTGGAGGAACTTGATCGGCCCCATCACCTTCGTGGCGGTCCCGACGGGAGCGAGCTCGCCCACGAAGACCTTGGCGTTCTTGGGGGCAGTGGACCGCAGAGCGGGTACTCCGCGCGCCACCATGGCCCGGTAGATGCTGGGTGCCGACGAGCGTGGGCTCACGAAGAAGATGTGGTTGGGCTCGTTCCAGATCGACCAGTACGTGACCCCCGGCAAGCCGCCGTAGTGGCCCGAGTAGCGCCGGCCCACGGCACGCGCGAAGTCGGCGAAGTCCCTCGCGTTGATCTTGTAGTTGCGACCGCGGCCGCCGCCGGTCGCCCACCGGGGAGCGTCCGGCGCGAGCGTGAGCATCACCCGAAAGCCCATGGCGGTCGCGCGCGCGACCAGGTCGTCGTAGGGCTGGAATCCCGGGTAGGCGCCCGGGTCGCCGGCCTTGAACTTGGGCTTCTTCTTCGCGCCTGGATGCGGCGCGACCTCGGCCCACTTGACCTCCACCCGGAGGGTGTCGGCGCCCAGCGCTTTGATCGTGTCGAGCGTCTGCTGGCGCACGATCGGGCCGGAGCGCACGAGCGTGGGGTGGTCCTCGAAGATGCTCCACTCCGACGAGGAGGCACGCGCCTGGGGCGCGAATGCAAGCCAGCATGCAGACACCACGAGGGATACCAGCAGGCCGACCGCGCCGATCGCGATCGTCACCTTCAGTCCTGGTTTCCGGTTCATGGTCGCTGGCATGCGTTCTCCTTTGTCCTTGCCGAATCCCTGTACTAACGCGCGGCGCAGCCACAGGTTGCGGCCTCAACATGCGCTTAACCGCACCTGTGCGTGGAGCGGGGAGCTTCCGGGCGGGCCAACCTTAGAGACCGCACATGACAAACGCGGCAGTTTGAATACCGTTCCCGGGGCGCATGACACGCTTGAGCCGGTACTTCCTGCCCACCGTCAAGGAGCCTCCCGCCGACGCGGAGGCGATCTCGCACGTGCTCATGGTGCGGGCCGGGCTGGTGCGCCAGCTGGGCGCCGGAATGTGGACCTGGCTGCCCGCGGGCTGGCGCGTCCATCGCCGGATCGAGCAGATCATCCGGGAGGAGATGGACGCGATCGGCGGCCAGGAGCTGCTGATGCCGGTGCTGGAGCCCGAGGAGCTGTGGCGCCGCACCGGGCGCGCGGAGATTCCCGAGCTGTTTCGCCTCCGCGACCGCAACGACCGCCCGCTGGTGCTCGCGATGACACACGAGGAGGCGGTCACGTTCCACGCCTCGCGAGAGGTGCGCTCGTATCGCGACCTGCCGCTGATCCTCTACCACATACAGCTGAAGGAGCGGGACGAACCACGGCCGCGGGCCGGCGTGCTGCGCACTCGCGAGTTCATCATGAAGGACTCCTACAGCTTCGACCGCGACGAGCACGGGCTGGCCGAGTCCTATGACCGTCACATCACTGCGTACGACCGGATCTTCGACCGCACCGGCCTGCGGTGGTACCGGGTCGAGTCCGACGTCGGCATGATGGGCGGCCTCGGCGCCCACGAGTACATGGCGCCCTGCCCGGCCGGCGAGAACGAGGTCGCGCTGTCGGACGCGGGGTACGCGGCCAACGTCGAGATCGCCACGGGCGTGCCCCGGCAGCCGGCATTCCCGGACCCGCTGCCGGTACCCGAGCCCGTCGAGACACCCGATGCGCGCACGATCGAGCAGGTCTCCGCCCTGCTCGAAGTCGAGCCCGCGACGCTGATCAAGTCGCTGCCCGTGGTGGCACCCGACGACCGCATCACGCTGGTGCTGGTGCGTGGTGACCACACCATGAACGAGATCAAGCTTCAGAACGCGCTCGGCTCGGAGTTCCGGCCCGCCACGGAGGAGGAGATCCGGGACGCGTTCGGCGCCCAGCCGGGATTCATCGGCCCCGTCGGCGTGGAAGTCGACGTGCTGGCCGACGCGGCGCTCGGGCAGGGCGTGTACGTGACCGGCGCGAACCGCGACGGCTACCACCTGCGAGGGGTGGAGCCGGGGCGCGACTTCACGGCGCGCTTCGCCGACGTGCGCAGGGTCGAGGCGGGTGACCGCTGCCCGCTCGGAGGAACGATCGAGATCGAGCCCGCGATCGAGGTGGGCAACATCTTCAAGCTCGGTACGCGCTACTCCGAGCCGCTCGGCGCCATGTACCTCGACGAGTCCGGGGCCGAGCGCCCGATCGTGATGGGCAGCTACGGCATCGGGCCGGCGCGCATCGCAGCCGCTGCCATCGAGCAGTTCGCGGACGATCACGGGATCTCGTGGCCCGCCTCGATCGCGCCCTTCGACGTCCATCTGGTCGGTCTCGGCAAGGAGGGCACCGAGGAGCACGCGCTCGCCGAGCGGCTGTACGAGGAGCTGTCCGGCGCCGGCCTGCAGGTCCTCTACGACGACCGGGATCTCAGGCCGGGGGAGAAGTTCGTCGAGGCGGAGCTGCTCGGCAGCCCGTTGCGGGTCGTGGCAGGGCGCCGCAGCCTCGACTCGGGCGAGCTCGAGGTGCAGATCCGGCGCGGGATGGAGCAGCGCGTGGTGCCGATCGACGGCGCCATCGCGGCTCTGCAGGCCGTGCTGGCCGAGCTTCCGTAATGGAGAAGGCGCGCACGTTCGGCCTGCGCCGTGGGGGCCCCGAGCCGGGCGCCACGCGGGCCGGCCAGCCGCTTCGGCCCGTGACGCTTCCGAATCTGATCGGGTACGCCCGGCTGGGCCTGTTGGCGGCGTTCCTGGCGATCGCGCTGTCGTCCGACGATGGGCGCGTGCCGATCGCCACGGCGTTCTTCACGGTGGCGGCCGGCGCCGACTACCTGGACGGCCTCCTGGCCCGCCTGACGGGGCAGTACAGCCGGCTCGGCGCGCTCATGGACCCGCTGATCGACCGCCTGGTGGTGGTCTGCGGGGTGATCGTGGCCTGGAAGTTCGAGCTTCTGCCCCGGTGGGCGCTGGCGGTGCTGATCGCCCGCGAGCTCGCGATGGTCGTGCTGGTCGCGGGCGGATTGCGGCTCGGGCTCGACCTCCACATCAACTGGATCGGGCGCCTTGCCGTGTGGCCGACGATGGGGGCGTTCGGGGCCGCTCTGTTCGGCTGGGAGGGGCTCGACGAGGTTCTCCTCTACGTCGGCCTGGCGGGGTCGATCGCGGCCAGCGCACAGTACGTGCGAGACGCCGTGCGCGAGCTGCGGGCACGGTCCGGCCGCCCGCAGCCCGGATAGGCACGCTTCACATCGCGGCCCTGCAAGACTTGTGCTCGTGAAGGCCGTCGTGATGGCGGGCGGCGAGGGAACGCGGTTGCGGCCCCTCACCTCCAACCAGCCCAAGCCGATGGTGCCCGTTGCGGGGAAGCCGTGCATGGAGCACATCCTCGAGCTCGTCCGGCGACACGGGATTACAAACGTGGTCGCGACGCTCGCCTATATGCCGCAGATGATCCGGGGATACTTCGGCGAGGGATCGCACCTCGGGCTCGAGCTCGACTACTCGGTCGAGGAGGTGCCGGCCGGCACCGCCGGCAGCGTCAAGCTGCTCGAGCACTACCTGGACGAGGCCTTTCTCGTGGTCAGCGGCGACGCGGTCACCGACATGGACCTCGGCGCTCTGATCCGCTTTCACCGCGAGCAGGGGGCGGCCGCCACGCTCGCCCTGAAGCGCGTGCCGGACCCGCTCGAGTTCGGCGTCGTGATCACCGCTGATGACGGCCGGATCGAGCGCTTCCTCGAGAAGCCGACCTGGGGAGAGGTCTTCTCCGACACGATCAACACGGGCGTCTACGTGCTCGAGCCGGAAGTGCTGCGCGACATCCCCCCGGACCAGCCGTTCGACTTCTCGAAAGAGCTGTTCCCGAAACTGCTGGAGGCCGGCGCTCCCCTGTACGGGTGGATCGCGGACGGCTACTGGCAGGACATCGGGAACATCACCCAGTTTCAGGAGGCAAACCGGGACGCGCTCGACGGCAAGGTCGAGCTCGAGATCCCCGGCGTTCACCTCCGCAACGACGTCTACGTCGGCGAGGGCTCGCTCGCGGAGAACATCGAGCAGATCCAGGGCCCCGCCGTGATCGGCAACTACTGCTCGATCGACGGAACCGCGTCGATCGGCCGTTACACCGTGCTCGGCAACAACGTGATGGTGAAGGAGTTCTGCGAGACCGAATACTGCGTCGTGGACTCGAACACCTACCTCGGCCCAAGGTCACAGGTGCGCGGTGCGGTGATCGGGAAGAGCTGCGAGATCCGGGCACACGCCTCCGTCCAGGAGGGCGCCGTGGTGGGCGACGAGTGCTCGATCGGCGAGCAGAGCACGATCGCGCCGCACGTGCGCATCTACCCGTTCAAGCGAGTCGAGATGGGCGCGCACGTGCAGCGCTCGCTGATCTGGCAGCCGCGCGGCGCATCGACGCTGTTCACCGACGACGGCGTGACGGGCATCGTGAACGTGGACATCACCCCCGAGACCGCGACGCGCCTGGCAATGGCGTACGGCACCGCGCTCCGCAGCGGCGACAAGGTCGTCTGCAGCCGCGACGCCCACCCGGCGTCGCGCATGATCAAGCGCGCGATGATCGCCGGCATCGTCGCGACGGGCGTGTCGGTCGAGGACCTTCGGGTCGCGACCGCCGCGATCACGCGCTTCGAGGTCCGCAACACGAGCGCACCCGGGGGCTTCCACGTGAAGATCTCCGACCGGGACCCGGAGCGCATCCAGATCATCTTCTTCGAGGCCAACGGCACGCTCCTGAGCGACGCCACGCGCAAGGACGTGGAGAAGCACTTCAACCGCCAGGAGCTGCGGCGGGCGCTGCTGAACCAGCTCGGTGAGCTCTCCTTCCCGCCACGCGTGAACGAGGCGTACCTGAACGAGCTGCTCGGCAACGTGGACGTCGAGCGGATCCGCGCCGCCAGGTTTCGCATCGCGCTCGACTATGCGTACTCGAGCGCCGCGCTCGTGATGCCCGCGCTGCTTCGCTCGCTGCGCGTCGAGTCGTTCTCGACGCATTCGTTCATGGACCCGGACGAGCAGGCGATCCTGGCCGCCGACCTGCCCGCCTTCACCACTCAGACGCGCCGGCTGGTGGAGGCGATGGGGGCCAACCTCGGCGTCGTGTTCGACCGCGCCGCCGAGCGGGTGATCCTGATCGACGAGCTCGCGCGCGAGATCCCGCTGGACAGCGCCCTCTATCTGCTGGTGGGGCTGGTCTCCAACCACTACTCCCATCTCGGCAAGATCGTGCTTCCCGCCAACGTCTCGCGGGCGGCCGGCCAGATCGCCGCGGAGAACGGGGCGGAGGTCCTCCATTCGGGCATCACGCAGGCCGGCCTGATCGAGACCGCGGCCACCGACGACGTCGTGTTCGCCGGCACGCCCGACGGCGGATACGTCTTTCGCGGGGTGCAGCCCGGGTTCGACGCCGTGATGAGCGTCGCCAAGATCCTGGAGCTGCTCGCACTCGAGCAGCGCCCGCTGTCCGAGCTGTGCGCGGACGTGCCACCCACTGCTCTGATCCACCAGCGCGCGCCCGTGCCGTGGAGCCTCAAGGGACTCGCGATGCGCGAGCTGTCGGAGCGCGTGAAGGACGTACGCGTCGAGAACGCCGACGGCATCCGCATCGAGGAAAACGGCGCCTGGGCACAGCTCGTGCCGGATCCGGACGAGCCGCTCTTCCACATCTACGCCGAAGGCGGCGACGGGAACGAGTCCGAGCAGCTCGCACAGCGCTACCGCGCGTTGCTGGACGAGGTGCTGAAGTCCGCCGAGTGAGGCGGTGCGCACCCTCAAGCTCCGGTTGACCCTTGCCGATGCCCCCATATAATCGGTCCTCCCGGGCCGCCCGACGTCAACCCCGCTGAGCCGCTCAATCGAGGCTCGCGCTAGCGAAGGAGACACATGGACGACACATTCCCAGACCTCGGATCGCTCTCCGACGCCGAGCTGAAAGGGCTCATCGACGAGCTCACCGGCGAGGAGGAGCGCGTCTCCTACCAGCGGCGGATCCTGCACGGGAAGATCGACATTCTCCGCGCGGAGCTCGTCAACCGGCTTCGCAAGAAGCGCGAGGAGGGCGAATCGGTGATCAGCGGCGCCGACGTCCAGCAGCTGACGGACATCCTCGCCGGCAAGGCGCTGGGCAGCGACGACTCGATCGTGCGGGGCACGGAGTGACCGCACTCCGGCCCAGGCCGCGGTAAGAAAGGAAGAGCGCCGTGCACTGTCCCGAGTGCGGGTTCATGAACAGCCCGGGCGCGAATTTCTGCCAGAAGTGCGGTGCCCACCTGGGCGCCGACTCGGAGCAGGGTGATCAGACCACGATCACCTACAAGGTCGGCGAGACCGGTGAGCTGCAACCGGTCGACGTCGAGGAGGTCGCCGCCAACGGCGGCGCGCTCGTGATCCGCTCGGGAGGAGGCAGGGCGGGGGAGAGCTTCAGCATCGAGGGCGAACGCATGACGATCGGCCGGAGCCCCGATGCGGGAGTCTTCCTCGACGACGTGACGGTCTCGCGCAACCACGCACTGCTCGTGAAGCGGCGGGACGGCCTCTACATCGACGACCTCGGCTCGCTCAACGGCACCTACGTGAACCGTCGCCGGATCGAGTCCCACAAGCTGCAGAACGGCGACGAGCTGCAGGTCGGGAAGTACAAGCTCACTTATCTGGAGCGTTGAGGGCGATGGAGACGCCGACCCTTTCGACCGCCACGCGATCCGAGCCGCCAGGCCCGCTTCCCGGACGCAAGGCGCTCACGATCGGCGCGGTCTGCAAGCTGCTCGCGCGCGAGTTTCCGGACATCTCGATCTCGAAGATCCGCTATCTCGAGGACCAGAAGCTGGTTTCACCGAGGCGCACGCAGGGCGGCTACCGCCTGTACTCCCAGACCGACGTCACGCGCCTGCGCACGATCCTGCGTCTCCAGCGGGACGAGTTCCTGCCGCTCAGGGTGATCAGGCAGGAGCTGGCCACGGGCCGCGCGGGCGGCGACCCGCAGGCGGCCGCCGAACCTGACCAGCGCGGTCGCCGGATCTCCCTCGACCGGGCAGGCGAGACCGCCCACACGCTCGCGGAGATCGTGGACGAGACCGGCACCGACGAGCGGCTCCTGCGTGAGCTCGAGGAGCAGGGGCTCGTGCGGGGCGACAAGCACGGAGCGGAGCGCAGGTACGACTCGATCGACCGCGACATCGTGCGCGCGGTGGTCGAGCTCACGCGCTACGGCGTCGCGCCGCGAAATCTGCGCGTCTTCCGGACCTCCGCAGAACGCGAGGCGACGCTGCTCGAGCAGGTGCTCGGCCCGACGCTCCGGTCGCGCAACCGGGAGCGCCGCAAGGAGGCGATCGAGACCCTCGAGAGCCTGGCGGCGCTCGTGTCGCACCTGCAGAACCTGCTGCTGGTCCGCGATCTCCGCAAGCTGGCCGGTTGAACCGGGGCCGTTGGCGCGCGCAAGGCGAAGCCGCGTGATACCCGCGCCACGCACTGATGTCTGGAGCGTGGTCTCGGATCCGTATCACCTGCCGCGCTGGTGGCCGAAGGTGACGCGCGTGGAGGGCGTGCACGAGCGCAAAGGCGGATCGGGCTCGCAGTGGACGAAGGTGTTCGAGACCGAGTCCGGCAAGGCGATCCGCGCCGATTTTCGCTGCCGTTATTGGCGCGCTCCCGAAGCGCTCGGATGGGAGCAGGAGATCCCGGGCTCGCCGTTCGAGAAGTACCTTCGCTCGGCCGTCACCGAGATCGAGCTCAGCGACGATGCGGGCGGCACCCTCGTCGAGATCGAGACCGAGCAGCGCCTCCGGGGAATCTCGCGGTTCGGCGGCGGCCCGATGCTGCGGCGCGCCACCGGGCGACAGCTGGACGAGGCTCTTGACGCGCTCGAGCGGTCCTTCGAGCAGGGTCACGAGCCGGACCATGAATGAGTCCGGCTCTCGGAAGGGTCTCCCGATGAAGTGGTGGGGGTGGGGCGATCCATCCGTGCCCGCCGACCTCCCGCCTCACGCGCTCGATTTCCTGCAGGCCGAGCTAGGCGTATCCGGCGCGCGGCGGCCGCCGGTGTCGATCGAGGACGTGCGGCTCGCCGAGCCATCGCTTCCTCGCAAGGCCCAGCCGAAGCTCGCACTGGCGGTGGGAGGCGAGTGGGTCCGCGACGATCGCCTCGACCGCGTCACCCACGCCGCCGGCAAGGGCTACCCCGATCTCGTGCGCTTGCGCGCAGGCGATGCGACCGGCGCGCCCGACGCGGTCGTCTATCCCGCCGACGCCGCGGAGGTGCGCGCCGTGCTGGACGCCTGCGGTTCGGAGGGCGTCGCGGTGGTGCCGTTCGGCGGCGGCACGAGCGTGGTTGGCGGCGTCGAGCCCACCCGCAACGGTTTCGAGGGGGTGATCTCGCTCGACCTCGCGCGCATGGCGAAGCTCGAAGGCGTCGACGACGTGTCGCTCACAGCCGACTTCGGCCCCGGCCTCAGGGGGCCGCAGGTGGAGGAGGCACTCGGCCAGTGGGGCCTGACGCTCGGGCACTTCCCTCAGTCCTTCGAGTACGCGACCGTAGGTGGCTGGGTCGCGACCCGCTCCGCAGGCCAGGCCTCGACGGGCTACGGCACGATCGAGAAGCTCGTCTGCGGCCTTCGCTGCGTGACGCCGAGCGGCGAGATCGACCTGCCGGCCCTGCCCGCGACGGCCGCCGGACCCAGTCTGCGACAGTTGCTGGTTGGCTCCGAGGGCGTGCTCGGCGTAATCACGAGGGCGACCCTGAAGGTCCGCGCCAAGCCGGAGGAACGACGTTACGAGGCCTGGATGTTCCGCAGCTTCGAGGACGGGGCGGAGGCCTTTCGCAAGCTCGAGCAGGGTGGAGTGGCGCCCGACGTGGCGCGGCTTTCGGACCAGGCCGAGACCCGCCTCTCGCTCGCGCTCACGGGCCAGGGCTCGCTCAAGCAGCGTGCCGGTCTCCGATACGTGCGCATGCGCGGATATGACGGTGGCTGCATCGCGGTGCTCGGGTTCGAGGGCGACCGTACGGGCGTCGCCCGGCGCACCGGGCTCGCGACGCGCGTGATGCGGCGGACCGGGGGGCTTGCGCTGGGGGCCGGGCCCGGCCGCGCCTGGGAGCGCGGCCGCTACGCGGGTCCGTACCTGCGCGACGCGCTGCTCGACCACGGTGTGATGGCGGAGACGCTCGAGACCGCGCACGAGTGGTCGCACCTCATGGACCTGTACCGGGCCGTGGGGACCGCGATCGAGGGCGCGCTCGCGGCGCGCGGCACGCCGCCGCTCGTGATGTGCCATATCTCGCACCTCTACCCGAGCGGCGCATCGCTGTACTTCACCTTCCTCGCCCGCCAGGAAGCCGACGCGGAGCTCGACCAGTGGCGGGCCGCAAAGGTGGCGGCTTCCGACGCGATCGCACAGGCGGGTGCGACGATCACGCATCATCATGCGATCGGCCGCGATCACGCACCCTGGATGCGTGCCGAGATCGGGGACCTCGGGCTCGCCGCACTGCACTCCGTCAAGGACCGGCTCGACCCGGCGGGGATCATGAATCCAGGAAAGCTCTTTCCACAGCAACCATGACGGAGCTACCGCAGCAGATCCTGCCCCTCGCCGAGACCCTCGATGGCACGCTGGGCGTCGAGGTGGTGGAGGTCACGGACGACGTGATCCGGGGCCGGATACCCGTCGAGGACCGCATCCGGCAGCCCTACGGCATCGTGCACGGAGGTGCCATGTCGGCGATCGCCGAGTCGCTCACGTCGATGGGCACCGCGCGTGGCGTGCTCGCGGACAACAAGATCGCGCTGGGCCAGGAGATCAGCGCGAGCTTCATGCGGCCGATCGCGTCCGGCCACGTGAACGCGCTCGCGCGGGTGCGAAGGCGTGGCCGGACGGCGTGGAACTGGGAGGTCGAGATCACGGACGACGGCGGCCGGCTGTGCGCCCTTCTGCGGGCCACGATCGCGGTTCGGGACGCTCCTCCGGGCACCCGGTAGCCCGTGGCGCTCCACGTCGGGACCTCCGGCTGGGCCTATCCGGAGTGGCGCGGCACTTTCTATCCAACGGGGTTGCCGCAGGGCGGTTTCCTTGCGTTCTACGGCGAGGCGCTCGGTGCATGCGAGGTGAACGCCACCTTCTACCGCCAGCAGTCGGCTCAGGCGATGGAACGCTGGGCGGCCGCGGTGCCGCCCCGATTCCGATTTGCGGTCAAGGCGCACCGGCGCCTCACCTACCGGCGGCGGCTCGCCCCCGACCCCGCGATCGAGACCGCGGCGCGCGAGTTCACCGCCTCGCTTGCCCCGCTCGGTGCGAAGCTGGGCTGCGTGCTCCTACAGGTTCCGGAGTTCATCGAGCGCGATGAGGCGGCGCTCGCCGGGCTCGTGGAGCTTTTGCCCGCAGACCTGCCGTTCGCGTGCGAGCTGCACCACCCGTCGTGGCGTGTTGAAGAGGTGGCGCAGGCGCTCGCGGACCGCGGCGGAACCATCTGCCTGCGCGAGGAGGAGGGAGAGGTTCCGGGGGCACTTCCACCTGGACGGGTCGGCTATGTCCGCCTCAAGGCGGAGCGCTACGACGACCAAGCGCGAGATGGTCTCCTCGACCTCTTCGAGCGCGAGGCCGCCGAGCGGGACGTGTACGTCTTCGCGCGGCACAAGGGCGTGCCGTCCGACGATCCCCACACGGGCATCGGCCTGGCGAGCTGGCTCGCCAAGAGCGCGCGCTAACCCCGGAACTTGTTCGTGATCGGGAGTCGGCGATCGCGCCCGAATGCCTTCGGCGTGATCTTGATCCCCGGCGGCGCCTGGCGGCGCTTGTACTCCGCACGGTCGACCAGCTGGATCACGCGGTCGACCACGTCTGCCGGCAGGCCGCGCCGGATCAGCTGCTCGCGGTCCTGGTCCTCCTCGACGTATCCCTCGAGAATCACGTCGAGCATGTCGTAGGGCGGCAGCGAGTCCTGGTCACGCTGGTCCGGCTTGAGCTCGGCCGAAGGCGCCCGCTCGAGAATCGAGGCGGGGATCGGCTCGGGTGTGGTGCCGGCGTTGCGGTATCGGGCGAGGCGATAGACGAGCGTCTTCGGCACATCCTTCAAGACCGCGAAGCCACCCGCCATGTCGCCATACAGGGTGGTGTAGCCGACCGAGTACTCGCTTTTGTTGCCGGTCGTCAGCACGAGCCAGGCGAACTTGTTCGACAGCGCCATCAGCAGGTTCCCGCGGATGCGCGCCTGCACGTTCTCCTCCGCGAGGCCGGGATCGGTACCGCGAAACGGCCCCTCGAGTACCTGGCTGTAGGCCTGCATTGCCGGCTCGAGGTTGAGCTCGAAGCGCTCGACGCCGAGGTTGTCCGCGAGCCGGCGCGCATCCCGCTGTGTCTCCTCGGACGAATAGGGCGACGGCATCACGGCGCACGCAACGCGGTCGGCGCCGAGCGCATCGACGGCGATGCAGGCAGTGAGCGCGGAATCGATGCCGCCTGAAAGACCGAGCACGACACGCTGGAATCCGTTCTTGTCGACGTAGTCGCGCACGCCCACCGTGAGGGCCTTGTAGACCTCTGCGTCCGGATCCAGCGGCTTGGCGCGCGGGCCGCCGACCTCGACCGCGTCGTGCCGCACCGGCGTCTCGATCGCCGCCAGCGCCGGGACCGACAGCCTGCGCGTGCGCGCGGCGGGCCGGTGGCGGGTGTCCCTGAGCCGTACTCGCTGGGCGGTGGAGGGATCGAGATCGCAGATGATCAGCTCCTCCTCGAACTGCGGGCCCCGCGCCACCAGCTCGCCGTCCTGATCGACGACCAGGCTGTAGCCGTCGAAGACGAGCTCGTCCTGGCCTCCGACGAGGTTGCAGAACACCACGTAGGCGAGGTTGTCTCGCGCACGCTGGATCAGCATGCGCTCGCGTTGAGCGCCCTTGCTCATGTGATACGGCGACGCCGAGATGTTCACGATCACCTCCGCCCCCGCGAGCGCCTCCTCGCTGGCCGGCGGGCCGGGCTCCCAGATGTCCTCGCAGATCGTGAGGCCTAAGGTGGCGCCGTTGACCCGGACGAGCGCCGGCGTGTCCCCGACCTGGAAGTAGCGCTGCTCGTCGAAGACGCCGTAGTTCGGAAGGAAGATCTTCCGGTAGGTGCCCTGCACACGCCCGTCGGCGAGCACCGCCAGGGAGTTGTAGACATCGTCGGCGTGCTCGGCGAAGCCGACCAGCGCCACCATGTCGTCCACCTCGCGCGCGATCTCGTCGACCGCGCGGCGGCTCGCGGACAGGAAATGGGTCTTCAACAGCAGGTCCTCGGGCGGGTACCCGGTGACCGCCAGCTCGGGGAACACGACCACCTGGGCGCCCTCGGAGCGGGCCCGGCTCAAGGTCTCGACGATCGCCGCGGAATTGCCGTCGATGTCGCCCACCGTCGTGTTCAGCTGGGCGAGCGCGAAGCGCAGGGGCTGCGGGAGTTCGGCCATCGGTCTGATTCTAGGAGCGACAGGTTTACCGCTCAGATCGGCGGGTATCCCTTTCCCGGCAGTCCCGTACGACACATTCTTCCGAGCGTGAGGGAATCTGACCCAGGGGACCATTTTTGGCCCGGTTTCCCATCTCGGAAGAGCCAAGCGCAGGCCCGGTCCGACGCCCGGGCCTGCGCTCGTTATGGGCCTGATCGTGCCGCCGCCCTGAGAGTCCAAACCGGGGCTTTGAGGAGGGATGGGCGGCATGCCCCTCCTTCACTGGTCGATTCGTCCCCCTAGGCGGTGGTCAATCGACCAGTGAGCAAACCCAAACGCCGCGAGCGAGCTATTCCTCGCGACGGATCGTGAGCACCAGGAACTCGCCGTGTCCCTCCGAGTTGTCGACGCTGACGCTGTCGACGAGCCGCTCCAGGGAGCCGCCGAAGCCTGGTACCTCGAGCTCGGACAGGAGGCCCTTGCCGCCGCCCGTACGCAGGGGGCCCACGCGGAAGTCGAGCGAGTCGTCGCTGTCCTGGATCGCGAGGCCGACGTCCCCGCTGGACATGTAGTTCTCCGCGTGCGCCGAGATCGCGTCGCTCACCAGCACGGCGTCTGCGAGCCGGTCGAGCGGAAAGTCGGCGCGCGCCGCCAGCATCGCGGTCACCCGCCCGGAGATCGCCGACACGAGCGGGCCGGGCACGATCGACATGCCGGCCGTGGGCGCCGCGCTGCGGACGTCGTCGTCCGAGAGGCGCCGTGCGCGGAACTCCTCTTCCGTGCCGGGCCCCGCAAACAGCATGTGGACCTCGAGCCCTCCACCGTGGTTGCCGCGAATCTCGTATTGCCGAGCGAGCGCGGCGATCAGGGGCAGGCCGAGGCCGAGGCTCCGCTCCTGAGGAGGCACGGTGTTGGGTTGCAGGCCGGCGCCGTAGTCGCGCACCAGCACGTCCACCGCGCTGCCGTCCCCAGGGTCCGCCTCGACCTCCAGCAAACCCGGGTTGTCGCCCGAGTAGGCGTGGATCACGACGTTGTTGCAAGCCTCGGTGACGGCGGTCCGGATGTCGGAGAGGAAGTCGGGGTCGAGCTCGTAGGCGTCGCCGAGGCCCGTGAGCGCCTGGCGCACGACGGCGACGTTGTCCGGTTTCGCCGGCAGCCTGATCTTCAGCGCGGTCACGCGGCAGCCGTTCCCCGGGCGGCCTCGATCGCCGCCTCGCGCCCGTTGTGCACGGGCAGCACGGGCACGAGCCCGGTGATGTCGAGCACGCGCCGCACCGGATCGGAGTCGCCGGTGCCGAGCGCAACGGCAAATCCGACTCCGCGCTCCTCGGCTCGGCGGCGCGCCTCCAGCAACACGCGCAGCACCGACGAGTCCACGAACGTCGTGGGGGTGAGGTCGATCACGAGGGGAACCTGCTCAGCCAGGACGGCCTCGACGTGCTCGCTCAAAGAGGGCGCGGTGTACACGTCATGTTCACCCTCGACGACCACCACCGCCACTCCGTCCGTCCGATCGACGGCGATCCGGTTCTCCTGCACGGTCCGAAGAATACCCTCCCCGGGGGATTCTCAGCCGCGTCGCGTTTCAGAAATCAGACGTCGTAGTAGAGCGCGAACTCCCAGGGGTGGGGCCGGAGCCGGACGGGGTCGATTTCCTGGGCCCGCTTGTACGCGACCCATGTGTCGATCACATCCTGGGTGAAGACATCGCCCTTCAGCAGGAACTCGTGGTCGGCCTCCAGGGCGTCGATCGCAAGCTCCAGCGAACCCGGGACCGTCGCGATCTTCGCGAGCTCGGAAGCGGGCAACTCGTAGAGGTCGGCGTCCACCGGCAGGCCGGGATCGAGGCGTCGCTGGATGCCGTCCAGGCCGGCCATCAGCATCGCCGAGAAGGCCAGGTATGGGTTGGCGGTGGGATCCGGTGGCCGGAACTCGAGCCGCTTGGCCTTGGCTGACGCGCTGTACACCGGGATGCGCACCGCCGCCGAGCGGTTCCGCTGCGAGTAGACGAGGTTGACCGGCGCCTCATACCCCGGCACCAGCCGGCGGTAGCTGTTCGTGGTCGGGGCGCAGAACGCGAGGATCGCGGGCGCGTGCACCAGCAGTCCCCCGATGTAGTTCAACGCCTCGCGCGAGAGCTGCCCGTAGCCGTTGAAGTCGTACATCGCGTTCTCGCCGCCCTTCCAGAGCGACTGGTGCACATGCATCCCCGAACCGTTCTCCTCGAAGAGCGGCTTCGGCATGAACGTGACCGTCTTGCCTGCGCGCGCAGCCACGTTCTTGACGACGTACTTGTAGAGCTGCACCTGATCGGCCATCGCGAGCAGGCTGTTGAAGCGCATGTCGATCTCGGCCTGGCCGCCGGAGGAGACCTCGTGGTGATGAAACTCGCACTCGATCCCCATGTCCTCCATGGTGGTCACCATGCGCGCCCGTAGGTCGCCGGACGTGTCGCCCGGCGGCACCGGGAAGTAGCCCTCCTTCTGGCGGAGCTTGTAGCCGAGGTTGGGAACGCCGTTGTGCGGCGCGCCCGTGTTCCAGAAGCCCTCGGCGGAGTCGACCTCGTACATCGCCCGGTTGACCGTCTGCTCGTACCGGACCGAGTCGAAGATGAAGAACTCCGCCTCGGGGCCCACGAAGCAGGTGTCCGCGATCCCAGTCGAGACCAGATAGGACTCGGCCTTCTGTGCGATGTAGCGGGGGTCCCGCGTGTACGGCTCCCGCGTGATCGGGTCGATCACATTGCAGATGATCGACAGCGTCCCCTGTTCGTGGAACGGGTCGATCACTGCCGTGGCCGGATCGGGCAGCAGGATCATGTCCGACTCGTGGATCTCCTGGAACCCGCGAATCGACGAGCCGTCGTACCCGAGCCCCTCGGTGAACGTGTCCTCGTCGATCTGGCGGATCGAGAGACCCATGTGCTGCCAGGTGCCCGGAAGGTCGGTGAACTTGAAGTCCACCATGCGGATCTTGTGCTCTGCGGCCATCGCGAGCACGTCCTTGGGCATTGCCCGGTCGCCGTTCGACAGGTAGCTGTCGATCGTGAGCGTGTCCATCAGCGGACTTCCTCGGCCTCGCCGTCGGCGTCGACGGCCTTCACGCCGGGAATGCGCTTCAGGAGCTCCTCGAACTTGACCCCGGTGAGAGCCTCGATCATCTCCGGCAGCTCAGCGACCACCTTCGAGACCTCACCCGAGATCTTCGAGGCGCCGGGCCCGGAGCCGTTGCCGCCGATCATCACGATCTTCTCCGTGCGCGAGAGCGGCTCGGACACGGCCGCCGCCAGCTGCGGGAGGATCGTGAACAGCCGGTCGGCGATCGCGGCCTCGTTGTACTGGGACCACGCCTTCGCCTTGGCGGTCATCGCCTCCGCATCGGCCAGTCCCTTCAGGCGGCGCGCATCGGCATCGCCCGCGCCGAGCGCCGCGAGGCGCTCCTTCTCGGCGTCCGCCAGCACCTCGATCTTGCGGGCCTCCGCGTTCGCCGGCTCCAGCACCTGCGCCTCGAGCTCGCGCTTGCGGCGGTTGACCTCGGCGTCCATCAGCTCGATCGCCTTGAGGCGCTCGACGATCTCCACCTGGAGCTGCTCCGCGCGCACCTGCTGCGAGGTGATCGCCTTCTGGAGGTCGTAGGCCAGGTCGGCCTGCGCCTTGTGGTTCTGGACCTCCAGCTCGTACTTGGAGCGGTTGGTCTCGAAGTCGCGGCGCGAGGCCTCGATCTCCGTATCCGCGAGGTAGCGCGCTGCCCGCGCCTCGCGCTCCGCTTCGGCCTCGCCGCGGACGGCATCGCGCTTCACCTGCGCCGTGCGCGGGCGGCCGAGCGCCTCGATGTAGCCCTGCTTGTCGGTCACGTTGCGGATCGTGAGCGACACGATCTGGAGGCCCATCGCCTCGAGGTCCGGCTCGGCCAGGGAGCGGACCTCCGCCACCAGCCGCTTGCGCTCGCGGTAGATGTCCTCCACCGACAGCGAGCCGATCGCCGAGCGGAGGTGCCCCTCGACGGCCTGCATCGCGGTGCGCACGATGTCCTCGCGGCCGCGCGAGAGGAACTGCTCGGCGGCACGCTCGATGCCCTCGTCGGAGCTGTCGATCTTGACCATGCAGACGCCGTCGACCTGCACGGGCACGCCGTGCATGCTGTAGGTCTCCGAGGTGCGGACGTCGAACTGCAGCAGTTCGAGCGACAGCCGCTGGACCTTCTCGCGGAACGGCGCCACGTACGTGCCGCCGCCCTTGATGATCCGGTAGCCGGCACGGTTCTTCCGCCCCCGGCGTCCCGAGATGATCAGGACCTCGTTGGGACCCACCTTCGTGTACTGGTGCGCCCAGATCGCGAACGCGATCACGAGCAGCGCGAGCGCAACGCCCCCGCCGATCACCAGGATCAAGGCAAGCGTGCTCATTGCAGGGTTACCTCCTCATCGGTGCTTGCAACTTCTTCGAACTGGGACCGCGGGAACTCGATCTCGCGGCTGTCCCATGAGTGTCCGGGCGGCTCCGACGAGCCGGCCACGGGTTCTTCCACCTGGACCGCATCGTCGAACCGCAGGAATCCGCTTCCGGACAGGTACTGGCCCACACGCGCCGCGAGGCCGGACTCCTCCGCGGCTGTGAACACTGAAATGCCGTCGTCCCGCAGGGCCGTCATGAGCTCGCCCGCGGCGGTCCGTCGCAGCGGAAGCTCGAGGCGCACGGGCTCTTCTTCGTCCTCGAGCCAGCACACGAGGCTGCGGCCCACGTCCTGGGTGAGCTGCTCGGTGCGCGCCCAGACCTCGGGGCGGACGTGGGTTGCGTACAGCGCCGCGGCATCCGTGGCGCGGCCCTTCTCGGTGAGCCCGTTGGCGACGAGCCGCATGAGCGAGGCGACTTCGCTCGCGGCCGGAGGCGACTCGAGCTCCTGGCGGCCCGCCCGCGGGCGCTCCGCGGCACGCAGCTCGGTGGCCTCGCCGAGCAGCCCGATCACCAAGCCTTCCGGTGAGCGTCCCTCGACGGACGCGAACCACAGGTCCGGGTCCTCGAGGCTCTCGATGATCGCGGCGGGGGGGACGAGCTTCAGGTCCGAGGGGCGCACGACGTGGATCTCGACGTCGGCCGGGTCGGCCACGTACCCGCCGTTGACGAGATAACGGCACACGTTCGCACGGATCTCGGCGAGATCCTCGCCCTTCAGGTTGGCCCCCGCGATCATCGGGCAGACCAGTTTCCCGCCCTGCTCGTACACCGGGAGGGAGAAGTCCGACGCCGGCGCGCGGAAATATGCGAGCGGCAGCGAGCCGGCCGGCGCGAGCGTCTCCAGCATCCGTACCACCTTGTCGCGGAGCGCGTGCACGTTCGCCGCCTCGAGCTCGCTGCCGGCGACCTCGCAATGGAAGATCTCCTTGAGCACGGGGTGTGGGTTGGGGTTCTCGCGCTTGTAGACCGGGATCGCCGCGGACGCCTCGCCGCTGAAGCCCGCGCGCAGCCCGACCCGGAAGCGGTAGAGGGGAACACCGGGCGGGTTGTGGGCGCCGAGCTCGACGGCCGCTTCACGGTTGCGTTCGAGCGCGATCGGGACGGGCGCGGGCTCGCTTGTGGTGCGGACGTTACGCGCGAACCAGCGGAAGGGCCGCCTCAGATCAGCCAAATCAGTAACCCCAGCCGACGGGCGTCTCGTGGCGCACGACCTCCTCGCCGCGCTCTCCCGTTCGAATCCGGACCGCCTGCTCGATCGGCCAGACGAAGATGCGGCCGTCGCCTGGCTGGCCCGTATAGGCGGCTGCCACGATCGCCTCCACCGCCTGGTCCACGACGTGATCCGGCAGCACGCTCTCGACTTTGATCTTCGGGAGCAAGCTGATGTTCGCGCGCGAGCCGCGGTATTGCTCTGTGTAGCCCTTCTGGCGCCCGCAGCCCATCACCTCGGTTACCGTCAGGCCGCTCGCGCCGAGCTCGTCCAGCGCGTCCTGGACAGCCTGGAGCCGCTCCGACCGGATGATCGCCTCGACCTTCTTCATCGTTCGCCTCCTCCTCTAGAGCTGATCTCGGTTGGGCGCCGGCGACACTCCGCCGCCGAGCGACACGGGCACCGGGCGCGGCCGCGGACGCTGCGCCGGGGAGGCCGGCTGGTGGTACTCCGAGCCCGGTACCGGCATGAATTGCTCGGGGTAGCCCCACATGCCGTGCTCGACCAGGTCGAGGCCGTACCGCTCCTCCTCGGGCTTCACCCGCAGCCCGTACGTGACCTTGATCAGGAAGAAAACCGCGAAGCTGATGACGAACACGGACGTAAAAGCCGCCGCGACGCCCAGCGCCTGGACCGCGAATTGGTGGATCGAGCCGCTGTAGAACAGGCCCGGGTCGCCGATCCCGTTGAACTTGGCGAGGCGGGTGGAGGTGAAGAGCCCGCACGACAGCGTGCCCCAGATGCCTGCAATGCCGTGCGCCGACAGCGCGCCGACCGGGTCGTCGAGGACCTTGTCGATCAGGATCACGCTGCACACCACGAGCAGGCCGGCGATGAACCCGATGATCGGCGCCGCCCAGTACTCGACGTAGCCCGACGGCGCCGTGATCGCGACCAGCGCCGCGATCGCGCCGTTCCCGGTCATGCCGATGTCGAAGGTGCGCGTGAGCAGGTAGATCATCAGCATCGCGCCGAGCACGCCGGCAGCGGCCGCGAGGTTGGTCACGACGACGATCTCGGCGAACCGGCCCGGCCCGCTGATCGCGCTGAGCGTCGACCCCGGGTTGAAGCCGAACCAGCCGAACCAGAGCAGCAGGATCCCGAGCCCGACGATCGGCATCGAGTGCCCGGGAATCACGTTCGGCTTGCCGTCCGGCCCGTATTTGCCCTGCCGCGGCCCGAGCAGCAGCAGAGCGGCGAATGCGCCGGTCGCGCCGATCAGGTGGACCACGGTGGAGCCGGCGAAGTCCTGCATGTGGAACGTAGACACGAGCCAGCCGCCGCCGAAGATCCAGTGACTCACGATCGGATAGATCAGGGTCGAGAAGACGATCGCGTAGATCAGGTAGGCGCCGAACTTGATCCGCTCCAGGGTGGTGCCCCACACGATCGCGAGCGAGACGGCGCAGAACACGAACTGGAAGAAGAACTTGGCCGGCACGACCGCGAGGGAAGCGGACATCGCCGGGAAGAGGGCGCCGTTGCTCGTGTCGAGGAACACGCCGTGTGTGCCGGCGAACCAGCCGGAGCCGCCGAACGCGAGCGCGAACCCGACCGCCCAGTAGCACAGGGCCGCGATCGAGAAGTTGGCGAGCACCTTGGGGACGATCGTGCCCGCGTTCTTCATCCGGGAGAAGCCGATCTCGAGGAAGAGGAAGCCCGCCTGCATCAGCATCACGAAGCAGCCGGCCACGATCACCCAGGTGCTCTCCACGCCGATCGCTGTGTCGGGAAGACTTGGTGTCACTCGCCCAGGTCCTTTCGGTCACGGCGCACGCGCGATGCGCCGGGGTTGCCGAGACACAGGGATTGTCGGCCGGGCGCGCGGCCGGTTCCTTATCCGCGCGTACAGGATTTGCGGCGACGCCCTTGTCCAGATGGACAAGGCGTCGGCGGGGCGGCTCAGCCGCGGTTGCCGTTCGCGCCGGAGCGGGTGGTGGCGGGCGCGCGGCGTGGCGCGGCCGCTCGCTTGGGGGCACGGCGCTTGCGGATCCCGGCGGCTGTGCGCAGCTCCTCGAGGGACGACTCGATCCCCTCGGCCACGAGGCGCATGTCCGGCATCGCGTCGAAGTCGCCGAGCAGGCCGAAGTTCATTTTGCCGTTGTAGCTCATCACCGCAATGCAGAGCGCCTGGCGCCGCGCCAGCGGCGCCATCGGAAACAGATCCAGCAGCTTGCGCCCGAGCACGTAGAGGGGGATCTGAGGACCCGGAACGTTCGTCACGACCAGGTTGAAGAAACGCTGGCGCGACTGGAGCCGAGACGCCTGAGCCATGACCGTTGGGGGCGCCATGCCGCTCAGCTGCGTCAGCACCTGAGCGCCCACCGCCTGTCCGCTCTGCTTCAGATCGCCCAGCTGCTCCCGGATGATGTGGAGTCTCTCGACCGCGTCGATCTCGTAGATCGGCAGCGGCGCCATCATCGCGGCCACCCGGTTGCCGGCCTGCCCGTACTCGTCCTCACGGCGGACACTGACGGGCACCATCGCGCGCAAGGTGAGCTCGTCGACCTCCTCGCCGCGCTTCTCGAGGAAGTTCCGGAGCGCTCCCGTCACGATCGTCAGCACGACGTCATTGACGGTGCCGCCGAGCCGGTCCTTGATCTCTTTGAGCTCATTCAGGTCGGTGCGCACCCAGTCGTAGCGACGGTGGGGGCCGATGTCGACGTTCAGCGGCGAAGAGGGGGCCGCCAGCCCCGTCTTGGCGAGCGCGCCGATCGCCGCGATCGAGTCGATGCCGCGGCGCGCCAGCTGGCGCGGAGCGCGGAACGCGGCGCGCGCGGTGCGCAGGATCTCGGCGGGCTGGGTCGCGCGCTCGATCAAGGCCTCGCTCAGGAGCTGCACCGAGGTCGGCTCGGGGCGGGGGTGCCAGCGGGTCCCGGCCGCCGGTGGGGTCTCGGGCTCGGCCGCCGTGTCGAACAGCACCGAGGTTATGTCGACGCCTGCGACGCCGTCGATCACGGCGTGATGGGTCTTCGCGAGAAGCGCGAAGCGCCGGGCGTCCGTCGGGGAATCCTCACCGCGCTCGAGGCCCTGGACCAGCCAGATCTCCCACAGCGGCTTGGTGCGGTCGAGCTGCTGCGCGAAGACGCGGCTGGCGAGGTTCTTGAGCTGCTCCTCGGAGCCCGGCGGCGGCAGCGCGGTCGCGCGCACGTGGTACTCGAGGTTGAAGTGTGGATCGTCGACCCACACCGGGCGCCCCTGGTTCAGGGGCACGAAGCGGAGCTTCTGCCGATAGCGCGGGACGAGCGACAGTCGCGCCTCAATGTGCCCGAGCAGCTCCTCGTAGCTTGGCGGCGGTCCCTCGAAGATCGTCACCGAGGCCACGTGCATGTGCGACGAGGCGTCCTCCAGGTGGAGGAACGACGAGTCCAGGGCTGTCAGGCGATCCGCGGGCACCGGTCGGGAAATCTTGCCGGATTCCAGCTGGAAAGCAAGTCCCGGGCGTGTGGTGCCGCTAGGAGTGCTCTGGAGCTGCCCCGGCGGGCCGCGCAGCGCGCGACGGGTCGGCCGGGGTGGGGGAGGGGCGACGCAGCTCGTTGCGGACGGCTGCCGCCTCGAGGTTGTGCTGAGCCGCGGCGAAGAGGTCCTCGCTGGTCTCGGCGTGATGCGGGTAGTCGGACCAGCCGACGGCCACGTCGAAGCTCGTCGAGCTGTATCCCAGGGATTCGAGCGTGTCGCCCACGATGCGGGAAGCGATCTCCGCGACCGTCGCGGCGCCCTCCGCGGGTGTCTCCGGCGCGATCACGCCGAACCGCAGGCCGCCCAGATGGCCGGCGCAGTCCTCGACGCGAATACGGTCCACCAGCGCGGCGCCCGCAGCCGCGAGGACGCGCTCGTCGTCCGCGTCGGGCCTGCCGGACTCGTGCGTCCCCGAGACCTCGATCAGCAGGAGGGAGAGCGGACGATCGTGGCGGGTGGCTCGGGAAAGCTCGCGGTCGAGCATCTTCTCGAACTCGTGAACGCCGAGGATCTCGTGATCGAAGATGGGATGGCCGACTGCCTTTTCGCGCTGCGCGATCACGGCCCGCAGAAGCAGCACGAGCCCGCACAGCACCAGCAGGACCGAAAGCAGGAGAGACGTCCGCAGCGCGTCCACCCCGGCGTCCCCCTTTGTGACGATGACGAGCCCGGCCCCCAGCAGGACCGCGATCATCACGACCTGGGCGACGCTAGTGCGTACCGGCAGGAAGCAGATCGCGAGCGCGACCACAAACGTGAGCAGCAGCACGAAATCGCTCGAGACTGCGCCGGACGCGTGCGCGAGCGCCGTGATGTAACCGGCCATCAGGACCAGCAGCAGGTTCACGAACGCCCTCGGCGCGCGAGCCCAGGGAACGACGAAGGTCACCACGGCGATCACGGTCGCCGACAGAACCACGAGACGGGTCGTCGAAAGGTCCATCTGGGGAAAGCGCAGGGGCTTGACAGTCGCTAGCGCGCCGAAGAAGGCGATCGCAGCCCAGACGCCTGCGGCGATCCTTCCGATCGCCTTGCGCTCGAATGCGTCGCCGCCCAGCGGGGGGCCAGATGGAGTGTGTGCGGAGAGCACGCTTCGGGATCAATCGGCATCCCGGGCCCGTTGTTTGAGCGCGCCCGGCGCGGCTGGCCGGTTTTTCCCGGCCCGCGGGGGCCTCAGCCGCCGCCGTAGACGACCACGAGATCCGTCATGAGGCCGGCCACGAAGCCGACCGACAGGAGCCACAGGCCGAGCTCACGGTGCCCGTACCGGCGCATCGCGTTCCAGACCTCACCGATCACATAGAGGATCGCCCCGCCGGAGACCGCGTAGAAAGCCAGCTCGAGCGGCTCGGAGGTCACGTTGTAGCCCAGCATCGAGCCGAGGAAGGTTGGGCCGCCACCCACGAGTCCCGCCACCGCGAGCCAGGACCAGGAGGGCCGCACGTTGCCGAGCGGGCCCACGATGCCGAAGCCCTCCGTCGCGTTGTGGAGGGCGAAGCCGATGATCAGCACGGTCGCGAGCCCGATCTCCCCGGTGCTCGCAGAGACTCCGATGGCGAGGCCCTCGGCGAAGTTGTGGAGGCCGATCGCGACCGCAATCGTCATGCCGGTTCGCAGCGCGCGGGCACGCTGAAGCGCGTGCTCGGCGTCGAGCATTCCGGCCTGCTCGACCGTCAGCGCGTCCGTGGAGCCGCCCGCGATCGGCGCCTGGCCGCCCGCGCGGCGCGCGGGGCGCATCCAGCGCTCGACCATCGCGAGCCCGGCCGTGCCGGCGGCGAAGCCGCCACCGAGCAGAAGCGCGAGGCCGGCCGCGCTGCCGAAGCTGCGTTCGTGGTTCTTGAATCCCTCGACCGCGTGCTCGACGATCCCAAACGCGTGCTCGAACACGTCCACGAACAGGAAAGCCAGCACGCCCACCGAGAACATCGCAAGGGCGACGCGCATCCGCTCCGAGAGAAGCTGGAGCCGCCCGAAGGGGAGGCCCACGTAAATCGTGAACCCCGCCAGCGCTCCCAGCACGACCGTTTCTCCAAACGACAAGGGTAGACTCCAGGTTCGAAGGACTTAGGGCAGCCTAACCGACTGCGCCCGCGGCATCTTAGGCATCCCTAAGCGTACCTGTCAAGTGAGATATCTGGTGAACCAGGCGGCGGAGAGCTCGGCGACCCGCTCGAGGGCCCCCGGCTCCTCGAACAGGTGAGTGGCGCCCGGCACGACCTCGAGCGCGGCGGGGGCTGTGATCGATTCAAGCGCGCGCTGGTTGAGTCGCAGTACCTCGACGTCCGCGCCGCCGACGATCAGCAGAGTCGGGGCGCGCACCTCCGGGAGCCTGTCGGTGGCGAGATCCGGGCGCCCGCCGCGCGATACGACCGCCCGGACGACGTCGGGCTCGTCCGCGGCCGCGATCAGGGCCGCCGCGGCGCCCGTGCTGGCGCCGAAATAGCCGACCGGTAGCTCGTTCAGGGCCGAGTCATCACGTGTCCAGGCCGTTACGGCCTCCAGGCGCTCGGCGAGCAGCTGGACGTCGAAGACCCTGCGGCGATCCGCCGCCTCGTCCTCGGTGAGGAGGTCGAACAGCAGAGTGGCGAGTCGTCGATCGTTCAGGTACGCGGCCACCTGCCGGTTCCGGGGGCTTTGGCGGCTGCTGCCGCTCCCGTGGGCGAAGACGACCAGCCCCGAGGCGCCCTCGGGAACGCTCAGGTCGCCGTGGAGCCGACGACCCTCGATTTCCAGCGCCACGCCGGCCTGCGGGAGGGAGCTGGAGGCCATGCCTTGAACACTAGGCGGATTTCGCGGTTTTCAATGCTCGATAACGCGGGTTATGTCAACTCGGCAGATCTCGCGCTAGAGAGCGGCTACGACGTCCTGCTTAGCCCGCGCTCATTGCGGGCGAGTCGTTGAAGCGCGCCGCTCACGAGGCCTCATTCCTCCCGGCCTCCAGGCAGAGGTGGCCGTGCCAACGCACGGCAGCCCGCGAATAACGTCGCCGGAAACGAGCGTATGAGCCGCCCTTGATCGACACGAACACATGTTCGCATTATGTGAATGAGAGAGGCGGAACCG
>Ga0114129_10000932_pt1 | contig 38196 bp, 34 predicted proteins | sample RhiMetdeltSRZDD1_FD_80071 | JGI IMG/M metagenome (GOLD analysis project Ga0114129, IMG submission 80071) | Populus rhizosphere microbial communities from Tennessee, USA - Rhizosphere MetaG P. deltoides SRZDD1 (version 2) (version 2) | ecosystem: Host-associated > Plants > Roots > Rhizosphere >...
ACGTCGTCGGGGAAGCACCGCAGCACCGACTCGTGGAGGTCGCTGAACAGCTCCAGATCGGGCGCGTAGGTCGGCGTCACGACGACCATGCGCCCGGCGGTCTCGGTCGCTGAGTGGTCCGTCGTGCGCCGGGATTCGGGGCGCTGCGCAGCCATCGCGGCCGACCATAACCGTCCTCGCGATGTACGCCCCGGCCGGGCGTGCAGGCTTCAGACACGCCTCAGCAGAGCCTCAGGTGGTCTTCAGCGACGGCGATCAGCATCGGGCCGAGCGACACGAGTCCGCGTACGGGACTCTTCGCACGGAAGGTGGGACATGGGCGGCCAGGGGACAGCGACATGATGGGTGGACGCGCATGGAATGCGGCAAGGACGAAAGAGAAGGCCGGCCCGACGGTCCCACGCGTTGCCGTCTTCGGGCTCGGCTACGTGGGGACCGTGTCGGCGGCGTGCCTGGCGAGCCGTGGGCATACGGTCATCGGCGTCGACGTGAGCCCCGACAAGGTCGCGATGGTGACCGAAGGCCGGACTCCGGTGGTGGAGGAGCGGATCGGTGACCTGATCGCCGAGCAGGTCGCCGCGGGCCGGCTGACCGCCACCGACGACGCGGCCGCCGCCGTGGCCGCCACCGATCTGGCACTGGTGTGCGTCGGCACCCCGTCGACCCCGAGCGGGAGCCTGCGCACGAGCTATCTCGAGCAGGTCAGCGACGAGATCGGGGTGGCGCTGATCGGGCGAGACGAGCGCTACACGGTCGTCATCCGCTCCACCATGCTGCCGTCGACCTGTTTGGAGGTCGTGGCTCCCCGCCTGGAGGCGGCGTCCGGACTGTGCGCTGGCACCGACTTCGGTCTGGCGGTGAACCCCGAGTTCCTGCGCGAGGGCAGCTCCGTCCGCGACTTCTTCGACCCGCCGAAGACCGTGATCGGCGAGATCGACGAGGCGAGCGGCGACGCCGTCGCCGAGCTCTACGAGGGTCTGCCCGGCCCGGTCTACAGGGTGCCGCTCGGCGTGGCCGAGATGATCAAGTACGCCGACAACAGCTTCCACGCGTTGAAGACCGGCTTCGCCAACGAGATGGGCGCGATCTGCAAGGCGCTCGGCCTCGACAGCCACGCCGTGATGGACATCCTCACGGCAGACACGAAGCTCAACATCTCCCCGGCCTACCTGCGGCCCGGGTTCGCGTTCGGTGGCTCCTGCCTCCCCAAGGACCTCCGTGCCCTCGTCCACCGCGCCCGCCGCGAGGACGTCGCGATCCCCATCCTCGACAGCATCCTGCCGTCGAACGAGGGCCAGATCGACCGGGTGTTCCGGACGATCGAGGCCACGGGCAAGCGCCGGGTGGGGCTGCTCGGCCTGTCCTTCAAGCCGGGCACGGACGACCTGCGCGAGAGCCCGTTGGTGGCTCTCGCCGAGCGCCTGTTGGGCCGCGGCTTCGAGCTGATGATCCACGACTCACAGGTGGCCGTGTCGCGGCTTCTCGGCGCCAACCGCTCCTATGTGGACCAACGCATCCCCCACTTGTCGCGGCTCATGGCGACCTCCGCCCGGGAGGTCGTCGCCCACGCCGAGGTCGTCGTGGTGGGCGCAGCGGACCCCGACGCGATCGCCGAGCTCCACGACGCCGACGGCCGCATCATCGTGGACCTGGTCAGGTTCCCCGGGTCGGACGCGTACGAGGACGACGGGAGATACGTCGGTGTCTGCTGGTAGGCCCGGGCCACGGGTCCTCATCCTCGTCGAGAACCTCTCGGTGCCGTTCGACCGCCGGGTCTGGCAGGAGTGCCGCGCCCTGACCGACGCCGGCTACCGGGTCGACGTGATCTGCCCACAGGGCGCCAAGCAGGACACCGAGCCGTTCGCCGAGATCGGCGGCGTCCGCATCCACCGCTACCCGCTCACCCCGGCGACGGGGGGGCCGGCGGGCTACGTGCGCGAGTACAGCGCGGCGCTGTGGCGCACCGTGCGCATCGCCCGGCGGCTGGCGCGCGAGGAGCCGTTCGACGTCGTCCAGGCGTGCAACCCGCCGGACGTCCTCTTCCTCGTCGCGCTGGCACTCCGCCGGAACGGGACGCGCTTCATGTTCGACCACCACGACCTGGTGCCGGAGCTGTTCGAGTCGCGCTTCGCGTCCGGTCCTCGGGTGCTGCACCGGGTGTCCGCGCTGCTCGAACGCCTCACCTTCCGGACGGCGGACGCGGTCATCAGCACCAACGACAGCTACCGGCGGGCGGCGCTGACCCGGGGGAAGCTGCCGCCCGACCGGGTCCGGGTGGTCCGCAGCGCCCCCGACCTGGCGCGGTTCGTGCCCGTCGCGCCCGATCCCCTCCTCAAGCGGGGCAAGCGCCACCTCGCGTGCTACCTGGGCGTGATGGGTCCCCAGGACGGCGTCGACTTCGCCCTCCGGGCCCTCGCCCACCTGCACGGGCCGCTGGGGCGCGACGACCTGCACACGACCTTCATCGGCAGCGGGGACGCCTTCGACGACCTGGTCGCGCTCACCCACCGCCTCGGTCTCGACGACGTGGTGGAGTTCACGGGGCGGGTGCCGGACGAGACCGTGCAACGGTACCTGTCGACCGCCGACGTCTGCCTGTCGCCGGACCCGAAGAACCCGCTCAACGACGTGTCGTCGATGAACAAGGTCGTCGAGTACATGGCGATGAGCCGCCCCCTGGTCTCGTTCGACCTGCGGGAGGCCCGGGTCACCGCCGGGGACGCCGCGGTCTACGCGCCCGACAACGACGAGGTCCGCTTCGCGGAGCTGACCGCCGAGCTGCTGGACGACCCGGCGCGGCGGGAGCGCATGGGCGCCATCGGCCGCCGCCGCGTGGAGGAGGCGCTGTCGTGGGAGGTGTCGCGCGGCAACCTGCTCGCCGCGTACGAGGACCTGGTCGACCGCCCGCTGCGGCGGCGCGAGGAGCGCCGGCGCCGGGAGCGGCTGCGTGAGCCCGTGGCCAAGCAACCGGTCGCCGCCGGCGCCGGCGGCTCGACCCTGCCCGACTGGCCTTAGGGGCAGGTGGCGGATCGAATGGGCGGCGGTGACATCAGATCTCTCGCGGCTTCAGCCCACGGCGACGGCGCGCGAGCTCTCGTCGCGCTCCCAGCGCGTCGACCGGCCGAACCGGGCGTAGATGCGGGCGGCCACCGCCACCGAGGCGTACGTGGCGGCGTCGACGGCGCCCCGCGGGCTGCGGCAGAGCCGCAGCAGGTCGCGCCGGGTCGACGGCGCCGTGTCCTTGACCAGCTCCGGGCGCTCGCTGGCGGCACGGTTCTCGACGACGCCGCGGTAGGCGCGGCGCCGCACCTTCAGGAGGTCCCGGAGGCGGGCCGGTGCCACGACGACGACCGGCTCGTCGCCCACGATGTCGATCTCGGCCGCCCCGAAGTGCTGGTCGACCCAGTGGTCCTCGGCCACGACGTCGGGCTGGTCGCCGAACCGGGCCCGGCCGGCGGCGGTGAGGCCGTACACCCCGGCGCCCCAGAGCGATCCCATCACCGACGGCATCTGCGCCCGGGCCCGGAAGTACCGGCGCACGACGGCGGACGAGTGGGACGTGTCGTAGCGGATCGGCGGCCGTGCCGCCACCGCGCCCGGCTGCTCGAGGTGCTCGAGCACCTGGCGTGCGCTGGCGCCCCGCAGCACGACGTCGGCGTCGAGATAGAGGCGCGGGAAGGCGCGCAGCGCCCGGTCACCCGCTCGCAGCGCCGCCGGCTTGGACGCCAGGTCCAGCTCGATCACCTGCGCCGGGTGGCCGCTGGCACGGGCCACGGCCGCGGTGCCGTCGTGGCAGCCGTTGCACACGACCGCCACCTCGAGGCTCGCCGGGTCGATCCCCTCGAACAGGTGGTCGAGGCAGCGACCGATGACCGCCTCCTCGTTGTGGGCGGGGATCAGTACCGACCCGATCGGCCCGTCGCTCATGACCGCTGCTCGCGCTGTGTCGTCACGTCCGCTCTGCCCTGCCGTCCTCGCGTGTCCGCCCCGCCCTCCGCCGGGCGTCACCCTAAGGCGTGCGGACGCGGGCGGCCAACAGCGTGCGCCCGGAGAGGCGGTGGACCGTGGACGCGTTGACCGACACGGCCGAGCGCGTCCGTACCCGCCAGGTGCTCGGGTTCGACTTCGTGGACGACGTGAGCATCGACGCCACCGTCGAGCGCCTGCTCGCGCCGCAGCCCGATGACAATCGGGAGCCCATCGTCTTCACGCCCAACGTGGACACGGTCGTGCACATGCCGGAGCTCGACCGGTGGGGCGTCTCCCACCGCCTGCGCAACTCCCGCTACATCCTCCCCGACGGGCAGCCGATCGTGTGGGCGAGCCGCATGCTGGGCGAGCCGCTCGGCGCCCGCCTGGCGGGCAGCGACCTCGTGACGCCGCTGTGGCGCCGCCTGGTCGCCGAGCAACGCCGGGCGATGGTCGTGGTGTCGTGCCCGCAGGTGGCGGCGCCCCTGCAGGCCGACATGCCGTCACTGGGCGTCTACGTCCCGCCGGTCGTGGACGTGGACGACCACGCGGCGTTCGCCGACGTCGTCCGGGCGGCCGCCGAGGTGCTCGATCGCAGCCAGCCGGAGTTCGTCTTCCTCGGCATCTCGTTCCCGAAGCAGCAGCTGCTGGCGCTGGCGCTCATCGACCACCTGCGGCGCCAGGGGAAGCAGCCGCCCGTGTTCCTGTGCATCGGCGGCGGCCTGGAGCTGCACGTCGGGCGCCACAGGCGGGCGCCCCTGTGGGTGCGGAGCGCCGGGGGCGAATGGTTCTTCCGCTTCCTCCTCGAACCCCGCCGGCTGTTCCACCGGTACTTCGTGAAGGACCTCCGGTTCTTGCCGATCATGCGCCTCGAGCTCCGCGCCGCCCGGCCGCCGCGCGCCTGGCGACGGCGCCAGCTCCGGGTCGCCGGCATGCCCGGGTGGTTGTGGATGCTCATCCCCCTCCTCGCCCTCTGACGGGTGGCCGCTACCCGTGCGGCCACCTGGGCGGCCCGGCTCTAGCCTGGGCCCATGTCCTCCGAGTGGGAAACGGTCATCGGCCTCGAGGTCCACGTCGAGCTGGCCACGGCCACGAAGCTGTTCTGCGGCTGCCCCAACCGGTTCGGCGACGAGCCGAACACCAACGTGTGCCCCGTGTGCCTCGGCCTGCCCGGCTCGCTTCCCGTGATCAACGAGGGGGCGGTCGAGCTGGCCGTGCGCCTCGGCCGGGCGCTCGGGTGCGAGGTCCGCCGCTCGGTCTTCGCCCGGAAGAACTACTTCTACCCGGACATGCCCAAGGACTACCAGATCAGCCAATACGACCTGCCGATCAACAACGACGGGTCGCTGGAGCTGCCGTCCGGCCAGCGGGTCGGCATCGAGCGGGCTCACCTGGAGGAGGACACCGGCAAGTCGACCCACGTCGGCGGGGGCGGACGCATCACCGACGCCGGCTACAGCCTCGTCGACTACAACCGCGCCGGCGTGCCGCTGCTGGAGATCGTGTCCCGCCCCGACCTGCGCTCGGCCGAGGATGCCCGGGCCTACGTGGCCGAGCTGCGGTCGATCCTCCTCGCCACCGGCGCCTCCGACGCCAAGATGGAGGAGGGGTCGATGCGGGTCGACGCCAACGTGTCGGTCCACCGCCCGGGTGAGCCGTTCGGCACCCGGTGCGAGATCAAGAACGTCAACTCGCTGCGGTCGCTCGGTCGGGCCATCGACTACGAGGCCCGCCGCCAGATCGAGATGCTGGAGGCGGGCGAGACGGTCCGCCAGGAGACCCGCCACTGGAACGAGGACGACGGCCGCACCCACACGCTGCGGTCCAAGGAGGAGGCGGAGGACTACCGCTACTTTCCCGAGCCCGACCTGGTCCCCCTCGACCCCGGCGACGAGTGGGTCGCCCGGGTCGACGGCGCCCTGCCTGCACTCCCGGCCCGGCGCCGGGCCCGGCTGGCTGCGGCCGCCGGTGGCGACGGGGCCGATGGCGCGGTGGCGATCGCCGTCGAGCGCGGGCTCGACGACCTGGCCGTCGGCGCCATCGAGGCGGGCGGCGAGGCCGGGAAGGTCCTCACCCACGTCGAGCACAACCTGGCGGTCGACGGCGCGGAGAAGCTCGACCCCGCCCGGCTGGCCGCGCTGGTCCGGATGGAGACCGGGGGCGAGCTCACCGCCACGCAGGCCAAGGTCGTGCTGGCCGAGATGGTCGAGACCGGCGACGACCCGGCCGCCATCGCCAAGGCCAAGGGGTTCGAGGCCATGGGTGCCGACGCCCTCGCCGCCGAGGTCGACAAGGTCATCGCCGCCAACCCGGACGAGTGGGCCCGCTTCCGGGAGGGCGACGACAAGGCCCGGGGCAAGCTCACGGGGTTCTTCGTCGGCCAGGTCATGAAGGCGACCCGGGGCCAGGCCGACGGCAAGGCGGTCACCGCCCTGTTGCGCGAGCGCGCCAACTCGTGAGTGTGAAGCCGCGGCTGGTCGAGCCGGGCGAGGTCGACGACGCCATCCGGATCGTCGGTGCGGTCTTCGGCAACGGGCCGTCGCCGTCCCCTGACTACCTGGCCGAGGTCCGGGCCGTGACCGAACCGGACCGCACGTTCGTGGTGGCCGACGGCGGCCGCGTCGTCGGCACCGCGTCCGCCTACACATTCGACGTGGCGCTGCCCGGCGGCGCGGTGCCGATGGCCGGCATCACCGAGGCCGGCGTCCTGCCCACCCACCGCCGGCGGGGGATGCTGTCGTCGCTCATCGCCGCCCTCGAGGATCACGCACGCGAGCGGGGCGAGCCCCTCGCCGGGCTCACGGCCAGCGAGGCGACGATCTACCGGCGGTTCGGCTACGGCGTCGCCACCCGGTTCCACTCGCTGACGATCGACGCCAGGCGGGTGGCGCACCTGCCCGACGCCGAGGCGGGGATCGCCGACCCCGCCGCCGTGCGACTGGTCACCGAGGACGAGGCCGCCACCCAGCTGCCGGCCGTGTGGGACCGGCACTGGCGGCGCACGCCGGGCGAGGTGAGCCGCAACCCCGCATGGTGGCGGATGCTGGCGCTCGACGTGCCCCACCAGCGGGGCGGCGCCAGCGGGCGCTACGTGGCGGTCCACGAGACCGGCGGCGACGCCGACGGGTTCGTGGTGTACCGGCTGACGCCCGAGTGGGGGCATGCAGGTGCCCGGTTCGACCTGCGGATCGACGGCCTGGCGGCGGCGTCGCCCGCGGTGGAGGCCGCCCTCGTCCGGTACGCGCTCAGCGTGGACCTGGTGGCGACCGTGTCGTGGCTCGTCGCGCCGGTCGACGGGACGCTGCGCTGGCAGGTGGCCGACGCCCGGGCCGTGCAGGTCGTGGCCGAGCGGGACGGCCTGTGGCTCCGCCCTCTGGACGTCGCCGCGTGCCTGTCGGCCCGCCGCTACGCCGCCGAGGGCGGGCTCGTGATCGGGGTGGTCGACGCCGCCCGGCCCGACGTGGGCGGCACGTTCCGCCTCGACGCCGGCCCCGACGGCGCCGCCTGCTCCCGCACCGACCGCGAGCCCGAGGTCGTGGTCCGGCTGGCCGAGCTGGGGTCGCTGCTGCTCGGCGGGGTCCGGTGGGCGGTCCTGCGCGACGCCGGCCTGATCGAGGAGCGAGCGCCCGGGGCGGTGGACCGGGCGGACGGGCTGTTCCGCACCGGCCGCGCCCCGTGGTGCGCCACCGACTTCTGACCGCTCGGGCGGCGAGGCCGGACGTTCAGCCGCCGGAGACCGCGGGGATGATCGACACCTCGTCGCCCGCTTCCAGCGGCGTGTCCTGATCGTCGAGGTCGCGGACGTTGTCGCCGCCGCGGAAGACGTTGACGTGGCGACGCACGCGCCGCTGCTCGTCCCGGACCCGGCGCTCCAGGTCGGGGTGGGTCCCGGCCAGGTGGTCGAGCAGGGCGCCGACGGTGGGCGTCTCGCCGAGCGCGCCCGCGTCGACGTCGAGCGACGCCTCGCCGGCCGTGTACTGGCGCAGGCCGGCCGGCACCCGGACCCGCACCGCCGCGTCGGTCACGCGACCTGCGCAGCCCGGACGGTGAGGACGTCGGGCAGGTAGCGGGCCAGCTCGAACCACGACTCGCCCTCGTCGGCGCTGCCGAACACCTCGCCGGTGCGGGTCCCGAAGTAGACCCCCGCGGGATCGGCGTCGTCGGTGCACAGGGCGTCGCGCAGCACCGTGATGTACGCCCGCTCCTGCGGCAGGCCCGCCGACAGCGGGTGCCACGAGTCACCGGCGTCGGTCGTCCGGTAGATGCGGCAGGCGTCGTCCGGCGGCATGCGGTGGGCATCCGCCACCAGGGGGTACACGTAGGCCGTCCCGGGCGTGTGTGGATGGGCCGCGATCGGGAAGCCGAAGCTGGCGGGCAACCCCGCCTGGATCTCGCCCCAAGTCGCCCCGCCGTCGCGGCTGCGGTACACGCCGCCGTGGTTCTGGAGGAACATCTCGTCGGGCCGGTCGGGGTGGCGGGCGACCTTGTGCACGCACTGGCCGAACTCGGGGTACGGGTCGGGGTTGTGCCAGGCGGCGATGCCGGTGTTCGACGCCTCCCACGACATGCCGCCGTCGGCCGTCCGGTAGACGCCCGACGCCGAGATGGCGACCAGGACCCGGTCCGGGTCGGTGGGGTGGGGGACGACCGTGTGGAGGCACAGACCGCCGCCACCCGGCTGCCACTGCGGGCGGTGCGGGTGGTCCCAGAGCCCCTCGACGAGCGAGAACGTGGCCCCGGCGTCGTTCGAGCGGAACAGCGCGGCGGGTTCGACGCCGGCGTAGACGACGTCCGGTTCGGCGGCGCTCGCCGGCTGGAGCTGCCAGGCCCGGGCGAGGGCGGCACCCGTCTCCTCCGGGAACCGCAGCGCCCCGCCCTCGGTCTCGTGCCAGGTGCCACCGAGGTCGTCCGAGTGGAAGACCGAAGGCCCCCAGTGCTCGCTGTCGGCGCCCACCAGCAGCCGAGGCGTGGCCCGGCGGGTGTCGACCGCCACCGCGTACACGGCGTTCATGGCGAACGCCGGTCCGGCGACGTCCCAGCTGGCGCGATCCTCGCTTCGGGCGAGGAACAGGCCCTTGCGCGTCCCGATCATCAACAGGGTGGTCATGGCCACGCTTTCCTCCCCGTGTTCCCAACCGGAACATAGCCCGTCAGCGGGAGGCCCCGAGCACGACCCAACGCGTCCCCGCGAAGCGGACGCCGAGGGTGAGCGCGCGTGTCGCCATCAGCAGCGCGATGCACGCCCACAGCCAGCCGATGCCCAGGTCCAGCGCCGCCACCGCCAGCGCCGGCGGGACGAACACGAGCGCCGCCCCCACCATCGCCCGGGCCAGGAACGCCATGTCCCCCGCGCCGATGAGGATGCCGTCCAGCACGAACGCCACGCCGTTGAGCGGCTGGATCGCCGCCACCCACACGAGCGCGAACGCCGCCAGGTCGATCACCGCCGGGTCGTCGGTGAACACGCGGGGCAGCACGGTCCGGGTCGCCAGCACCGCGACGCCCGCGGCCACGCCGAGCACGACACCCCACTCGATCATCCGGCGGCCAGCGCCTCGCGCCCCCTCGCCGTCGCCCGCCCCCAGCGCCCGACCCACCATGGCCTGGCCGGCGATGGCGACGGCGTCGAGGCCGAACGCCAGCGCCGACCAGATCTCCATCGCCACCTGCTGCGCCGCCAGGTCGATCGTGCCGAGCCGGGCTGCGACCGCGGTCGCCACCACCAGGGCGGCCCGCAGCGCCGCGGTCCGGATGAGCAGGTCCCGGCCCACCCGCACCAGGCTGCGCAGGCTGGCCGGGTGCGGGCCGGTGTCGACCCCCAGCCGGCGGGCCGCCCGGCCGATCATCCCGAGGTACACGGCGGCCGCCAGCGTCTGGGCGACCACGGTCGACAGGGCCGAGGCGCCGATCCCCTGGTCGAAGCCATAGATCAGCACGACCTCGAGCACCAGGTTCAGCACCGCGGTCCCGGTGGCCACGACGAGCGGGGTGCGGGTGTCCTGCAGGCCCCGCAGGTAGCCGGTGCCGGCCAGGACGGCGAGCATCGCCGGCACGCCGAGCAGGCTGATGCGCAGGTAGACCAGAGCGTTGTCCCGGACCGCGCCCTCGGCGCCTACCAGCGTCACGAGCGGTTCGGCCAGTGCCAGCCCGGCGGCCGCGACGACGACGCCCACGATTCCCGCCAGCCAGAGCGACTGGACCGCCTGGTGGGCGGCCTCCGCCTCGTCGCCCGCGCCGAGCAGGCGGCTGACGGCGGCGGTGGTCCCGTACGCCAGGAAGATGAAGACCGCGTACAGCGTGAGCAGGATCGACGACGCCACCGCCAGCCCGCCCAGCTGCGGGGTCCCGAGGTGGCCGACGACGGCGGTGTCGCTGAGGATGTAGATCGGCTCGGCGATCAGCGCGCCGAACGCCGGGATCGCCAGGCGGGCGATCTCGCGGTCGTACGGGCTGCGGGGGCGGAACCGGGCCTCGGTGGGCACCGCCCCTGCTTATCGAGATCGTGGGCGGTGGCGGTCCGGGTTTACGCTGCCCGCATGCCGGAGCCGACCACCAGCCAGACCCCCGTCGACATCAAATCCCGCAGCCGCGAGGTGACCGACGGCTACGAAAGGGCGCCGGCGAGGGCGATGCTCCGGGCCATCGGCATGACCGACGACGACTGGGGCAAGGCCCAGGTCGGCGTGTGCTCGTCGTGGAACGAGGTCACGCCCTGCAACATGCCGCTCGACCGGCTGGCCAAGCGGTCCAAGGAGGGCGTGCGGGCGGCGGGCGCCTTCCCGATCGAGTTCACGACCGTCGCCGTCAGCGACGGCATCTCGATGGGTCACGAGGGCATGCGAGCCTCGCTCGTGTCCCGCGAGGTCATCGCCGACTCCGTCGAGACCGTGATGCACGCCGAGCGGCTCGACGGGCTCGTCACGTTCGCCGGCTGCGACAAGTCGCTGCCCGGCATGCTCATGGCCGCGGCCCGCATCAACGTCCCCAGCGTCTTCGTCTACGGCGGGTCGATCCTGCCGGGCCACCACAACGGGCAGGCCCTCGACATCGTCAGCGTGTTCGAGGCGGTCGGGGCCCACGCGGCCGGCACGCTCGACGACGCCGGCCTCGACGCCATCGAGCGCAACGCCTGCCCGACCGAGGGGTCGTGCGCTGGCATGTTCACCGCCAACACGATGGCCTCGGTGGCCGAGGCCATCGGCATGTCGCTGCCGGGCTCGGCGTCCGCTCCCGCGGTCGACCGGCGCCGTGACGACCTGGCCTACGCGTCCGGGTTGGCCGTCGTCGACCTGCTGCGCGGGGGCATCCGGCCCCGCCAGATCATGACCAGGGAGGCGTTCGAGAACGCCATCGCCGTGGTCATGGCGCTGGGCGGATCGACCAACGCCGTGCTCCACCTGCTCGCCATCGCCGCGGAGGCCCGGGTCGAGCTGGCACTCGACGACTTCAACCGGGTGGCCGGCCGGGTCCCCCACATCGCCGACACCAAGCCGGCCGGCACCTACCACATGACCGACGTCGACCGCATCGGCGGTGTCCCGGTGGTGATGAAGCACCTGCTGGAGGCCGGGCTGCTGCACGGCGACTGCCTGACGGTGACCGGCCGCACGGTGGCCGAGAACCTGGCCGAGATCGACCCGCCCGAGCCCGACGGCGACGTCATCCACCCGCTCGACCGGCCGATCCACGCCGTCGGCGGCATCGCCGTGCTCACCGGGTCGCTGGCGCCCAAGGGCGCGGTCGTCAAGGTGGCCGGCATCTCGTTCGACCGGTTCGAGGGCCCGGCCCGGGTATTCGACGGCGAGGACGGGGCGATGGACGCCATCCTCGCCGGGTCCATCGAGCCGGGCTCCGTGGTCGTCATCCGCTACGAGGGTCCCAAGGGCGGGCCCGGCATGCGGGAGATGCTGGCCGTGACCGGGGCGATGAAGGGCGCCGGCCGGGGCGCCGACTGCGCGCTGGTGACCGACGGGCGGTTCTCCGGCGGCACCCACGGGTTCTGCATCGGGCACGTGGCGCCGGAGGCGGTCGACGGCGGACCCATCGCGTTCGTCGCCGACGGCGATCCCATCGCCATCGACGTGGACGCCAAGACCATCGAGCTGCTCGTCGACCCGGCCGAGCTGGCCCGCCGGCGCGGCGACTGGAAGCTGCCCGCCCCCCGCTACACCAGCGGCGTCCTCGCCAAGTACGCCCGTCTGGCCTCGGGCGCGGAGCGGGGCGCGATCACCGAGGCCTGAGCGCCCGGCCGGATCAGGCTACGGGCGGGCCGGCGTCGGGCCCCGGCTCGCCGCCGCCCGCCGCCGCGGCCAGGCGCGGCAGGTAGTGCCCCCAGCCGAGGCCGTGCTGGGGGACCTGGTCCTCCGGCAGCTCGCGGTGGGTCAGCTCCACCACGGTCCCGTCCCCGTCGGACCGGAGCACCACCTCGACGGTGGTCGAGCCCGGAGGCAGCGCGTCGTTGCCGAGCGCGCCCCAGGTGAACACCACCCGGTGCGGCGGGTCGACCGTGACGAACTCTCCCCGCACGGGCACCCCGCTGACGTCGACCGCGTAGCGGCCCCCCGGCACCGCGTCGAGGCTCGCCCGGTCGCCCATCCACCGCACCAGGAGCGCGGCGTCGGTCAGGTACGGCCACACCGCGCCCGGCGGGGCGTCGATCCGGACCGAGGTCGTGTACTCGCCCGTCACGCCCCCGCCGCCCGGTCCCGCTCGACGGCCTCCTTGAGCCGGGCCAGGGACGCCGGCCAGAGCTCGTCGAGAAACGCCCGCACGTCGTCGAGCGCCTCGGGGCGCAGGGCGTAGAGACGGCGGGTGCCGTCGCGCCGCTCCCGCAGCACACCCGCCTCCCGCAGCACCCGCAGGTGCTGGGAGACCGCCTGGGGCGTGATGGTGAACTGGGCGGCGATCTCGCCGGCCGCCAGCTCGCGATCTCGCACGAGCGTGAGGATGCGGCGGCGCTGCGGCTCCGCCAGGGCGTGCAGGACCGCGTCGGTGGTCACGAGCCGATCATGGCGTCCGGCCGGTGAACGCGACCAGCCGGTCGGTGGGCGGCGCGTCGGGTGCGACGGCCACCTCGGGCCCGAGGACGGGCTCGCGGGGCATCGCCGAGAACGACGCTCTGGCGAAGCCCAGCAGCTGGGCGGCCAGGTCGTCGTCGACGACGGGCGCGGCGTCGACGCCCCGCCCGAGGTCCCAGCCGTGTACCACGACGTCGAGGGCGACGAAGCCGGCGAGGGCGGTCCCGGGCATGTCGCCGAGGGGCGTCGGATGGATCCGCTCGATCGCGCCGGCGTCAACGGCCCCCAGCAGGGCCTCCACGCCGCGGCGGTAGGCGGTGCCCGGGTCGTCGCCGACCAGGTCGGTGGGCGGCAGCTGGCCGGGCCCCATGGCTACGGTCGGCGGGACGTCCGCGAGAAGGGCGCCCCCGAGGTGCAGCGTTCCCACGAGGTGGTTGAGGAGGTCGTGCACGTCCCACTCGGTGCACGGCGTGGCCAGGCCGTAGTGGGCAGGCGTCACCTTGGCGACGACGGGCTCGGTCGCAGCGCAGGCGCGCTCGAGGGTGGAGATGTCCATGCCCATAGTAAAGGTACTGCTTACTAAAGTGTCAAGCGAAGAATCACAGGAAGGCCAGGGCCGGGAGGGCGGCGACGACCTCCGCCGCCAGGGTGGCGTCGCCGCTGGCGCCGAACTCGATCTCCTCCGGGCGGAGGCGGGCGCTGAGGCTGCGGCAGAAGTCGAGGGCCGTCATCGTCACCTCGGCGTCGACCTCGACGTCGCCCGCCGGGCGGGCGCTGCCGATCACGCCCAGGTCGACGTCCCAGGCGGGACCGGGGTCGAGGTCGGGGAAGTGGAAGCGGACGACCCGACCCGGATGGTGGGCCCCGCGGGCGGCCAGCATCCCCGGGACGAACCCGCAGGCGCTCGACGCCATCGTCAGCATCGACGCGTCGGGCGGCGCGACCTGCGGCAGCCCGAGGGCCCGGCGGACGTCGTCCGCGTGGGTCCAGGCCTCGAACGCCCGCACCAGCAGCAGGAACCGGACGGACGCCGGCCCGGCCCACCACTCGATGCGGTCGTCGAGCCCGCCCTCGCCCCGGGTGGCCACGGTCGTGGACACGATGGTGTCGACCACCTCGGCCGCCGCCTCCAGCTCGACCACGGCCGCCGCGGGCGGCAGGTCGCGGTGGCGGGCCTGGGCCTCGGCGGTGCGGTTCTCGTTGTCGCGTGCGGTCTCGGTGACGCCCGGGACGGGCTCGCCCAGGTGGTCCGCCATCAGGGATTCGTTGGCCATCACGTGGGCGGCGAGGTCGTGGACGGTCCAGCCGGCCATCTCGGGCGGGTCGACCGGGGCGCTCCAGTCGTCCGGGCGGAGATCGGAGAGCAGCAGGACGAGGCGGGACAGCTCGACGCGGTGGACGTCGACCGGCGACGCGCCGGCCACGCGGGGGGCGGGGGCGCGGCGGCCGACGGCGGCCTCCCGGACCCGGGGGCCGAGGCCCGCCGGCGGATCCTCCTCTGGTGCGCCGGCGGCGCCGATCTCGCCGGCGACGTCCCGCAGGGTGCGCTCCCAGCGGGCGGCGCCGGGCACACCGTCGAGGTAGGCGGTGATGGCGGCGTCCTCGGCGGGGTCGTGGGCGTCGAGCGCGTAGGCGGCGAGGTCGTCGAGGGTGGGGTCCGACGGATCGTGCGGTTGTTTCATGCCCATCGGTCGCTCAGTTCGGGTCGGAGGATCTCGGCGACGCGCTGCAGCCCGAGGCGCAGCCGCGACTTGGCGGTGCCTTCGGGGATGCCCAGGACGTCAGCCACCTGCCGGTAGGTGTGGCCCTGGAAGTAGGCGAGCTCGAGCGCCCGGCGCTGCGCCTCGGGGAGGAGCGCCAGCGCGTTGCGCACCCGCCCGGACGTGTCGGTGCGGGCCGCGGTCTCGGCCAGGTCCTGCGCCGGCGCCGCGTCAGCGGGGGCCCGCGACTCGCGGCGGCGCCGGGCGTCCTCCCGGCGGATGAGGTCGACGGCCCGCCGGTGGGTCATGGTGCCGAGGAACCCGCGCAGGGTGCCCCGGCCCGGTTCGAACCGGGCCGGGTTCTCCCACAGGGCGACGAACACCTCCTGGGTCACGTCCTCGGCGGCCTGGCGGTTCATGAGCATGCGGTTGGCGAGCCCGTAGACGAAGCCGGCGTAGCGGTCGTAGAGGTCGGCCAGCGCAGCGTCGTCGCCACCGGCGAGCCGCTCGACCAGCACCCCCTCGGCCCACCTGCCCTGACGCCGTTGCTCCATGAGGCACGTCCTCTCCACGGGGCACTGTTCGGAGCTGCGGCCCGGCGCGGATCACACGGGGCGTGCGCTCGCACGGACGCAACGGGACCCCGCCAGTGTGTCACGGTGGGAGCCGTGGACGAACTCGCCTTCCCGCTGAACGCCGACCCCGGGACCGATGTCGCCGGCGTCCCCGACGCGGACACGATCTACGGATGGATCGCGACGGTGTTCGGGCGAGGCGTGCGCCGGCCCGGCTACCCGGCCGACGAGTGGGCCGAGCAGTGGTGCGCCGAGCGGTTCCGGGAGTTGGGCCTGGAGCGGGTCCGGCTGGAGCCGGTCGAGGTTCCGCGGTGGGAGCCGACCGCGTGGTCGCTGGACGTGGTGGCGGCGGACGGGGTCGGCGCGCGGGTGCCGTGTTTCCCGCTGCCCCACGCCGCCCCGACCGAGGGCCTGGAGCTCGAACTGGCCGCCTGGGACTCCGCCAACCCGAGCGCGGTGGTGGGCCGGGCGGCGCTCTACGACGTGACCCTGCTGCGCGTGCCCGCGGACACGTTCCTGGCCGGCGGCAGCGCGCCGTCGGACCTGACCGGCCGGGCGATCGACCCGGACGGCACCCTGGCCCGCGACCACGTCCTGCCGTTCGGCATCGAGATCCAGGCGGTCATGGAGCCGGCGATCGAGGCCGGCGCGGCCGCGTTCGTGGGCGTCCTGGCCGGCTATCCCGGGGACTCGTGCGAGTACTACGTGCCCTACGACGGCGTCGAGAGGCCGATCCCGGGCGTGTGGGTGTCGGGCAGCGACGGCGCCCGGCTGCACGCACTGCTGGCCTCGGGCCCCGTGCGGGCGCGGCTGACGGTGGCGTCCGAGCGCCGCACGGTCACGACCCACAACGTGGTGGGGGAGCTGGCGGGCGCCGACGACGACGTGGTGATGATCGGCTCCCACCACGACGGCCCGTGGGCGTCGGCCGTGGAGGACGGCAGCGGCATTGCCCTGGTCCTGGCCCAGGCCGCGTTCTGGGCGGCCCAGCCGCCGCCGGCCCGGCCCCACCGGCTGGTGTTCGTCCTCCAGGGCGGCCACATGGTCGGCGGCGCGGGGCTGCGGTCGTTCATCGAGACGCACCGGGACGAGCTGGCCCGGGTGGTCCTCGAGCTGCACCTCGAGCACGCGGCCCTGGAGGCCGACGACGACTCGGCCGCGCCGACAGGCGTCCCGGTGCCCCGCTGGTGGTTCACCAGCCGCAACCCGGCCCTGGAGGCGGCCGTTGCCGGCGCCCTGGCCGCCGAGGGTCTGCACCGGTCCATGGTCCTCGCCCCCGACGCGATCGGCGTCCACCCCCCGACCGACGGCGGCCTCTACCACCTCGAGGGCGTCCCGATCGTCGACTTCCTCGCCGCGCCCCACTACCTCTTCGACGCCATGGACACGCTCGACAAGATCGACCGCGCCCACCTGGTCCCCCTCACCCGGGCCGCGGCCCGCATCGTGGCCTCCACCCGCGGCGTGTCCGCCGGCGCCATGCGGGCGGGCATGGTCACGCCTTGAAAAATCAACGCGTCGCGTTAGATTTTCAAGGAATGTTGATCCCTCGACGCGACGACGAGCGCAGGGTGCGCGAGGCCATGAGCCGAGCACCCATCGTGCTCCTGACCGGCCCGCGGCAGGCCGGCAAGTCGACGCTGGCCCGGGCGGTGGTCGATCCGACGCCATCGCACGTCTTCGACCTGGAGGATCCCCGGGACGATGCCCGGCTCGCAGAGCCGATGCTCGCACTGCGGGAGCTCGACGGCACGGTGGTCATCGACGAGGCCCAGCGCCGCCAGGACCTGTTCCCGCTCCTGCGCGTCCTCGCGGACGAGGACGACCGGCCCGGACGCTTCCTCGTGCTCGGCAGCGCCTCGCCGGACCTGGTCGGCCTCGCGTCCGAGTCCCTCGCCGGCCGGGTGGCGCTCGTCGAGCTGGGCGGTTTCCGGCTCGCGGACCTCGGGCCGGACGCGCTCGGCGACCTCTGGCTGCGCGGGGGCCTGCCGAGGTCGGTCCTCGCCACCGACGACGGGCGCTCGGCTGCCTGGCGGGACGACTACATCCGCACGTTCCTGGAGCGGGACCTCGCCACCCTCGGCGTCCGGGTGCCGGCCACCACCATGCGGCGGTTCTGGACGATGCTGGCCCACTACCACGGCCAGACCTGGAACGGGTCCGAGCTGGCGCGGGCCCTCGGCGTGTCCCAGCCCACCGTCGCCCGCTACCTCGATGCCCTCTCGGACGCGCTGGTCGTCCGTCAGCTGCAGCCCTGGTTCGTCAACATCGCGAAGCGGCAGGTCCGGGCGCCGAAGGTCTACGTGCGGGACAGCGGGCTGCTCCACCGCCTGCTCGCCATCGGGACGATGGACGATCTCCTGAACCACCCCAAGGTGGGGGCCAGTTGGGAGGGCTTCGTGATCGAGCAGATCCTCCTGCTGGACGTGAGCGATCCGTGGTATTGGGCGACGCACGCCGGGGCGGAGCTCGACCTGCTGGTGCACTCGGCGGGTCGCCCTGTCGGGTTGGAGGTCAAGCGCACCGACCGGCCGCGGGTCACGCTGTCCATGCGCCATGCGCTGGAGGACCTCGAGCTCGGCCGCCTCGTTGTGGTCCACGCCGGCGAGCAGGCGTTCCGGCTGGCCGAGCGCATCGACGCAATCCCGGCACGCGTTCTGCTGACCGAGGGATGGTCGGCCCTCGACCGCTGACGACGCCCCATCGCAACCGTCTTGCCCGCCCGTCGCGGCTCGTGCGATGCTGAGCGTCCGATGCGACGCCTCACCACGCTCGTAATCCTCGTATAGCGCACGCCGGACCTCACCCGCGTGCGCCCTTCCGACCTCCCACCGGGAGGTCGTTCCAGTTTTCGGCCCCGTTCCCACCCTGCACCAAGGAGCAACCGCCATGGCCATCGACGGCGGCAGAGCCCTGATACGAGCCCTCGAGATGGAGGGCGTCGAGGTCATCTTCGGCCTGCCCGGCGGGGCGATCCTGCCGGTGTACGACCCGATCATCGACAGCCCCATCCGCCACATCCTCGTGCGCCACGAGCAGGGCGCCGGGCACATGGCCGAGGGCTTCGCGCACGCCACCGGCCGGCCGGGCGTGTGCATGGTGACGTCCGGCCCGGCCGCCACCAACGTGGTGACCCCGCTGTGCGACGCCTACATGGACTCGGTGCCCATGGTGTGCATCACCGGCCAGGTGCCGTTCTCGGCCATCGGGACCGACGCGTTCCAGGAGTGCGACACGGTCGGCATCACCCGCTCCGTCACCAAGCATAACGAGCTGATCACCGAGGCCCAGGAGATCCCGCTCATGGTCCGCCAGGCGTTCCACCTGGCCACCACCGGCCGCCCGGGCCCGGTTCTGCTCGACGTGCCCAAGGACATCGTCGACCCCAAGAACCCCCGCTCCCAGATGGAGTGGTACTGGCCCTCCGACGACGAGGTGGCCGCCAGCCTCCCCGGCTACCGCCCGACCACCAAGGGCCACCCCAAGATGGTCCGCCAGGCGGCCGAGCTGATCCTCTCCTCCCGCCGCCCGGTCATCTACGCCGGCGGCGGCATCCTCAAGGCCCGGGCGGCCGAGGCGCTGCGCGAGCTGGCCGAGCTCTGCGACATCCACGTCGTCACCACGCTGATGGCCCGCGGCGCGTTCCCGGACGACCACCGCCTCGCCCTCGGCATGCCGGGAATGCACGGCAACTACACGTCGGTCACGTCGATGCAGCAGAGCGATCTGCTCATCGCCCTCGGCAGCCGGTTCGACGACCGGGTCACCGGCAAGGTCGACGGCTTCGCCCCCGACGCCAAGATCATCCACGTCGACATCGACCCGGCCGAGCTCGGCAAGGTCCGCCGCCCCGACGTGCCGATCGTCGGCGACTGCCGCCTCGTCATCGAGGAGCTGGTCCGGGCGGTGCGCGACCTGCTGGACGGTGGCGCCGAGTTCCCCGACCGGCTGGTCTGGAAGCAGACGATCTCCGGCTGGCAGGAGCGGTTCCCGCTCACCTACCAGCAGTCCGAGCCGGGCGAGGCGCTCAAGCCCCAGTACGTGCTGGAGCGGCTGCGGGACGCAACCCCCGACGACACGATCGTCGCCTCGGGCGTCGGCCAGCACCAGATGTGGACGTCGCAGTACTGGAAGTTCAACCATCCCTACACGTGGGTCAACTCGGGCGGTCTCGGCACGATGGGCTTCTCGGTGCCGGCCGCGATCGGCGCGAAGGTGGGCCGGCCCGACCGCATGGTGTGGGCCGTGGACGGCGACGGCTGCTTCCAGATGACCGCCCAGGAGCTGGTCACGGCCACCAGCGAGCGCATCCCGATCAAGGTGGCGATCCTCAACAACGCCTACCTCGGGATGGTCCGCCAGTGGCAGGAGATGTTCTACGACGAGCGCTACAGCGAGGTGTACCTGTCGCCCGACCTGCCCGACTACAAGCTGTGGGCCGAGTCAATGGGCTGCGTCGGCATGCGGGTCGAGTCGCCCGAAGAGGTCGACGCGGCCATCCAGAAGGCGAACGAGATCGACGACCGCCCGGTCGTCATCGACTTCCGCACCGACGCCCGGGAGAAGGTGTACCCGATGGTCCCGTCCGGGCTGTCCAACGACCAGATCGTCACCGACCCGTCCCAGGGCGAAGGGGGACACTGAGCCATGGCACTTCCCGGCACCGACGCCCGGCACCACACGCTGGTGGTGCTGGTGGAGAACAAGGCGGGCGTGCTCGCCCGCGTGTCCGGCCTGTTCGCCCGGCGGGGGTTCAACATCTTCTCCCTGGCGGTGGCCCCCACCGAGGACGAGCGCTTCAGCCGCATCACGATCGTGGTCGACGTGGCATCCTCGCCGCTCGAGCAGATCACCAAGCAGCTGTACAAATTGATCAACGTCGTGAAGATCTCCGAGCTCGACCCACGCGACTCGGTCGAGCGCGAGCTCATGCTGGTGACGCTGCGGGCCGACATCTCCGCCCGCAGCCAGGTCATCGAGCTCGTGAACCTGTTCGAGGGCCGGGTGGTCGACGTGGGCCACGACGAGCTGACCGTCAGCCTCGACGGCGAGCCCGACCGCCTCGACGACCTGGAGGGCCTGCTCCGGCCGTTCGGCATCGTCGAGCTCCAGCGCACCGGGCGGGTGGCCCTGCCCAAGCTGGAGCGGACGGCACCGACCCTGCGGCCGGTCCGCCGGACCGCCTGAGGCCTGACGTGGATCGCGCCGACTTCCTCCCGCCCCGCATCCGGGGGCTGCCGGACTTCGACGGACCGTTCGACGCCTACAGGCTGGCGGCCGAGGGCGCCGACGTCCTGTTCGCCACCTATTCCGCGGGCACGACCATCGACCCGCACGACCACCCGACCGACAATGTCGGCGTGATAATCCGGGGCGAGCTGATCCTGACCATGGGCGGCGAGGAGTCGCGCTACGGCCCGGGGGACTGGTACCACGTCCCGCCCGGTACGGCGCACGCCGCCCGCTTCGACCAAGACACCGCCGAGATCGAGCTCTGGTTCTCGGCCGACACGGAAAGAAACTCCTGATGGCCAACGTGTACTACGAGAAGGACGCCGACCGGTCGCTGATCGCGGGCCGCAAGGTGGCGGTGGTCGGCTACGGCTCCCAGGGCCACGCCCACGCACTCAACCTGCGGGACTCGGGCATCGACGTGCGCGTCGGGCTCCGCGAGGGCTCGTCGTCGGTCGCCAAGGCCGAGGCCGAGGGGCTCCGGGTGCTGCCGGTGGCCGACGCGGCCGCGGAGGCCGACCTGATCATGCTCCTGGGGCCCGACACCGAGCACAAGGCCATCTTCAACGAGCACATCGCCCCCCACCTGAACGACGGCGACGCCCTGTTCGTGGGGCACGGCTTCAGCGTGCGCTTCGAACAGGTGGTGGCGCCGGCTGGCGTCGACGTGGCTCTCGTGGCCCCCAAGGGCCCGGGCCACCTGGTGCGCCGCACCTACACCGAGGGCGGCGGCGTGCCGTGCCTCATCGCCGTGGCCCAGGACGCGTCGGGCACCGCCCACGGCCTGGCGCTGGCCTACGCCGACGCCATCGGCGGCACCCGCGCCGGCGTCCTCGAGACCACGTTCGAGGAGGAGACCGAGACCGATCTGTTCGGCGAGCAGGTGGTGCTGTGCGGCGGTCTGACCGCCCTGGTCCAGGCCGGGTTCGAGACGCTGGTCGACGCCGGCTACCAGCCCGAGTCCGCCTACTTCGAGTGCCTCCACGAGCTGAAGCTGATCGTCGACCTCATGTACGAGCAGGGCATCGCCGGCATGCGCTACTCGATCAGCGACACCGCCGAGTACGGCGACCTCACCCGGGGTCCCCGCATCGTCAACGACGCGGTGAAGGCCGAGATGCGGGCCATCCTCGACGAGATCCGCACCGGCAAGTTCGCCGACGAGTGGATCGCCGAGTCCGAATCGGGCCGCTCCCGCTACCAGGCGCTGCGGGAGGCGGGCAAGCGGCATCCCATCGAAACCGTGGGCGCCGATCTGCGCGCGATGATGCCCTGGATCTCCGCCGGCAAGCAGCGGGTGGAGGACGTCTCGGGCGGCTGAGCGCGGAGCCTCTTGCCGCGTCCCGCCCGCATCAGCGCACCAACCGCTGACAGCCGTCGCCGGCCGTCAGTCGGCGACCTCGGCCTCGGCCACGACGTGTGTCGGGGTGACCCGGACGACCAGCTCACCGGGCACCCCGTTGCGCGCCCCGTACTCCTCGGCGCGGTCCGCGCCCATGTAGCGGCCGCCGATCCTGGCGGCCCAGGTCCGGACCTCGTCGAGGTCGTCGGACCAGGTGGCGGTGCCGGTGATCACGACGAAGCTGTACGGCGGGCGGTCGTCGTGCACCACGACCGCGGCCCGGCCCGTGCGCCGGAGGTTGCGGCCCTTCACCGTGTTCACGCCGGTGTTGAACACGATCGCGCCGCCGTCGTCCAGGTCGTACCAGACGGGCGCCGCATGGGGCCGGCCGTCGGCGCGGGTGGTCGCCAGCACCGCCGGCCGCACCGGGTCCCGCAGGAAGGCCCGCAACTCGGCCTCGTCCATGGCGTGGTACGGCATGTCGCGAGGCTAGGCGGACCCGGCGCCGTCGCTACGGTTCCCGCGTGACCTCCCGCTACGACGCCGTCGCCGACGTGTACGTGGCCGGGCAGCCCGACAGCTACGACGAGGCCAAGGACCGGGCCCTGTTCGCCCTGGTGGGTCCCGTCGACGGCGCCCGGGTCCTCGACGTGGCCTGCGGCCACGGCCGCGTGGCCCGCGAGCTGGCGCGGCGGGGTGCTCTGGTGGTCGGGGTCGACGTCTCCGTGGCGATGCTCGACCACGCCCGCCGAGCCGAGGGGGCCGACCCGCTCGGCGTCGCGTACGTCGAGGCCGACGTGGCCGCCCCCGGCGTCCTGGCCGGTCGGGCCTTCGACGCCGCGGTCTGCAACTTCGGGCTGTCCGACATCGACGACCTCGACGGCGCGCTCGCCTCCGTCCACCGCCTGCTGCGACCGGGCGGCCGGTTCGTGTTCGTGATCCTCCACCCGTGCTTCCCGGGCCGGGGCCCGACGGTGGCGGCCGCTTGGCCGCCCGGCGGGGGCTATCAGCGCGAGGGCTGGTGGGCGACCGAGGCACCGCACTCGACACTGCGTCAGCAAGTGGGCGCCCACCACCGCATGCTGTCCACCTACCTGAACGCCCTGATCGGGCACGGCTTCGTCCTCGACGCGGTCGCCGAGCCCGAGCCGCCGGCCGAGTGGGCGGCGACGACGCCGGAGTTCGACCCCGTGCCGACGATCCTCGCCGTCCAGGCGACCCGGCCCTAGCGGAACGCCTCGACCAGCTCGGCCCGCCAGTCCCGCAGGGTGGCGGTGTGGTCGTCGCCGGTCGAGCGGCCGAGCCGCACGGCCAGCAGGTCGAGCGGCGGGCACACCATGATCGACTGGCCCTCGTAGCCGCTCGCCCAGAACGTGCCGAGGTCGTCGCCGACGGCCCACCAGTGGGCCCCGTACCAGCGGTCCTCGGCCTCGTCGTACGAGCGGATCCTGCGGGCGTGGTCGACCCAGCTCTCCGGCAGGATGCGGCGCCCCTCCCACACGCCGTCCCGCAGGTACAGCAGGCCGAAGCGCAGGTAGTCCTGGGCGGTGGCGTACACGAACGACGACCCCTGGAACGTGCCGGCCTCGTCGAAGCGGGGGTCGGCGGAACGCATGCCGAGCGGCCCGAACAGCCGCTCGTCCAGGAACCGGCGGTACGGATCTCCCGGGCCCAGCTCCCGGGCCACGATGCCGGAGACGATGTTCGAGGTTCCCGACGAGTAGTTGAACACCGTGCCCGGCGGATGGATCGCCGGCCGGGCTGCGGCGTACGCCGCCATGTCGAACTGCCCCTCGCCGAACAGCATCTCGACCACGTGGGACACGGTGTCGACCTCGTAGACCTCGTTGAAGTCGAGCCCGTCCTGCATGGTCAGCAGGTGCTCCAGCGTGATGGCCGACCGGGGGTCGGCCATGTCGTCCCAGCCGGGGACCGGCGCCGGCGCGTCGAGGTCGAGTCGCCCTTCCGCGACCAGCATCCCGACGACCGCGTGGAGGATCGATTTGGCCATCGACCACGACAGCAGCCGCGTGGAGGCGACCACGGGCTCGAAGGGGCGGTCCCAGTGCTCCAGCTCGCCGCCGTAGCGCTCGGCCAGCAGCCGGCCTCCCTGGACAACGGCCACCGCGTGGGTGGTGCCGTAGCGGTCGGTGTCGCCGACCAGGTCATCCAGCAGGCGGTCGAGCCCCGGGGGCGCCTCGCCCCGCGGCCACTCGTCGGTCGGCCACGGCACCCCGTCCGGCTGGGGAGGGAGCGGGACCAGCTCGCGTTCACGCACGTCGCCCATCGACGGCCACGCTAGGGCCTGAAGCGTCAGGCGGGCAGGTCGACGCAGTTGCCCGTCGTGGTACCCCGCAGGTGGACCTCGTGCTCGAAGGTGGCGACGGCGCTGCACATCTGCTGGGCGTTCCCACGGTCCTCGGGCCCGAACTTGGTCACGAACGTGTCGGCGTTGCCGGTGAGATCCCAGTCGCCGGGGGGCGTGCCGTTGGTGCCGGCGTTGGACGGGTCCGTCGTGTCGAAGAAGAAGTGGAGGTGCAGAGCGTCCGGATCCTCGGTGTCGGCCTCGAACCCGACCACCCGGTAGGTGACCTGGTATCTCGCGTCGACCACGTCGACGGCGTCGAGCTGAACGAACGGGCCCGCGGGGAGCGTGGTCGGCGTGGTGGTGGGCGTCTCGGTGGTCCCGGGATCGGCGGTGGTGGAGGGGACGTCGCCGCCGGCTCCGGACTCAGGGTCGTCGCTTCCCCCGAGCGCGGCCACCGCGCCCACCATCCCGAGGATCACGACAGCCGCCGCCACACCCGCGATGACGAGGGGCCGGCGGCCGCGTGGCGCCGGCTCGGGCACCGGCCCGTCGCCGCCGGACGACGGCGGCCCCCCGGGCGCCGGGAAGGACCGGCGGGTGGGCTCTGGCGGTCGTTCGCGTCGGCCTCCGGTACCGGCGAACGCCGGAGCCGCGGGTTCGCCCCGGGACGGCGTGACCGGCGGCGTGCCGGGGTCGGGTGGCGAAGCGGCCGATGCTGCGAGCCCCCCGCCGACGGCGCCGGCGGCCACGCCGCCGACGGCCGCGGCCGCAGGCGAAGCCGGCGCGGCCGGGGCGGCCGGGGTCGGGCTCGCCGCCGGGGCCGGGGCCGGTCCACCCGCCGCCGCCCGGCCCTGCTGAGCCGCGAGGATCGCCGCGCCCAGGGCCACCCCGTGCTTGGGGTGGGCGTCGACCGCCACCGGGCGGCCGAGGGCGGAGCTGACCAGCTCTGCCACGAGCGGCGTGCGGGACGACCCGCCCACCAGCAGCACCGCCGTCACCTGGTCGGGCGTCACGCCCGCGGAGCGCAGGGCCCGGTTCGTGGCCGTGATCGAGTCGGCCAGGGCGGGGCGCACCATCTGCTCGTACTCGGCCCGGGTCAGGCGCACCTCGGTCTGCAGGTTGGGCAGCAGCACGGGGATCGACACGTCGGTGTCGGACGAGAGCGCCTCCTTGGCCTCGACGCACTCCTGGCGCAGCCGGGCCACGGCCGCGGTCGCCGCCGGGTCGCTCGGGTCGAGCTGCTCGATGGTGCCGTCGGTGGCCGCGACCACGTGGTGGAACACCGCGGCATCGAAGTCGACCCCGCCCAGCCGTTCGATGCCCTCCGGCTGGCCGAGCGTCCCCCACCCGGTGTCGGACTTGCGCAGGACCGCGGCGTCGAACGTGCCGCCGCCCAGGTCGTAGACGGCGATGACGGACCCGGTCTCGACCCGGGCCTGCGAGGCGTAGTGGATGGCCGCCGCCTCCGGCTCGCTGAGCGTGGCCACGTTGTCGAGGTCGGCGATGCGTATGGCCTGGCGCAGCAGGTCGAGCTTGTAGGTGCCCCAGTTGGCCGGGTGGGTCACGGCGATGCGGGCCGCCGGCCCGCCCTCGGCCTCCGCCACCCGGTCGACCACCCAGCGCAGCAGCTTGGCGATGAGAGCGTCTGCCGAGTACGGCGTGCCGGCCACGATGATCGGCGTCGGGTCGCCGAGCCGCCGTTTGAACTCGCGGGCGACCCGCTGGGGCTCGGTGGCGGCGCGGCGGGCCGCGGCCTCGCCGGTGAGCACGGTCTCGTCGTCGCGCAGCAGCACGACGGAGGGGATCGTGGCCGCCCGGTTGCCCAGGCTGGCCACGTCGTAGCGACCGTCGCGCCACACCGCCGCCGCCGTGTAGGTGGTGCCGATGTCGATGCCCAGGTAGTACGCCACGAGTCCGCCTGCTGTTCCGGTGCCGGCCCCAGCCGCCTCGGCGGGCCCACTCAAGCTCGGCGAGTATATGGCTCACATGGTCTCGGCGAAGCTCACCTCGCCCTCGCCCCGCAGCACGTTCTTGAGCAGCTTGCCGGAGGCGTTGCGGGGCAGCGGCCCGGACCGCAGCTCGACGTAGGCGGGCACCTTGAAGTCGGCCAGCTCGTCCGCCACCCACTGGCGGACCTCGTTCTCGGTGAGGCTGTGGCCGGGCTCGATCTGGACGACGGCCTTGACCTCCTCGCCGAGCTCGGCGTGGGGCACGCCGATGATGGCGGCGTCCGCCACCGCCGGGTGCAGGACCAGGCGGTTCTCGATCTCGACGCAGTAGATGTTCTCGCCGCCGCGGATGATCATGTCCTTCTTGCGGTCGGTGATGGCGAGGTAGCCCTCCTCGTCGAGGTGGCCGATGTCGCCGGTGTGCAGCCAGCCGTCCTCGTCGATGGCCTCGGCGGTGGCCTCGGGCTTGTTCCAGTAGCCCTTCATGAGGATCGGGCCGCGGATGCAGACCTCGCCGGTCTCGCCCTGGGGCAGCGCCTTGCCGAGCGCGTCGACGATCTGGACCTCGACCGTGGGCACCGGTGGCCCGACCGACCACGGCTTGCGCTTGGCGTCCTCGCCGCTGATGACCGTGGCCACCGACGACGTCTCGGTGAGCCCGTAGGCGTTCGCGGTCGAGCGGACGTTGGGGAACGTCTCGACCACCTTGCGCTGCAGCTCGTCGGCCGACGGCGACCCGCCGAAGGCGACGGTGGTCACGCTGGACGTGTCGTAGTCGTGGCGGGCCGGGTGCTCGCACACCCGCCACACCATGGTCGGGACCGTCGCCCACACCGTGACGCTGTGGTCCTGGATCAGCTCCAGCGCGCTGATCGGGTCGAACCGCCCGGAGGGGATGACGATCTTGATGCCGGCCAGCAACCCGACCACGAGGCCCGAGTGGCAGCCGGAGACGTGGAACAGCGGGGATGTCAGCAGCGACACGGTGGGCGCGCCGCCGGTGCTGAGCATGGCGGCGTCGGGGTCGAGCATGGCCGACGCCACCGAGTTCCACATCGTGTTCTGGAGGTTGGCGATCATCGAGCGGTGGGTGGAGATCGCGCCTTTCGGCTTCCCGGTCGTGCCCGACGTGTAGAAGATGACGGCGGCGTCGTCCTCGTCGATGCCGGCGTCCGGGAACTCGTCTGTCGGGTCGGTGGTGAGCTCGTCGAAGCGGTGGAGCGTGACCCCCTCGGTGGCCGGGAAGTCCGCCGGGTCGGCGTCGATGAGGAAGACGTGGGCCAGGTCGGGCGCCTCGTCCAGCCGGTCGGCGATGCGCTCGAACCGCTTGCGGTCGGCGACCAGCACGGTGGCGGCGGAGTCCTGGAGGCCGTAGAGCACCTCGTCGGCCTTCCACCAGCCGTTGAGCCCGACGAGGATGGCGCCCTGGCCGACCGTGGCCCAGAAGGCCAGGCACCATTCGGGGTTGTTCTGGCTGAGCACCGCCACCCGGTCGCCCGGGCCGATGCCGTAGTCGCGGGCCAGGGCCCGGGCCACACCGTTGGCCTCGGTCACGAACGTGCGGAAGCCGTAGTCCCGGTCGCCGTAGACGAGGAACGTGGCGTCGTCGCCCCGGGCCAGCGCGCCCTGCGCGATCTCCCGCAGCGACCGCATGCGCTGGGCGTACACCTGCATGGACCGGCCGGCGACGTCCTCGGTGACGACCTCGAACATGCCTTCGGGGCCCGTGAGCTGGGCACGGACCTCATCCAGCGTCGGCATCCCTTCCCCTCCCTGTGACTGACTGATGCGGCTGTCAGCGAAGACTATCGGCACCTTGCGCCGTCACCGGAAGTCCCGGGCGACCTCGTCGAGGTACCGGTCGAGGGCGTCGAGCTTGGCCTGGCCGGACCCGAGCGTGGGGTCCGGCACGATCAGCTCGTCGACGCCCGCCTCCGCGTAGCCCGCCACGATGTCCCGGACCCGGGCGGGCGTGCCGGCGATCATCGGGCGAGGTGCGCCGCCCATCATCCGCTCGCCCTCGGCATCGGTGGCGGTGAAGATCACGAGCGCCTGGGCGGTGCGGGCGATCTCGCCGGGGTCCCGGCCTGCGGCCTCGCACCGGCGCGTCAGCGCCTCCGAGCGCTCCACGATCTGGTGGGGGAGGCCCCAGGTGTTCCAGGCATCGGCGTGGCGGGCGACGATGCCGAGCATCCGGTCCCCGCTCGCGCCGACCAGGATCGGAAGGCGGTCCTGGACCGGCTTGGGCTCGCACCGGGCGCCGGTCAGCCGGTAGTGCTTGCCGTCGAACGTGGTGGTGGGTTCGGTGAGCAGGCTCCGGATCACCTGCAGGGCCTCGGCGAACCGGTCGACCCGCTCGCCGGCCGGCGGCAGCTCGATCCCGTATTGCTCGTGCTCGTTGACCTGCCAGCCGGCGCCGATGCCGAGCACGAACCTCCCCCCGCTCACGTGATCGACGGTGGCCGCCATGTTGGCCACGACCGCCGGGTGCCGGTACGTGTTGCCGTAGACGAGCGTGCCGATCCGCACCCTCTCGACGGCGGCCGCCAGGGCCGCCACGGCCGACCCGGCCTCCAGCACGGGTGCCTCGGGCGGGTAGGGGCCGGGCTCGTTGGCCATGAAGTGGTCGGCGACCCACACGCCGTCCCAGCCGGTGGCGGCGGCGTGGCGGGCGGTGGCGAGGAGCTCGTCCCAGGGCTGGTTGACCGACGGCCACACGGAGAAGCGCATCCGCCCAGCATGCCCCGCTACCCGCGTGTCCTGCCCCATGGCGGCTGGCGGCCGGGTGCCCGGTCCCAGCGGGCGCGGACCTCGTCCTGGGTGGGCGGGCGGCCGGGCAGGGGGGTGCGGCCGGGGGCCCGGAGGGCGTCGAGGTGCAGGGCGAGGTAGCGGGCCCGCAACTCGACCGTGCGCGCCGCCGAGGCCGCGGTCACGTGGCTGACCTGCTCGAACACGAAGCTCAGGTCGCGGGGGTCGACGTCGGGGCGCAGCACGCCCGCCGCCTGGGCCCGGCCGACCAGCCGGTCGTTGAGCACCGCCGCCTCGACGGCGTTGCGCTGCTCGACCGCCGTCGGCCGGAAGCGGCCGGCGAGCTGGATGGTCAGCGCGTGGGTGTCGGCCTCGACCACCTCCTCCATGAACCGGACGAAGACCGCCCACGGGTCGCCGTCCCCGCGCTCCATGTCGTCGACAGCCCGGCGGGCGATCGCGATGTAGGTGAGGAGGCCGTCGCCGCACAGCCGCCGCAGGAGGTCCTCCTTGCTGGCGAAGCGGCGGTACAGCGAGCTCACGTTGACGCCGGCCCGGTCGACCACGGCGGACACCGGGGCGTCGGGGTCGGCCACGAACACGGCCCGGGCGGCGGCCAGGATCGCTTCGTCGTTGCGCCGGGCCTCGGCCCGGCGGCCGCTCAGGGCCCCGTCAACCACCCTGCGAACCGCTTGAAACGACGTGCACCGCTTCGTTACGGTACCCCAAGCGGAACGCTTCGTTCCGTGCCTGGCGCCGCACAGGTCCGCACGACATGGGGAGTTGCATGCCATGACCGTTGCCGCGGACGGCGCCGAGGTCCAAGCGTTCCGGCTCGAGGTGCCCGAGGCCGACCTGGATGACCTGCGGGACCGGCTCGCCCGGACCCGCTGGCCCGACGAGCTGCCCGGCGTCGGGTGGGACTACGGGGTGCCGGTCACCTACGTGCGCGCGCTCGTCGACCACTGGCTGACCGGCTACGACTGGCGGGCGCAGGAAGCGCGGCTCAACGCGCACCCCCAGTTCACGACCACGATCGACGGCGAGACCGTCCACTTCGTGCACGTGCGCTCGCCCGAGCCCGACGCCCTGCCGCTCATCGCCACCCACGGCTGGCCCATGGCGGTCGTCGAGTACCTCGACCTCATCGGGCCGCTGTCCGACCCGCGGGCCCACGGCGGCGACCCCGCCGACGCGTTCCACCTGGTGGTGCCATCCCGGCCAGGTGTCGGGCTCTCCGGCCCGACCCACCAGCGCGGGTGGGACATGGGCCGGGTCGCGCGGGCGTGGGTCGAGCTCATGGACCGGCTCGGCTACGACCGCTTCGGCGCCCACGGCAACGACAGCGGCTCGATGATCTCCCCCGAGGTCGGGCGGCTCGCCCCCGACCGGGTGGCCGGCGTCCACGTCACCCAGCTCTTCTCCTTCCCGTCCGGCGACCCCGCCGAGTTCGAGGATCTGAGCGACGAGGACATGGCGGCGCTCAAGTTCCTCGAGGACTTCACCAGCGGCGGCGGGCTCGCCTACAACCAGTACCAGTCCGCCCAGCCCCAGACGCTGGCCTACGCCCTCCAGGACTCCCCGGCGGGGTGGCTGGCCTGGATCGGCCAGCTGTTCCGGGACTGGACCGATCGCGACTACGTCCTCACCAACGCCGCGCTGTACTGGCTGACGGGCACCATAGGCTCGTCGATGCGGTACTACTTCGAGGAAGCGCACGCCCAGGACCGGCCGTCCGGCCCGACCACGGTGCCGACCGGGGTGGCCATCTTCGCCGAGGACTTCCAGTCGGTCCCGAAGCTGGCCCGGCGCGACCACGCCAACATCGTGCACTGGCGCCACTACGACCGCGGCAGCCACTTCGCGCCGCACGACGCCGGCGACCTGCTGGTCGACGACATCCGGGAGTTCTTCCGCCCGCTCCGCTGACGCGGAGTCCCGCGCCTGTCACGGGCCGGCCGTACGGTCGGAGCATGCGCACAGCCGTCTGCCTGCCACCGTTCACCGACCCGGGCACTCTCGTCGCGATGGCCGAGGAGGCCGAGGCAGCGGGGTGGGACGGCGTGTTCCTGTGGGACCACGTGGTGCTCCTGCCCGACCTGCGCCTCGACGTGCACGACCCCTGGGTCCTGCTCGGTGCCATGGCCCGGAACACCGAGCGGGTCACCCTCGGCACGCTGGTCACCCCGCTGGCCCGCCGCCGGCCGTGGATGGTGGCCCGCCACCTCATCACGCTCGACCATCTGAGCGGCGGCCGGGCCACGCTCGGGGTCGGCCTCGGCGAGCCGCCCGACGCCGACTTCGGCGACTTCGGCGACCCGGCCGACCCCCGCGAGCGGGCGGCCCTCCTCGACGAGGGCCTCACCGTGCTCGACGGCCTGCTCCGGGGCCCGCTCACCCACAAGGGCGACCGCTACACGGTCGACAGCGAGCTGCTGCCCCGGCCGGTCCAGCAGCCCCGCCCCCGCATCTGGGTGGCCGGCGTGGCTCCCCACCGCCGGCCGCTCCAGCGGGCGCTGCGGTGGGACGGCCTGGTCCCCATCGCCGAGGGCGACCTGCTGACGCCCGACCAGATCGCCGCCTACCTCGACGGCGTCGACCGCCCCGAGGGCTGGGACCTGGTGGCCAACATCGCTCCCGGCGTCCCGATCGAGGACTACGAGGCGGTGGGCGCCACCTGGGTCGTCGAGGGCGCCTGGCCGGTGGGCGAGTGGGTGCAGGACCTGCGCGGCCGCATCAACGCCGGCCCGTAGTCCGTGCTGGTCGCAGGCCGCCTCCCGGCGCGGGAGGGTGCCCCCTCGGTAGCCTCGCGTTCCGTGATCCTCGTCTCTGCTGCAGTCAAGGGCGGCGTGGGCAAGACCACCACGTCGGTGTACGTCGTGGCGCTGGCGGCCGAGGCCGGCCGGGACGTCACGCTGGTGGACGCAGACCCGCAGGCCAGCGCCGCCGAGTGGGTGGAGGAGGCCACCGACGACCTGCTCGGCAAAGTCGACGTCGTCGAGGCCCCGACAGAGCGCCTGCTGGGCAAGGCCCTCGGCCACCTCGCGCCCGGCTCCGTGGTCGTCGTCGACACCCCGCCGGCCCACGAGACCCTGCTCGCCAAGGCCCTGGAGCGGGCCGACGTGGTCGTCGTGCCCACCCGGGTCGGCGGGGTCGAGACCCCCCGGGCCACCGCGATGCTCGACATGGTGCCGACCGGCGTCCCGGTGGGCCTCGTCATCTGCTCGGCCCGGACCCAGACCCGCGACTACCACGAGTCGGTCGCCGCCTGGGAGGACGAGGACATCGCCGTGTGGGGCACGATCCCCGAGCGGGTGGCCATCGCCGTCGGGCCCGACGGCTGGCTCGCGCCCGACGGCATGGACGCCTACCGCGAAGTGTGGCAGCACGTCACGCGTGCGGCGCCGACGACCTGAGCAGCAGGATCCGATCGCGTCGTCGCCCTTCTCGCCGGTGCGGGCCCGGGCGACGACGTCATGACCGTCCTTCGAGACGTGTCAGCGGAGGCGCTCGACCACGTGGTCGATGCAGCGGGTGAGCGCTTCCACGTCCTCGGGGTCGATGGCGGGGTACAGCGCGATGCGCAGCTGGTTGCGTCCCAGCTTGCGGTAACTGTCGGTGTCGACGACGCCGTTGGCCCGCAGGACCGCGGTCACGGTGGTCGCCGCCACCGACTCGTCGAGGTCGATCGTGCCCACCACGTGGCTGCGGACCGCCGGGTCGGCCACGAACGGCGTGGCGTAGTCGGAGCGCTCGGCCCAGCCGTAGAGGATTTCGGCCGAGCGGTCGCAGCGCCCGGCGGCGAACGGCAGGCCTCCGTTGTGCAGGATCCACTCGATCTGGTGGCAGGCCAGGAAGATCGTCGCCAGGGCCGGCGTGTTGTAGGTCTGGTCCTTGCGGCTGTTGTCGAGGGCGATGCCCAGGTCGAGCGAGGCCGGAGCCCAGCGGTCGCCCGCCGCGATGCGCTCGATGCGCTCGGCCGCGGCGGGGGAGAGGGCGGCGAGCCACAGCCCGCCGTCGGACGCCAGCGCCTTCTGGGGGGCGAAGTAGTAGGCGTCGACCTGGGTGGGGTCGAAGCGCAGCCCGCCCGCGGCGGAGGTGGCGTCGACCAGCACGAGGCCCTCGGCCCCGTCGGGCCGCCGCAGCGGCGCGGCGACCCCGGTCGAGGTCTCGTTGTGGGTCAGGCAGTAGGCGTCGACGTCGGGCGTGGCCTTGGCCTCGGGCACGGTCCCGGCCGGGGACTCGATCACGTCGGGGTCGTCGAGGTGGGGCGCGGCGAGTGCGCAGGCGGCGAACTTGGACGAGAACTCGCCGAAGGACAGGTGCTGGCTGCGCTGGTCGATGAGCCCGAACGTGGCCGCGTCCCAGAACGAGGTCGTGCCGCCGTTGCCCAGCGCCACCTCGTAGCCGTCGGGCAGCGACAGCAACTCGGCGATGCCGTTGCGCAGCGCCGCCACCATGAACCGCACGGTGGCCTGGCGGTGGCTGGTGCCCATGTAGGTGGTGCCGGTGCCCGCCAGGGCGTCCAGCGCCTCGATGCGAACCTTCGACGGCCCGGAGCCGAACCGCCCGTCCGCGGGCAGCAGGTCGCCGGGGATGGTTATCTCTGGGGTGGGCGGGCTCATCGGTGCCACTATCGCGGCCGTCGAGACAAGGAGCCAGTTCGTTGCCCCCCACCCCTCGCATCTCCGCACGTGTCGCCGCGATCACGGAGTCGGCCACCCTCGCGGTCGACGCCAAGGCCAAGGCGCTGAAGGCCGCCGGCGAGCCGGTCATCGGCTTCGGCGCCGGCGAGCCCGACTTTCCGACCCCTGACCACGTGGTCGAGGCCGCGCTCGAGGCCTGCCGCAACCCCCGCTACCACAAGTACACGCCGGCGGCCGGCCTGCCCGACCTCCGGGACGCCATCGCCGCCAAGACCAAGCGGGACTCCGGCTACGACGTGACCGCGGCCCAGGTCATCGTCACCAACGGCGGCAAGCACGCCGTGTACGAGACCTGCGCCACCCTGCTGGACCCGGGCGACGAGGTGCTCCTCCCGGCCCCGTACTGGACCACCTACCCCGAGCCCATCCGCCTCGCCGGCGGGGTGCCGGTCGTCCTGCCGACCGAGGTGGGCAACGGCTTCCGGGTCACGGTCGACCAGCTGGAAGCGGCGGCCACCGACCGCACCAAGGCGCTGCTGTTCGTGTCGCCGTCCAACCCGACCGGCGCGGTCTACCCCCGCGGCGAGGTCGAGGCCATCGGCCGGTGGGCGGCGCAGCGCGGGATCTGGGTGATCACCGACGAGATCTACGAGCACCTCACCTACGGAGACCACGAGTTCAGCTCTATGCCGGTGCTCGTTCCCGAGCTGGCCGAGCGGTGCGTGGTCCTCAACGGCGTGGCCAAGACCTATGCCATGACCGGCTGGCGGGTGGGCTGGCTCATCGCCCCGCCGGACGTGGCCAAGGCCACCGCCAACCTGCAGTCCCACATGACGTCGAACGTGGCCAACGTGTCCCAGGTGGCCGCCCTGGCTGCGGTCAGCGGTGACCTCGAGGCGGTGGCCACGATGCGGACCGCGTTCGAGCGCCGCGGCCGCACGATGCACGGCCTGCTGTCGCGCATCCCGGGCGTCCAGGTCATGGAGCCGCAGGGTGCGTTCTACGCCTTTCCCGACCTGTCGGCCTACGTGGGCCGCGAGATCCGCGGCGCCCGGCCGGCCTCCACGGTCGAGCTGTGCGGCGTGCTGCTGGCGGAGGCGAAGGTGGCGGTGGTGCCGGGTGAGGCGTTCGACGCCCCCGGCTACGCCCGGCTGTCGTTCGCGCTGGGCGACGACGACCTGGCCGAGGGCTGCCGCCGCCTCGCGGACCTGCTGTCCGAGGCCCGCTGAACGGAGCGGTCTGTCGTCTCTCACCGCGGCGAGTCGCGGGGAGAGACGACAGACACGCTGAAAAGTCAGGGCACCTCGAAGGGGAACTCCGCCTCTTCGTCCTGGCCGACCGTGCCGGTGAGCACCTGCTCCACGCCCTCGACCGTGATGGTCAGCGTGAAGTCGCCGCCGCCGCAGTCCGAGCCGTCGTCCCGGGACAATCGGAACCCGACCACCGTCACCGTGTAGCTGCCCGACGGGGCCTCGCCGACAGGCCAGAACACGTTCTCCACGCCGCCGTCGTTCTCGCACTCGACGTTGGAGTCGACGTCGAGCCGGCCGCCGGTCGCGGTCGGTCCGGTGTTGATGTAGTCGATCTCGGTGCCGTCCGGCTCGGTGACGTGCAGGTCGAGGTCGGAGTCGGACGCCCACTCGAGCTTGACCTGGACGTCACCGGTGCCCGTGTCGGGCTGGCTGACGCCGTCGGAGCCCACCGGGCGCTCGATCAGGTCGGTGGTCTCGAAGTCGACGAGGGTGATCTCCTCGACCTCGGAGCCGGGCTCGACCTTGACCGCCTGCGCCGGGTCCAGACCCTCCCAGGCCTCGTCCGGGTTTTGGGCGACGGCGTCGAGATCGACGGCGTCGGACTCGCTGACGTCGCCCAGGCCCTCGGGCTCGCTCAGCGGGTTGCCGCAGTTGCACTTGACCCGGGGCACGCCGGTGTTGTCGACGAGCACGGCCGTGCCGGCCTGGAGCAGCGACTGGAACGGCGTGGCCTCGCCGTTGTTGAACCCGTGGTTGGTGACCCGGGTGTCGTAGCGCAGCCGCACTGCGGTCAGCCCGCCGATGTAGGTCTGGATCTCGTCGACCCCGACGCCGACCACGCCGGCCCAGGCCTCGGCCTTGTCGGCGTTGGCGGGGTCGGTGAGGAAGGCCACGAGCTGCTGCACGTCGCAGACCTGCGTGTCGCGGCTGCCGCCGTACACGGCGGGGTCGGCCCCCTGCACCACCCGCCCGGACAGCGGCGTCGACACGTCCTCGGTGCGGGGGTCGGGGACGGTGTTGGGGTCGAGGGCGGCCGCGCTCGTCGCCGCGCCGGCAGCATCTCCCACGTCGAGGTTGCCGGCGAAGTCGTCCTCCTGGACCATGCCGATCGGCTCGAGCACGATCTCGACGCCCTCGTCCTCCGGCTGGAGGAGGAAGAACGCCGCGGCGCCGACCGCGAGGACCACGAGGATCGCCAGCGCGATGAACAGGCCGCGGCGCGACTTCTTCGGTGGGGGGCCGCCCGCGCCCGGGGGATAGGCGCCCGGGGGGTAGGCGCCCGGGGGGCCGGGCGGGCCGGGGGGATAGGCACCGCCCGGCGGGTACGCGTCGCCGAAACCGCCCGGGCCGCCCGGCTGGCCACCGGGCGGCGGCGGGTAGCCGCCGGAGGGGTAGCCGACCGCGGGGGGCGGGCCCGGCTCGCCGTAGCCGCCGGGCGGGGGATAGGCACCGCCCGGTCCGCCGGGAGGCGGGGGCGGGGGCCCTGCGCCGGGGCCGGCCGGGGGCGCCGCGCCGAGTGGCTGGCCGCAGCCAACGCACACCTGGACGCCCGGAGCGTTCATCGTTCGACAGTTAGCGCACTCCACCGCAAGATCCTGACTGTGTGTCGGGGCCGCGTCGCCGGGGGATTCCCCAGTTCTGTGGCAGGCCTCATCGGGGTCGGACACCCCGCCCCGCTCCGCCCCACGGGAGCGCCGGTCCGCCGACGCTACCCTCCGGGCGATGGCACCCTACGGCTCCTGGACCACCCCGATCACGTCAGCCCTGGTGGTCAAATCGGCGGCCGGGCTCGGCGGCGTCGCGGTGGAGGGGGATGTCGTCACGTGGGCCGAGGCCAGGCCGGAGGAGGCCGGCCGCACACAGATCGTCCAGCGTCAACCCGAGGGCGCCACCGTCGAGCGGCTGCCGGCCGGGCTCAACGCCCGCACCGCCGTCCACGAGTACGGCGGCGGCGCCTGGTGGACCAGGGGGCCCGTGCTGTGGTTCGCCAACTGGGCCGACCAGCGCCTCTACCGCCAGGAGGGCGACGCGCCGCCCGAGCCCGTGACCGCCGAGCCCGGCTCGCCCCGGGGCGACCGCTGGGCCGACGGCGACCTCGACCCGAGCGGGCGATGGCTGGCCGTGGTCCGCGAGCACCACCCGCCGGGCGGCAGCCCGGCCGATGTCGTCAACGAGGTCGTCGTGCTGGACACGTCGGGCGAGCTCGAGCCGCGCGCGCTGGTGTCCGGCCCCGACTTCGTGTCCAACCCGCGGTTCTCGCCGGACGGCCGGCGGCTGTGCTGGCTCCAGTGGTCGCACCCCGACATGCCGTGGGACGCCGCCGAGCTGTGTGTGTCCGAACTGCGCGACTCGCCGGTCGGCCCGGCGCTGCATCACCCCGAGGTGGTGGCCGGGCGCCCCGACCTCGGGCCCGGCGGCCACGGCGACGGCGAGTCCGTGACGCAGGCCCGGTGGGCGGCCGACGGGTCGCTCTGGTTCGTGTCCGACCGCACTGGCTGGTGGAACCTCTATCGCTGGGCCCCTGCCGGGTCGGTCGAACCGAAGGTCACCGGTGACTTCGAGGTCGGTGGGCCGCCGTGGATCTTCGGCCAGTCCGCCTTCGCGTTCCTCGACGACGGCCGGGTCGTCTACGCCTACGCCCGCGACGGGCGGGACCACCTGGCGGTTCTCGGCGCCGGCGGCACAACCGCCGATCTGGACTTGCCGTACACCGCGGTGTCCTCACTCCAGGCGTCCGGCGACCGGGCTGTGTTCGTCGGGGCGTCGCCGACCGCCGAGCCGGCGGTGGTGCGCCTGCGGCTCGGGCCGGCGGGCGTCGAGGGCGAGCCGGAGATTCTGCGGCCGCCCCGCGACCTGGGCATCGACCGGGGATGGTTCTCGGTCCCGGAGGCCGTCGACTTCCCGACCAGCGGCGGCCGGACCGCCCACGCGCTCTACTACCCGCCCACCAACCCCGAGGACACGACGCCGCCGCCGGGCGAGGCGCCGCCGCTGCTGGTGCTGATCCACGGCGGGCCGACCGCCGCCGCCCGGCCGATGCTCCAGCTCGGGACCCAGTACTGGACCAGCCGGGGGTTCGGGGTCGTCGACGTCAACTACGGCGGTTCCAGCGGCTACGGCCGCGCCTACCGCAACCAGCTGCGGGGCGCGTGGGGCGTCGTCGACCTCGACGACTGCGAGGCCGCGGCCCGGTGGCTGGCCGGCCAGGGCCGGGTCGACCCGGCCCGGCTGTGCATCCGGGGCGGGTCGGCCGGCGGCTACACGACGCTGGCGGTGCTGGCGTTCCGGGACACCTTCGCCGCCGGCGCCAGCCACTACGGCGTGGCGGACCTCGAGGCGCTGGCCACCGAGACCCACAAGTTCGAGAGCCGCTACCTCGACGGCCTGGTCGGCCCGTACCCCGAGGCCCGGGAGGTGTACCTGGCGCGCTCGCCGATCCACCATGTCGACGGGTTCG
>Ga0114129_10000933_pt1 | contig 38188 bp, 31 predicted proteins | sample RhiMetdeltSRZDD1_FD_80071 | JGI IMG/M metagenome (GOLD analysis project Ga0114129, IMG submission 80071) | Populus rhizosphere microbial communities from Tennessee, USA - Rhizosphere MetaG P. deltoides SRZDD1 (version 2) (version 2) | ecosystem: Host-associated > Plants > Roots > Rhizosphere >...
CACCCTGACCCTGGCCGACCTGGCCCGCATGGGCTCGATCACCCCGGCCATGGTCGACATGTTCACCGCGCTGATGAAGGCCCGCTGCAACCTGATCATCTCCGGCGGGATGGGCACCGGCAAGACCACCATGGCCCGCGCCCTGTGCCGGGTCATCCCCCCATCCGAACGCATCATCACCATCGAAGACCCGTACGAGCTCGGCTTGGACCGCGACCCCGAGCACCCCAACGTGGTAGCGATGCAGCCGCGCCAGCCCAACATCGAAGGCAAAGGCGGCATCGACATGACCGCCCTGGTGCGCTACGCCACGCGGATGAACCCCGATCACGTCGTCGTCGGCGAGGTCCGCGGCCCGGAGGTCATCCCACTGCTCAACGCGTTCAACCAGGGCACCGACGGCTCCCTGACCACGATCCACGCCTCCGGCACCCGGGATGCCTGGATGAAGATCGCCGCCTACGCCCGCCAAGCCAAGGAGCAGCTGCCGTTCGACGTCACCTTCCTGCTCATCGGCGGCGGCGTGGACGTGGTGGTGCAGCTAGCGCAAAGCGCCGACGGCAAGCACCGCTACGTGTCGGGCATCCGGGAGGTCGTCGACGCGGATGCCACCCAGGTCCGCAGCAACGAGATCTTCCGCGCCGGCCGCGACGGGCGGGCGATGCTCGTCGGCCGGTTCTCCGACCCGATGACCGAACGGCTGGACATGATCGGCTACGACGTGCGTTCGCTCGGCCAACGGAACCCGTCATGATCACTCTCGGGGCGTTGGCCGGCCTGCTCACCGCCTTCGGGCTCCTGCTGCTGGTCACTGGGTTGCGGCGCACCGACCGGCCCGTGCCTGTACCTGCCGGCATGTGGCGTCAGCGGTGGACGGCCGCAGCGAACCGGCGCCTAGCTTTCGCCGTGATCGCCGGGCTGAGCGTCGGCGTCGCCACCCGCTGGCCGGTCGCCGCGCTGCTGTGCGGCGTGTTCGCATACGCGTTGCCGGCCGTGCTGTCCACCGGCCGCGCCGAAGCCCGCGCGCAGGCCACCCTGGAGGCGATCGCCTCGTGGGTGGACACCCTGCGCGGGGAGATCCGCAGCTACGCCGGAGTCGAGCAAGCAATCCGCGGCACCGCAGGAATGGCCAAACCTCCTATCGACGCGCACGTGCGCGGCCTGGCCGAGGCGCTCGACCGCGGAGTGCGGCTACGCATCGCCCTGACCGCATTCCGCGCCGATGTCGCCCACCCGGCCGCCGATCTGGTCTGCATCGCGTTGGTCAAGGCAGCCACCAGCCATGCCGGCAACCTGGCCGACCAGCTCGCCCAGCTGGCCCACGCCGTACGCGAAGATGTCGCCGCCCGGCAACGGATCTACACCTCGCAGACCGAGGCCCGCACCTCGGCCCGGCTGGTCATTCTGGTCATCGCCGCCGTCGGAGTCGGCCTGTACGTGTTCAACCGCAGCATGCTGCCGCTCGGATCAGTGGCGGGACAGGTCGTGCTCGCGCTGGTCGGCCTGCTGTGGATCGGCGCCGGGCTGTGGCTGCACCGGCTGTCGACCACCCCGCCACCACCGCGGGTCTTCCGCACCCACGACGAGGTCCTACTATGAGCAGCCCGCTCACGCTGATGATGCTCGCCGGCGGCGCGATCGGCGCCGGCCTGGCGGTGACCGCCTCGGGGCTGGCCCCGCGGCGCCCCGCCCTCGCGGTCGTCATCGACACGCTGTCCCGGCCGGCGCCACCGGCCACCAACCGCAGCCGCCGATTCGAGCTGGCCATCGCCGCCCCGCTCATGCGCTTGGGACTGCCACGCACCCGCACCCAACGCGATCTGGCGATCATGCAACGCGACCCGGCCCAGCACCTGGCCACCATGTTCGTGGCCGGCACCGCCGCCTTCCTCGGCCTGGGCATGATGCCACTGCTGCTGGGCGTTGGCGGGCAGGTACCGCTGTGGTGCGCGCTCATCGCAGCGTTCATCGCCGTGCGCATCGTCGCCGACCGACTGCACACCGCTGCACAGGCCCGCCGGGCACAGATGCGGGCCACCATCGCCGCGATGCTGGACCTGGTCGGCGCAAGCCTGGCCGGCGGCGCCGGCATCGAACAAGCCCTCGACGAAACCCTCGACGAACTGACCGGCTGGTCGGCGCTGCGGATCCGCCACGAGCTCGCCTCGGCGGCCCAAACCCGGGGCCAGCTACGCCTGCACTCCTGGACGGTGCTGCGCCAGCTCGGCCACGACATCGCCGTCGACGAGGTTGCCGAACTGGCCACCGGCATCGAACAGGCCAACGGCGGCGCCCCAGTCGCCGAAACCATGGCCAACATCGCCGCCATCATGCGCGCACGCAGCGTCGCGGTGATGGAACAGGCCGGCCGGACCCGCAGCGCCAAGATGGCCATGCCGATCGTCCTGTTCGGACTCGGCTACCTCATCGTCCTGCTCTACGGCGCCGCCGCCGCGATCAGCACCGGATTCAGCCACTGACTCCACTCACGAGACAAGGGAAGGCCGCAGATGATCCAGCGCATCACCGCCGCTATCACCAGCCGGCGCAAGCCAGTGCGCACCCATCCCGACCGCGGCATGGAAACTCTGGAATGGGCGCTGCTGGCCGGCGGGTTCATCGTCGTCATCGGCGCCCTGCTGCTCCTGGTCAACGGGTCGCTGGCCGCCTGGTGGAACGGCCTGCAGTTCTCCGACGTGCTGCCGTAATGGCACCCACCGCCAGGCCCTGGGCCCGGTTCCCCTGTCCCGCTGATCGGGGCATGGCCACCGTCGAGCTGATCGGCTGGATGGCGATCGTGATCATCCTGCTGACCGCCGGGGTGCAGACCGTGATGTGGGGCGTGGCCGCTTACGGCGCCAACCTGGCCGCCGACCGCGCCGCCCAAGCCGCCCGCGTCTACGGCGCCAGCGCCGCCGACGGCCAGGCCGAGGCATACCAGATGCTCAACACCTCCGTCGGCCGCGGCCTGCAAGATGCCACAGTCACCGTCACCCGGACCGCCACCACGGTCACCGTCCGGATCAGCGGCCATGCCAAACCCCTGTTCCGCGACATCGCACTACCGGTGAACGTCACCGTCACGGTCCCCGCCGAACGCACCACATAGGACAGGCCGATGCGACGTCCAACCAACCTCACCTGCTTCATTCGGCAGGCGACGGCCGCGCGCGCCCGGGATCGCGGCGCCACCTCGATCGAGATGATCGGCTTCGCCATCCCGGCCGCCGTCGCCGCCATCCTGGTCATCTACGCCGCGTTCCTCGTGGGACTGTCCAGCATCGATGTCACCACCGCCGCGTCGGCGGCGGCCCGAGCGGCCTCCCAGCAACGCACATTCCCCGCCGCCGCCACCGCCGCGCGGCAAGCAGCCGCCGCGAACCTATCCGCCAAGAAGATCACCTGTTGGCGGCTGGAGGTGAGCACCGACCCGAGCGGCTGGTCTCGCGGCGGCACCGTCACCGTCACCGTCAGGTGCACCAGCAAGCTGAAAACCGTTGCTGGGATGGATTTTCTTCCCGGCACATATACCAGCAGCGCCAAGGCCACCGCGGTTCTGGAAACCTACCGCTCCGTGGTCTTCGCATGAGCCGGCGACCAAGCCCGGACCGGGGCTCCGCAACGTTGATCGGCATGTTCCTGGTGCTGCTGATCATCGTGCTCGGCGCGACGCTGGTCGAGACCGGCAACCAGATGCGCACCTCGTTTCACGCTACCGACATCGCCCAGCAGGCGGCCCGGGCCGGCGCCGACCAGCTCGACCTGGCCGCCCTGCGCGCCGACGGCACGGTACGGATCAACCCCGACGCGGCCCGGGCCGCGGCCCTTGCCTACCTACGGCGCGTCGACCAGACCGGCACCGTAACCGCGACCCCGGCCGGCGTGAGCGTCAGCGTCACCATCACCCGAGCACGAGTGCTGCTCCCGCTGATCGGTGTGCGGACGCTGACCGTCACCTCGACCGCCCACGCCGCACCACTGCTTTCTTGACCCTGGAGGTGGACGCCTCATGCTCAGCGCCCTAACGCGCGGGCTCACCCGCGCCGGCAGCGCCACCGCCTTGCTCGCGTTCACCGTCGGTATTCCCACGGGGCTGCTGCACTACCTCGGCAACCCGCTGCCCAGCCAGGTGCCGACACTGCGATCGTTGCAAGCGCTGTTGTCCAGCCCGATCTCCGACCAGCTGCTCGTGCACGCGGTCGCGGCCCTGGTGTGGCTGCTGTGGCTGCTGCTGGTCGCCTCCGTCCTGGTCGAGATCGTCGCCGCGGCCCGCGGTGTGACCGCACCGAGGCCCCGGCTGCTGCGACCAACTCAAGGGCTGGCCGCGGCCCTGGTTGCCGGGCTCACCGCCGGACTGTTCGCCCCGGCCGCCATCGCCCCGCTCAGCCCGGCCGTCGGCGGACCGACGCAACCGCAGATGGTAGTGATCAGCACCGCCGACGCTGCGGCCATACCGCTGCGCCCGGCCGCCCACATCACCACCACGGCGCCCGCGGCCGGGCACGTCACCTTGGTGATCTCCGGCTGCGGATACACGCACAAGGTCATCAAAGGCGACACGTTGTGGCACATCGCCAAACTGTGCCTCGGCGATCCGCAGCGGTGGCCGCAGATCTGGCAAATGAACAAAGGCAAGCACTGGCCACGGGTGTCCGGCCGCACCGCGTTTCACAACCCCGATCTGATCTTTCCGGGCTGGGTGCTGCTGCTCCCCGATGACGCGACCCCGCCGCCGGGCGCCCAGCCGCTGCCCGGCGGAACCATCACCCCGCCCTCGACCGCCACACCCTCCACCAGCCCGCTGCCCAGCGCGTCAGCGAGCCCCACGCTCACCGCGTCCCCGTCCGCACCGGCCAGCAGCGCACCGGCGACGACCCCGACACCCACCCCGGCCAGCCCCGATCCGGCAGGCGCCAGCCCCACCGCGACCACCGACGCGACCGACACCGCCAACCAGCAGCGGCCGGCCGGCGACGGCATCGAAATCCCGGGCGGCTGGTTGACCGCCGGCCTGGGCGCCGCCCTGCTGTTCGCGATCGCGATTGTGTGGCGGCGGCGCCGCCACCGCTACGTGCCGACTCCGATCACCGCCGCCATCCTTGACGATGCGGACCTGGCCCCGCCGCTGGCCGCCCGAACCCTGATCCGGCGCAAGCTGCGCCGTGCCGCACCCACCGCCGACCCGGACGAGCCGGCACCGGACACCGGGCCGACGGTGCGTGAATACGTGCAGGCCGAACGCGCCGGCGTGCAGGTCATGCCCGAGCTGCCGCCGATCGGCCCGACCGGTCCGCAGCTGGTCGGCCTCGATGTCGTGGCGGCGACCGGCGGACTGGGACTTGACGGCGACGGGGCGCTGGACGCCGCCCGCGCCGTGCTTGTCGCCACGCTCAGCGCCGGGCACAGCGGCGATCCCGACGCGCGAGGCCGTGCGGTCGTCCCGGCCGCCACCCTGGCCAGCCTGATCGGAGTGAGCGCCGTCGATCTCGGCCCGATGGACCGGCTGATCATCGCCGACACCTTCGCCGACGCCGTCGCTTATATCGAAGAGGAGATCATCCGTCGCTCTCGCATCATCGCCGATGTCCAGGTCGCCGATGTCGCTGCCCTGCGGGCCGAGCATGCCTTTGCCGAACCACTGCCGCAGCTGCTGCTCGTCGCCGAAGCGCCAGAACCGGTCTGGAGCAACCGAACCGCGACCGCGCTGGGATTGGGCGGACGCGTCGATATCGTGGCGGTGTTCATCGGCGCGTGGTCGACGACGATGACCGTCGCCGCCGACGGCACCACCAGCGGCGGTGATGGCCACCGCATGGCAGTGCTCGACGCGGACAGCGCCGTCGAGGCGATCGCAATGCTGCGTGAAGCGCACACCGAAACCGAGCCACGTTGGGCCGACACCGCGGTTCGCGACCATCCACTCGCCGCTTCCGGCGGCCAGCCACCGCCCAAGCGGTCAGCACACCAACCACCGCTGCCTGACGGCGACGGCGACCGTGACGCAGACGCCGGCGAGCCGATCACGGCCCGCCATCCGGCTGCCGCCGATAAAACGAGACCCGCATCAGCCGCGACAGATGACCCGGACACCAGCCGCGTTCAAGTCCGCGTCCTGGGCTTCCCCGCAGTTATCGACGCTGCCGGTCAGCCCGCGCCGAAACTGCGCGCCAAGTCCCGCGAACTGCTGGTCTACCTGGCCGTCAACCGTTCCGGCCGGGCGCTGCACGAGATCATGGAAGCACTGTGGCCCGAAGCCCACATGAGCCGCGCCAAGCAACGGCTAGCCAACAACGTCGGCAACCTGCGCAGCGTCATCCGCGCCGTGGCAGCCACCACCATGAACCTTCCCGACGACACCGACGACGAGCCGGACCGGCCGAAGCTGGAACCTGTCATCAACACCGGCGGCTTCTACCGCCTCGACCCCGCCATCGTCTCCGTCGACTGGTGGACCGTGCTGGACGAGTACGCCCAAGTAGCCACCGCGCCCGACGACCAGCACCGACTCAAGCACCTCTTGGCCGCCATCGCCAAACTCGGCGGCCCGCTGGCCGAAGACACCGACTACGACTGGATCGACACTGATCGCGAACGCGTACGCCGCCACCAGATCAAGCTGCTCGCCCAGGCCGCCGACCTGCTCGCCGACGACGATCCGCACACCAGCCGCCAACTGCTCGACGACGCCTGCCGCATCGACCCGCTCTGCGACGAACTGGCCCGCCGCGCCATGCGCGCCGCCGCCACGCTCGGCGACGTCGACGGAATCCGCCACCGCCTCGACACCCTGCGCCAAGCCCTCGACGACGCCGACCTCGATCTGGACGCCGAGACCGAACAGCTGGCCGCGACGCTTCTGCACGACCTGCACCGACACGAAACCTAACCGCCCCGCACCCAACCCCGGCCACCGCTGCGTGGCGGTGCACGATCACCTGATAGGACAAAGGGGAACGCCGTGAGCACCGGCCTGAACATTGCCGCCGCGACCACCGCCGCGCTGGCCGGCCCGCGGCTGCGCGCCGCCATCTTCGCCCACAGCGTCGCCTACGGCCGCCCGGCGCGCCGGGCTTGCCCGGCGTGCCGGCACCGGCTACCCACCACTGGTCTGGCCGCCCGGCTGGCGGTCACCGGCCGCTGCCCGAAATGCCTCCACCGCATCGGCGCCTCGACCGGCCTTGTTGAAGTTGTCGCCGCCATCACCGTCCTGCTGGCGACCGCCCGGACCAGTCATTGGGCACTGGCGCTGGCCGGTCTATGGATCGGCGTACACGGCATCGTGCTCGCCGGCATCGACATCACCGTGCACCGGCTACCCGACCGGATCATCGCCAGCGCCTACCTCGGCACCGGCACCATGCTCGTGCTCGCCGCCTGGGCAACCGGATCCTGGACCCGGCTGGCGTCCGCCGCCGCCGGATCGGCCGGCCTCGCCGCCTTCTACCTCACGCTGCATCTGGCCGCACCCAGCCACCTCGGACCCGGAGACGTCAAACTGGCCCTGCTCATCGGCCTGGCCGCTGGCTGGCACGGGTTCAGCGCCGTCATCGCCACCGCCATGGCGATCGCCGTGCTCGGCATGCTCACCGCTGGCTACCTCCTCGCCGCCGGCCGCCCGCAACGCGGCGACGCGTTCGCGGCCGGACCGGTGATGCTGACCGGGGCGCTGCTGGTCATACTGCTGCAGCCGGCGGTGAGCGCATGAGCCCGCACACCGCGCGACGGCCGACGGGCGGCTCGTCTCGAACGAGCCGCGTTCGTCTTCCACGCCATCGCGGCGCTCGGATCGAGCATCGGGCAGATCTGGGTCGGCGTGGTAATCCCGCCCTGGCCGTCCAACGCGCCGTGATGGCTACGCGCGATCCTCAGGGGCTCGGTTTGGCCGTCGGTCGCGGTGCCGACAGTACGCCCAGCTTCGGGGCGACCGCGCCGAGCAGCCTGGCAAACCCGACCAGGCCCGCACCCGCCAGATACGGTCGTGCCCGTCGCGATGGTGCCGTGCACGTCGACGACGCGTACTTGCCTGTGTAGGTCACGACACGTGCTCGGGCCGGGAGTCTCTACAGCAGCTCTCTGCCCTCCAGCAGGGCTTCTGCGGTCAGCTCGACCCTGCTGCCGAGTGGATCCACTCCGAACATCCTGGTGGGCCGATTCAGGGCCTCAGATTTTGACGGGTAGTGGAAGTAGAGGACTTGTCCGCAATGAGGACTTGCCTCGGACATGATGGCATCTTGACATGTCGCCAGGATCGTAATGCGGTGCTGCCGGGCGACCTCGGCGATGGCGTCGAGCACTTCGCGACGATGTTCGGCGCCAAGGGAGTCGGCCAGCTCGTCCAGTATCAGCACCCGACCCTCGGGGTTGGGTGCCGCGAGCAGGGCAGCTAGGACGAGATGGATAGAGAATAGTTTCTCTTGTGCTGTGTTGGTGACATTGTCGTAGGCCAGCATTGGTCCGTCTGGGTTGCGCCGCCATCGCGGCACCACGTGGCAGACCCAGGTCTTGTTGGGTGTGTCCGGCGCGAGGAGGGTGTAGTCCAGTTTTGCGCCGAGGCCGCCGGAGTTGCGGTTGAGATCATTGAGCGCGCTGCTGATCCGGTCCAGTGCCGAAGATGCGCGCTGCTTTATGGCGTCTTGGGTCATGATGAGTGCTTGTTCAAGCTCGCGGCACTTTTCGCTGGCGAACTCGGCAGTCTGCCGTCGTGTCTTGCGGGCGTGTTCTACCTCTTCGTGGGCCGAAGCGTCTCGCACGGCTGAGTCGTCCAGCCATTCCATGAGGCGAGCGAGTGTGGACGTGAACTGTTCGACGGAGGCGGAGCCGGAACTTTCCCTGCTTGCGGCGTAGTTGCTTGCGGCCTCCGCGACATCGGCAGGCGGGGGCGCGCTGCTGTCCGGGTAGACTCTAAAGTGCGCAATGGCCTCGACGAGTTTGTCGTGGGCGCCCTGCTGGAGAGCCGCGTAGCTGCGGCGCTCCAGGGTTGGGACTTCGTCCGTCGACGGCGGCGCGATCGCCTCGTCGACGAGCTGATCGTAGTCCTCGTCGATGTTGAGTGTGGGCCAGCCTAGTTGCCGTAGCGCGGCGTCGCGGCCACGCGCCCACAAGGAAAGAACGGAGTCGTCCGGTCGACTCGCGGCCTTGTATCTGTCGATCTGCCCTCTCAGAAACTGCAGTTCCTTCTCCGCCTCAGACAACTTAGTGTTGGCGATGTTGAGCAGCTGAGTTCGTTGCGACACAGCATTTTCGGCCTCGCGATGGCCGGCGTCGGCCTCGTCGACCGCCGTGGACAAGGGTGGCAGGATGTCTTGGCGATGTACCGTCAGGCGTTTCTGGAGTTCTTCTTGGCCTCGGATCAGCCTGACGCATCGTTCGGCAGCCTGCGCGCGTATGGCGTTGGCGGCGGCCAGTTCGGCGAGCTTTTCTGCCTGCTCTAGCTGGTTTCTGGAGCGTTCGTTGTTCTGCTCGGCGAGTGCAACCTGCTCGTCCCAGTAGGCGATGAGGTCGTCGAGGCCGACGATGGGTGCCTGATAGCCGGCGACGATGCGCAGGCCGATCCGTTTCGCGTGCACGTGAATGACGGGCTCGGCCGCGTGGCGTTGTTGGCTGAGCGCGTGGAGAAAGGCGGTCGCTTCGGCGGGGGCAGCGAGCACGCCGGCCGGCAGGTCGTAGACAGCATTCTCGCCGCTGTCTGGATCCGGGTGAGAAATCAGAATCGTGCCCGGGTGGTTCCGCACGAGCGCCAACGCCTCGGTCACGTGGTCACGTTTCACCACGAGCGCATCTCGCCACGGGGTGAGCCTGGCCTCCCATTCGTGCCGACACCGGGGATCCACGCGGACGGCGGCGATGAGCGACTCGGCCGGGATCTCGTTGTCGGCCAGCAGCCGGATGACCTTGCCGGATTCGCCGAATTGGCCGTGCTTGGCCTGCTGCCGAGCGCGTTTGGTGTCATCGAGCGTGTCTTGCGTCTTGTTGAGGTTGACCTTGGCTGCGCCGACGGCCTGGGCGCGGTCGTCGCGTTCCTGGCCGGCGTCGGCGGCGCAGGGGTCGAACTTCAAGTCGTAGCCGGCCGCGTGCTGCCGCGCGTCGTGGAGCTGATCGTTGATGCTGTTGAGTTCGCCGACAAGCTGTCCTTCGACGCCAAGGGCTCGCTCGTAGGCTTCTTTGGCGTCGCTCAGCTTTTGTTTGTGTTCTGCAAGGGCATCGTCGAGCGTCTTGACCTTACGTAGTTCGTCGCGCTGCGCGGTGAGCGTCGTAACCTGGTTGGTCAACTCTTCGCACGTTGCGTTGGCCTTGCCGAGTAGGCATGTGGCCGATGCCGCGCGGGTGTAGGTGTCCACGACGGCGCGAGCGAGGCTGGCGTTGTACAGCTTGAGCGCGGCACCTGTTTGTCTGCGAAGCTGGTTGCGGGCTTCAACCTGGCGCAGGATCGCGGCTTCGCGCGCCGTGTGGTTGCGGTCATTGTCGATGTGGGTTTGCAGCTCTGCCTGTTTGCTGGCGAGTCCCTGCCGGTCCTGTTCGTCCCGCTCGAAAAGGGTCGCTCGTCCGGTTAGCGCGATGAGCGCATCGCCGATCTGGTCGGGGGTGAATGTTCCGGCATCCAGTTTCAACAGCGATGGGCGGGAGCGGACCTGGCCACGGCTGGCCACATAGGCCAGCACGCGTGGGCTTCGGCCGTAGAGCTTTTCGGCGAATTCGGCACCGCCCCATGTATCGCCGGGCAGGGCGCGGAACACCCGATGGGCGTTGGAGTGCCGCTCCAGATCATCGTTGCCTGGCGCGAGTTGGATCCCGGGAGCACACTTCACCTGGATGTAGGGGGTTCCGGCTGAGATCTTCATCCAAACCGAGCAGGCCGACTGGGCTACCTTCGTTGGGTCAGCGAAAACGCCGACGACGTAGCCTTCGGTGGCAGCGCTTGCGCCGGTGATTCCGGCGGTGACCGGCTCGAACAGCAGCGAGGCGACGACGCCGGCGCCGCTGCCACCGACCCGCCACTCGGGATCACCGAGGAGCAGGGCCACCGCGGCGAGGAAACTGGTTTTGCCGGACTCGTTAGAGTCGACAGGCCCCATGCCGGTGACGGCGATGAATGTTTCGGGGATCAGCCGCACCGGGTGGGCGGTCAGTCGGGCGATGTCGAGGGTCTGCACCAGAATGAGTTGTCTCGTGCTGACGATTCCGAGCTTGGCGGTCGCAAAGGTGGTTGCTGTCACGCTGGTGGCTGGCCCTTCTGGTCAGGCTCGCTCGTACGCCGTTGACGGATACGTCGCGCCATGTAGCCGTTGGGCCGGCCGAGCACGATCAGGTCCTCCCACAGCAGGTTTCGCTGAGTGGGGGTCAGCCGCAGCATGGCCGGTCCTGGTAGATAGCCGCCGGTCTTCGAGTTGGCGACGAAACCGGCTCTGCGCAGTCCCCGTATTGCTGCCTCGGCGACCGTACGTTTGATCGTCCGGTTGGCGATGAGCGTGGCCATCTGAACGGGATGTTTGCTGGACCAGGTGTCGTCGAGGTGGATACCTCGCGCACGGGGAATCGCTACCGTGTGCAGGAGCAGCAGGGCCAGTACCGCTCGCTCGGTCGGTTGCAGGGCGCCGAAACCGTCCCGGGCGAGGGCCGCCGCGACGGCACTGGGATAGCCGGTGACCCAGCTGTGCGATCCCACCGAAATCAGTGTTCGCCCACATCGAGAAAGCGTCACCTCGACCGCGGTGCGGATCGCGGGATCTGCGAGCATCGGCAGGTCGGCCCGTCGTATTGGCCCTTCGGCAGTCTCCAGCGCACAAATGATCTTCCGGACGGTCTCATCGAGCTCGGTTCTCGGCCCTGGTGCTTCGGCGTCAACCCATCTCACCGTCGAAGACTCACGTTCGCCGTGTGGAGCAGCGTTGGACGATCGGTTGGCCTCCATGGCTCTGGGCAGTCGCTCATGGATTCTGCCCAGTTGCGACCAGACCGTCGCCGGCAGCGCTGCCGCTGCTGGACCGAGCACACCACGATCGCCGTTTAACGTGATCAGTCCTGCGGCCGGCAGCGTCGAGGTCAGCGCCGTGACGACCGTGTTCCGGTCGGCCTCTAGAGCCACGCAGGTGGCGATAATGGCGCTGCGGGAGAAGGCTCGTCCCGGGTACGGGCGCGCAACGGGATCCGGCCACGCCGCGCCGAGGCACGCAGACCAGACAAGGTTCGCCACCGGCGACAATGTCCTCGGCGGCCCGCTGGGGTGTAGATCAGGGTTGGGTGCGGCGCCGTCGAGCCAACCGCGAACCAGGATCGTTCGTCCATTCCCGACGGCCAGTTCGCCGAGACGCCGGTCCGCCGCAGCGGCGGCGATTGCCGCTTCGCGCACCGTGGCATCCGCGATCGAGCCTTCCACGTAGCCACCGGCGCGCATGCGGGCGAGCAGCAGTGCACCGAGGTCCGGCTCCGAGGACCCGCCGACCGCCTCGGCGGGTTGTGCGTCGTTGTGGATGAAGGCCGAGTCGCTAGACATCGCCACCATCCCGATCTGGCTGGACATGCTCGATCATCGGACCGGTTTCAGTCAGCGCGATGTTCGTTCGAATGAGACGCGCGGGGTGCAGGTACGTGACCGGTGCCTCGACATCGATTAGCAGCGTTTCATCGATATCCAATACGAACGGTTCGCTGCGGTCCGCATCCAGCGCCATCGCGTCGGTCAAGACGCGGATGGCAGCTGGCCAGCTGGTTTGCATCGCCGACGTCAAGTCCGCTTCCGCGCGCCCTGCGAGAAGCGCTTCCAGGCCGAGCCGTCGACGGCGCCACGTCTCAGCCGCAGCCCGCTCTATCGCAGCGATCGGATCGGGATCCTGAGCGCCTCTGGGCGGTTCGGGCGGCCGGAACCGATGTTTGGGTCGGGGCCGGTAGTCGTCGAGCACCTTGAGCATCGCGGTGATGTCGATGACCACCTCTGGCGCGTCAGCGACGAGGTGTGTACCGACCTGGGCGAGCAGATCAGGGCTGCTCTCAATCGCGGCGTCCTCATACTCGCGTGGTGTAAGTACGTCGAAGTTGAGGCTAGCTCCTCCGTGGGCCAGGACCTTGCCGATGGCGGCTCGAACTTGCGCCCGGTAGAACTGCTCGGCCTCGATGAGTGCTGCCCCGGCATCCTCCAGCTCATACACGCCAGCGAAGCGCAAGCTGACCAATGAGTTGAGGTCCACAACCTTCTGCGTGTAGCCGCTGTGGTCGTGTTGGCGGCCAAGGGTGATCAGTTCCGCCGAGGTTCCCGTGGCGACGCAGCGCTGAAGGTCTCTGGCGAACACGGTCAGCGTGAACCGACAGGTGTGCAGGTGGTTCAGGACGCGACGCGGATCCGGTTTGCTCATCTGCAGGGCTGCTTGGGTTCGGTCGAGAAGCAGAACCATCTCGTCGATCCCGCCGTGTTCTGCTACTCGCTGCGCGGCCAATGCGCCCACCAGACCGGCCGGCCGGATCACGTACCGCCCCTGGTGCAGCTTGGGTAGATAGGGCTCTAGGAAGCCTTCCGTGTGAAGGTGTCCGAGGCGAGTTTCGATCGCCGATGTGCTCAGGTCAGCCCCGTGCGCCCTCAACCCCTCTCGGATCTGGGCGAAGGTCATACCGTGCTCGCTGTGGTGCTCTGAGAAGACACCGATGACGGCAACTGCCATCTCCACCAGGTCTGGATTCTCAACGACCGCTCCGCCCTGACTGGTCAGCGGTGCGGCGAACGCTTTCCAGGTCGCCCGCCGCTCTGAGACGCTCAGCTGCTCGCGGTAGGAGTCGAACAGATCGCTCTGTGCCAGGTGAAGATCGGTTTCCGGTTGCTGGTCAGCCGCGCCGAAGGGATCAGACACGCACCACACTCCGAAGAAGATCCCGCAGCAACTGTGGCAGCCGCGGTAGCACCTGTTCCTGAATGGGCTGCTGCTCACACGACCCGCCGTACTGAGCGATCTCTGCTGCAAGCGCGCGTAGCCCGACCGGACCCGTTTTCGCGAGATTCGCGGCCAGCTTCTTGTCCTTCTCGACGCTCTTAGGCTGCTGATTCTTACGATGAGGCGTCTTCTGCCAAAGCTCAACATCCATGCCGAGTGGGAAGAGTGCTCGGCCGAGCTTCTCCTCCAGCACATGAATGATTTTGATCCCATGAGCGTCAAGATCACCCCACGCCGCCACCGGCAGATCGAGATCCTTCAACAAATGAACCATGCCATCGCTGGAGTAGCCCTCGCCCCAGACGCACAGCCATTCGTCCGGCACACCTGAAACCTTGCACACCTTCTCGAAGGTGTCGGCGTTCTCCACGAGCAGCACGCCAACCGCTTGGCATTCAACATCGCCAGCAGCGCGCAAACCTCGGGCAGGAAGCGAGATCCACGGCACGGCGACGCTGGCGTCGGCAGCAACGCTGCCCAGCGACCACCTCAGCGGTCCCCTTAGACGTAGATCGGTGTCCGCCTTGTCGACAGCCTGGTCGAAGCTGAGTCCGATGAGGTTGGCGAAGGCCGCCTCCCGCTCCGGTGTCCAAGCCTTCGAGTCGAGAAACGCTCGGCCGGCAAGGTCATTGGCGGTCATCTTGCCGGCGCCACTCGCCTGATAGGGAAACCACACGATCGCTGCGCGCAACGCGTGCTCATAGACGCTCCACGCTCCAGCCAAGGTGGCCGAGCCGGCCGGCACCCGTAGCGGAGATCCAGGAGCGACGCCTTCGAGCAGAACACGCTCCGCATCGAGCTGCGTAACGGCTGCCATCAGCCGGATCAGTTCCCGCCGCAGCGCATCTGGATCCGGCCGGCCACGAAGGTCATGCAGGATATCGACATGCATGAGTGACCAAGAGTGCGACCGGCGCCAGCTCAACGGCTGCGCCAGATCGAGTACCTCATCGACCGCGCAACGCAGTATCACACCACCGCCGCGAACCAGGGCGAGCGCCGCAGGCAGCGCCCTGGACGGACCAAAGTAGTCGACAATCGTGGCCCAACCCCGGCGTCCCGCTTCGAGCGCGAATATCAGTTCCCGTGAATCAAGCGACGCCGGTGGCTCATAGGCTTTGGTCGGGCCGTCGGCAATAAGATCGACAAACCCAATGCTTAGGTGACCGCGCCGATCACGTGGAACATGCCCCTGGCCGTCGCGACGAACAGGCACGGTAACCGCCATGACACCATCGGGCAAGCCGCCAATTGGTGCTCGCTCGCGGCCCTCACGCTCGCTGAACAAAAGTTGCACTGGACCCACCTAGCACGGCGCGGCAGCCAGCCGACAACAGGTTGACGGACTGACAATCCGCCCGAACAAGCATTCTAAGCTCCAAAGAATCCCGAAACCCAACCCGGACAATGACCTTCGACTGCGATGCAGCCGCCGACAGCGACCTACAAGGCGGTAACGGCCAGACCGTGTCCGATATACGACTCGCCAGCCCGCCGTTGTCGTCCCGGCCAACAACAGGCCGTCGTGTCTATGCGCTGAACCACCGACTGATCGGTCAAGTAGTCCATCAATGATCACTACGAAAGGCCGGCTGGCTGTGTCGATCGTGGCGTTTCGACGCGCCGCTATCCGGCCTCGGGCGACATCGGCGAGCTATTCAGCCGCCGCCGATGGGTGTGCCGGTCAGCCGGTCACGGATCTGCTCGGGCAGCAGCGCGTCCCGGCTGAACCGATCCGCGATCTCGCGCAGCTGCCGATCGGAGCGCCCAGCGCGGTCGGCTACCAGGTCATGCCATGCCCGGCCGACGGCCTCGGCCATGTTCTGCATAGCGTCGAGGTGTACCAAGTGGAGTGCGGCTCGGCGGATACCACCGAGGTCGGGTCAACGGCCGGCTTCGGACAGATGATCACCGCGATGCTGTCCGGGGAAATGACATCCGCGTCCCGATCCTTGGCCAGGAGCCGGAGCTGGTCACTGGCCTGCCGCACGTCTTTGAGCGGTACGAGCCCGGTCGGTTAATGATCGCTTTTCGCGTCCAGGGCGATCCAGAGATCGTTGTTCCAGCACCAGGTCGAGTCGCATCCGCCCGTGCCCGGCGGCTTCTCCGAGCATGAGCCCGAGCTGGGTCAGCTCAGGTTCGTAGATCGTGGTGTGCGCTGCTGAAGGCCGGCGAGCATCTTCTCGATCGCCGCCTCGGCCTTGGGCGCTGTCGTTGCCTGCAAGTGCGCGACAGCCACCATCGCGACGGCACGCGCAGCGGCCGGGCTCAGCGGTGCACGAGGTGCTTCGGGGAAGGCTGCCAAGCCTCGGATCCAGGTGGCCGGCTTAGCCGCCGCCTCAGCCTGCGCCAGCAGCAGCGTACGGGCATGTTGGCGTTGCCCGGGATCGCTGCCTGCGGCGCCCACTTGATCCGCCCACACGGCAGTTGCCGGTCAGGAGCGTCTGCAGGAGCGCATCCGAGCCGGCCATGACGAGCTGGCGGCCGTCGAGCACCGCGGCCCTGGGATCAGGCTGCCGGGCGCAGGCGGGCGTACCGACAATGCTGCCTGGCACAGCCGATATCGGACGCCATGCTGGCCAGCTCGGATAACGCCGGGCGGTTGCGCCTGGCGATCCGCTTGCACAGACTCGCCTTTGCGGTGCACGCCCAGCGCGACCGCGCAGACACGGCCAACGGCACCGAATGCGCAGCCGTCCGCGCCACCTATCATCGCCGATCAGTAAGCGGTGCGCTACTTAGGGTAGTCACGGTAGATGCAGAAAAGGGACTGCCGCGCCCTGCGGGGCGCGGGCATGAGGGTGGCGGTCGGGCACGCGCAGGCCGGTGTGCGGTAGGAGCTCCTAGCGGCCGTGCGTGCCGTAGGGCGGGATCGGACCGGCGATGCTGTCGCAATCGGTTGATAGACAGCGGTCAATGTTAGGCGTCAGCTGTTGATGATGTAGCGGCCTTCGTTGTCTGGGCTGAACCGGCTTGTTTCGTGGTGGTCGCGTTCGTCGACGACGATGTCGTCACGGTCGAATTAGAGGTACGGCAGGGTTTCCCTGACGTGTTCGCGAGATTGCCGGCGGCTGGCGCCGCGACGGCGCGCGGCGACCCGCTCGGCTTCCTGCAGACGGTGCTGGTCGGCGACGACCGCTTCGGCGACGGCTTTCGTGCAGGACCACATGGCCCAGCTGTTCCAGTCGACGAGGACACCGACGAATCCGATCGGCACGCGTCCGTTGTGGTGGGCCCAGTCGCCGGCGAACACGCCGATGCTGCCTACCCGCAGGTACTCGGGCTTGAGATATTCCAGGGCGGCGTACTGGGCCGGGGTTGTTGCTCGACGCGTTGTTGTGCATGCGTTTTTCCTCAAGCGACCGCTGCGCCATCACCGGTGCGGTGATGGCGCAGACGAGTCGATGGTTTGTGCGGCGCGATGGCTAGCGGCGTGTGGTGGCGCGGCGGGCGGGGCAGGGCTTGGCCCGCGGGTGCGGCGGGCGTGGTCCGTCATCCGGCTCGGGGTCGGCCGGGGTGAGGTCGTCAAGGATGCCGCGAGCGACTTTGATTACCTTGTCGGCGCAGGCTTGGACGAGATCCAGGTCGCCGTCGGCCCAGCCCAGCACGTAGGCGTCGCTGTAGGTGCGGGTGTCGAGGCCCAGCACCCGGCACACCAGGTGGGCGACGCTCTCGGCCTCGGTTTCGCGTCGCCCCCGGTGCAGGTGGCCGACGTCGGCGTGGTCGGCGTCGAGGTGCCCGCACCGGATGTGGGCCAACTCGTGCATCGTGGTCTTGGTCCGCTGGGCCGGGGACACGTCGTCGCGGACCAGCACCTGCCGCAACCCGGGGCCGGTGACGGTGACACCGTTGGCGGACTCCAGATAAAGGCTGCCCGGCGCGGCCAGATCGAAGCTATAGCCGGCGTCTTTGATGAGCTTAATCACGACGTCGTCGAATGCGCCGGTCGGGTCGTCGCCGGCGAGCAGCTGCGGCGTCAGCCCGCCAGCGGCTTTGATCCGCCGGGCGCGCTGCACGGTCGGCGGCTCGAACGGCTCGCCGTCGGTCTGCGACAGGTCTTGTCTCAAGATTCTTTGATCTTGGCGAGGAACTGTCGGTGGGACGTCGTAGCTTGCGATGCGAGGAGGCAGACATGCATCACGACGTGGGCATCGCGACGCAGGAGGCTGAGGAGTTCCTGCGGCATCTGGAGGTTCTGGGCCGCAGCGGGTATACGCTGCGCTCGTATCGGCTTGGGTTGGCCGACTTCGGTAGTTGGCTGGCCGACGAGGGGATGTCGCTGGGAGCGGTGCGGCGCAGGCACATCGAGGCGTACGTGGGTAAGTTCGGCGTGGGACGTGCGGCGACGACGGTCAATCACCGGCTGAGCGTGTTGGCCTCGTTCTTCGCGTTCCTCATCCGTCGCGACACCGAGGTTGGTGACGGTGCGTGGGCTGGACGGACGAGCCCGGTGCCCGCTCAGGCCGACGCGGAGGCGGTGCTTCATCGGATGGCCGGCCGGGACGCGCCGGTACGCCGGGGCCGGGCCGAGCTGCGTCGGCGGCCGCCGCGACGGCTGCCGCGCGAGGTGGATCCAGATGTGGCGGAGCTGCTTATCCGGGAAGCCGGGTCGTGGCGTGACCGGGCGATCCTGCTGCTGCTCACGCGCACCGGGCAACGTGTGGGCGACTGGCATCCCGAGCACGGCCGGCACGGCGTGTTGGGCATGCGGCTGGCCGACTTCGACCGGCGACGGTCGGCGATCACGGTGCTGTTGAAGGGTGCCCGTGATGAGCACCGGGTGCCGGTTACCAGCGACTTCTGGCCTGTCTTCGACCGCTACCTCGCCGAGGAGCGCGGCGACCCGCCCACTGAGGCGGCGTGGGTGGGACACCGGCGTGGCGCCGGGAAACCCTTGCGGTATAGCGCTTTCGAGGCTGCGCTGCGCTACTTGGGGGAACGGCTCGGGATTCGGGTGACTGCGCACATGTTCCGGCACGGACTGGCGCAGCAGGTGTACGAGACGGCCGGTGTGAAGGTCGCTCAGGAGATTCTGGGTCACAAGCACGTGTCGACGACCGCGGACACCTATGCCCACGTTGACCAGCAGACGATGGTGGCCGCCCTCGCTGGCGTGGAGGTTCGCCGCCGCGCCCAGCTCGCCATCCCGCCTGAGCAGGTGATGGCTGGGCGGCGGTACGCCTTCGCCTACGACGTGTCGACAATCGCCGAGTTGGAGGCGGTCGCCGCGTGCCATATCGTCGGGGAGGCAGGCGATGAGTGAGCGACGGGACCAGATCGCCGCGGCCCGCGCGCTCGGACGGGCCGGCTTCGACGCCGACAGCATGAGCGCGCTGCTGGCTGCGGACGTGGGCCGGTGGCAGCTGCGGCGAGTGGACATGAACAGCATGCGCCGGGCCATCGGCTTGCTCGCGGGAACATTGCGGGACTTGCCAGGTGACCGGCTGGCCGACCGCTGGGCCGTATTCGAGCAGCGCGTCTGGCCACAGTGGACCGCGGGGAAGGGCCGGCCACCGTTGGGCGCGGCGTGGACTTGGGGTGTGTGGGCGGCCGTGGGCTCCCGGGCGGTGCAGCCGGGTTGGTCGCTGCTGAGCACGGCCAGGGTGTCGCAGTGGGTGGCCAAGCTCCCGACCGACGACCCGTTGCTGATCTCGGCAACACGGCTGCGCGACGCGGTGGCCGGGCTTCGTTGGGGCAGCGCCACCTTCCGCACTGCCGCGGTGACGACGGGCACGAAGCTGCTGCTGGCCGGCGGCCGAGACGACCTGGAGGAGCTGACCGACGAGGATATGCGGTCACTTCCCCGCGGCGCCGGTGGGGCAGACATTCTCGACATGGCGTTGTGCGCGTTGGGCATTCTCGACCGCACCCCGCTGCGCGGCACGACCCGTCACAGCCGCACGCGACGGCTCAGCCCGGCGGAGATGGTTGCCGGTAGCGACATCGCCACCGACTTCCAGGCGGTGACCGCTCAGTACCTGGACACCTATGCACGGCGGATCTCCGACCGGTACGCCACGTTGCAGCACAAGCTGACCGCGATCGGCCACTTCTGGCGCTACCTTCGCGAGGACCATCCGGACGTCGCCTGCTGCGCCCAGGTGACTCCGGCGCACGCTCGCGGGTTCGTGCCGTACGCGATCGAGCGGGCCAAGACGGTACGCCGTGGGGCCAGGATCAGCGCCGACGGCGATGACCGGCTGACCGCCCACGCGTGGCTGATCGACGTACGCACCTTCTTCGCCGACATCTGCACCTGGGGCACCGAACCGGACTCTCCATTCGCCGGCCACGTGCCCGCCGTGGTGCCGCTGACCCGCCACGACCTGCTCGACGTCGGGTTCAAGCAGGCCCGCCAGCGCCGCGAAGCCCACGTCACCAGCCTGGTGCTGGATCTGCAGCGGGAGATCCCGAACCTCCGCGCGTTCGCGCTGCGCCGCTGGCACGAGGCGGAGCAGGCCGTCGCCGACCACGCCGACGACCGGGCCGCTCACGCAGCCGAGGTAGCCGCGTTCTGGGACTGGGCACTGCTGGAGCTGCTGCTGTCCAGCGGCCTGCGCGTGGAGGAAGCATGCGAGCTGACCACCTTCGACATCCTCAAACGGCAGCTCCGCGACGGACGGGTCTACTACCTGCTGCACGTCAAGCCGTCGAAGTTCGACCGGGCCAGGGTCATCCCGATCGGCGACCAGCTCGGCCGGGTCATCGCCGAGATCATCCGCCACGTGCGGGCCTTCTACGACGCCACGGCGGTGCCGCCGTGCGACCGGCGCGACATTCACGAGAAGACGCCGCTGCCGCGGGCGCCCTACCTCCTGCAGGGAGCCGGACACCCCAGCGTGATCGGCGTTAACACGATCCGGGGCCGGCTGCGGCAACTGTCGACCGCCGCCCAGGCGCGCCGGGCCGACGGGTCGCCGCTGGTGCTGGAGCCCCACGACTGCCGCCGCGCCTTCGCCTCCGAACACCTCAACAACAACACCCCGGTCCACGTCATCGCCGCGCTGCTCGGACATGCCACATTGGACACGGTGATGGTGTACGCCAAGCTCTACCCCACCACGCTCGTCGAGTCGTACCGGCAAGCGATGCGCGGCATCTACACCGACGTCCACGGCGACGACGCGCTGCACACCCCAACCGTCGAGGAGTGGGCCGCGTTCAGCGCCAACTGCTCGATGCGGGACATGGGCACCCACCTGTGCGCCCTGCCGACTGGTGAACACTGCCCCAAGGGCCTGGTCTGCCTAGGCTGCAACCACGCCCAGCCCAAGAAAAGCGCGGCGCCGACGTTTCGCCGCATGCTCGCCAGCCACACCCGCGCCCTCACCCGCGCCCAAGAGATCGGTGAGCCCGCCGGACAGATCGCCGCTCGCCAACTTGAGATCGACCGGATCCGAAGCGCCCTATGGCGCGCCGAGGAGCTGTCCAGCGACGTCGCCGCGGCGATCGAGGCAGCCGCCAGCTGAGCCAGGCACATACGCCCGCCACTGATTGACCTCATGTGAAGCAAACAGTGCGGCAATGCCGCCGCGGCGCGCGCCGCACGATGGGCCTCGTCAACCGATCGGTTCCTGGAGCTCACCGATGTAGATGAACTGAGTTGGCTGATCAGTCGCCTGTCGCCCAGATCGCGTCGGTACCACCATAATATCAATGATAGTCGGATCGTCGCATCCATCGACCAGTCCACGGCAATCGAGGTGCCCTATCATGGCAGGCACGACGAAAAAGCTTACCGACCTAATCGATTATACGTCGATCTTGCCATATGCGAGCGAGCTGTTCGGGATCTACCAGCCGCTGCTTGGCTGGAAGTCAAGACGCATTGAGCGTCGATTTCAGCTCGGGTTCCTCAAGGACAAACGAGCAATACTCGAACGGCTCACATCGCAGTTCACCGGGCAGGTGGACATCCGATACGGCGAGGACCGTCAGGTGAGCATCGATCTTCGGCCAGGAACCCTTGTGACCGGACAGATCAAGGCATTCGACAGTGTCGTCCTAGAGCGGCTCGCGGCGGAGCTGCCACCATACGAACAGTACGGCCCCCATGTTTGGCCAGAGCTGATTAACCCCGGGCGCATCGAGACCATCCTTGGCAGGCATGTAGTGCCCTCGTACGCGGCCCACTACACCGAACACCACAGCGACGGCGGGGCGGAGCCCTTGCCGACTGTGGTGGCGCGGGCAGCCAGGTCCGGCAGGGATTTCTTCAAGGCTGCCTTCGAGGATCGGCTGCGGTATGAATCGGCGATTGCCGGAGCGCTCACCTATCTGGTGGAGCACTCTCACACGGCCGAGCTGGTGAAGATCTTCTACAAGGTGGACGACAACGTGGCCAAGGCCGCCGAGCTCACCAGGTATCTGCTGGCGCCGCACGTCTTCGACGCGTTCTTGAATCTCGACACTTTAGACCCGCAGGACCAGGAGCACCTCAGGCGGGTCGCGCTGTCTCCGATCAGTGTGGTGCACCTGTTCCGGCAGTATTTCTTCGAACTCGACACGTTCCTCGGTACGCCGGTGAGCCATGTGTGGCTCAGTCCCGGTTCCACGGTGGAGCTTTTCGAGATCCAGACGCGGCGCACCCTTGTCGAGAAGTACCTCGAGACCTTCACCGAGACGACGACGAAGGCCGAGTCAGAGATCACCGACGAGGACGAACTCAGCGACGCCGTGAAGGAAGACAACAAGCAGGACATCAAGTTCGGTACCAGCGTGACTGCCTCGTATGCGTCGGTGACGGCAACTGCCAGCTTCGACTTTGGCACCTCGCAGCAAACGTCGCGGGAGGAGACCCACCGCCGGATGCGCCGGCAGACCGAAAAGCTTTCGACCGAAATCCGCAAGAACCACAAGTCGACGTTCAAGACGGTCACCGAGACCACCGACACCTCCAGCAAGCGGTACGTCCTGACGAACCACACCGACGAACTGATCAACTACGAGTTGCGCCGCAAGATGCGGCAAATCGCGGTCCAGGTGCAGGATGTCGGGAGCTACCTGTGCTGGCAAACGTACGTGGACCGGCCAGGCGAATCGCTCGGCGTGGCGAACCTGCTGCACATCGCCAAACCCGCCGAGCTCGACGGATTGCACGCAGACGACGAGATCCCCATGCTGCAACCGTTCAAGGAAACCAGAACAGTGACCTTGCCATTCCAGTCGATGCTCGGGACTGATGCCGACAACGAGGACGAGGTCTACCACGACGGCATCGAGGTCGACGACAGCGAGTGGGGCGGCAACCTCGAGATCATCCAGTGCAACTTTCCTGTGAAGTTCATCTGCGAGAAGTCAGACTATGAACTGACTAATGTGGAATTCGATGGCGGCGGCAAACCCGTGTCGGCTTCGAGGCTGGACGAGATCACCAACAGCGGCGGCGAGGCCTCCTTCACGCTGCACCTGGACACCGTGGACTTTCAGGGGCAGAACAGCGTGGCGGTCAACCTCACCTTGCACTGGAGTCCGGTCGCCGGCGCTAACGACGACGTGATCAAGAAGAACCAGGCAAACCTCGATGCGTTCAAAGCGAAGGAGGCGGTCGAGTACCGCAAGGCGTATGTGGCCACCGCCAAGGAGCGGATCAAGTACACCCACCAGATCAAGCCTCGGCCTAGCGAGGACCTGCGGGAGGAGGAACGAATCGTCGTCTACCGCAAGCTCATCCAGGAATTGCTCACCAACGGCGTTCCCATGCCTGACGACCGCACCCGCCACGTGGTGGCCGAACTGATCAACTCGATCTTCGACGTGGACAAGATGCTGTACTTCGTCGCGGCCGACTGGTGGCGTCCACGGTTGCGCACGTACACGCAGCAACTCGACCAGTCCGTCGCTCCGCCGACTCTGCTCGGCGGGCTAAGCGGTTTCGCCCTAGGGGTCGGCAAGGCGATGTTCGGGCTGGCGGCTAAGAGCCACAATCCGATACTGACGTCGAGTTCGGTCGGCTGGGGCGGTGTCGAGGACCCGAACAGGGACACCTACTGGATCACTGAGGACTCCGAGCCCGCTCGGTTCGGCAGCTCATTGGGGTGGCTGCTGCAACTCGATGGCGACAAGCTACGTAACGCCTTCCTCAACGCACCCTGGGTGAAAGCGGTGATCCCGATCCGGCCGGGGAAGGAGGAGGCCGCGATCAACTGGCTTAAGGGCGTCGAAGGGTTCAACGGGATCGGTGATACGGACATTTACCATACGAACAACCCGAACGAGAAGGACATTAACGGCAACCCACTCGACGGGCAAAAGATGATCGAGGTCATCATGGATCTCGCGAAAAAGGTCAAGAAGAAGCATCAAGAGGGGGTAGAGACCGGCAAGTATCCAACGCAAGATGAGGTCGCCGACCCCGAACTTATCGACGAGGCCAACCAGGTGACTTCCACGCCCATCGACCGGGTCTACGAACACGGGTTCTACCCGCTGCAGGGCGGTTTCCGGGCCAACGTGGGCGGAAACTACGAGATCTTCGACCAGTGGTTAGAGATCTTGCCCACCGATCAGGTCGTTCCGGTCGAGGTCAAGTACGACCCGAAGACCGGGCGACAGATATAGGCGCCGGCAGACACAAATGGAGACTCAGGACTTCAGGCGATGGTTGATTCCGTCTGCGCGGGTCCACACCAATGTGGAGATTACGGCCTTTCCGACAGCTGAGGCCTATTACGAGGCTTTGCGAGGCTTGATCGACAAGACGGGTAAAGGTGATGTGATCTTCCTTAGCGGGTGGGAAATGGACATCCATCAGCCGTTCGGCGCGAACCTCCCGAGTGTTGACTCGGTCCAGAAGGTACTCGCCGCAGCGGCAGGCCGCGGAGCGAAGATCCGGGCCTTGCTCGACGAGGATCAGCACGTCGCCGTGGCGAAGTTAATCTCGGAATCGACCCATGGCATCCTCGGACCGGAGCTGACTGATGCCGACAAGTTCCGTGACGCGAAGAACCGAGAGGCGGTTAAAGCCATCAACGACCTCGGCGGGCAGGCGATGCTCGACGATCAGCATCTAAAGGCCGGGGCCTTTCACCAGAAACTCGCCTTCGTTAAGGTGGCCGAGGAGGCGTACGGCTTCTGCGGTGGTGTCGACATTGCGCGCAGATGGACCTGGCGCGATGTCCAGCTACAGTTCAGGGAACCGCGGCCCTGGAAATCCTGGCCACCTTGAACGAGCGCTGGGATTCGAAGAAGGGGCAGAAGCCCATCCGGCCGGTCACACCTCCGATCACCGGTGCACCAACGGCGAACAACTACCTCCAGGTCGCACGCACCTACGGCAGGCCCGACCGTTGGACCGAAAAGACCGGCCGGCTCTACGCTAAAGACGGCGAGTTCGGTGTTTATGACATGATCGCCAATGCCGTCGGCCAGGCACGCCGGTTCATTTACGTCGAGGATCAGTACCTCTACATCAGCAAGATGAACAAAGGGGACATGGCGGCCCTGCTCAACGAACGCCTGAAGAAGGTGCCGGGCCTACAGTTCATCGCCGCAATCGCACGCACCGAGCAGATCGAGAACGAGATCAAGCAGGGATGGTACCGACGCAAGCGGTTCATCGAACAGATAACAAGCGGCGTCTCCGACAGCAAGAACAGAGTCCACATCCTTCAATACAAGTCGACCTTAACGAGTGGGTACGACAAGGGCTTCATTCACACGAAGATGTGGATATTCGATGACGAATTCGCTGTCGTTGGCTCGGCGAACCTGAACCGGCGAGGCTATTCGTACGACGGCGAGTGCGTCGTCGGCGTAACCGGAAAGGACCTTTTCGCGCGAAAGCTTCGGGTCCGGAAATGGGTCGAACACTTGTCACTGACCAGTAGCGTGACTGCGGCAGAAGTCAGTGAGTGGCCAAATGGCCTGGCGAAGCTCTTAGGCGCGAAGTCGCCGTTCGAACGCTATAACCCGGACGGTGGCGTGGACCGATTCGGGGACGAGGGTAGTCCACCGAGCAAGACCCCCACCGATGCCGACAACATGGTTTGGAACCTTTTCCTGGACCCGGACGGTTCCTAGGTCTGATCCACGCATAAGATTCGGATCCACGGTCATCTCGGCGTCTCAAGCAGAAGGGCGCGCGCATCGCGGTTCGTAATCGGCAGCCCCGGCGAGCGACCCAGCCGGCACGGCGCCAGCGCTACCAGTTGCCCAGTCGGTGCTGGATTGGCTCCACGTCGATAGCGCCTAAGCCCTTGCACCAGCGAAGCGCATCGTCCAGACATCACGACTGGCGATGGAGCTTGCCGGACTGACCGGCACCGCGACTCCGGCTAACCAAGATCTGATCTGACGTGGCGTATTCCGCACGGCGGGCCGGTCGTATTGGGCAGGTTCGGGATTCTCGAGATAATGGGTCGAACGTCGGCGACAGCCGGAACCCGACCACCTGGATGGCCGGGCGGCCGTGCTCGTCGCGGGCGACCTTGCGGCCCTCCGCCTCCCACCGGGAGGCTTCCTCCTCGCTGGGGCGCCGTTTGATCGGCGCCCACACGTAGAATGCCTTCTCGCCCTTGCGGACGCTGCGGCCGTGCTTCTTCCAGCCGCTGGTGCCGTCCTTGTTGCCGAACGGCAGGAAGAACGTGGGGCTCATCTGCCGTTCCTCGGCCTCCATCAGCAGCAGGAACTGGTTGTTGAGGGTGTACTGCGCGCCGAAGCTGGCGACGGTCTCGATGAAGGTCACCCACTCGGCCGGGTCGGCGGCCAGCTTTGCCAGCCGCGCATCGAAATCGGCTTTGATCTTGTCGAGGAGCTCAGTGTGCTCCTGCTCGGACTTCTGGCTTCGTGCCATGTCGGGAGTCCGTCCTTTCCCCACCATGTGGCGGCGGGCGGACTGGGACTCGCGGCCCCAGCCTGCCCGTAGGCATGGATGGGCCCTCGCCTGGGAACCGGGTGACGGCGAACGCAGACGGCGGCGGCAATGAACGGCCGCAGGAAGAAGGGGTCTAGGCGGCGCGGTCAGGCATTGCTGGAGTGACGATGGTTGCCGCGCTGACCGGCGGCTGAAACGATGGGCCAGTGACGCCTGGACAGCGAACCCGGACGGTAGACCTCACCGCCGCTCCCACCTAGACAGTGATCATCATCATCATGGTTGGGTGAGGTCGACCAGCCGCTGCATGAAGAAATCGATGGGATTAACTGCGTTGAGGCTGGTGGCGGGCGGTGGACCGAGGTGGGTTTCCAGGTGCAGATGTGGTCCGCTGGAGTGGCCGCTGCTGCCGACTGCGCCGATGACCTGCCCGACGGCGACGGTTTGGCCGACGTTGACCATGGGCCGGGAGACCATGTGGCAGTAGCGGGTGATGGTGCGGTCGGCGTGCTGGATCTCGGTGTACCAGCCTTCTCTGCACCTGATCTTGGGAATGGCCGAGAATCATCCATTCGATGGTTGTCGACTACGCCTGTCTGGTTAGGACGCCATCTCGTGGACGAGTGTAGGTCCGCGAATTCAGTAGCAATGCCGGAATACCGCCGCCGCGGAACCTACAGGTCTCATGCCGACCTTGGGAAGCTGGCCAGTTTCTCACCGATATGTCCGTGATGCTTCTCAAGATCGTGTCGTTTCCTTCGATCTTGGTTGGACAGCTGCTCGCGTTGTGAGTAGCGCACCCGCCGGTCCAATTTGTTAGCGACGCGGGTTTAGGGTCATGGGTTGTGGATCCCGATCTCATCAGCGCCATCGGATCGCTCGCCAGCGTCGCCGTGGCGGTCATAGCCGCAGTCGTCGCCTACTTCGCCTGGAAAACCGCACAGAACTCCGCGGAGGCAACCGCCGCACTGACCGACATCGAAAAGGCGCGGTGGCACGCCGAGAACCGGCCGGAGTTTCAACTCGAGTGTGAGGGGCTGGTCGAAGACAACGGTCTCGCCGCGTGCAGCATCACGTTGACCGACTCGAAGTCACTTGCCTGGGTCGATGTCGTTGCCTCGGTCCGGCACCGCATGTTCGGCAGTAGCGATACCGAGGCGGACTTTGGACCGTTTGTCTGGGACAGCACGGGCGACCACTACGGCGGACCTATCGGCACCCAGACGTTCCGGCTGCATGCCGGCGAGGACCAAACCCTCTACATGCGCGCCGCGTCCGATGAGGAATGGGAAAGATACACGCGCCCGATCCGGCTGTGGCTTCACTGCACCGCCGAAAATGGCGACACCTGGATGGTTCCGGTTTCACGTGCCCTGGTGCCGCTACAACTCGCCGAGAGCATCGTCACGCGCGAGCAGATCGAGGCACAGGCTGCGGCCAAGTGGGGGAAAGTAGCCTAAGACCGCTGCGGACGATAGCCAACCCGCAGCCCGGAGGTTTATCCAGCCGATCATGGCACCGGTGTCGCCGCCTGGTAGCCGGGCCGTCGGGAGTTCGGCGCGAGGGTGTAGCGCAACCACGCTGTCGGTGATCGCGTGAATCAGCAACTGCGCCTCAGGTTCGTCACCAAACCGTTCAGCCTCAACGATTTCATCGAATCGGTGCAAAGCAACGACGCGCGTTCTTCCTTGACACCGCCAGCACCCCACCGTCCAAATCGCACACGGCCCCGTGCCGAAGGATGCTCCTGTAAAACCTACATCACTATCACGCTGGCATCACGACGCCCTTGCTGCGGAGAAAGATTTCCGGGTCCAGGGCGTTCTCCGAGGTGGCGACGCCGCTTCCGGTGATGTCATGGATCTCCCAGTGCAGGTGAGGACCTGAGGAGTGCCCGGAGGATCCGACGACGCCGATGACCTGGCCGGCTGCGACATGCTGGCCGACGGTGGTGTGGGGCTTGACAAGCTGGTGGCAGTAGCGGTGGATATATTGGCCGGTACGGATTTCGGTGTAGTAGCCGCATCCAGCCACGGATGGTGAGCCGTCAAGATCGCATGTGTAGGGCTTTCCGTCGAGGCTGGCGTTGCAGGCTACTTTGACCACCACACCAGCGGCTGCGGCGTGGATCGGTGTCCCCTTTGGTGCGCCTATGTCGATGCCGTCGTGGCCGGGTCTCGATGGTGTGCGGAATCCGGAGTTGATGGGTCCGTTGACGGGCATCATCCAGCCGCCCGCGCCGACCGGGGCGCATAGTTCTGATTCGCCGGTGAGCAGGAAGCGCAGCTGGATGGCGTCATCTTCCCACTTCTGGTAGGCGTTAGGGTAGGCCGATCGCTGGACTTGTTGTGCCGCTTGCCAAGTGGGCATTTCCTGCCAGTGGTCGACGGTGATGAGCTTGTCGTAGAACTTGGCGGTTTGGTAGGCGGGGTCGGCAAGTTGCTGCGGTGTGCCCCAGCCTTGGGAGGGCCGTTGCTGGAACAGGCCGATCGAGTCGTGGTCGTTGACCTCGCCGAGGTGGGGCAGGTTGCGCAGGCTGGATTCCTGCATCGCGGTGGCCAGCGCGATGATGTGGCCGCGTGCCGGGATCTGCCGTTGAATGCCAATGCTCACAATGGTTTTGGCGTTGGTGATCTGCTCGGCATCCCAGTTCGTGGTGCTCGCCGGTGAGGTGGAGGCTGCGCTGGTGGCGGTGACGGATTCGGGTGCGCAGGCGGTGACGACTGCGCCGAACATGATGACCGGGGCGGCGACGCAGACGAAGATGACCGCTACGGCGATGCCGATGATCAGGCCGATGCGGTTCATCGCCGCCTCCGGCGTGGGTGTGACGGCTGGTGTTGCGATCGTGTTGAAGGGTGAGCGAACATTGTTCCCCCGTGAGGTTGGTGGATGGGGTCAGCTGGGCGGTGGCCCGACGGGGATGCTGGCGCCGTTGGTGAGCCGGATCGCTTGGGCGCGTTGGCGTTGCAGGTGGGACAGGGTCAGGTCGATGCCTTCGACTTCGCCGAGCCAGTTCTCTTGTTCGGCGCGTTCACGGCGCTGCTTGAGGTCGGCTTCGATGATGTCCAGGCGCGGCAGGGCATCGGCCGAAACGTGCAGCATGGGGCATCGCAGGCAGGAATGTTCGTGCTGGCAACCGGTTCCGTAGGGCCGGCCGCAGTTGCCGAGCTCGACTTTGCGTTTGTCGAAGTGTTGTTCAAACTCGGTCCACTCTTGTTCGGTGGTGGGCCGGTATTCTTCGGCAGGGCGTAGTTGCCGCCGCCGTTCTAGGAATGCCTGGTAATGGCGGATGAGGTCTTCTTCAAACACGGCAACGTATCCACGAGTCGTTTCAAGATTCAAATGGCCGAGCAGAGCCGCTCCAATGTGGATCGGTAGCCCGTTGTTGACCACTTCGGTGGCGAACAGCCTTCGAAAATCGTGGGGGGTGAATCTGGTGTGCCCGAACTCGGGATGGGTCACGGCGAGGTCTTGGCAACGTTGCCGAAGCGTGTCGACGGCCTGGTGTTGCCCGATCACGGCGCGGGCCTGTCGCAGCTTGCGCTGGAACAGAAACGGCATCGGATCGGTGTGGACTTTCTCGTTGCTGTCGTAGCGTGGCAGCACCGGAATCGTGCCGACGGTGTCGTGGTGACGGCGGATGATCGCGGCGATGACCGCGAACAGCTCCGCCGACATTGGGATCACCCGTTCCCGTTCGGTTTTGGACGGTGCGATGACCAGCAGCCCGATCGCCTCCCCGTTGGGACGCAGATATTTGCGGATCGACAGCTGAGTAAGTTCTAGGGCCTCCTCGATCCGGGCGCCGCTTAGACGCAGCACTTCCGTCAGCGCCCAGTCCCAGAACGCGTTGTCCTCGGCCAGCCGAACATTGATGATCTCCCCAGTGGTGTCGCGGACCCGCACCGGGTCGTCAGCGCGATGCTGCTGGTCGTAGCCGGTCCAGATCCGCTCGTAGACGCGTGCGTCGACGGTGATCTGCTGCCCGGGTTCGGCCGCCGCGGCCGTGGCCAACAGTTGGCGGAGGTGCGCTAAGCGCCCGGCGACGTGGGCTACCAGGATGGGCAGCAGCGGCTGGCGCGCCCGGGTGCGCTGGTGGGTGCGTTCCAGACGGCGGCGTTCGCGTTTACCGGCCTCGGCGAACTCGCCGGGCCGAATCGGACACGGTGCCACCCAGTGCGCCCAGCGTTCGGGTTCGCTTGCCGACCAGGTATGCAGATCCAGATACATGCTGCGCACGGCCAGCAGGATCGGGTCGACCGACAGCCGTTCCTTGCCGTCCTGGCGTAGCCGGATCGCGACCAGCCACCGGTCATAGACGTGTGTCGGGATGTGGAGGTCTTCGATCCCCGGGGCCAGCTGCTCGATCTTGTACCAGAAAAGGCCAGCGATCATGCGGGCCATGTTGCGTAAGGTGCTGTAGTCCAACGCCAGCGCCCGCCGGGTCACATAGTCGATCAACAGCTGGCGCACCAGTTTGGTTGCTGATCGGGTACTGGTCGACCAGTTCGGTGACGGTCAGCTGACCGCGCTGCCCGGCGGCGCGGATGGTTGGTGGCGTGCCGGCAGGAAAGTGTCCCATCTCGACCAGCACCACCCAGGCCAGTTTCGCGGCGAAGCTGGACCGGTCGCCGCGATGGTAGACGACCAGGCCGTTGCTACGGGCTTCCCACGAGTACTGCAACAGCGCCGAAGGGGTCAGCTCGGCGAAGCGGATACCGAAGATACTCAACGCCCGGACCACGTCGATCAACGCCGTGGCCTTCAGATATGCGCTGGCCGCGGTCTGCTCGACGGCGGTGAAGTAGGCGTCCAAGTCGAGGTCGTGTTGCGCCAGCTGGAACAGGCGCGGGAACCCGGTCGGATGCAAACAGCTCATCCCGGCCAAGGTCGGCCGAAGCACGCGCAGACTGATCAGCAGCTTCAACGCGATACGGGCATCGGCGCGTTCGTCGTTGGGCAGCCCGAAGCGGGGCAGGCTGCCATCGGCATACTCGCAGCCGTCCCAGCGTTGCTGCCACGTCTGGCCCGGGGTGAAGCTGAGGTACTCCAGCAACGCCCGAACCTGCCGGCGTCGCTCCGAGGCCCACCGCACATGCGAGCCCCAAGCGTCGCTTGCCGCCTGGATGACCCGCTGCGCCGGCGCGGCGGTCAGATCCCCATGCGGCTGCGGCGTGATGGTGGGCACTGGCACCGCGGGAATGATGCGGCCCTGCCGGAACCGGCTGCCATCCACGATGGACGGATCTACCCGGGCGGTGTTGCGCCTCACCTTGCCGGTGCTGGTCAGCTCGTCAGCCACCGAACACCACCGCCATATCGGCCGGGTCATACCCGGCGGCGGGCCTGATCTCCTCCACTGTGGGGCGTTGGAAGTGGGCTTGAAGCTGGTCAAACAGTTCCTCGACACCGGTGCGCACATACCGCAACGTGTAGGACAGATGCCGGTGCCGCAGCACCGTCTGCACCTGCGGCAACGTTAAATGCGGGTCGTTGGCCATCCTGGTGGCCGCAGTGTGCCGGGTGTCATGGGCCGTCCAGTTGGTGCCTAGCTTCGCGTTGGCGCGTTGCAGCATCCGACGCAACGCCCAATACGACAACGGTTTCGTCTCCCCTCGCAGCGTGCGCCACACCGGCTCACCCTGCCCGGGCAGACCCGCCTCCTCCAAATACAGAGCCAGGAAGGTGAACGCGTCCGGTGAGGCCGGGACCGGCTCCAACACATGGGAGCCTTTAGACACTACCCAGATCCGCTGCCCGGCCCAATCCACCTGATCCAACGTCAAACCCAGCAGCTCGCTGGCCCGCGCCGCCGACGACACCAGAAACGCCAACAAGGCCCGGTCCCGGTGGCAGGTCATCGCGTCGAAAAGCTCATCCCACAACCGATCCGGGATAGCCCGCGGTGCCAGACTCGGCTCCTTCTGCCGCAGCGGTGCACGCGCCATCCGCGGCACCGGCTCCAACGGGCTGCGATGCGCCAACGCGTTACGCCGCGACGCCGACACCGGCACCGGGTTGATGACCGGGCCACGGCCGTAAAACCCGTGATAGGCATAGAACGCCGACAGCACCGACAGCGCATGATTGATCGTCGACGGTGCATAGCCAGCGGCCAGATGAGGCCTGCCGGTCTTCGTGTTCACTGGTGTCACGAGTGCGGACCGTCGCCGCTGTGGGTTCTCCGCGCTTCGGAACCAGCCGACCAGCATCGCCACTTCGTCTGTGTTTACCTGATCCCAGCTGATGCCCAGCATCTGTAGCAACCGCCACCAGCGCAACAGATCCATCGCATACGAGCGCACCGTCAACGGGCTACGGCCACTCAACGCGATGTCGCGGAGGAACCGGCACACCGGCTCCACCTCGGCTCCACCGCAGTCGACCAACTTGAACGGCAGCGACTTGTGTTCTGTCGCAACCACATCACCCCAAGGCTTTAGGGCAACCCTGCCCTCGAGGAGATCTTCTCGAATACCCATGCACACTCCGTTCCACATCAACGATCACGAACTGTTGATCGACCAATGTAGACGGGGGAAGACCGCAGCTCTATGCCGGTGTAACCGCGACATGGTGCAGTTAACGGGTCACAGCCTCGCACGGTGACCGGGTCTCCGTCGACGTCGCAGGAGTAGTAGCCGCCGTCGGCGAGGTGGGCGTTGCATCGGACTTTGATGACGACACCGGAGGCGGCGGCGTGGATCGGGGTTCCTTTCGGAGCGGCGATGTCGACGCCGTCGTGGCCGGGACGTGAGTCGGTGCGAAACCCTGAGACCACCGGGCCTTTGACCGGCTTCATCCAGCCGGCGATGCTGGCGCAGTCTTCGGCGGAGCCGGGCGGCATGGTGTCTGTTCCGGCCGTCAGCATGGCGACGATGGCGCTCGCGTCGGGCTCGTGTTTGGCGTACGCATCGGGGTAGGCCGAAACCTGGACGGCCTGGGCTGCTACGGTCAGCGGAAGGGCCTGCCAGTTCGGGATCGTCAGCAGCTTGTCGTAGAACCGGCCGGAGGCGTACTCCGGGTTCATGATCTGCTCCGGGGTTCCCCATCCTTGGCTGGGTCGTTGCTGGAACAGTCCGAGTGAGTCGTGGTCGTTGTCCTCGCCGAGGTGGCCGAGGTTGCGCAGGTTGGATTCCTGCATGGCGGTGGCGACCGCAATGATCTGCCCCCGGGCGGGGATGGCGCGGCGGGCGCCGACGGTGTTCACGGGCGGAACGCAAAGCTGCGGTTGACGGTGGTTCTGACCTCGCGCGGGCCGGTTTCTGATCTGTATCTGCATCCTGACCATCGGCGTCGTCTGCGCCGTCCACCAGTCCAAGGAGCTGATTATGTCTAGCAATTACGGCCGCAGTGTCGAGGCGATAGTGCCGCAGCATGCCTGCCAGCCGGGACAATGTCTCCGATTCACAGGATTTCTGGTACCGCGATCGGGTGACTCCGCTCCGTATGCGGCCTTAAATTATCGACACAACGCAAGAGCGCGTCTAGTGTCCATGGCTGGAGGTCGGCGCGATGAGCGAACAGAGCAGACGACAGACGTTGACGCAGAACGGATTGGTGCATCCGCGGGCAGCGGACGTGATAGCGCCTTTGTTCGCCGACGGCGGGTTTTTCCTTGCTGTCGACAAGGTTCAGGTCAAGTACGAAATGCTGCGTGCGCACTTGGTCGAGGGCTGGACGGTGACCGACGCCGCGGCCACTCATGGCTATTCGCGGGCCGGGTTCTACCTGGTGCGGGCGGCGTTCGAACAGGCCGGAATGAGCGGGCTGCTAGACGACAAACGTGGTCGTCGTGGCCCAGTGAAACTGACCGCGCAGATCGTGTCCTTCCTGAAAAGTGCGCCGCCGGATGCTTCCGGGGCTGCGCTGGTCGCCGAGGTGGCCGACCGGTTCGGGGTCGCCTTGCACCGGCGCACGGTGGAAAGGGCTCGCCGCCGGTGACGGCCACATCGCGGATGTTCTGGCCGGCCGGCGAGGCATCGCAGGCCGCCTATGAGACGCTTCGCTCACATGTGTTGAGCACCGGCGGGCTGCCGCAGTCTTTGCCAGCGACCCGGTTTACCCGTCGCGGCCTGGCTGGGCTGATCGCATGGCCGGCAACCGAGCCGGTGTTTCACGCCGAAGTCCTCGGCGCACGGCGGGCGCGCTGGAGCCCGCACCGCGATGCGCGGTTGGAGGCGTTGGCGGCCGGGTTCGGGCTGATTTTGGCTGCGGCCAACACCATGGCGGGCTCGGGAAGACAGGCGGCCTGAACGTTGAGAACGGCGATCTACGCCCGAGTGTCCACCGAGGGCCAGCAGCAGCGCGGCACTATCGGCTCGCAGCTTGAACTGCTGCGTGCTCATGTCGGCCAAGTCGGCGATGACCTGGTGGCAGAGTTTTGTGACGATGGCGCATCCGGCGCCCGGCTGGATCGTCCCGGCCTAGACGCCCTGCGCGACGCGGCCGAGGCCGGGCTGATCGAAACGGTTTGGTGTCTGTCCCCGGATCGGCTGGCCCGCGTCTACGCCTATCAGGTCATCGTGCTCGATGAGCTGGCGCACCATGGTGTGACGGTGCGGTTCACCGACGCACCGCCGTTGGACGACGATCCGCAGGCCCGGCTGCTCACCCAGGTTCAGGGAGTGATCGCCGAGTACGAACGGGCGAAGATCGCCGAACGGTACCGGCGCGGCAAACTCTTTCGCTCCAAGGCCGGAGAGGTGCTATCTTGGCGCACCCCCTACGGCTACCGGCGGGTTCCCCGCGACGCCAAGGGCCCGGCACGGCTGGAGATCTTCGAGCCGGAAGCCGCCGTGGTCCGGCGCATCTTCGCAGACTATGCCACCGCCGGTCATTCCATGCGCGAGATCGCCCGGCGCCTGGCCGAAGACAATGTGCCTACGCCGCAAGGCAAACGCGGGATTTGGGGCGTGTCCACACTGGGCCGGCTGCTGCGCAACGAAGCCTACGTTGGCCGGGTCTACTTCAACCGCACCGAGACCGTAGCCAGCAGCGGCACCGCCCGCAAGACCAGACAAGCGCTGCGCCCGCGTGAGGAATGGATCCAAATCGCCATCCCCGCGCTCATCACCGACGACGTCTTCGAAGCCGCCGGGCGGGTCAGCCGCGACAACAGCAAGTGGAGCCCGCGTCGCACCGAACCAGGCCACTGGCTGCTACGGGGCCTGGTCAAGTGCGGGCACTGCAAGGTCGGCACCAGCTGCCACAAGATGCGCGGCCGTAACGGCACGTGGCACCGCTACTACTACTGCCACAATCACGACCCGATCCGCGCCGGCGGGCAAGACCGGCGCTGCCCCGAACGCAACATCCGCGCCGATGCCCTCGATGCCTTCGTCTTCGACCAGGTCCGCAACGCGCTACTGCGTCCGGAGGTCATGCTGGCAGGCGAACAAGCCGTTCTCGCCCATACCCCCACACCGGATGACGAACTCCTAACCGCTGAACTCGCCCGTATCGAACGCAAGCTGGAAAACGTTGCCGCAGAAAGACATCGCCTCGCCGACCTTTACCAGACCGGGCTGCTGGCAATGCCAGACCTGCAACGCCGCGCCGCCGACATCGAGCATCGCGGGCGGCAGCTACGCCAACAGCGCGAAGAACTCACTGCCCAACGTCAAGATCTGGCCCGTGACAACAAGTTGCGCGGACGGGTAGCCGCGTTCGCCGAACGCGTCCTGGCCGTGATCGACGACCTCACCTTCCAACAGCGCCAACAGCTCCTACGCCTCGTCGTCCACGAAGTCCGAGTCACCGGCTGGAACGTCCAAGTCGAGCTCTCGATACCACTCGATGACCATCCCGACCACGGCCACCCGGCACCGACCGGCACCGGCCCAATCACCGAACCGCCCGACACTCTGTCAACCGAAGACCGTCTGCGTTCCCTTGGTGACGATGACGGCGGCGTTGTGCAGCTGGTCGGCGTCGTAGCGGTGGGTGGCGCCGCTGGGTGCCGGGTACAGGGTGCACGCGGACGCCGAGCCGCTGACGGCCATGATGCCGCCCACGCAGAGGAAGGCGACAGCGGCGCCGACCGCGGCGATCAGAGCGAGCATGCGGGCGGTCATGGCCGGCTCCGCGAGTCGTTGGGGTGCATAGGTTTGCCCTTCTGGGTTGGATGCCGGACGGGGTGGGCCGGCGACCAAACCTGGGCAGCCCGGTGGTGCGGGCGCCGGCTGTGTGGCCGGGCGCCCGCACCGTTGGGGCGGGTTCAGGTGGTTGCCGGCAGCAGCGGCGGCAGGTGGCCGTTGCTGGAGGCGAGTGCGGCGAGGCGGGCCACCGGGGTCTGCGGCGAGTCGAGCAGCCCGGCGGTGCCGGCGTCGCGGACGCGCTGCGCGGTGCGCGAGGAGATGTCGTGCGCGGCAGCGATGTCCTGATTGGACGCTTCGGGGTTGTCGGCCATGGTCTGCCAGATCTGCCGCCAGCGGTCGTAGTCGGTCTGCTGGGTGGGGATCTGGCGCAGCACGGCGGTACCGGGCAGGCGCGGCTGGCCGCTGTCGCGGCCGTCACCGGTGCGGTGCGTGGGCTCGGCGGGCGTTGCGTGCTCATCGTGGGGTGGCTGGATCTCGGCGGCGATGGCCCGCGCCCAGCCCCGGGTGTCGATCATGGCCATGAGTGCGTCGGCGACGTCGTCGACGGGTGTGGTCGTAGCGGCGATGGAGGCCAGGATTGGGTCTTGGTCGTGCCGGGAGCGGATTTTGGCCTCGATGTGGCTGGCCAGCGCGGCTCGGCGGGATTCGGTGCGCAGTTGGTTACGCGCCTCGGTGAGGGACTCGTGCAGGCTGTAGCCGAACTCCAGCGCCAGGTTCTTGGCGCGGCGGGTGACGGCCGGTTCGCGCCACCACTGCGCCAGCCCGTACGACGGCGGGGTGGCCGCGAGCTTGCCCGCGGCGCGCAGCGCGTCGCGGCGGCGGGCTGAGGAGTGCAGCAGCCACACCGTGTAGGCGAACACGCCGAGGCCACCGAAAACCGTTGCCAGATATGGGGATTCGGCGTGGCCGACGATGTTGATGCCGACGGCCAGGGTGACCGAGGCGGCCGAGAGCACACGCCAGCCGTAGGCGTTCTCGCCGAGGCGCTGGCGGATGTCGGCGAAACCGGAGCACACGACGCCGCCGAGGTCGATGACGATCGCGAACGGCAGCGCCAGGACGGCGCGCAGCCACAGCGGCATAGACTGCGGCCAGGGCGGGACCTCGACGCCGACCCAGATCTGGCCGATCGACGAGCCGAGCGCGGCGATGAGGTAGAACACCCAGGCGGCGTGCTCGGCGGCACGGCCGAGGGCCTGGTCGCTGCGGGTGGCGTTCATCGGGCCCATGCGGCACCTCCGGTCGGGGCGCGGTGGGCGATCGGGTTGTGGGACATGGGTTTCCTCCTGCAGGTGTGCAGGGCCCAGCGCCCCGGTGCGGGACGCCGGGCCAAACGTGGTTTGGCTGTGCGTCCC
>Ga0114129_10000934_pt1 | contig 38171 bp, 41 predicted proteins | sample RhiMetdeltSRZDD1_FD_80071 | JGI IMG/M metagenome (GOLD analysis project Ga0114129, IMG submission 80071) | Populus rhizosphere microbial communities from Tennessee, USA - Rhizosphere MetaG P. deltoides SRZDD1 (version 2) (version 2) | ecosystem: Host-associated > Plants > Roots > Rhizosphere >...
CCGCGGTCCCGCCCGGTGCCGGCGCGGCGGCCGGCGGCGCCGTCACGGCGCTCGAAGCGATCTGGGGCCGCGGCGGGGCCGGAGCGATCGGGGCCGCAGGCACGTGAGCGCTCGCCGGCGCGGGCGGCGCCGTCGCGGGTGCGCCGTTCGGCGACTGCTTCGCGACCTGAGTCGGCGCGGGCTGCGGCGGCGCCGGGCCCTCGGCGGCCACGGGAACCGCCGCCGGCGCGGGAGCCGGCGCTTCGGCCGATGGCAGAGGCTGCGGGATCGCGACGTGCGCCTCGCGCTCACCCTCCGCTTCCCGCCCGGATTGAAGCGCCAGGGTGACCGCGAAGAACGCCGCACCGAGCACCACCAGCAGGATGAAACTGATGAGCAGGGTGCCGCGCGAGCGGCCGTCGCGAGGCTCGCCCTGCGGAGGCAGACCAGGCGGCGTGACGGTCAGGTAGTCCGGCGGCTCGTGCACGACGTGGCGATGCGGCAGATCGGGCGCCGCGTGAGCGCGCACCGCGTTGGCCGGGGCCTGCGACAGATCCGGCGCCGGCACGCCGATCCGATCGTAGAGCCTGAGCGCCTCGTCCGGGGGCACGCCGACTGCCTGGCAGTACGCGCGGATGAATCCCTTCGTGAACACCGGTGCGGGAAGGGCGCGGACGTCATCGGCTTCGAGCGCCTCGAGGTAGTGGCTGAGCACGCGCGTCGCTCGGGAGAGCTCGTCGACCGACATACCCTGCTGCTCGCGGAGCCCGCGCAAGTACGCGCCGACACTCGACATACTTCGAGCGTAGCCTATCCGGCCGGCTTCTTCATCCTGTTACTGAGCGTTGAGGTTGACCGAGACCAGGGTCGACAGCCCCGGCTCTTCCATCGTGACGCCGTAGAGGACGTCAGCGGCCTCCATGGTCTTCCGATTGTGCGTGATGACGAGGAATTGGGTCTGGCCCGTCAATTCCCTGAGAACACGGAGAAAACGATGAATGTTGGCGTCGTCGAGCGGCGCGTCAACCTCGTCGAGGATGCAGAACGGACTCGGCCTGAAATAGAAAATGGCGAAGAGCAGCGCCAGCCCGGTGAGCGCCCGCTCGCCGCCTGACATGAGGGTCACGGATTGCAGCCGCTTACCGCGCGGCTGCGCCATCAGCTCGACGCCCGTGTCCAGAGGATCGCCGCCCTCCTCGGCCTCGACCAGCCGGAGCTCTGCGCGGCCGCCCTCGAAGAGACGCTCGAACAGCCCTTTGAAGTGGTTGTTGATCTCCTCGAACGCATGGAGGAACCGCTCTTGCGCCGTGCGCGTCATGCCGCGAAGCGCCTTTTCCAGGTCCTTGATCGAGGCCGTGAGATCGTCGTGCTGCGTGCGGAGGAACGTGAGCCGCTCGTCGAGCTCCCGGTATTCGTCGTCGGCCACCAGGTTCACCGGTCCGATCGCGCTGAGGCGCTCCTCGAGATCCGCCACGCGCTCGCGCACGGTCGACAGGTCGCGTTCCGGATCGTGATGCGCGATCAGCGCCTGCGCGTCGACACCGTAAACGCGCCAGGCATCCTGCCCGAGCTCCTCGCGCCGCACCCGGCACTCGGTCGCGCGGATGTCGATCTCGTGCGCCGAGGCGACCAGCCGCCCGAGCTCGCTCTCGGCGGACCGCGATTCGTGCTCGACCCCGCGTAGCTCGGTCGCGAGCCCCTCGTGGTGCTCCGCGGCCACCCGCGCCTCGGCGTCGGTGCGGTCGCGGTCCACCGCGACCTCGCGGGCCGCGACGTCGGTCCGCTCGCGCTCCTCCGTGAGCCACGCCCGCCGCTCGACGAGCTGGGTCCGGCGCTGCTCGGCCTGGGTCAGCCGCTCGGTGAGGTCGCGCTCGATCTCGTCGACCCGGGTGAGCTCGCGGCCGAGCGCCTCGACGCGCTCGGTGACCGAGGCAAGATCGACCCGGCACGCGGTCAGCTCGGCGCTGAGCGCGGTCTCGTCGGACTGCGCCCCCTCGATCGCGGCGCGCACGCGCGCGGCCGCGGCCTCGATCGCGCCCTCGGCGTCGCGCGCGACCGCGATACGCTGCGAGAGCTGCGCCAGAGTCGCGCTCGTCTCCTCGGCTTCGCGAGCGACCTGGCGCGCTTCGAGCTCGACTGTCTCCACGTGGCGCTGCACGCGCGCGTGCTCCTGCCCGGCGCGCTCCACGTCCTTCTCGCCGGCCAGGCGCTCGGCCAGCCGCGCCTGCACCGCGCGCGCCAGCTCGCCGATCTGCTCTCGGAGCGCCGCAAACTCCGCGCCGAGGGTCGTGATCTCGGTCTGCCCGGCCTCGACGACCGTGGAGAGGCGGTGCACCTCCGACTCGAGCTCGCGCAGCTGGCGTTTGCGTGCCAGCAGCGAATGCTCGGTCGCGCTCGCGGCCTGATCGCCGCCGCCGTGCAGGCGCCCGGTCGGGCCGAGGACTTCCCCGCCCGGCGTGACGTAAGTCGCCACCACGCCGTTGCGCCGCCAGAGCTGCTCGGCCTCATCCAGGTGCTCGACCACCGCAACCTGCCCGAGCAGGTGATGGACGAGGCTCGGCGCCGAGGCGCTGACGCTCCGGGCGACCCAGCGCACGCCGTTGTCGCTCGGGAGCGCATCGGACGGCGCCGGCAGGTGCTCGAGCGGCAGGAACGTGGCCGAGCCGAGCGCGTGCTCGTGCAGATAGTCGACGGCGCCGCGCGCGTGCTCGAAGCGCTCGACGACCACCCACTGCAGCCGCTCGCCGAGCACCGCCTCGATGGCCCGCTCCATGCCGGACGGCACCTCGAGGAGATCGGCGACCGTTCCGACGATGCCGTGCAGCGCGTCGCGGCGGCCGTCGGCGAACACGGCGCGCACGCCGGCGCCGTAACCTTCCCGCACGCGCTCGAGCTCGGACAGCGCCTCGAAGCTCGACCGCCGCACCGCCAGCTCGACCCGGGCGTCAGCGAGCTGCGTCTCGGCGTCGGTCAACCGCCGCTGAGCCTCAGCCTCCTGGGTCTCCAGCAGCTTGCGCCGCTCCTCGAGCGAGACGAGCTCGGCCGCGGCACGATCACGCGCGGCGGCGAGCGTGCCTCGCTCGCCCAGGAGGCGCTCGGCCTCGGCCTGGGCCTGGGCGAGCTCGCCGGCCAGCCGCTCGGCGCGCCGGGCCAGCTGCGTCTCGCGTTCACGCAACTCACCGGCGCTGCGCATGAGATCGACGCGCTCGGAGGCGAGCCGCGCCTGCTCCAGGCGGAGTGCCTCGGCATGATCGCGCTCGACCGCGAGCGCGGCGCGCTGGCGCTCCAGGGCCGCCTCGAACTCCGTCGCGGCGCGCGAGCGCTCGGCGGCGACCTGCTCGGTATCGCCGAGCGCCAGCCGGACGTTCTCCCGCTCGACGACGATCGACGCCTTCCGCTCGGTGGTCGAGCGGACTTCCTCGTCGAGCCGGACGCTCTCCTCGCCGAGCTCGCGGATCTGCACGCCCATCTGCTCGCGGCGCTCGAGGAGCCGCTCGAGCTCGCCCTGCACCTTCGACACGGCCTGCCGCAGGTCCGAGAGTCGATGCTCGCTCGCCTGCAGGGCTTCCCGCGCCTGGGCCTCGTGCGCGGCCAGGGACGACAGGCGCGTGCGCAGCCCGTCCTCGCCGTCGCGCAGACGCGCCAGCTCGCCCGTCAGCCGCTCGCCCTCGCTCTTGAGCCCGGCGTAGTCCGCGGCGACCAGGGCCAGCCCGAGCTCGCGCTTCTCGGACTGGAGCGTCTTGTACTGCTGGGCCTTCTTGGCCTGGCGCTCGAGCGAGTTCAGCTGCCGGCGCACCTCGTCCATGACATCGCGCACCCGGACCAGGTTCTGGCGGGCTGCGTCGAGCTTGGTCTCGGTCTCGTTGCGCTGCTGCTTGTAGCGCGCGATTCCCGCCGCTTCCTCGATGAACACGCGGCGCTCGTGCGGCTTCGCGGTCAGGACGTGGTTGAGCTTGTCCTGGTCCATGACCGAATAGGCCCGCGGGTTCGCGCCGGTGCCGGCGAAGAGGTCCAGGATGTCGCGCAGGCGCGACGCGCTCTTGTTCAGGAGGTATTCGCTCTCGCCCGTCCGGTAGAGCCGGCGGCTGACGGCCACTTCGGTCCACGGCACCGAGAGCGCGCCGTCGTTACTGAAGATCAGCTCGACCTCGGCGAAGCCGACCGGCTTGCGCGAGGCCGAGCCGTGGAAGATGAGATCTTCCATCTTCTGGCCGCGGAGCGACTTCGCGCTCTGCTCGCCGAGGGCCCAGCGGACCGATTCCGAGATGTTGCTCTTGCCGCACCCGTTCGGCCCGACGATCGCGGTGATCCCGGGCATGACCTTCAGGACGCACTTTTCCGCGAACGATTTGAAGCCGTGCAGCGAGACGGATTCGAGGCGCATGGGGTTTTCTAGCACGGCGCACCCAATACAACCAAAGAAAAAAGCACCAGCCGTGGGGGTGGACGGCTGTGGAAAACCCTAGATATCGCCCTCTAAGCCTTGAGGTAATGACATTTCTTGTACTTTTTACCGGAGCCGCAATAGCAGGGATCGTTGCGCCCGATCTTCTCGCCGGTGGGCGTGCGGGGGGCCGCCTGTACCCGTTGCGCGGGCGCGGCCGGCCGCGCCGGCTCGCCCGGCAGCTCGCCGCGGGACTCGCGCGCGGCGGCCAGCGCGGTCATCGTCGGCAGCTCCATCGGCGCGTCGCGGACGATCTGCACCTTGAAGAGCCGCTCGATCACCGCGGCCTTCATCCGCTCGAACATGTCCTCGAAGAGATCGAATGCTTCCTTCTTGTACTCGGTGAGCGGATCGCGCTGGCCGTACCCACGCAGCCCGATGCCTTCCTTCAAATGGTCGATCGAGAGCAGGTGGTCCTTCCACTGCGTGTCGAGCACGATCAGCATCTCGTGCCGCTCGAGCGCCTGCAGGAGGTCGGCTCCGAGCTCGCGCTCGCGCTCGGCGAAGCGCGCCTTGACCGCGCTCTGCACCAGCTCGTCGAGGGCCTCGCGCGAGACGATGTCCTCGAGGTCGGCCGCCGGCACGCGCGTGTCGAACTGCCGGTGCAGCGCCTCCGTCAGACCGCCGAGGTCCCAGTCCTCGGGATGAGCGCCGCGCGCGGCGTAGGCGTCGACCGTGCTCTCGACCAGCTCGTCGACCCACTCGGCGATGGTCTCGGCCTGACTCTCGCCTTCGAGAATCTGACGCCGCATCCCGTAGATGACCTCGCGCTGCTTGTTCATGACGTCGTCGTACTCGAGCAGGTGCTTCCTGATCTCGAAGTTGTGGGTCTCGACGCGCTTCTGCGCGGTCGCGATGGCGCGGGTGACGAGCTTGTGCTCGATCGGCTCGCCTTCCTGCATGCCGAGACGCTCCATGATCCGCTCGACGCGCTGGGAGCCGAAGATGCGGAGCAGGTCGTCCTGGAGCGAGAGGTAGAAGCGCGACGAGCCCGGGTCGCCCTGGCGACCCGACCGTCCGCGCAGCTGGTTGTCGACCCGCCGCGCCTCGTGGCGCTCGGTGCCCACGATGTGCAAGCCGCCGCGCTCGACCACCCGCTGGTGCTCCGGCTCGGTGATGCGCCGGGCTTCGGTCAGCGCGGCCTCGCGCTCGGGAGCGGCCGCCATCACCGGGTCGAGCCCGCGCTTCCTCAAGATTTCCTTGGAGAGGAAGTCCGGGTTGCCGCCGAGCAGGATGTCGGTCCCGCGGCCGGCCATGTTGGTCGCGATCGTGACCGCGCTCTCGCGGCCGGCCTGCGCGACGATCTCGGCCTCGCGCTCGTGGTACTTCGCGTTCAGGACCTCGTGGCGGATCCCGCGCTTCTTGAGCAGGCTCGCCAGCGCCTCGGACTTCTCGATCGACACGGTGCCGACGAGCACGGGCTGGCCCTTGCCGTGCCGCTCGATGATGTCGTCGACGACCGCGTTGAACTTCTCGCGCTCGGTCTTGTAGACGACGTCGGGGAAGTTCACGCGGAGCAGCGTGCGGTTCGTGGGAACCACCGTGACGTCGAGCTTGTAGATCTTGGCGAACTCTTCGGCCTCGGTCTCGGCGGTGCCGGTCATGCCGGCGAGCTTGTCGTACATCCGGAAGTAGTTCTGGAACGTGATCGTCGCGAGCGTCTGGTTCTCGCGCTCGATCCGGACGCCTTCCTTGGCCTCCACCGCCTGATGCAGGCCGTCCGACCAGCGACGGCCCGGCATCTGGCGGCCGGTGAACTCGTCGATGATGACGACTTGCCCGTCCTTGACGATGTAGTCGACGTCGCGCCGGAACAGGGCATGGGCTCGGAGCCCTTGCTGGATGTGGTGCAGGATCGTCATGTGGCGCGGGTCGTAGAGGTTGTCGACGTTCAGGAGCCGCTCGCAGCTGGCGATTCCCTCCTCGGTGAGCGCCACGGCGCGCGCCTTCTCATCGACGATGAAGTCGCCCTGCTTCTCGGCCTCGACCTCGGAGAGCTTGCCCTCGACGATCGTCGCCGCCCGCTTGAGCTTGGGGATGATGCGGTCGATCTTGTAGTAGAGGTCGGTCGATTCGTCGGCCGGGCCCGAGATGATCAGCGGCGTGCGCGCCTCGTCGATCAGGATCGAGTCGACCTCGTCGACGATCGCGTAGTGGAGCTCGCGCTGCACCAGCTCCTCGAGGCTGAAGCGCATATTGTCGCGCAGGTAGTCGAAGCCGAACTCGTTGTTGGTCCCGTACGTGATGTCGGCCCGGTAGGCCTCCGGACGCGTGCACGGCCGGAGCGAGGTCAGCCGGATGTCGGAGGTGACGAACTTCGGATCGTAGAGAAACGACGCCTCGTGCTGGATGACGCCGACGCTGAGTCCGAGCGCGTGGTAGATCGGACCCATCCATTGCGCGTCGCGCTTGGCCAGGTAGTCGTTGACGGTGACGATGTGCACGCCGCGGCCGGTGAGCGCGTTCAGGTATGCCGGCAACGTCGCGACGAGCGTCTTGCCCTCACCGGTCGCCATCTCGGCGATCGTGCCGTCGTGGAGCACCATGCCGCCGATCAGCTGCACGTCGAAGTGACGCATGCCGACCGTGCGCCGCGCCGCCTCGCGGCCGACCGCGAACGCCTCCGGCAGGACGTCGTCGAGCGGCTCGCCGCCCTCGATCCGTTTCTTGAACTCGTCGGACTTCGCGCGCAGCGCCGCGTCGTCCAGCGCGGTCAAGGTGGGCTCGAGCGCGTTGATGGCCTGCACGATCGGCATCATGCGTTTGACGTCGCGCTCGTGCTTGGTGCCGAAGATCTTCTTCAGCAGGACATCGATCATGTCGTGCTCATTATACAGGGCGCGTTCGCGACGCCCGCCGACCCAGAAGCTCGCGCGCGTGGCCCCGCGCCGCCTCGGTGACCCGCTCGCCCGCCACCATGCGGGCGATCTCCTCCACGCGCGCCTCGCCGGTCACCGCCTCGGCGCTCACCCGCGTGCGGCCCGCGCGCACGCTCTTCTCGACCCGTACGTGGTGGGCGGCGCGGGCGGCGATCGGCGCCAGATGGGTGACGCAGAGCACCTGGCGGCCCTCGGCGGCCGCGGCCAGCTTCTGGGCGACCACGGCGGCGACGCGTCCGCCGATCCCCGAGTCGACTTCGTCGAAGACCATCGTGGGAACGCGGTCGGCGCGCGCCAGGACGGCCTTGAGCGCGAGCATCGTGCGCGACAGCTCGCCGCCCGAGGCGATCCGCGCGAGCGGGCGCAGGTCCTCGCCGGGATTGGTCGACAGGCGGAACTCGACCCGATCCAGGCCGCGCGGGCCGATGTCCTCGAACGGCGCGCGCGTCACGTCGATCTCAAAGCGCGCGCGTTCCATCCCGAGCTGGCGGAGCTCGCGCGCCGTGACCCCGGCCAGGCGCTCGGCGGCGTCGTGCCGTCGCTTCGCGAGCTCCTGCGCCGCGCCCGACAGCTCCACCTCCAGCTCGGTGAGCGTGCGCTCTTGCTGGGCCAGGATCTCCTCGTGACGGCCCAGCCGCTCGAGCTCGCTCGCCGCCTCGTCCCGGAACGCGAGCATCGCCGACTCGGTGTCCCCGTACTTCCGCTTGAGCCGCGTGAGCACGTCCAGTCGCTCGTCGACCGCCTCGAGGCGGCCCGGGGCCGTCGTGACGCTCTCGCGCAGCGCCCGCACCGCGGCCAGCGCGTCCTCCACCAGGGCGCCCGCGCCGTCGACCGAGTCGGCGGGCGCGCCGAAGGCTGGATCGACCCGCGCAAGCTCGCGCAAGAGCCGGGCGGTGCGATGCAGCCGGCTCATCGCCGAGCCGTCGTCGTCGTTCAGCAGTCCGGCCGCCTCGGCGAGTCCGGCCGACAGCCGCTCGGCGTGCTGCAGCCGCCGGCGCTCGACGCGGAGCTCCTCCTCCTCGCCCAGCCGCACGCGCGCCGCATCGAGCTCGGACACCTGAAGCCGTAGGAGGTCCTCGCGCTGAGCGCGGTCACGCTCGGCCGCCCGGGCTCGCTCGAGCTCGGCCTTCGCGGCGCGGTGCTTGGCGAACAGCTCGCCCGCGCGCTCGCGAAGCTCTTCGGCATCCGCGAAGCGGTCCAGCAGATCCAGCTGACGAGCCGGCTCGAGCAGGCGCTGGTGCTCGTGCTGCCCGTGGATTTCCACCAGATGATCGCCCAGACGCTCGAGCAGGCCGACGGTCACCGGTGAGTCGTTGACGAAGGCGCGGTTGCGACCGGAGCGTGCGAGCTCGCGCCGGACGACGAGCTGTCCCTGATCGAGCGCGAGTCCCGCCTCCTCGAGCACGGCGGCCGCCGGCCCGCGCGGCGCCACCTCGAACACGGCCTCGACGGTGGCGGTTTCGGTGTCGGTGCGGATCACGTCGGTCTGGGCGCGCGCGCCACGGATCAGGAGGATCGCGTCGAGCAGCATCGACTTGCCGGCGCCGGTCTCGCCCGTCAGCACGTTGAGCCCGGGGCCGAAGGAGGTGGTGACGGCATCGATCACAGCGAAGTTGCGAACGCGAATCTCGAGGAGCATCTGGCCGATGCTAGGTCAGCGCGTGGCCGACCTCAAGCGGTATCCGAGCGAATACGGCGCTAACGTTCACCCCACTTGAGCTTCGTGCGCAGGACGGAGAAGAAATCCTTCTGCGGAAACCGGACGAGCCGGATCCGCGACGCGGCCTTCTGGATCTCGACCGTGTCCCGCTCGCGGAGGCCGACGCCGATCTGACCGTCGATGGTCGCCATGACCTCCTGATCGGCCAGCAAGGTGACCTCGATGCGGTCGGCCCCGGGCAGCACGATCGGACGGTTGGTCAGGGTATGCGAGCAGATCGGCGTCAGGACAACGGCGTCCATCGTCGGAAACAGGATCGGCCCACCCGCGGAGAGCGAGTACGCCGTCGATCCGGTCGGGGTCGAGATGATGAGCCCGTCGGCGCGATACGCGGTGGCGTGGCGGCCGTCGACCGACACCGAGAGGTCGATGATGCGACTCATCGCCGATTTCGTGATGACCACGTCGTTGAGCGCCGCGTACTCGCAGACGGCGTGACCGTTGCGGACGACGCGCGCGGCGAGGAGCATTCGCTCCTCGATCGTCATCCGGCCCGCCAGGTAGGCTTCGAGCGCGGGGAGCATCTCGTCGAGCGTCGTGGCGGTGAGGAACCCGAGGCCACCGAGATTCACGCCCAGAAGCGGTATGCCGAGATCGCCGACCGCTCGGGCCATCGAAAGCAGCGTGCCGTCGCCACCGAGCACAACGAGCAGATCGACCTGCGACGGCAGCTCGGCCTTGCCGGCCGCCGCCGGGACTTCGGGCGCTAGGTCAGCGGTCTCTTTCTCGAGGACCGCGCCGAGCCCCTGCGCGGAGAGCCAGGAGAGCAGCTGGGCGATGACACCCCTGGCGCGGGGCGCGTCGGGCTTCGCGACGATGCCGACTCTGGTCACGCAAGGGCCTCGACGCTCCGGCTGATCATCGACTCCAGATCGCTGGCGGTCCGGCCGTGCGTCGAGAAATGTAGGAAGAACTCGTGATTGCCTTTCGGGCCTCGGAGCGGAGACGCGGTGACGCCGAGCACATGCCAGCCTCGCAGCACAGCATAACGCGCCAGCCGCTGGACCGCAGCCCGATGCAGGGCGGGCTCCCGCACCACGCCGCCCTTGGCCACGTGCTCGCGTCCGACTTCGAACTGCGGCTTCACGAGCGCGACGACCTCGCCGCGAGAGGCGAGCACGCCGAAGACGGCGGGCAGGATCTTCTCGAGCGAGATGAACGACACGTCGATCACGGCGAGCGTCGGCTGATCGCCGAACACGCGCGGATCGAGGGCGCGCGCATTGGTGTGCTCCATGACGACCACGCGCTGGTCCTTGCGCAGGCGCGGATCGAGCTGGCCCGTGCCGACGTCGACCGCGTAGACCCGCGTGGCGCCCTTCTGGAGCAGGCAGTCCGTGAAACCTCCCGTGGAGGCGCCGACGTCCATGCACACGCGCCCGGCCACCTTGATCGGAAACGTGTTCAGGGCGTGCACGAGCTTCTCGCCGCCCCGGCTCACGTAGGGGCTCCGAGCCCGGACCTCGACCTCGGCCCCGGGTGCCACCAGGACGCTTGCCTTGTCCACGAGTTGGCCGTCGACGAACACCTCGCCCGCGAGGATCTGGCGGGCGGCCTTTTCGCGGCTCTCGATCAGACCCTTGTCCACCAGTAGCTTGTCGATTCGCACTTTCGCTGGACGTTTCATGCGTGTTTCATTATAGGCGAGCGGCTCTCTGGGGCCGCATCAGAAACAGCAGGACGATGCCGGCCAGGAAGCCTCCGATGTGGGCAAACCAGGCCGTTCCCCCGGCCTCGCCCCCACCCCACGCGGACGAGCTGAACGTCAGGATCCCGCTGAAGAACTGGATCACGATCCAGAGACCCAGCACGACCAGCGCGGGCCAGCGCGTGACCCGGGCGAAGAAGCCGAAGACGATCAGCATCTGAACCCCGGCGAACGGAAAGAGAAGGATGTAGGCGCCGAGCACCCCGGAGACGGCGCCGCTGGCGCCGATCATCGGCACGGCCGATTTTGGGTTGATCGCGATCTGCGTCAGCGCCGCCGTGACGCCAGCCACGAAGTACAGCAGGGTGAACCGCGCATGCCCGAGCGTGTCCTCGACGTTGTCGCCGAAGATCCACAGATAGAGCATGTTGCCGCCGACGTGGAGGAAGCCGCCGTGCAGGAACATCGAGGTGAAGATCGTCACGTACGGGCTCGGAAAGTCCGCGGGACACGCGCCGGTGATTCGACACGGCGTCGCGCCGAACTCGAAGACGAACGCTTCGGCCGCGCGCTCACCGCCCGTCCCGATCGACGTCTGATAGAGGAACGCCAGCACGTTGAGCGCGATCAGGCCGATCGTGACGTACGGGATCGTCACGCTGGGGACATCGTCCTTGAGCGGAATCATCAGCGCCCGGGTTGCAGGACGACGATGGTCGGCTTGGTCAGGTAGCGCTCGGCGGCGCGCGCGACGTCTTCGGCGGTCACGGCTTCGATCGCGCGCGCGTACCGGTCCGGATAGTCCCAGCCGGCGCCGACCACTTCGAAGAAGGCCATGTACCACGCCAGGCGCGCGTTGGTGCGTCGATCCATCGCGAGCTGGCCCCGTACGAAGGCCTTGGCGCGCGCCAGCTCGTCGCCGCTGACCGGCGCCTCGCGCACGCGCTCGAGTTCGCGCAGCACACCGGCCTCGGCCGCGGCGGCGCTGGCCGGCGCGGTGCCCAGATAGGCGACGAAGAAGATCGGCCCGGTGCGGTAGGGCGTCATCACCGCCGTCGAATACGCGAGGCCCTGACGATCCCGAAGCTCGACGAACAGACGGCCGGCCATGCCGCCGCCGAGCGCGGCCGCCAGCACGCGAACGGCCGGATACGAGGGATCCGAGAGGCCCGGGCCGAGGTAGGCGACCAGAATCTGCGCCTGCTGGGCCGGGCGCGTGACGACCCGCCGCTCTCCGGATGGCCGGGACACGGGCGGCGTCGCCTGAGCTTCCCGTCCGGAGCGGGTCATCTTGCCGAAGAGCCGCTCGGCAGCTTTCAGCACGCGCTTGCCCTCCACGCGGCCGCTGACGGCGAGCACCATCCGGTCGGGTTGATAGATCGCGCGATAGTGCGCGAGCAGGTCCTCGCGCGTCACCCGCTCGATGGTCTGCTTGGAGCCGAGCTGGTGCAGACCGTAGGGATTGGTGCCGTAGAGCTCGCGCATCGTGGCGTCGAAGGTGAACGAGAACGGCGCATCGGCGCGCGACTTGATCTGGCCGAGCAGGAGCCGCCGCTCCCTCTCGATCTCGTCCGCCTTGAGCGCCGGCAGCAACGCGACCTCGGCGACCAGCCCAAGCAAGGCCTCCCAGTGACGCGCGAGCGCCTGGCCACGCACCTCCGCGGTCTCGACCTCGCCGATGGCGTCGAGACTACCGCCGATGTCCTCGGAGGCCGTCGCCAGCTGCACGGCGGTGCGGCGGGCGGTACCGCGAATCATCGCGCGGTGCAGAAAGTTGGTGATGCCCGAGGTCGATTCGGTTTCGAAGCGCGAGCCGGCGCGCACCTGGAGCGAGACGGCGACCACGCCGACCGCGGGATTCTCGCGCACCAGCACGGTCAGCCCGTTGGGCAGGACCTGGCGGGCCACCCTCGGCTCCTCCGCGCGGGCGCTCGCGTACATCGAAACCAGAGCGAGAGCCGTCGCGGCGAGGACGAGTCGGGGGCGATTCATCGAGCCGGGGGCACGAATGCGAGCCGGCCGTAGCGCTCCAGATCCAGATAGCGCCGCGCCGCGAGGCGAACCTGATCGGGCGTGACCGATCGCAGCCGATCGATGTACGCGAGCTCCTCGGAGAGCCGCCATACGGTCTCGGCGTGGCCGAACAGTCGCGCCCGTCCCTCGGCCGTCTCGGTGCGGAACTCGTGCTCGGCCTCGGCGCGCGTGATGGCCCGGCGCAGCTCTTCGTCGGTGACGCCCTGATCGCGGATGCGGCGGATCTCGCTCACGACCTCGGCCTCGGCGCGGGCGAGGTTTTCGGGCTCGAGCTGCGCGATCACGGTGATGACGCCGCCACTCTCGAGTGCCGCATAGTCCGACCCCACCGAGTTGACGAGTGCGAGCCGCTCGCGCAGCGACTGCAAGAGCCGCGACGAGCGCGACTGTCCGAGGATTGAGACCAGGAGCTCCACCGCGGGGGTGTCGGCGTGGTCGAGCTTGGGGCCGAGCCACCCCATCCCGAGGTACGCGAGCGCGCCCGGCCGCGGCACCGCGGTCTTCTTCGGCGTCAGGGTTGTCGGCATTAACTGCGGCAGGCGCTGGAATCCGCTGCGCGGCAGACGGCCGAGCGAGCGCTCCGCGGCGCTGAGCATCTCGCTCGTCTTCACCGGGCCCACCACGACCAAGGTGAACGATTCGGGAACGTAATGCCGACGATAGAACGTGAGCAGGGTATCCCGGTTCAGCTTTTGAATGATCTCGGCCGTGCCCAGCACCGACCGGCCGTACGGGTGGCTGTCGAACACCATGCCGTAGAGCTGGCGGGCCAGATGCCGCTGCGGCGTGTCCTCGCTGAGCCGCATCTCTTCGATCACGACCTTCTTCTCGAGCTCCAGCTCGGTCTCGTCGAGGATGGAGTTAACGCTGATGTCGGCGAGCATCTCGATCGTCGCCGCGGCGCGCGGGGCCGGGAGCACCGCGTGGTAGTAGGTGAAGTCGAGCGAGGTTCCCGCGTTCATCCGCCCGCCGACCCCTTCGACGTCTCGGTCCACGAAGCCCTTGGGGCGAGTCGTCGTCCCCTTGAACAGCATGTGCTCGAGGTAGTGGGCCAGGCCGAGCTCGGTCGCCGCCTCGTCTCGGCCGCCGGCGCGCACCCACAGCTGAACTGCAACCACTTCGCTCGAGGGGTACTCTTGAATGAGGATCCGGACTCCGTTGTGGAGCACATGCCTGGTGGGGGCTTCGACCACGGGCGCCGGCTTCACGGCGCCGGTGCTCGAGCAGCCGGCGAGAAGCAGGCCCGATAGCGCAAACGACAGCAAAACACCCGTGATCCCGAGCATATCGGCTGTCAGGCTATCACAGGCGGGCCGACGGGCAGAATGCCGCACCCGTCTTCGAGGGCGTGCAGGGCACAACGCCAGCTGACCGCCCAGACCATTCCGAATAAGTAGTTTGTTTCATTCGTCGTTAGCAGGATGGCTCCCCTGGCACCACCGTTGCTCTTGTAGCGTCTGAAAGTTGTAGCCACCGATTCAATGGACCTCAACGCCGAGGGGGTGAGGACGGGTCGCACGGGGCTATCGGGGTAACGGGGAACCACTCCAAACCAACCAAGAGGGAATGGGAAGAGCGATGAAGAGATTTCTTGCAGCAGTCATGAGCGTGGCAGTCGTCGTCGCGCTGGCGCCCGTCGCCGACGCGCAGTCGCAGTGCCCGGCCGAGGTCGGCCAGGCCAAGGCGATGCTGAGCAAGGTTTCGAAGGCGCAAGACATTCAGGCGCCGCGGTCGCTGGCCGGCTCGCGCCAGGACATCCAGGCGCCGCGTACGGGTCAGGACCTCCAGGCTCCGCGTACCGGTCAGGACATCCAGGCGCCGCGCTCGCTGGCGGGCTCGCGTCAGGACGTTCAGGCGCCGCGGGCGGGTCAAGACGTTCAGGCTCCGCGAAGCGGTCAGGATCTCCAGGCGCCGCGTAGCGGCCAGGACGTGCAGGCCCCGCGCAGTGGTCAGGACCTTCAGGCTCCGCGTAGCGGTCAAGACCTGCAGGCCCCGCGCAGCGGTCAGGACGTTCAGGCTCCGCGCACCGGCATCCAGTCGCCGCGTGTCGGTCAGGATGTTCAGGCTCCTCGCGGTCAGGACATTCAGGCGCCCCGGTCGCTAGCCGGCTCGCGTCAGGATGTTCAGGCCCCGCGTAGCGGTCAGGACGTGCAGGCCCCGCGGAGTGGTCAGGACCTCCAGGCTCCGCGTAGCGGTCAGGACGTGCAAGCCCCGCGCAGCGGCCAGGATCTCCAGGCTCCGCGTAGCGGTCAGGACGTGCAGGCCCCGCGCAGCGGCCAGGATCTCCAGGCTCCGCGCAGCGGTCAAGACATTCAGGCTCCGCGCAGCGGTCAGGACCTCCAGGCCCCGCGCAGTGGCCAGGACCTCCAGGCGCCGCGCACCAACATCCAGACGCCGCGCTCGGGCCAGGACCTGCAGGCCCCGCGCAGTGGTCAGGACCTCCAGGCTCCGCGTAGCGGTCAGGACCTTCAGGCTCCGCGCAGCGGTCAGGACCTCCAGGCGCCGCGCAGCGGTCAGGATCTCCAGGCTCCGCGCAGCGGCCAGGACCTCCAGGCGCCGCGCACCAACGTCCAGACGCCGCGCTCGGGTCAGGATCTGCAGGCCCCGCGTGCCGGTCAGGATCTCCAGGCTCCGCGCTCGGTCGCCGGCGCCAAGGCGTCGAGCGCTGACGCCGCGAAGCTGGTCCGTGAGGCCGAGGCCGCGTGCAAGGCCGGCAACATGGACGCCGCGAAGTCCAAGGCCGTCGAGGCCATGGGGATGATGAAGTAAGCTCGGAATTTTTGCGGTAGAAGCACAGAAGGCTCCAGGAGAAAACCCCTGGAGCCTTCTGTTTTTCTCGGCGCGCGGTATAAACTTTCGAGGATGCCAAGGTGGATCGCGATCGCGCTGCTTCTCGCGGTGCCCGACGTCGCTGCCGCCGCGGCGCCGTCGGTCCAGGAGGTTCTACTCCGCGCCAAGCCCGCCGTCGCGCTCGTCGTCTCAGAGGTCACTGCCGAAGTCACCGTCGCGTGCCCGGGCGGCGGAAAGCAGCAGGTCAGCCCTCCCCCGGTTCGTGAGACCGGGACCGGCTGGTTCATCAGTCCGAGCGGCTGGGTGATCACGAACGGTCACGTGGTCTCGCCGGCGCACCAGCCGAGGCAAGACGACGAGCGCCAGCTGCGCGAGCGCGCGGTGCGACAGGCCTGCGGCGATCTCGACGACAAGCGGCTCGCCGAAACGGTCGCTCGAGCCAAGGTCAAGCTGGACTCGACCATCTCGGTGATCCTCTCCAACGGCATGCGACTGCCCGCCGCCGTCGCCAAGTACAGCCCGCCCGTGGCTGACAAGGGCATGTCGGGTCGCGACCTCGCGCTTCTCAAGCTCGAGGCTGCCGACATGCCGGCACTGATGCTCGGCGATTCGTCGAGCGCGAAGATCGGCGACCGCCTGCACATTCTCGGTTTCCCCGGAGTCGTGCTGAGCCACGAGCTCCTGAACGCGTCGGCGAAGGTCGAGGCGTCGGTGACGAACGGCGCGATCTCGGGATTCAAGCAAGACATCTCGCACCAGACGGTGATCCAGACCGACGCGCCGGCGGCGGGAGGCAACAGTGGCGGCCCGGCCGTCGGCTCCAGCGGTGAGGTCCTGGGCGTGCTGACATTCGTGAGCCTCGACCAGGGCTTCAACTTCGTCATCCCGTCCGCGGCGGTTCGCGAATTCGTCAAGGGCACGGGCGTCGATCTCAACGAAGCCAGCCGGTTCAACGCCGCGTGGCACGCGGGGCTCGCGGATTTCTTCGACGGCCGCTATGCCCGCGCGGAAAAGTCTTTCGCCGAAGCGAACCGACTCCTGCCGGACCTGACCGACGTCCGTCGCATGATGATGGAAGCCAAGAATCCTCCGCCGCGTCCGTTCCCGTGGGCTCAGGCCGCGGCGGCGTCGGTCGCGGTGGCGCTCGCGGTCGTCGGCGCGCTCGTCGCGCTGCGCTGGCGACGCAACCGCTATCGGATTCGTCCCTCGGAGGTGATACGGCTCATGGCCGCCTCGCCCGAGACGCCGCCGATCATCCTCGACGTCCGCGACGCGACCACGTACGCGCAGAGCCCCGTGAAGATCCAGCACGCGCGACACGTCTCGACCGAGGAGCTGCAGAAGGGCGGCGCGCACGCGCTCGACCTCGACGCGAGCCGCACCGTTGTCGCGTACTGCTCCTGACCGGACGAAGCCACGAGCGCCCGTGTGGCGCTCCAGCTTCGCGGCCTCGGCTATCGCGACGTGAGAATCCTGAAGGGCGGGCTCAGCAGCTGGGCGGACGCGGGGCTCCCGCTCGAGCCGAAGACCGGCGCGGCGCCGGCCTGACGCGCCGGCGCCTATGCGCCGCCGCTCACTCGCCCGCCCGCCAGGAAGTGCACGTGCACGTGGTAGACGACCTGTCCACCCTCCGGGCCGCAATTGATGCGTAGCCGGTAGCCGCGCTCGGCCAATCCCCTGGCTTCGCCGATTGCGCGCGCCGCCAGCAGGCAGCGTCCGAGGACGTCGCTGTCGCCGCGCTCCATGGCCATGACCGAGCTGATGTGACGCTTGGGAATGATGAGCAGGTGGATCGGCGCCTTCGGATAGATGTCCCTGAACGCCAGGACGGTGTCGTCCTCGTACTCGACGTCGGCGGGGGTCTCGCGCGCGACGATGCGGCAGAACACACAGTCGGTCACGAGGTCCCTCCCGAAGCGCCTGCTATAATAGCGCGGCTTCGATCAGCCTCTCGAAAAGGAGCGCGAATGGGAACGTGTCCCAAGTGCAAGCGGAAGATTCGCAAGAACGGTAATCACGTCAAGCTCGGCTCGACCTGGTATCACAAGGCCTGCCCGCGCCGCGCCGCTCGAGCCAAGGCCTAGCACCCCGGCGCTCTCCGCGCCCCGCGGACTCCTCGCCTCGCTCAGACCGAAGCCCCGTAGAGCCCGATCGGCCGCTTGACGTATTGTCCCTGCGGCGCACCCAGCACGGCGCCGTCGCGGAACACCGTACGGCCGCGGAAGAGCGTGTGGGTCGGCCAGCCGCGCACGCGCATGCCGGCGAACGGCGTGAAGTCCTGCGCCGAGTGCAGGACCTCGGGCGAGACCACCTGCTCGCGCGTCGGATCGAGCACGACCAGGTCGGCGTCGGCGCCGACCGCGATCGTGCCCTTCTGCGGATAGAGGCCGAAGGCGCGCGCGGGATTGGCGCTCGCCAGCTCCACCACGCGAGTCAGCGGCAGCCCGCGGCGCAGATGTCCTTCCGAGACGAGATATGGATAGAGCAGCGCGGTCCCGCCGAATCCGGGCAGCGCCTTCCAGAGATCCTCGCCCTTGTCCTCCTCGGCGCAGCACGCGTGATCGCTGACCACCGTGTCGATGCGCCCGTCGTGCACGGCCTGCCAGAGCGCCTCGCGATCGGCCTCGGTCCTGATCGGCGGATTGACCTTGCCGACGATGCCGCCGGCCGTCGCGTGCGTGAGCGCCAGATGATGCAGGGTCGTCTCGAGCCGGATGTCGAGATGCGAATGCCGCCGACGCCCCTCGGCGCCGCTGACGACGGCCTCGGCGCTGGAGAGATGGAGCAGGTTCACCGGGCAGCGCGTGGCGTCGGTCAGCACGAGCGCTTCGGCGATCGAGAGCTGCTCGGTCAGCGGTGGCCGCGAGCGATGGTAGCCTTCGAGACCCCCGGGCCCCGAGCGCTTCACCTCTTCGATGAACACGCGGATCAGCTCGGCCTGCTCGCAGTGCAGACTCAGCGAGACGCGGCCGTGCGCTCCGTATTTCGCGGACGCGGCGGCGACCTGTCGCATGAGCAGGTAGAGGTGGCCGAGGTCGTACGTGTCGGCCATCGTGTAGGCGCTGCCGCGCGTCGAGTCCGACGTGAGATTGAGCCCCTTGTAGAACATGTAGTACTTGAACGAGCCAACCCCTTGCTCGCCGACGAGCCAGTCGACCTCGCCGAGCTGTTCGGTCGTCATCACGCCGATGTGGTAGCCGAAATCGGTGTGCGCGTGTCCGACGGTGGCCGCGACCACCTCGGGAAAGATCGTTCGATACGGGCCGCTCTTGTTCAGATAGTTCTGCCCGGTGCGGAAGTAGCTGACGACCGTGGTCACGCCGCCGGCGAGCGCCGAGGCCGTCTCGCTCCGCGCGTCGGTGGCCAGGTCGCGGTAGATCCCGATGTGGAAGTGCGAGTCCACCGCGCCTGGAAGGACCAGCCGGCCGCGCGCGTCGATGATCGTGTCGGCTTCGCTCGGGGCGATCGCATCGACCAGCGCGGCGATGCGCCCGGCGCGGATGCCCACGTCGCAGCGCAGGGCGCCCACGTGGGGAACGACCACCGTGCCGTTCAGAACGGCGGTATCGTAGCGGGACATGACGAGGGAGTGAGGAGGGGCGAGCGGAGCGGTCCCGTCAGTGCGCGCTGAGCGCGGTCGAGATGACCCAGATGAAGTCGACGACGAGCGCCGCGACCAGGATTACTGTGCCGATGTTCAGCCAGAGCCCGACTCCCTTGTCCATTGGCTCCCTCCGGGTTGGGTTTCTGCGCGCGACCCTAGCACATTCGTCGGGAGTGGACAAAGTTCGCGGCGGTCATGGAGGCCACGATGAGACTTCAGGGCAAGGTGGCGCTGGTGACGGGCGCCCAGCAGGGTATCGGCCGTGCCATCGCGCTGGCGTTCGCCCGCGAGGGCGCGGACATCGGCGTGAACTATCTCGACGATCGCGGCGCCGCCGAGAAAGTGATCCAGGAGGTTCGCGGCGCCGGCCGGCGCGCCGTGCTGGTGCAGTCGGACGTCGCGCAGCCCGCCGCCGTCCAGGCGATGGTCGCGCGGGTGGTGGGCGAGCTCGGCGGGCTCGACGTGCTCGTCAACAATGCGGGCGTCTACCCGCGCGTGCCATTCCTCGAGATGCGCGAGAGCGACTGGGACCTGGTGCTCGACGTCAATCTGAAGGGCGGGTTCTTCTGCGCGCAGGCGGCCGCGCTCGCGATGATCGCCGGCGGCCGGCGCGGCTCGGTGATCAACATGGCCTCCCAGGCGATCCGCGGCGCGGTGCGCGGCGTGCACTACTCGGCGAGCAAGGGCGGGGTGGTCGCGATGACCCGCGCGATGGCGCTCGAGCTCGCGGCCCACGGGATTCGCGTGAACGCGATCGCGCCGGGCCTCACCGACACCGCGCAGCCGCGCTACGGCAACACCGAGGACGAGCTGGCCGAGATGGGGCGCGCGGTGCCGCTCGGACGCATGGCGCAGCCCGAGGACATTGCCTCGGTCGCGGTGTTCCTCGCCGGCGACGAAGCCAGGCACGTCACCGGCCAGACCGTGCACGTCAACGGCGGCTCGTTCATGCCGTGACGATCCGGCGAATTCGCCGGGACGAAGGTCCGAGCCTGCGCGCGTTCCGACTCTGCGCCCTCGCCGACGCGCCGATGGCCTTCGGCTCGACCCTGGCGGGCGAAGCCGAGTTCACCGACGAGGTCTGGCGCGAGCGCGCCGAGCGCGGTGCGTCCGGCGACAACCGGATCACGTTCGTCGCGGAGCTCGATGGACGCTGGGTGGGAATCGCAACGGGTTTGCCGAACGATCCGGACGCGCCCGATGATCCGCGGCCCGAGCTCGTCGGCATGTTCGTCGATCGCGACGCGCGCGGCCGCGGCGTCGGCGCGGCGCTCGTGGACGCGGTGGTCGACTGGGCGCGGGCGCGCCGCGCTCGCGGCCTCTGTCTCTGGGTCACCGCGACGAACGCCCGGGCGATCGCCCTGTACGAGCGGTGCGGCTTCGAGCCGACCGGCGAGCGCAGGCCGCTCGCCCACTCGCCCGCGCTCGAATTGTTTCGGATGGCGCGGGGTCTTGGCTGACACTCTCGTCAGGAGGAGACCATGACGCCGATCACCGACGTATCGGGGGAATTCATCTCGCAGCGACGGGGGTCGCCGATCGCTTACGAGATCCTCGGCTTCGTCGCGATCATCGCGCTCTCATGGGTCAACGAGCTCCTGGGCCTGCCGAGCCTGATCTTCGGAACCGACCATCTCGGCGGCTGGCACGAGAGCCTGCTCGAGACGGTCATCATTCTTCTGGTCGCCGTTCCGGTCATCGTGTTGACGCGGCGACTGGTCGCGCGGCTGCATTACCTCGAAGAGTTCGTGCGGCTGTGCGCCTGGTGCCGCAAGCTTCACCTCGACGGCGAGTGGGTCCCGCTCGAGGAATTCGTTCAGCGCAGGTTCGACGCGCAGACCTCGCACGGCATCTGTCCCAGCTGTCGTGCCGACCAGCGCCGGGCGCCAGCGGCGCAGCGCGCGAGCTAGCCGCGGCGCCGCCCGGCGGCGGGTGAAATACCGCCACTCCCGACCGCGTCTAATGCGGCGGGAGGATTTACATGGCTCGCAACAAACTCGGCCGTCTGGCCGCTTTGCTGCTCGTCGTCGGAACGGTTGCGCTGAGCTCCGCTGGATGTGTGCTCGTGCCTGCCCCGGTCCCGGTTGCCCGGTCTGTCGTCGTGGCGCCGCCTCCGGTCGTGGTCGTGCCGAGGCCAATCTACGGGTACGGCTACTATCGCCCCTATTACGGACGACGTTACTACTGGTGATGTGAGCGGGGCCCGGGCACGCGCTGCCCCGGCCCCGCCAATCGGTTACACCGAACGGTGGCTCGGAACGTCCTCGGTGCGCTTGGACATCGCGACGAGCGCGATCACGATGACGACGACCAGCGCGGCGCCGATCACCATGGCCACTGTCGGATCGACGCCGAGGAACTTGCCGCGCTCACCCCCGCCTCGCGTCTGGCTCCGATTGTCGATCGTTACGTTCGGCGGTTGCTGAGCGGCCGGCGGCCGCTCGCCGCGAACTTCGGGCGTGGGCGTCCCTTGTGGCGTCGTTGCCTTGTCCGCGGCGCCCGGGGACGGCTGCGACGCACCCTCCTGCTGCGCCGGTGGCGCCGCCGGAGTCTGAGCGTGCGTGTCGACCACGAAGACACCGAAAACGAGAGCAACGCCGAGTAGCAGCGTCATGAGCTTCATCGGTTCCCTCCTGGAAAATCCCCCCGGCTAGTCTTTCTGGGGGAATTCCCTGACAACGTGTCGGGCTCGCTTCAGTGTCCTGAGAGGGCAACCGACATGCCAGAACGATGTCCCCGCTGAATCAGCGCTTTGCGAACGGCGGCGCGGGACGGGCGACGTAAGACTTACGCAGTGACGACGTGTAAGAGCTCGCCCAGCGCGAAACAACTACCCGCGCCGTGGTCCTATCGAGAAATTGCCGCCACAATCCGCCCCTATGCGCCGCAGACTCAGTGGCACATTTGATGCTGTTCTCACTGAACTACGCGCGGACGCGCGACTCTACGAAAGGAAGCATCGCTATGCTCAGACACACGTTGTTCGCTAGCACCATCGCCGCGGCGTCCCTTCTGGCCGTTGCCTCCTGCCCCGCTCATGCCGAGGACGTTCAGGTCATGCTGAGCGGCAGCCAGGAAGTCCCGCCGGTGACGTCATCGGGCTCGGGCAAGGGCACGATCACGATCAAGGACGACAAGACGGTGAGCGGGAGTGTCACGACCACCGGGGTCACCGGCACGATGGCCCACATTCACAACGGCGCCGCCGGCAAGAACGGTCCCGTGGTGGTCCCGCTCAGCAAGAGCGGCGATGGCGACTGGACGGTTCCCCCGGGCGTGAAGCTGACTGACGCGCAGTACAAGGCGTTCAAGGACGGCGACCTCTACGTCAACGTTCACAGCGCCCAGCATCAGGGCGGCGAGATTCGCGGCCAGCTCAAGCCTTAGGGCGTTCGAGCGCGGCCTTCAGACGACCGAGGGCTTCGTCCCACTGGTCCGCGATGGATCGAGCCAGCGGCGTGCGTCGCCGAGTCGTCCCGGCTCGATCTCCCAGAGGTGATCGCGCCCCACGCGCGTGCCACGCACCAGGCCGGCGCCGGCGAGGACGTATAAATGCTTCGTCACGGCCTGGCGCGACTCGCGTGCGCCCTCGGTGAGCCGCACGATCGACATCGGGCCGCCGGCGCAAAATGGGGCCACCAGCCGAGCCGCGTCGCGTCGCCCAGCGCGCAAACACGGGCGCGGAGTCGACGAGCTGGCGACGCGCACTACGCCGCCGCGCCGACATAGCGCTCGATCGCTCCCATCTGGATAGTCCAGCCCTCGCCGTTCATGCGATACGCGAGTGCACGCCGGGCGATGTGCGGGGGCAGATCACGCACAAGGGCCTACGAGCGCGCGTCCGGCGTGAAGGCTCCGTTCACCTTGACGCCCCGGGGCCGATCATGCAACCAGCAAGTTGCGGGACGCGGCGGCGTCAGCGGCGGTGGCGAGGCGGCGGGTACGGCAGCCCGGCCGCGAGCACCGGAAGCATCTGGGCGATCTCGACCGCGCTCAACGCCGCGTCCACGTCGTCGTCGCGGGTCGCGGTGCGCGGCATCGGCGGCTGCCGCGCGTCGTCGGGTCGCTGCAGGTCGTTCCCAAACGCGCCGCGCAAGGCCCCGAGCACCGCCGGCCCCCCGCGCGCGTCAAAATTACCGTGTAGAAGACGCGGGCGAACGCAGAAACTACCCGGCGCGTTCGAGCGGGAGATGCACGACGAACTCGCTGCCCCTTCCGATGCCTGCGCTGTGGGCCGAGACCGTTCCCCCGTGCTTGACGACGAGGTCGCGCACCACGGAGAGACCGAGGCCGAGACCGGGCGAGACGTGTCCCGGTTCGCTCACGCCACGCGAGAACACCTCGAAGATGCGTGGCAGGAACTCCGGCGCGATGCCGACGCCCGAGTCGCGCACCCGCAGGACCGCGTCGTCGTCTTCCGCATCGACCGAGAGATCGATCGTGCCGTCCGACGGAGTGTACTTGACAGCGTTGTCCAGGAGGTTCGCGATGACCTGCTGAAGCCGATCGGCATCGCCTACGACCATGACCGGCCTGCTGTCGATGTAGAGCGAGATGTTGGGGCTTGCGGCCTTGCCGGGCGCCTGGAACACCTCGAGCGACTGGCGGGCCAGCTCGCGCAAGTCGAGGCGCTCCCGAGCGAGCGTGACCCGACCGAAGCGCACGCCAGACACGTCGAGCAGGTCGTTGAGGAGCCGTGCGACGTGCTTGGACTGACGGCTCAGGATCTCGAGAAGGTGGACGCGGGCTATCGGGTCGACCCGCTCGAGGGCCGCGAGCCCATTGGAGACGGCTGCGAGCGGGTTGCGCAGCTCGTGGGCGAGCATCGCCAGAAACTCGTCGCGATGGCGCTGCTCGGCCTGGAGCGCTCGGAAGAGCTGCGCCGTGTCGAGCGCGAGCGCCGTGCGCACCCCGATGTCCTGCAGCACGCGCAGCGACGCCGGCGAGTGCCGGCGCCCGGACGGCCCGAACGCAAACGTCAAAGCGCCGTGAATCTGGCGATGCGATCTGATCGGGACCACCACGATCGTGGTCGGCGCGATGCTCTGCCAGATCTCACGAGCCTCCGGCGAGGGCGCCCAGCGCTCCATCCACGCCGGCGAGATGTCGGTTGTCAGCATCGGCTGTCCCGTGCGGATCGCCTCCGCGATCGGGTGATCGCTCGCCGGGTCCGGCGGGCGGCGCGCGCGCAGACGCTCTGCCTGCTGCGCGCTCGCGCACGCCATGGTCACCTGTTCGAGTGTCCCCGCAACCAGAAGGTCGGCCAGGAAGACGTCGGCCGCCGTCGGGACGACCAGCGCGGCGACCCTCGCCAGCGCTGCGGCGTAGTCGAGCGACTCGGCCAGCACACTGCCGACCTCCGCCTGGAGCGTCAGCCCCGCCCGCGCGGACTCTGCGTCTTCACGGGCCACGCGCTCGGCCTCGAGCATCTGGGCCGTGAACCCCTGGGAGGCCGGGAGCTCCTCGATCCGCTGCCGTGTGGTGATGTCGCGCACGAACCAGCGCAGATCGGACTTCGGGTCACCCATCTTGAATGGCGCCACGCTCAGACCGGCCACCATCGGCGCGCCCTCGCGAGGCCGCACGCGCATCGGCCACTCGCCCGGGCCGCGTGAATGTACGTGGTTCACCCGCCAGCGGAACATGCGCAGATCGGCCTCGTCGATGAACAGCGAGAGCGGTTTGTGAAACAAAAAGCGCGCCGACACCCCCAGGAGCTGCGCGGCCGCCCGATTGGCTTGCAAGATGATGCCGTTGCTATCGGTGACGACGTAGCCGTCGGGGCCTTCCTCGAGGATCTGACGCGCCGCGGTGAGACTGAGCTCGGCCCTCATCACCTCGGCTCGCGCGTCGTCCCGCTCGAGCTGCAGCGAATCGGCCTCGCTGGTCAAGCACTCGAGCGCACGCTGGAGCTCCTGCCGAGCCGCGGGGATCTCGCCCACACGCCGCTCGACGGCGAGCTGACACAGGCGGTCGGCACAGGCGCGGAGCGTCTCGGCACTCTCTGAGCGAAACGGCATCATCACCATGCAACGTGCGGGCCGAGGTTCAGGAGTCGGGCAACGGAACCTCTTCCATTAAAAGAATAGCACCGAGCATCTCGCCCGTCCCGGAGGTGAGCGGCGTGCAGCGAATCGGGCAACGGATCATTCTCCCGCGCCGGTTCCGGCACTCGAGCGTGAGCTCGACCCGCTCGGTTTCCTTCGCCAGCACCGCGCGTACGGGCTGGCGCAGCTGCTCGACCGGGAGCCCGATGTCGAGATTCATGAGGTGGCGCCCTTGCACCTCGCTCGCGCGGAGCCCCCACAGGTCTTCGGCGCGATGATTCCATGCGAGCACTTGAAGATTGGGGTCCACGACGATCACCGCCACCTCGAGCCCGGTCAGGATGGATGCCAGGAACGCGTTGGCGGTGTTGAGCTCGTCACTGCGCATGCGCAGCTCGGTATTCGTCGTCTCGAGCTCTTCGTTCGTCGACTGCAGCTCCTCGTTCGTCGTCTCCAGCTCCTCGTTCGTCGATTGCAGCTCCTCGTTGGTGGTCTCGAGCTCCTCGTTCGAGGACTGGAGTTCCTCGTAGGCGGTCTCGAGCTCGTCTTGGAGCGTTCGAGCTCCTCCTGCAGACGGCGGTAGCGGCTGACATCATTGAAGCTGATCTGCACGCCAAGCGTCTCACCCGACTCGTCCGTGAGGGGCATCACCTCGAGATCGAGATGGCGCGCCTCGCCCGAGTCGGATGGCCACGCGATGCCGCGTTGTGGCACCGTCCGATGCTGGCTCGTCGCGTCCTGAATGAGCGAGCGCAGCTCGACCGGGCGGTACGACATCTCGAGGTCTTGAAGGCGCTTGCCGATGTCGGGGCGGTCCCAGACGGAACAGCGCGCGGGCGCGATTGTTCGCTAAGCTCAGGATGCCGTCCGCGCGCACCACGACGCGCGCGATGGGGTCGGTCTCGAGTGAAAGGACCTGCAGGCGATCGTCGTTCGGCATCGTGGCCCTTTCCTCCCCCCGCTCGGGCTGCAGCAGCATGGCTCGAGCGTTCTGGGGCGAGGTCTTGGTGAACACCCGCCACTTGAGCTCGACGGGCGTGAATAGCTCGCCGTGCGTGAGCAACAGCTCGGCACGGCCCATGAAGAGGAAACCGCCGTTGCGCAGCGCGAAGTGGAAACGGTTCAGCACCTTGGCCTGGGTGTCGCGAGTGAAGTACATGAACGTGTTGCGGCAGGCCAGGAGATTGACTCGCGAGATCGGCGCGTCCTGCACCAGATCGTGACGTCCGAAGATGATCGATCGGCGCAGGTCCTTGTGGAACAGATAGCGGTCATCCACACGCTCGAAATATTTCGACAAGAGGTCGCCCGGGATATCCTGGACCTGCGCCGCGGTAGAGCTGGCGTGGCGCGCCTGCATCAGCGCCTCGTCGTCGACGTCGGAGGCGTAAATCTTCACACGTCGACGAAACTGCTCGACCCCGAGCTGCTCGGCGAAAATGATCGCGAGCGTGTAGGCCTCCTCGCCGGAGGCGCACCCGGTACTCCATATGCGGATGACCGCCTCGGCGCGCCCGGCGCCGATGACGCGCGGTACGACGTGAGTCGAGATGTATCCCCACGCCTCCGCGTCGCGAAAGAAGTTGGTGACGTTGATCAAGATCGTGTTGAAGAGCAGACCGAACTCCTCGGGATGCGCCTCGAGGTAGGTTTGATAGTCCTCGTACGTGGTGACGTTGACGACCTGCAGGCGCTTCTGGATGCGGCGCATCAGGCTCGACCGCTTGTAGGCGGTGAAATCGAATCCGCGCGTACCCTTCAGATAGTCGAGGAGCGAACCGTTCTTCATCCGAGCTCATCGACCTCTCCGGTCGTCACCAGCGTGATCAGCGCCGAAGGGATCTCGCTCAGCGAGAGGATGAAGTCGACGCCGGTCTGGATCGCGGCGTTGGGCATCCCGTAGAACTCCGACGACGACTCGTCCTGCGCCAGCACCGTGCCCCCCATCTTCTTGATGGCCTGCACGCCCATCGAGCCATCGCTGCCGGTACCCGTCAGGACGACGGCGATCGCCCGATTCTTGAAGCTGCCGGCGACGGACTCGAACAGCAGATCGGCCGACGGCCGGACGAAGTGGACCAGCTCGGATTGGGTCAGCGACAACGAGCCGTCGGGATTCACGAGCAGATGCTTGTTCGGCGGCGCGATGAAGACGGTCGCCGGCCGGAGCTTGTCGTTCTCCTCGGCCTGCTTGACCGGCAGGCGGCTGTGCCGGCTCAGGATGTCGGCCATGAGGCTGCGATGACGCGGTCGAGGTGCTGCACGACGACGATGGCCGGCGGGAAATTGGGAGGCAGCGCCGCGGGCCCGCGCGCTCGGAAACGCCGCGCCACGGTGGCGATGATTGGAGTGTAATTCCGAGGCGGGTCGAGCCTTCAGGCCTGCACGGCGACCGGCTTCCTCGCGCGCCCTCGAGCTACTCGAGTGGGGCCACACGCCGCGCGGTCGCGTCGTACGGTAGCATGGCCAAGGGCGCTCGGCTACGCGCCGACCAGGTTTAGTTCATCGCGCGCCGCTGACTCAGCACGCTCATGCCGACCCGGTAGGGTTCGCGCAGACCGATTCGCTCCAGCCAGAAGACGTCGACGTCGACGCCGGGGGAATGGTGATACAGCGGGGCCGCGAACGGGTCCGGAAGCCCCGCCGCCGCGAGCAGGGTCTGGGAGAGCTGCTCGACGGCGACTTCGCGGAGCGGATAAGGACTATGGCGCACGCGGCCCCGATAGATCGCGCCTCCCCTCCGGACGTACAGGTTGTACCGTTCGATCAGGAAGTGCTCGCGCGTGCCGGGCACCGCAGTGCCGATCGGCTCCCCGACCACCCAGTCGACGTCAAGCTGTGCATCGCGCGCGCCGCGCCGGCGCGACGCATATTCGGTGCGACGCTCTTCCGTCCGCATCGACATGACGGCGGGAAAGTACGGCAGTCCGTAGAGCAGCCGCGCGGCGCTGACCGCTAGCAGTGACGACGCGTCGAGGGAGAAGAAATAGATCCCGGCCTGGCCATCCGCCCCTCTCACGTACGTGCGCAGGTTGGTCTCGAGAAAGTGGCTTGCTATCAGGCGGGGTAGGCCGAGCGGCCGCGACTCGGTCACCAGAAACGGGATCAGCGAGACATACGCCTGTCCGTCGTAGAGATCCAGGTCGAGCTGGCGGGGCACGAGGCGGCGAATCGCCGCCGCCGGCACCGGCCAGTGGACGAACAGCAGATTACGCCACTGCTGACTGCCAACAGGCTGAACGCTCAGGTCCGAGAACGGGAACGTCACCGGCGGCGAACTATTGGCTCGTAGGCCCCCGGGCTTACTAGACGACGATCTCGAGATCCGTCAGCACCAGCCGGCCGTTGCGCTCCTCGTATCGCGCCCTGACCAGATCACCGGACTGAAGCTGCTCGGCGATGACATCGTCCGTCCAGAAGAGGCGGGTACCATTGTCGAGGGTGATGACTTTCTGCGTCATCTCGATACCCCTGATCCGGCCCTGCACATCGCCGGCAACGGCCAATCCGCTCGACAGCAGGACGGCAACGGTCACTGTCGCCCCGAGGATCATCAGCCTCATCTTCACTTCTCCAGCGTGTGCATTCTGAGCCCCGCCCCGGGTGCAGCAAGGACGTTGCCAGCGACCGCGCGGTGCCAGTTCGCGGGAATTTCCAGGGGATGCGAAGCTCGATACCCCAGACATGATGCCTCGGCGTGGAGAAACTACGCGCCGTTTCTTCTTCGTCGTGTAGCTTCGCGCTCGGGTCGTGTAGCTTCGACTCCAGCGAGTGGTGGACTCTCTTCGGCGCGGGTGATAGCTTCCGCTTGTCAGAATTCCTGAGTCTCCGGCCAGGAGCGATCATGAAATCGCAAGAGTCCATCTGCACCGCCTGCAGACTTGCCATCTCGAGCGAGGACTCGGTCAGCGTCCACAACGGCCAGCTACTTCATGTCGACTGCAATCGCCCTCGGGCACTCCGCGCCGAAGAGCGCCTGCTGCTGGCCACCTACTGCTGGGACCACTCGGTCGCGGACTGCGCCGCGTGCGAGCGCGCCTACCGCGTGCCCGAGCTGATATCGGTGCTCGTCAAGGGACGGACTCACTACTGCCCGTTCTGCCACCACGACCTCATCGAGAGTGTTCGCGCGCATCTGTACGAGTGCACGATGCTGCCGCCCCTCGTGCGCCGTCGCGCCAGGGAGACCCGCGCGACGGCCCGGCGGCTCGCCAAGCGGAGCCACGAGCTCATGAACGCAGCCGAGATCCTGATGCGCGAGGCCGAGGTTGCCGTCAAGTCTCTGCGGGACGCGATGCGGGAGTCGCGGAAGCGCCAGACCTGACCCAACCACCGAATCGCGCCGGCGCCTAAACTGCGCCGGCATCTGGGCACACGCCTTGCAGCCCCGCTCAGGTCATGGCGGGCGCCAGTCACCTAGCACGTGGAGCGCTGCTTGGGCTGGTCGGGGGTCTGGTCGCCGCCGGCGCGATGAGTCTCGCTCACCAGCTCGCGAATCAGATCGCTCCCAAAGCCGAAACGCCGCCGACACGAGAGAAGGATTCGACCGTCCAGGTCGCGTCCGTGGTCACTCGGCAGGTCGGCTATGAGCTCCCCAAGCATCAGGAGTCGCGAGCCGGCTCGATCGTCCATTTTGCGTTCGGCGGACTGGTCGGGGCGTTGTACGGCGCCGTGGCCGAGGCCGTGCCGAAGGTGACGGCTCTGGTCGGTCTTCCCTTCGGCGTCGCCCTGTGGCTCGGCGCTCATGTCATGGCGGTCCCCGCGCTCGGCCTCGCCGAACCCCCGAACCGGAAGCCCGCTCGCGAGGAAACCATGGAATTCGGGCTCCATGCCGTCTACGGCATGACGACGGAGCTCGTCCGCCGCCTGCTGCTGCTCGTCCGCCCGATCTGAGAAGCGCGAGGAGGAAATATGAGCGTCATCGGATGGATCATCTTCGGTCTGGTCGTCGGAATCATCGCAAAGTTCGTGATGCCGGGGCGCGATCCGGGCGGCATCATCGTGACCGTGCTTCTGGGTGTCGCCGGCGCGCTCCTGGGCGGCTACCTCGGTCGCGCCCTCGGCTTGTATCGCGAAGGCGATCCCGTCGGCTTCGTTATGGCCGTGGTCGGATCGATCGTGCTGCTGCTCCTCTATCGACTGGTCGCTCACCGGCCGCGCGGGGCATGAACTTCAGGTGACGGTCCGGACACATTTACACGGTAAATCCTTCCCTGAGCTGCCATGGACTCCCATGACGTGGTAGTGCTCGGCGGCGGCTCGGCCGCGGAAGCCGTCGCGACGGCCCTGGCTCGCGGCGGCAAATCGGTGGCGATCGTCGAGGAGCGACTGGTCGGCGGCGAGTGCCCCTACTTCGCCTGCATGCCGAGCAAGGCGATGCTCCACTCCGCGGCGATCCGCCAGCAGATGCGACAAGCTCAGGCCGCCGGAGCCGTGCGCCATCCGCCGGCCCTGGACGACGGGCGAGCCGCATTTCGGATCGCCGCGGCGCGGCGCCACGAGATCGCCGACCGACTCGACGACTCCACACGGGTGCGCGAGCTCGAAGAGCTCGGCATCGCCGTGGCTCGCGGCCGCGGACGCATCGCGAGACCGGGCGTCGTCGAGGCCGCGGGACGCGATATGGGCTGGACGGATCTCATCATCGCGGTCGGCAGCGCCCTCGACGTTCCCGAGATCGAGGGATTGCGTCAGGGCGCATTCTGGACGACCGAAGACGTTTACACGACACACGAGCTTCCCGATTCCGTGATCGTGCTCGGCGGCGGTGCCGCGGGCTGCGAGACCGCCCAGGTGCTGGCGCGGTTCGGCGCGAAGGTCACGCTCGTCCAGAGCGGCCCACGCTTGATTCCAAAAGAAGAGCCATCGGTGGCCGACGCACTGGCCGACGTGCTTCGGCACGACGGCGTGGCGCTACGCCTGGACGGTAAAGTCGTGCGCGCCGAGCTCGGAGACGAGGCCGCCGTTCATCTGAGCGAGGGGACGCGCTTGAGCGCGAAGCGGCTCGTCGTCGCGACCGGCCGATCCCCGCGGCTCGATGGACTCGGCCTGGAGACGCTCGGCGTCCGTCCCGGCCGCGACGGCTTTCTCGAGGTGGACGACCGCTGCCGAGTCCGCGGGCAGCAGCACGTGTGGGCCGCCGGCGACGTGACCGGCCGGGCGCTGTTCACGCATGCGGCGAAGTATCAAGGGCGGGTCATCGCGACGAATCTTCTGGGCGGAACGGCGCGCGCGGAGTATCGGGCGATCCCGCGCGGGGTGTACACAGAACCGGCCGTGGCGTGCGTCGGGCTCTCATCGGAACAGGCGAAGACGCAAGGGTACGACGTCGCCACCGCGACGATGGCGGTCGGGCGGACCGCGCGCGCGGCCGCGACCGGGTCGAAAGTCGGGCAGCTCGTGCTCGTCGCCGATCGGAAGCGGCGAACACTGATCGGGGCCGCCGCGATCGGCCCGCATGCCGACGAATGGATCGGCGAGGCCGTTGTCGCGATCCGCGCGCGCATCACGATCGACGTGCTCGCGGACGTCGTCCACGCGTTCCCGACCTTCAGCGAAATCTACGAGCCGCCACTGCAAGAGCTGGCGGCCGCGATCGGCCACAAGACGGGAAAGGAGTAGTGACACGATGAAGAAGACCAGGAAGCCCGCGAAGCCGCGCTCGAAGAGCCGCACGCGGGTGCGGCCCAAAGCGCGAGCGAGGAAAGCTCGACGGCGCATGGGTGTCGAGGCGCGCGAAGCGGCCACCGGCGAGTTGCTTCGCGAGCTGACGCAGCACCACGGTGTGAGCCCCGTGGACACCGGAGGCGACGTGGACGCAGATTGGCAGCGCGCTCAGAGCTCGGGCGAGGAAGCGGTCGGCGGCAGCGTCGCGACGCCGGATCAGGACATCGTGGACGATCTCGCGCGGCCGCTCGGCGTCGAGCGCGACCCCGACGCTCAGGTCATCACGTCGGACGAGATCCTGAGCGCGCGGGACCGGCGACGCTGGCGCACCGAGCAGGAGGCCGACGAGCGCGCTCGTCAGGCCGACGAGGGCTGAGGCGCGGCGAGCCTACGGGCTCGACTCGAACAGCCGCCGCTCCTGGTTCCAAAGCTGAAAGCAGTCCGTCGGCCATCGCGGCCTTTCCGGTGCGTCGAGAGTCGAACGCAGCGTACCATAAGCCCTGACGTCGACACCGGAGGGTGCTCACTGGCCAGCGAGGCGGCGCAGATTCCGATCTGGATCAAGATCGTCTACACGCTGTTCGTCGCCTATCTGATCCCCGTCTACTACAAGAACTACGGCCCCGCGAACTTTCTCTGGTTCTCGGACGTGGCGCTGCTCGGCATGGTGCCCGGGCTGTGGCTCGAGAGCCCGCTCATCGTGAGCACGCTGACCGTGGCGGTCGCCCTGCCGGAGACGCTCTGGAATCTCGACTTCTTCGCCCGCCTGCTCACCGGGCGCGCGCCGCTCGGAATGGCGACGTACATGTTCGACACGACGCTTCCCCGCTTCCTGCGCGCGCTGTCGCTCTTCCACGTAGTGCTGCCGGTGCTGATGGTGTGGACGTTGACCCGGATCGGCTACGATCCGCGGGCACTGCTTGTTCAGACCGTGCTCGGCACGTCGCTGTTCGTCCTCTGCTACACACTGACGAAGCCTTCGGAGAACATCAACTGGGTCTTCGGGCCCGGCAGCAAGCCCCAGACCTGGTTTTCGCCGTTGGTTTATGTGGTGCTGATCACGATCTCGTTCCCGTTGTTCGTCTACCTCCCGAGCCACTTCGTCTTGATGAGAGTCATGCCGGCGGCTCAGTGACTCCGGGCCCGGGTGGACGACCAGGGCGGTCCGTGGAAGGATTGATGTGATGGGCCTGCGCGAGTATCGACGCAAGCGCGACTTCAAGAAAACGCCCGAGCCCGCGGGCGAGGTCCCGGACAAGCCGCGCGAGCGCGAGCGCGTCTTCGTCGTTCAAAAGCACGCGGCCTCCCGGCTCCACTACGATTTCCGCCTGGAGCTGGAGGGCGTCCTGAAGAGCTGGGCCGTCCCCAAGGGCCCGAGCCTCGATCCCAAGGACAAGCGCCTGGCGATGCACGTCGAGGATCATCCGCTCGACTACGGCGACTTCGAGGGGATCATTCCGAAGGGGCAGTACGGCGGCGGCACCGTGCTGGTGTGGGACCACGGCACCTGGGAGCCCGTCGGCGATCCGCACAAGTCCTATCGCGCCGGCGCCCTCAAGTTCAGGCTCCGCGGCGAGAAGCTTCACGGCGGCTTCACTCTTGTCAAGATCGGCGCCGGCCGCCGGGGCAGCGACGAGCGCAGCTGGCTTCTCATCAAGGAGCGCGACAGCGACGCCCGCTCGGGCGCGCCCTTGATCACGGAGAGCGAGCCCAACAGCGCCACGACCGGCCGCTCCCTGGAACAGATCGCCGGCGCCGAGGATCGGGTGTGGCATTCGAACCGCAACGGTCACGACGCCGCGCCCCCCTCACCCGCCGTGGTCCCGGGCGCGCGCAAGGCCACGTTTCCCCGCTTCGTTCAGCCGCAGCTCGCGACGCTCGTCGACACGCCGCCGAGCGGCGATGGCTGGCTCCACGAGCTCAAGCACGATGGCTATCGCATCCTCGCCCGCCTCGATGGTCGCCGCGCCGAGCTCTGGAGCCGCAACGAGCGCGACTGGACCAAGAATTTCCCGACCGTCACCGCGGCCGTCGGGCGCCTGCCGGCCACCCAGGCCATTCTCGACGGCGAGGTGACGCTGCTCCTGCCCGACGGCACCAGCAGCTTTCAGGCGCTCCAGAACTTCATGTCGGGGACGAGTGAGGGCGAGCTCGCCTACATGATTTTCGATCTTCTCTATCTCGACGGGTGGGACCTGATGGGCGCGCGGCTCGAGGACCGCAAGGCGGCGCTCGCGCGCTTGCTGGCCGGGGCGAGAGACAAAGCGTCCGTCCTGCGCTTCAGCGATCACGTCATCGGCTCGGGCGCGGATTTCCTGGCTCACGCCTGCGAGCTCGGGATCGAGGGCATCGTCTCCAAGCGGCGCGATGCGCCTTATCGCGGCACACGTGGTGCCGACTGGCTCAAGATCAAGTGTCTCAAGCAGCAAGAGATCGTGATCGGCGGCTACACCGAGCCGGAGGGCTCCCGCATCGGGATCGGCGCGCTGCTTGGGGGCGTCTACGACGACGGCCGCTTCGTCTATGCCGGCAAGATCGGCACCGGCTTCAACAACCGGATGCTCCGCGATCTCAAGAAGCGGCTGGGCGAGCTCGAGCAGGAGACGTGCCCGTTCGACAAACGGCCCACCGGTGTGGGCCGCGCTCACTGGGTCCGGCCGGAGCTCGTCGGGCAAGTGAGATTCACGGAATGGACCAGCGACGGCAAGCTGCGGCACCCGGCCTTTCAGGGGCTCCGCGAGGACAAGCCGGCCGCCGCCGTCGTGCGCGAGCGTCCGGCGCACACAGAGCAGGCGGCGAAGGTCGACCGGCCCGCGAAGGCCGAGCGGCCGAGGCAGGTTGAGCGGCCGGCGAAGGCGGCGACGAAGTCCGCCGGATCGGCCGCAGAGACCACGGTGGCCGGTGTTCGACTCACGCACGCCGATCGGGTCATCTACCCGCCGCTGGGCACGACGAAGGCCGACCTCGCGAGATTCTACGAATCGATCGCGACGTGGATCCTACCGCACCTCGAGGACCGGCCGACCACGCTCGTTCGCTGTCCCGAGGGCGCTCACAAGAAGTGCTTCTACCAGAAGCACGTCGGGTACTGGGCGCCGGAGAGCGTGCGCCGGGTCAAGATCAAGGAGAAGCGGAAGGTCGGCGACTACCTGGTGGTCGACTCGCTGGCGTCGCTCGTCGGCCTGGTCCAGATCGGCATCCTCGAGATCCACCTTTGGAATTCCGTCGTCGAGCGGCTCGAGCAGCCCGATCGCGTCGTCTTCGATCTCGACCCGGGCCCGGGCGTGAAGTGGCCGGACGTGATCGAGTGCGCTCGGCTGATTCGCGACGGGCTACGCGCGCTCGGGCTCGAAAGCTTCGTGAAGACGACGGGCGGCAAGGGATTGCACGTCGTGGTTCCGCTGGTCCCGACCTCGAGCTGGGACGAGACCGCGGCGTTTTCGCGCGTGGTCGCCGAGACCACGGAGCGCGCCCATCCGCGGCGCTACACCGCGCGGATGGCGAAGACGGATCGGCGGGGGCGGATCTTCATCGACTACCTGCGCAACGTGAGAGGCGCCACCAGCGTGGCCGCTTACTCCACGCGCGCCCGACCCGACGCGACCGTTTCAGTACCGCTCACGTGGGACGAGCTCTCGCCGCGCATCACCTCGGACCACTTCACGATCGCGAACGTGCGCGATCGGTTGAACGGGCTCGCCGAGGATCCGTGGGCGGCCTACTGGAAGACGCGTCAGTCGCTGCCGAAGAACACCGAGGCATTTCTGCGCGGCGGGTAGATTCGAGCCGCGCCAGGAACGCTCGCGAGCGCAACGATCTCGCGAACGCTCCTGGTGGGCGCGCGGTCCGGGATGCCGGCGGCTAGCGCTCCGCCGTCGTCGGGTCGATCATGGTCCGGACCTCGGAGACGCGATTGGCCGGAAAGCCGCCCTGGCGCGCGTGCTCGCGCACCATCGCTTCGTCGGGCGCGATGTACACGCAGTAGATCTTGTCGTCCGTGACGTAGCTCTGCACCCACTGGATCTGCGGTCCGAGCTTGTTGAGGACCGAGCAGGACTTCTGCGAGACCGCCTGCAGCTCTTGCGCTGAAAGCTTTCCCGCACCCGGCAGCTCCCGTTCGATCACGTACTTGGGCATCCTCGCACCCCCTTGTATATGTGGCATTGCACTCGACCAAACGCGTCGCGTGCTGCCGCAAGAACCGTACCGCGGCGCGGCCCACGAATTACGGGCGCTTCCGCCGTCCGATCGCCGACCTCGGGCAGGCCACCGCGAATCGTTCGGGCATTCCGCCTGAATCCAGCCTCCGAGGAACACCGTATTGTTCGTCGTGAAGGAACGCGAAGCCGGCGATTCGTTCAAGGGGCAGGCGGGCGAGACCGTCGCAACAGGGACGCGAAGTCGTTGCGAACGCCGTCGAGCAGGCTGTTCAATCGTGCCTCGTCCTGGAACACGCCTTCATCCGCCGTCGTCCGGACGAGATCGACGATGTCCTGGCTGAATTTGAGCGTGTAGCCACCGTCCCCCCAGGCCAGGTGGCTGAGCGTGAACGCATCCGATCGCCGCACGATTGCCGCCTCGACCCTCTGCCGGGCGTCGGCTTCCCTGTCCCGCTCGCGATTCATAGGTGCATGAGCATTGTCCTTCCTAGCCAGCGCCGCGAGCCAGATAGGTGAAGCCTTTAATTACGGTCGGTAAACACACGACGACAAGGCGTCCATCGATACGGTAGCCCTGCTACACTCCGGCAGGCCTTGCGACCGAGGTGTGCATGCAGCTGATCGGGCTCGTTCTGGCGACTCTGCTCCTCACGCTGGCAGGATGCGCTCAGCCGGCGAAGACGCCGCCGGCGACAACGGCACAACGTGAGGTGCCGGCGCCGGCCCCGCCACCGGTGCAGGAACCGCCGGCGCCGGAGCCCTCGCCGACGGACTCGGGCGCGACGGCGGCTCCGAACCTCGACGCGTTCACCGACGAGCCGTCGCTTCGCGACGTGCTCTTCGAGCCCAATCGCGCCGACATCGTACGCGACGGCGCGAGCGCCATGATGAGCAACGCCAAGTGGCTGGTCGCGCGCTGGCTCCTGGACAATCGCGACTACTTCGTGCTCCTCGAAGGCCACACCGACGCCAGAGAAGCGCGAGGCGACAACGGCGCGCTCGCCGAGCTTCGCGTCACGGCCGCGGCCAGATTCCTCACGGCGATGGGCGTGCCCGAGTCGCGTCTCTTGACCGTCAACTATGGCGCGGAACGGCCGGTGTGCAAGGACAGGTCGGACGCCTGCGCGGCGAAGAACCGCCGCGTCCACTTCCGCGTGAAGCGCCGGTGAGCATCCGACACCTCGCGCTCGCCGCCGTCGTCGCCGCCTGTCTCGGCGCGTTGCCCCCGCGCCTCCGGAGGTCAGCAGCCTGGGATCGGCAAGCCGTGTATGCAGCGCGCGAGGCGCAGCTCAAGAAAGCAATCGAAGCCAGGCTGGCGGACCCGAATCCCCTGCTGGAGCTGGCCGCCTTCTATCTCAAGCCCGTCGCGCCGCGTGACGTGGAAGCGGCCGACGGCGTCCAGCGGCGCGTGATGGTGCCAGTGCGCAACGAGTGGATCGTGGACGGCATCAAGCAGATCTACGCCGTGCCGTGGGTCTTTCGCGGCGATCCGGCCGCGGCCCGGCCACTTCTGAAGCGGGCCCGACATCCTGCGCGGCACGCACACCAAGGACAAGCTCGCCACCTACAAGGCAATCCTCGACCGCTGGGCGGGCGCCGACACGACACCGGTGGCCCTCACGCCCAGAAGCCTGGGGCCGAGGCGGCAATTTAGTTTTCGGTCGCGGGCGCCGCCGACCGAATCAGCGGGCCGCGCATGTCAATCGTCTGTCCGGCCGCCAGAAGCGGCACGAGCATCGCGATCTCCTCGACCCTGAGCGCCGCATCCACGTCGTCTTCACGCAGCGCGGTAACGGGCATCGAGGGGAGTCGAGCCTGCTCAGGTTGCTGCACCAGCGACATGCCGCCTCCGGCCTTGATCGCGATCAGGCCTTCCACGCCGTCGGCACCGCCGCCGGAGAGGAGGACGCCGACGACGCGCCTGCGGCGGGCGGCCGCGGCCGATTTGAACAGCGGATCGACAGCCGGGCGCATCCGGTGCTGCTGAGTATCCCGGTCCGAGGTGACAGCGCTCGTCCTTGATCCGGAGATGGAAGTCGCGCGGCGCGACGTAGATGCGATGGGGCTGTACCGGCTCGCCGTGGGCGGGCTCGCCCACCGGAAGCTTCGAGTTGCGAGCCAGAACGGTCGTCAGATGGGTCGAATGTAGTGGGCTGCGGTGCAGCGCGACGCAGATGGTTGCCGGCGGCGTCGGCGGCAA
>Ga0114129_10000935_pt1 | contig 38153 bp, 38 predicted proteins | sample RhiMetdeltSRZDD1_FD_80071 | JGI IMG/M metagenome (GOLD analysis project Ga0114129, IMG submission 80071) | Populus rhizosphere microbial communities from Tennessee, USA - Rhizosphere MetaG P. deltoides SRZDD1 (version 2) (version 2) | ecosystem: Host-associated > Plants > Roots > Rhizosphere >...
AGATCGAAGTGACCTTCGACATCGACGCCAACGGCATCGTCAACGTGCAGGCTAAGGACAAGGGCACTGGCAAGGAGCAGCAGATCCGCATCCAGGCGTCGGGCGGTCTCTCCGAGGCCGACATCCAGCGCATGGTCAAGGATGCCGAATCTCACGCCGAGGAGGACAAGAAGCGCAAGGCCGAGGTGGAGGCCAAGAACCACGCCGAGGCTTTGGTCCATTCCACGGAGAAGGCGCTCGCCGAACATGGCGCGAAGGTCGGGGAAGCCGACCGCCGTGCGATCGAGAACGCCATGGCTGACCTCAAGGAAGCCCTCAAAGGCACCGACGCCGACGCGATCACGGCCAAGACCAATGCGCTGGCGCAGGCCTCGATGAAGCTCGGCGAGGCCATGTACAAGCAGGCGCAGGAAGGCGCGGCCGGCCCGGAAGGTCCGGGCGGCGCGGCTCCCGGCGAGGGCTCCGGCGGCAAGAACGAGGACGTCGTCGACGCGGAGTTCACCGAGGTCGACGACGACAAGAAGAACAAGAAGTCGGCCTGACGCGGCGCGGCGGTCGCCATGCCTGCTGTCGATTGCAACCAACACCCCCGGGGTCACAGCCGGGGGTGCATCTGTTTTGAAGCACCATGAGTGACCAAGTAAGATCGGGCGACGACGCCACGGCGGAAAAGACGGGGTGGGATGCGGGCATGGCCAAGCGCTGCTACTACGAGGTCCTGGAGGTCGAACGCACCGCCGACGAGACTCAGCTGAAATCCGCCTTCCGCAAGCTGGCGATGAAATGGCATCCCGATCGCAATCCCGGCGACAAAAGCTGCGAGGTCCGCTTCAAAGAGATCAACGAAGCCTATGAGGTCCTGAAGGACGCCGACAAGCGCGCGGCCTATGACCGCTTCGGCCACGCCGCTTTCGAGCACAACGGTGGCGGGCCCGGTGGCGGCTTCGGGGACGTGGCATCCGCCTTCGCCGACATCTTCGATGATTTGTTCGGCATGGGCGGCGCCCGTCGCGGGCGGGGCGGCGGCCGCGAGCGTGGCGCCGATCTGCGCTACAATATGGAAATCAGCCTCGAGGAAGCCTATTCCGGCAAGACCGCGCAGGTGCGCATCCCGACGTCAGTGACCTGCGAGGCCTGTTCGGGCTCGGGCGCCAAGAGCGGCACCAAGCCCAAGGCTTGTCCCACCTGCGGCGGTCAAGGTCGCATTCGCCATGCCCAGGGCTTCTTTACGCTCGAGCGGACCTGTCCGGGCTGCCAGGGTCGTGGCCAGGTGATCGACAATCCCTGTCCGGCCTGCTCCGGCTCCGGGCGGGTGACGCGCGAGCGCGCGCTCTCCGTCAATATTCCCGCCGGCGTTGAGGACGGCACCCGGATCCGGCTCGCGGGTGAAGGCGAGGCCGGCGTGCGCGGTGGTCCGGCCGGCGATCTCTATATTTTCCTCTCGCTCAGCTCGCATCCGTTTTTCCAGCGCGAGGGCGCCGACCTCCACTGCCGGGTGCCGATCTCCATGGTGGCGGCAGCCCTCGGCGGCGATTTCGAAGTGCCGACCATCGACGGCAACAACACGCGGGTGAAAGTGCCGGAAGGAACGCAATCGGGACGGCGCTTTCGGCTGCAAGGTAAGGGAATGCCGGTCCTGCGCTCGAAACAGACCGGCGATATGTACGTGCAGGTGCTGGTTGAGACGCCGCAGAAGCTGACCAAGCGGCAGCGCGAATTGCTGAACGAGTTCGAGCGCCTGTCGTCCAAGGACACCCACCCGGAATCGGCCGGATTCTTCGGCAAGGTCAAAGAGTTCCTGGCTCGTTCCAGCTCCGCCTGAGCAATTTGCCGCTTGACCCTCGCCGCCGTGCGCTTTACCGGTGGAAAGTCATAAATCTGCAATCATTGCGCAGCGTTAGCTCCCCATGCCGCTTCCCGCCCTGCAGCTCCTCGAAAAGAAATTCGAGCAACAGAAGCGTCTGTTCGAGGTCAAGAAGGGTGAGCTGGAGCGCGAGATCGAGCGTCACATTCAGCTGTTCGAGCAGAAAAAGGGCGCGCTCGAACGCAAGATCGAGCAGCAATTCGAGAGCCACCGCCGGAGATTCGAACAGCGGCTCGAGACGCAGAAGCGCAAGTTCGGGGTCCAGATCCGCCGCTTCGAGGAAAAGAACGGCATCCGGCTCGACGATGAAGTCCGTTTCATCCGCACCTGGATCGAGAAGCCGCTGTCGCTGGGCGCGGTAACGCCGTCGGGCCGCGCGCTCGCGCGCACCATGGCGGCGTTCATCGATCCGAGCCGGCCGGGACCGATCATCGAACTTGGGCCGGGCACGGGGCCGGTGACCGAGGCGCTGCTGGCGCAAGGGGTCGATCCCTCACGGCTGGTTCTGGTCGAGTTCGATCCGACCTTCTGCCGGTTGCTGCGTGCGCGCTACCCTGGGGCGACGGTGGTGCAGGGCGATGCCTACAGCCTCAAGCGGCTGCTTGGCGGGGTGACGCGAGAGCCGGCCGCGGGTGTGGTCTCCGGCCTGCCGCTGTTCACCAAGCCGCTGCGGGTGCGCCTGCGTCTCCTGTTCGAGGCGCTCGATCTGATGTCACCGGGCGCCCCCTTCGTTCAGTTCACCTACAATGCCGTTCCTCCGATCCCGAAGCGCCTCGAGCGCGTGAGCGCGGAGCCGTCCGAGCGGGTGTGGATGAACATTCCGCCGGCGCGGGTTTGGGTCTACCGGAGGGACTGACGGCGACAGCCGACGCAAGCGTGCGTATGGTGTCGTTGGAATTCGTCCTCTGCACCCGTCATGCGTCCATCTTTCGTCCGTCATGGCCGTTCCAAGAATTCTGGTCATTCCCGGCTCGCTGCGGGCGAAGTCGTACAATGTGCGGCTGGCGGCCCTCGCGAGCAAGCAACTGACCTTGGCCGATGCCGACGTGACCCGCATCTCGCTCGTCGACTATCCGTTGCCGATCTACGACGCCGACACGGCGGAGGAATCCGGGCCGCCGCACAACGCGTTCAAGCTCAAGCAGCTGATGTCCGCACACCAGGGCATCTTCATCGTCAGCCCTGAATACAACGCCTCGCTCACGCCCCTCATCAAGAACACGATCGATTGGATCTCGGTGGTACGTGAGCGCGGGGAGCCGCCGCTCGCCGCTTATCAGAATCGCGTCTTCGCGCTGGGCGGCGCCTCGCCCCGCCGTTCCGGCGCAAGCCATTCGTTGCTGGCGCTGCGCCAGGTGCTGGCGGTGGGCTGCGGCGCGCTGGTGCTCGCGGAGCAGGTGACGGTGCCGAATGCCGAGCACGCCTTCGACGATATGGACGAACTGACGGATGCGGGCGCGGCCAACCAGCTCAAGGTTGTCGTGCGCAAGCTCGTCGATACCGCCAGGCTCCTGGCATAAGGTAGGGGATGAAACCCGGTGTCTCGTCCTCCGCTCGCCGGCCTCGGGACCCGTCCAGGAGGTCGCGTCGTGAGCCTTGATCCGCATGAGCGGTTGATCGTTGCACTCGATGTCCCATCGGTGGCGGAGGCGGAGAAGGTCGTCGTGCGGCTCGGCGAATCGGTCTCGTTCTACAAAATCGGCTACCAGCTTGCCTTCGCTGGCGGCATCGACTTTGCGCGCGTGCTCGCCAGCGCCGGCAAGCGCATTTTTCTCGACCTCAAGCTGCACGACATCGGCAACACCGTTGCCAAGGGGGTCGAAAGCGTCGCGGCGCTCGGCGCATCGTTTCTCACGGTGCACGCTTATCCGCAGACCATGCATGCCGCGGTCGATGCGCGCAAAGGCTCCGGCCTGCGCTTGCTCGCCGTCACCGTGCTCACCTCTTATGACGACGCCGACCTGGCCGCGGCCGGCTATGACTTCACGGTTTCGGAACTCGTGGGCGAACGCGCGGCGCAGGCGCGCGACGTCGGAATCGACGGGCTGGTCTGCTCAGGCGAGGAGGCAAGGATGCTGCGCCCCATCATCGGTGCCGGCATGGTGCTGGTGACGCCTGGCATCCGGCCGGCGGGAGCGGCAGCCGGCGACCAGAAGCGCATCATGACGCCGGCCGCAGCGATCGCGGCCGGCGCCGATCATCTCGTGGTCGGCCGGCCGATCATCGCCGCGCCAGATCCGAAATCCGCCGCGGAAGCGATCATTGCCGAAATCGCGGCGGCGGCGCGACCATAGGGAGAACGCGAGATGGCCAAGGGATATTGGATTCCGCATATCGATGTGAGCGATCCGGAAGGCTACAAGGCCTACATGGCCGCGACCCCCGAGGCGCACCGCAAATACGACGGTCATGTGCTGGTGCGCGGCGGGACCTGCGAAGTGGTCGAGGGGAAGGGACGCTCCCGCAACGTCCTGCGCGAATTTCCGGATTATGCCACCGCGCTCGCCTGCTACCGTTCTCCCGAATACCAGCGGGCGAAGCCGCTGCGTCTGGCGCATTCGACCTGCGATTTCGTGATCGTCGAGGGTTACGACGGCGAGCAGCCGCAGTCTTCGGCCCCGCCGCCCGCCGCCGCCCGCAAAGGTTATTGGATCGCGCACGTCGATGTGTCCGATCCCGAGGGCTACAAGGCTTATGTGGCCGCCAATAAATTGGCCTTCACCAAATACGGCGTGCGCTATCTCGTGCGCGGCGGGACGCGCGAGGTGGTCGAAGGCAAGGTGCGCGGGCGGACCGTGGTGCTCGAATTTCCGAGCTATCAGGCGGCGCACGACTGCTATCGCTCGCCGGAATATCAGGCCGCGATCGCGTTGCGCAAAGACAACGCCACGGCCGACATCATCGTCATCGAGGGCTACGACGGCCCGCAGTCGTAAGCGATTCCGGCGCTTGCCGCCTCCGACAACAATAGGTCGGAGGCGGGATATCCATGCGGCGTTCGCGCGCCATGCGCCGGGTCGGCGCGTTGGCGGCAGGTCTTGTGCCGGCGATGGTCGCGACATGGACCGCGGAGCGCGCAATCCCCGAGCAGCGGGCAGATCGCGGCGACCCGCGGCTGCGAGTCCGCCGCGGGGATGGAGGTTGCGGTCAGAATTCGTGATTTGACCCGTGTTACCCGAATCTTGTATGTTTCCAGCATCATCCAAAACTGCGCATGACGCCCGGACGGATCGCCCCTCCGGGCTTTTTGCAGCGCGGGGGCAACGCGCGTGGTCGATCGAGTCATTCGCTTCTGAGGGGCCGCATGCCGACAGCGGTCCATTTTGGCGAAACGAACCCACGTTGCAAAAACGCAACAGTGACCGATCGGTCGAGCCGCGGGCATGTAACGGCTGATCGGCTGCTCGATCGCAGCGCGCGCCATGCGATTGCTTTCCTTCGCATGGCCAGCCCGTTATACCCGCGCCAGTTGGCGGGAGAGAGCTGATGTCCGACATGCGGTTGATCGTGGCCGGCGCTGGTGGGCGCATGGGGCGCACGCTCATCCATGCCATCGTGGCCATGGACGGCGCGGTCCTCGCGGGCGCGGTCGAGGCGCCAGGATCGGCGGTGATCGGCCGCGATGCCGGTGAGCTTGCGGGGCTGGGCAAGAACGGCGTGACCGTGACCAGCAACGTCGAGCCGCTGCTCGCGCAGGCCGACGGGCTGCTCGATTTCACCGTGCCGGCCGCGACCATTGCCTTGGCCGAACTCACGGCACGCCAGGGCCTGGTGCATGTCATCGGCACCACCGGACTAAATGGCGAGGACGAAGAGCTGATCGAGGAAGCCGGCAAGCGGGCGGTGATCGTCAAGTCCGGCAACATGAGCTTGGGGGTCAATCTGCTGGCGGCCTTGGTCAAGCGCGTGGCGAAGACGCTCGATGACGATTTCGATATCGAGATCCTCGAAATGCACCACAACAAAAAGATCGACGCGCCGTCCGGGACGGCGCTGATGCTGGGCCGCGCGGCGGCCGAGGGGCGCGGCATCGACCTCGACCAGCACTCGCAGCGCGGCCGCGACGGCCACACCGGCGCGCGGTGCGCCGGCGATATCGGCTTCGCCTCGCTGCGCGGGGGCTCGGTGGTCGGCGATCACACCGTGATTTTCGCCGGCCCGGCCGAGCGCATCGAACTCGTGCATCGGGCGGAGGACCGCATGATCTTCGCCCGCGGCGCGGTGCGCGCGGCGCTATGGGCGCGCGGGCAGAACCCGGGAATTTATTCGATGGTCGACGTGCTGGGCCTGCGCGACATCTAGTGGTCCGATTCCGAAGTTCGCCCGCGCTCGCGGCACGTTACGATGCGAACTTCGGAATCTAAGGACCACTAGCAACTCTATGATTCTAGTGCCCCTTTTGAACCCGAAGTTCGCGATTGAACTTGCCGCGCGATGTGCGCGAACTTCGGGTTCGGGGGCACTAGGCGTTCGAGGTCGGGCGACGCAGCAGCGACACCCCGGTCATCTCCGCCGGCTGCGGCAGGTCCATCAACTCGAGCAAGGTGGGCGCGATATCGGCGAGCCGCCCGTCGGCCAGCGACGCGTTGCCGCCCCCCGTCAACAGGACCGGCACCGGATTGGTGGTGTGGGACGTGTGCGGGCCGCCGGTGTCCGGATCGCGCATCATTTCGCAGTTGCCATGGTCGGCGGTGACGAGCAACGCGCCGCCGGTTCTGCGGATTGCCTCCGCGATGCGCCCGAGCCCGGTGTCGACGGTCTCGACCGCCTTGACCGCGGCCGCCAGATTGCCGGTGTGCCCGACCATGTCGGGATTGGCGTAGTTCAGCACGATCAGGTCGTAGCGGCGGGATCCGATGGCCGCCACCGCCTTGTCCGTCAATTCGGGCGCCGACATCTCGGGCTGCAGGTCGTAGGTGGCGACCTTGGGTGATGGCACCATGATGCGATCCTCGCCGGGATAGGGCTCCTCCTCGCCGCCGTTGAGGAAATACGTGACGTGCGGATATTTCTCGGTCTCGGCCATGCGCAATTGCGTGCGTCCGGCCGCGCCGACCACTGCGCCGAGAACGTTGGCCAAGTTCTCCGGCGGAAAGATCGTCTGCAGGAACGCATCCAGATGCTCGCTGTATTGCGTCATGCCCACGGCCGCCGCCAGGTGCAGGACACGGCCGCGGGCAAAGCCGTCGAACGCCGGATCGAGCATCGCGCCCAAAATCTCGCGCACGCGATCCGCCCGGAAGTTGAAGCAAAGCACGCCGTCGCCGTCATGCATGCCGCGATAGTCGCCGACCACTGCCGGCAGCACGAACTCGTCGCTGACGTCGTGCGCATAGGCGTCGGCGATCACCGCGTCGGCGTCGGGGAAGCGCGGCCCTTCGGCCTCCACGATGGCGCGATAGGCCCTGACCACGCGCTCCCAACGCTTGTCGCGATCCATGGCGTAGTAGCGGCCGCTGACCGTCGCGACCGGTACCGATGGCGGCAGCGCATTGACCAGGCGCACGAGATCGTCCCGGGCCGAGCGCGGCGGCGTGTCGCGACCGTCGGTAAAGGCATGCACCACGGTTGGCAGCTTCGCCCGCGTAAGGATTTCGGCGAGCGCGGCCGCGTGATCCTGATGCGAGTGCACGCCGCCGGGCGATACCAATCCCATGAGGTGGCAGGTGCCGCCGGTTTCGCGCAGGCGTTCGATCAGGGCCTGCGTTGCCGGCGCGCTTTCGATGTCGCCGTGCGCGATCGCGTCGTTGATGCGCGGCAGATCCTGCATCACCAGCCGGCCCGCGCCGATGTTGAGATGTCCGACCTCGGAATTCCCCATCTGCCCCGGGGGCAGCCCGACCTCCTTGCCCGACGTGCGCAGGAAGGCGTGCGGACAGCTTGCCCACAGCCGGTCGAACGTGGGCGTGTGCGCCTGCCGGATGGCGTTGTCGGCCGCATCGTCGCGCCAGCCCCAGCCGTCGAGCACGACCAGCATCACCGGACGACGCCTCTGCATCTCAACCTTCCCTGTGTCTTGCGAGGCCCCGGCAAGCCGCCGACCCGCACCGTTCAGGAGGGTTGTGTGGGATCGCGGCTTTATCGTCAACCAGCCGCACGGCCGCGGATCGCTCGCGCCGGTTTCGACGATGGAGCTTGGCGGACCGTGCGTGCCTTTCGTGTCACACGACTACAAATTCCGCGCGTGCAGCCGGTGGATCCTGTGAGGCTCATCAATCCGATGCCGCGAATCACATAGACTAGCGCCGCTGAGTCACTTTCGGTCGGGGGGCTGGATTGACCGCGCGGATGTTTGCCGCCGCGTTGAGCCTGTTGTTGACGTACGCCGTGCCGACGCACGCGGGCGTCGATCGCCCACCGCAATTCATCGTCATGGCGTTCGACAACTGCACCGAGCTCGAGCGGTGGCAGGAGCTGACCGACTTTGCCGCCGAAATGAACCGCGACGGCGACCGTGTCCACTTCACCTTCTTCGTCAGCGGGATCAACTTCATCGCCGACGGCAAGCGCAACATCTATGAAGGTCCGCATCAGCGGCGCGGCTACTCCCGCATCAGTTTCGGCGGTTCGCCCGAGCAGGTCCGCAGGCGCGTCGATTATGTCAACGATCTCTACCGCAACGGGCACGAAATCGCTTCGCACGCGGTCGGGCACTTCAACGGTGCCGCATGGTCGACCGGCGATTGGGAAAAGGAGTTTCGTGCGTTTGGCGATATCGTGAACAATGTCGGGCCGAACAACGGGCTCGCCGAATCGCGGTTGGCGTTTTCGGCCAGCGACGTGGTCGGATTCCGCGCTCCCTATCTCGCCAAGGGCGCCGGCCTGTACGGCGCGCTCAAGGCCAACGGCTTTCGCTACGACACCAGCGGCGTCGGCTACGCCGACGCTTGGCCCGAACGGATCGACGGCATTTGGCGATTCAACCTTGCCATGCTGAGGATTCAAGGTTCGGGCAAGGGCACCCTGTCGATGGACTACAATTTCTTCGTGGCGCAGTCGCGCGCCGCGACCGACCCGCGCCGCTACGAAGCCGCCCGCGAACAACGCTGCAGACATATCTGCACTACTTCAAAGTCAATTACGCGGGCAATCGGGCGCCGCTCCACATTGGGCACCACTTCACCGGCTATCAGGGCGGCGCCTACAACGAGGCGCTCAAGTCGTTTGCGCGCACGGTCTGCGGCCTGCCCGAAGTGCGCTGCGTGACCTATGCCAAACTGGGCGACTTCATGGATCAGCAGAATGCTGAGACGCTCGCGGCCTATCGCAAGGGCGATTTCGCCCGTGCCGCGACCCCCGCCCTGAACGTGGCCGACGTCGCGCGATAGGAGGCCACCAGCCGCAGCGCTTCGGTTACTCCTAGTGTCCCGTTTCCGACGTTCGTATCATCTCGCAGCACCCGCTTTTACGAACGTCGGAAACAAAGGGACACTAGCAAGTCATGATTCTAGTGTGGCTTTGCATTTGACGCTCCTATGAAGGACTCGCGGCCAATACTGATAGGAACGTCAAATGCGCCACACTTGCTGGACGAAGGCTAGGCGGCGGTGACGCGCCCCATCTCCCAGCCCAGCATGGCGCGCTTGCGGGTGAGGCCCCAGTGATAACCGGTGACGTCGCCACTTTTTCCCAGCACCCGGTGGCAAGGCACCACGAAGGAGACTGGATTCTTTCCCACCGCGGCGCCCACCGCGCGCGCGGCTTTGGGCGCCCGGAGCTTCGCGGCGATGTCGGAATAGGTCATTGCCCGGCCCAAAGGAATCTTGAGCAGCGTCTCCCACACCCGCACTTCGAAATCGGTGCCGATGAGCACGACGCGCAGCGGCCGGTTGGCGCGCCACAGCCTGGGATCGAAGATGCGGCCGGCGAGCGCGGCAGTGCCGGCGCGATCCTCGACGATCCTCGCCTGGGGCCAACGGCCTTGCATGTCGAAGAGCGCGGCCTGTTCCTCGCCGGGATCGGCGAAGGCAAGTCCGGCAAGTCCGCGCTCGGTCGTCATCACCAGCGCGGTGCCGAACGGAGACGGGTGAAAACCATAGGACATGGTCAGCCCGTCGCCGCCCGATTTCCATTCCCCCGGCGACATCGCTTCGTGGGTGACGAAGAGATCATGCAGCCGCCCCGGTCCGGACAGACCAACTTCGAACGAGGCGTCAAGCACGCTGGCGGAATCCCGCAGCAGCCGGCGGGCATGGTCGAGGGTGAGTGCCTGCAGGAAGGCCTTGGGCGTGATCCCGGCCCAGCGGCGAAACAGATGGTGAAGATCACCGGCGCTGACGCCGGACGCTGCCGCGATCGCCTCGATCTCCGGCTGCGCCCGCCAGCGCTCGGACACGAACGCGATGGCGCGGCGCACGATCTCGTAGTCGGCGGCATCGCGGCTGAGCGGATCGATATTGTGGACGCGATCGGGTGAGAGCATGGATGTCTCCATCATTTGCTCTCCCCCATCTAGGGCGCGGAGACCGCCCCGCCCACCCGTTTTCTGCCGGACCAGGGTTAGTTGAACACCGTCCGGGTCGGCCCGCGCTTGGCCTCGCCGAGCGCCGCCGAGAGCGCCAGCGCGAAGCTCTCCTTTTCCTGTGGCCCGAGACAACCGGCGATCGCCAGCCGCCGCCCATGCGACACGAGGAACAGCCTTTCGATGCCGAATTCCGCGTGCACGACTCGATCAAGCTTCACCCAGAGCGGATTGAGCGTCCACTCGCTGATGCGGCCCTGGTGGCTCACCTTGCGCACGGTCAGTTCGGAGGGGGTGACGGTCACCTGCTCGTAGGCCTTGGCGCGGCGATAGCTCACCTGGAAGGCCCCGTAGATTAGCAGGACGTCGAGTCCGCAGAAGCCGAATACCGGCCACGCCCCGGCCAGGAGAAACGCCATCCCGGTGGCGAAGCTGATCAGGCCCAGCACCGTCATCAATATCAGGAAGCCCTTGCGGCTGAGCGAGCGGTGCGGGGTCAGCACCGCCGAAAAGATCGTGGGTTCCTGGGTCCGGTCGTTGTCCGCTGCCATGGCCGTCATTATACCGGAACTATGGCGCGCAAGACACCACGCAGGGTGGCACGAAGGGTCGCCCGAAAGGTGCCGCGGAGAACGGCGCAGGGCCTGCGCGCGGCGCGCGGGAGCAAGGCGCGGGTGAAAGCTCCGGGCAGGCGGGTGGCGGCCGACAGGAAAGCCGCCGCCGGCGCGCTGCCGCAATGGACATCGGCGGACATCGAGGAAGCGTTCCGGCGCTTCCAAGCGGCCATGCCCGAGCCCAGGGGCGAGCTCAAGCACATCAATCCGTTCACCCTGCTGGTGGCGGTGGTGCTCTCCGCGCAGGCGACCGACGCCGGCGTCAACAAGGCGACGCCGGCGCTGTTCGCGGCCGCCGATACCCCGCAGAAGATGGCGGCATTGGGCGAGGCGCGCGTGCAGGATCTGATCAAGACCATTGGCCTGTTTCGCACCAAGGCGAAGAACGTGGTGGCGCTGTCGCGGAAGCTCGTCGAGGAGCATGGTGGCGAGGTCCCGCGCGTGCGCGAGGCGCTGGAGGCGTTGCCCGGCGTCGGCCGCAAGACCGCCAACGTCGTTCTCAACATCGCCTTCGGCGAACCCACGATTGCGGTCGATACCCACATCTTCCGCGTAGGTAACCGGACCGGCATGGCGACCGGCAAGACACCCCTCGAGGTCGAGATGAAGCTCAATGAGGTGGTGCCACCGAAGTACCGGCTCCATGCCCACCATTGGCTGATTCTGCACGGCCGCTATATCTGCGTTGCGCGTCGCCCGCTGTGTGAGCGGTGCTTGATTGCCGACCTCTGCAAGTGGCCGGGAAAAACCGTCGTCGCCGGCGGTCATTAGCCACCGGAACAACAGTATCCCGCGCGCTGACCCCCGGTTCGCGCCCCTGCCTTGCTGCCACCACGATCGACGCCCAACTAAAATTCCTCCGCGATTCACAGGGGATGATCGCCATGCATCGGCCATGGGGCAAGATCGTCATCGGCGGGCTGATTGCCGTCATCATATTGGGCGGCGCGGTCTGGGCATACGCCCGGCTTTGGTCGAGTCCCAAGGACCTGCGACCAGCGCTGGTCGAGGTGGCGCCGCTCGCACCGGTCGCCCGCAGCTCCGTCATCGTGACGCCGGCGACCATCACGCTCTCCGCCATCCGCGACGCGATGGAGGCGGCGGCCCCGCGCAATCTCGTCGGCAAGCGCGACAACCCGCTGCCGCAGCTGCTGTCCAATGCCGAGATGAACTGGACCGTCACGCGCGGGCGATTGGCGGTCGCCGGTCGCCCGGATGGGCTTGCCGTGTCCACCAATCTCACGGGAACGTTCCAGGCGACTGGGCAAATCGCCGGTGATGCCGGCAATCTCGCGGGCGCACTCGGCGGCCTGCTCGGCGGCCGCCTGGGAGAGCGCGTCCAGAACCTGCAAGGAAAGAAACTCGATCAGCGTGCCGATATCCGCGGCAGCGTCACCGTGACCTCGCATCCATCGCTGCTGGCGGCCTGGCGAATCGAGCCCAATCTTAGTTCGCAGGTCGCGATCGCGGATGCGTCCCTGACCATCCTTGGCGCCAAGCTCAACGTGTCGAACGAGATCAAGCCGCTGCTCGATCGCACGGTTAACGAGCAGATGGCGGCGTTGCAGGCGCGGGTGCGCGACGATCCGTTTCTCGAAGTCGCCGCTCGCGGCGAATGGACCAAGATGTGCCGCTCGATCGCGCTCGGCGCCGCCATGCCCGGAATGCCGAATCTGTGGTTGGAGGTGCGTCCGACCCGGGCGTTCGCCGCGCAGCCCCGCATCAGCGAATCCGCGCTCATGCTCACCATCGGCGTGCAGGCCGAGACCCGCATCCTGCCCAATGAGACCAAGCCCGATTGTCCGTTTCCGGCGCAGCTGGAGCTCGTCCCGCAGACCGAACAGGGTCGCGTCAATATCGCGGTGCCGATCGACGTTCCTTTTACCGAAGTGAATCGACTGCTGGAGGCGCAACTCAAAGGCAAGACCTTTCCGGACGACAAGAGCAGCGCATTCACCGCCACGGTCCAGAGCGTCAATCTGGCGGCATCCGGGGATCGGCTGCTGATCTCGTTGCGGCTCAAAGCCAATGAGACCAGAAGCTGGTTCGGCCTCGGCGCCGAGGCCACGGTTCATGTGTGGGGGCGGCCGGTGCTCGATCGGGAGCGGCAGATGCTGCGGCTTAACGACGTCGCTCTCGACATCGAATCAGAGGCAGCCTTTGGCTTGCTCGGTGCGGCGGCACAGGCGGCGGTGCCGTATCTGGAAAAGGCGCTGGCGGACAATGCGGTGCTCGACCTGGTGCCGCTTGCCGCCAACGCGCGCCAGAGCATCGAGAAAGCCATCGCCGACTTCCGCAAAAGCGCTGACGGCGTCAACGTCGAAGCGACGGTCACCGGTCTGCGCCTGGCCGGGGTCGAGTTCGACGCCAAGACGCTGCGCGTGATCGCGGAAGCCGATGGAACCGTTCGCGTCACGGTAACGAAGCTGGCGAACAAGTGACCTGGCGATGGAGCATGGCGGGCGTGCCGTTGCGGCTACGACAACCGCACTGGCGCAGGCATCATCGTTGCTCCGTGATCCCTCGCCGGTCGTTCGACATCCGCTTGTACATGTGCACCATGAATGCCATGGCGAACAGCGGTGCGGCGAGATTGACGATCGGTATCGATACGAAGGCGGCAATGAACATGCCGGCGACAAAAACCGTGCCGCTTCGGATCTTGCGCAGCCGTTTGGCGTCCGCGACGGACTGATGACGCATGGCCGCCAGCTCGAAATATTCGCGGCCGAGCAGGTAAGCCGTGGCCAGGAAAAAGATGACAACACCCAGGCCGCCGACGAGGAGGAACGGAACCGCGACCAGATAGACCAAGACCGAGAACAAAGCCGTCCGTGCGCCTTCGAGCACAGCGCGTAGTGGCGGGGGCGGGTTGCCGACCGGATCCGCGGGATAGTATGCGCGTTCAACTTCGAGCGCGATGTCGTCAACGAAGAAGGTCCCCACCAGCGCGGTCACCGCGGGCATCAGGAAGATCGATCCGACAAGAATGCCGAGACTCACCGCAATGGAGACGATCCATGCCAGGATTGCGAGCGGCGTATGCGCGCTGGTGCCGAGCATGCTCTCTGCCCAATCCGTGCCATAGCTTGCCAGCCAGACCAGCAGGCGCTGGACCGCAATTCCGATGATGACGATGAGGATGAGGGCGACCCCAACGGATTTCAGCAGCACCGCGCGGAACGCCGGCGAGAGCATCTGCGTGAGCGCCTTGACGGCGGCGTCGAGCATCGTGGTCCTCCGGTCCGCCCGCATCATGAGCCGGCAGCATTGGAAATGGTTCCGCTGCGGAACTCAGGGGGCATTTGACGCGCGAATAAGGCACTGCCGCTGCGGGACGGCAAGCACTGCGCGCAAAAGATCTGGCGCGCGGCGCGCGCTTCCTGGTAGACCTCGTAAGCCTCCATGCCACTGATGCCATGAAACATTTCAGCCGCCGCTCGTTTCTTGCCTCTGCCGGAGCGCTCGCAGCGGGGCCCGCGCTTGGGGCGCCACGCCCGTCGCCCACACAGGAGGTGCCGCGCTCCGGCTGGGTGGACGCCGTGATTGTGGGTGCTGGCGCCGCCGGCATCGCGGCCGCGCGTCGGCTCAGCGCAGCGGGCAAGCGTTATGTCGTCGTCGAGGCCGCGGAGGAGGTCGGCGGACGCTGCATCACCGACACCAAGACGTTTGGCGTGCCTTACGATCGTGGCGCCCACGCCCTTTACGCCGGCGACATCAATCCGATGGCGAAGCTTGCCGTTGCCGCCGGCTTCGACCTGTATCAGGCGCCGCCCGGGCAGCGCGTGCGTATCGGCAAGCGCTATGCGCGCGAAGGCGAGATGGAGGATTTTCTCGCCGGTCTCGTTCGCGCCAACAGTGCCATTGCCGACGCGGCGCGCAAGAGCGACGTCGCCTGCTCCCAGGTGCTGCCCAAGGATCTGGGAGAATGGCGCCCGACCATCGAATTTATCCTGGGGGCCTACAACTGCGGCAAGGAGCTTTCCGAGGTATCGACCGTCGATCTCGCCCGCTCGGGCGATCGGGACAACGGCTCGTTCTGCCGCCAGGGCCTGGGCGCGTTGCTGGCGAAGCTTGCGGGGGGGCTTCCTATCCTGCTCGGTTCGCCGGTGAAGACCATCGAATGGTGGAGCCGCCAGCGCCTCGAGGTCGATTCCACCAAAGGCCAGTTTCGGACCGGTGCCGTCATCGTCACGGTGTCGACCAACGTGCTCACCGCCGGCAAGCTCAAGTTCGCGCCCGATCTGCCCAAGCGTCATCTCGATGCCGCCAACAAGCTCAAGCTCGGCAGCCGCGATCACATCGCGTTGGAGCTCACGGGCAACCCGCTGGGGTTGCGGGCCGACGAGCTGGTGTTCGAGCGGAGCGAGAGCCGGCAGACCGCGGCGATCTTCGCCAACATGTCGGGGTCCACGATTTGCGTGGTCGATGTCGGCGGCACCTTCGGTCGCGATCTGTCGGCCAAGGGCGAGGCGACGATGGTGGATTTTGCTGCCACCTGGCTCGCCTCCCTCTACGGCGCCGACATCAAGACCCTGATCAAGCGCCGACACGCCACGCGCTGGAACAACGAGCCTTGGGTGCTCGGCGCCTGGTCCGCCGCCGCGCCCGGCGCGCAGTCAGCGCGCAAGGTCATGACGGAGCCGGTCAGCAACCGCATCTTCTTCGCCGGCGAGGCGACGCACGAGGCGCTCTGGGGCACCGTGAACGGTGCATGGGAATCCGGCGAGCGCGCTGCGGATGCCGTGCTGAAACTCATCGGCCGACGCTAGCCGGTTCTTCACGTCCTCAATGTGCCGCCCGTCCGCTTGCTGACCTCGGTCACGATCTTGGCTGCAATCGCCTCGATCTCCTCGTCGGTCATGGTTTTTTCGCGCGGCTGTAGCGTTACGGCGATCGCGACGGACTTCTTCCCGGGTTCGATGCCCTTGCCCTCGTACACGTCGAATACAGTCACGTTGGTGATCAGCTTGCGGTCGACGCTCTGCGTCGCACGCAGGATGTCCGCCGCCTTGACCGCGCGATCGACGACGAAAGCGAAATCACGGGCCACCGGCTGAAACGGAAAGAGCTCCAGAACCGGCTTCGCCCGCGTTGGCTTCGGCTTCGGCTCGGGGATCTTCTCCAGGATGACCTCGAAGGCGACCAGAGGGCCTTCGGCATCGAGCGCCTCGAGCGCGCGCGGATGCAGCTCGCCGAAATGCCCGAGAATGTTCTGCGGCCCGATCTGGATCGTGCCGGAGCGTCCAGGATGCAACCACGCCGGCCCGCCCGGGACGATCTGCAGCGCCTGCGCCGGTGCGCCGGCGGCGGCTAGTACCGCGAGCGCGTCGGCCTTGGCGTCGAAGGCATCGACCTCGGCCGCGGGTGCCGACCAATGACGGCCGATGCCGGTGGTCTTTGCCAGCGCACGGCGTACGCCGCCGGCCGCGGTGAACTGGTCTTCCGGGCGGTCGCCACGAAAAATCTGTCCGACCTCGAACAGAGCCACGTCGGCTGTGCCGCGATCGGCGTTCTTCTGGGCGGCGGCGAGCAGTCCCGGAATGAGGCTCGGCCGCATGTCGGAAAGGTCCGCGGCGATGGGATTGGCGAGCGCAAGCTCGGGCTGTCCACCGCCGAACAGCTCGGCCTGCGCCTTTGCAATGAACGACCAGGCGACCGCCTCGACCATGCCACGCGCGGCGAGCGCGCGCTTGGCCTTGCGCGTGCGCAACTGGATGGTCGTGAGCACAGGCTTGCGCGGCGCCTCGCCGCGGTCAAACGGGGTCGCCGGGATGCGGTCGACGCCGAGGATGCGCATGACCTCCTCGACGATATCTGCTTTGCCGTGCACGTCCGCCCGCCAGGACGGCGCCGTGACCTCTACGCTCTTGCCCTCTCCTGCTACCGAGAAGCCGAGCGCACCGAGCACGCGCCTGACCTCCGCCGGATCGGCCTCGATGCCGGCCAGACGCTGGACCTCGTGAAGGGGAAAATCGATCACGCGCGCGGGCACGTCGGGGCTGCCTGCCATCGTGACGTCCGATGGCTCGCCGCCGCAGAGATCGAGCACCATCCTGGTCGCGAGTTCGAGCCCCGGCAGCATGAAGGCGGGATCGACCCCGCGCTCGAAGCGGTAGCGCGCGTCCGACACGATGCCGAGCTTGCGGCCGGTCTGCGCAATGTTCAGCGGCTCCCATAAGGCGGATTCGATCAGGACATCGGTGGTTGTTTCCGAGCAGCCCGTGGCCTCGCCACCCATGATGCCGGCGAGGGACTCCACGCCCTGCTGGTCGGCAATCACGCAGATCGTCTCGTCGAGCGAATAGCGCTTGCCGTCGAGCGCGAGCAGGCTTTCGGCCTCATGCGCACGCCTGACCGTGAGATTTCCGTGCACCTTGGCGGCATCGAACACGTGCAACGGGCGGCCGCGGTCGTAAGTGATGAAATTGGTGATGTCGACGAGCGCATTGATCGGACGCAGCCCGATCGCAATGAGCCGGCGCTGCAGCCAGACGGGCGAGGGGCCGTTCTTCACCCCACGCACGAGTCGTAGCGCGAATGCCGGGCAGAGCGAAGGCGTGGTGCCGAACTCGAGCGTCACTTTGACCGGGCACGGGAAGCGTCCTTCAACGCCTTTGATCGGAGCGCCCCTGAGCTTGCCCATGCCAGCCGCGGCGAGGTCGCGCGCAATGCCGCTGACGCCGGTGCAGTCGGCGCGGTTGGGGGTGAGGTTGATCTCGATCAAGGGATCGTCGAGGCCGGCCCAACTCGCATAATTGGTACCGACCGGCGCATCGGCGGGAAGCTCGATGATGCCCTCGTGATCATCGGAGAGTTGCAGCTCGAATTCGGAGACCAGCATGCCGCGGCTTTCGACGCCGCGGATCTTGCCCACGCCGAGTGTCATGTTCTTGCCCGGAATGAACGCGCCCGGTGGCACGAACACGCCCTTCATGCCGGTGCGCGCATTGGGGGCGCCGCACACCACCTGTACCGGCGCGCCCTCGCCGGTATCGACCATGCATACGCGCAGGCGATCGGCGTTGGGGTGCTGCTCGGCGGAGATCACCGAGGCAATGGTGAACGGCGCCAGCAGCTTGCCTCGGTCGGTCACGCTCTCGACCTCGAGCCCGATCATGGTGAGCTTGTCGACGATGGCACTGAGCGGCTGCTCGGTGTCGAGGTGCTCCTTGAGCCAGGCGAGGGTGAATTTCATGATTCCGCGGACTCGGGCTGTTGCCTCTCCCGCTTGTGGGGGAAGGGCAGGAGGGGGGCACGCGCGATGGCGCCAATCCCGATCATGCGCTCAGCCCGCCGGCCAGCGTCGGGAAGTCGAGCGGCCGGAAGCCGTAGTGTGTGAGCCAGCGCATGTCGGCCTCGAAGAAGGCGCGCAAATCGGGCATCCCGTATTTGAGCATGGCGATGCGGTCGATACCCATGCCCCAGGCGAATCCCTGATACTCGTCGGGATCGAGGCCGCAATTGCGCATCACATTGGGATGGATCATGCCGCAGCCGAGAATCTCCAGCCAGTCCTCGCCCTCGCCGAACCTGATCTCGCCCTTGTCGCGCCGGCACTGGACGTCGACCTCGAGCGAGGGCTCAGTGAACGGAAAGAATGACGGACGGAAGCGCATCTTGACCTGGTCGACCTCGAAGAACGCCTTGCAGAATTCCTGCAGGATCCATTTCATGTGGCCGAGATGCGAGCCCCTGTCGATGACGAGCCCCTCGACCTGGTGAAACATCGGCGTGTGGGTCTGGTCGCTGTCGCTGCGATAGGTGCGGCCGGGGATGATGACGCGGATCGGCGGCTGTTTCGCCAGCATGGTCCTGATCTGCACCGGCGAGGTATGGGTGCGCAGCAGAAGCCGCGAGCCGTCCGGCTTCGGATTGAAATAGAACGTGTCATGCATTTCGCGGGCCGGATGGCCCTCGGGGAAATTCAGCTTGGTGAAATTGTAGTCGTCGGTTTCGATGTCGGGTCCCTCTACGATGGCGAAACCCATGTCGGCGAAGATGGCGGTCAGCTCATCAACGACCTGGGTGATCGGATGGACGCGGCCGATCTCGGTTGGCGGCTCGCGTACAGGCAGGGTGACGTCCACGGTTTCGGTATTGAGCCGCTGATCGAGCGCCAGCGCTTTCAACGCGTCCTTGCGGGCCGCAAGGGCGGCGGTGACGCTGTCCTTGACGCCGTTGATGGCCGCGCCCTGCTGCTTGCGTTCATCCGGTGACATCGTGCCGAGCGTTTTCAGCAGTGCGGAGATCGAGCCGTGGCGGCCCAGGGCCGCGACGCGCACGGCTTCGAGCGTGGCCTCGTCGGTCGCACCCGCGATAGCGGTCAGGAGTTCGGTCTCGAGCGCGCGAAGATCGGTCATGGCTATTGCTCAGCTCCGCCAGCGCAGGGTCTTGGGTTCGAGCGGATTGACGAAGGCTCGCCCTTGGGCTTGCGCCGCGATCCATTCATCCTTGATGCGCATCCACCACCGCGCCTGCGTGTCGGCATCGTTGATGAGCATCAGCCGCGGCCGGTGCACAAGTCCTTCACGCTGTTTCACCACGACTTGCCGGTCCTGATCGAGGAACGTGTGCATGAGCGGCCTGATCACCGGCGCCAGCGGTGCGATCCATCCCGGCGAGGCCCAGAATATCTGATGCACCTCGGTCGCCTCGTCGGTGATCGGCGTGATCGCGGTGAGGCCGACGACGGCGTGGCGATCGCCATGCACCTCTTCGATCCGCAGTCCCGGGAGCTTGTAGGAAATCTCGGTTTCGACGTGACGCCCGAGCAGCTTGTAGATCAGGTTCTGCGGCGGCAATCGATGGCGCACCATGCGCCAGCCGAGCTCGATCGGTTCGAATTGCTTTTCCTTCGGGCGCAGCTTCGTGGCCTGGTGCTTGAACCACCACGAGGTATGGACGAAGCCGGCATGGGTCGGGTCCATCAGACCGAACGCCGCGTGGTCGGTGGAACAGGGGAATGGCTGCATGATCGCGGCAGCCGGCCGGGCGTCATCGGAAAACACCGGCATGCGCGGGGGCTGCATGGGTTCGGTCGCTGCTTGGTCCGCGCGGGGGAAATAAATCCACACCAGGCCCTGCCGCTCCACGCACGGATAGGTGCCGCAACGGATCTTGGTGAGGTCGACCTCCTGGCCCTCGCGCAGCGATGGAATCTCCACGCAGCCGCCGCCCAGGTCGAAACGCCAGCCATGGTAGCAGCAGGCGATGGTGTCGCCGTCGAAGCGGCCGTAATGCAGCGGGATGCCGCGGTGGGGACAGATGTCGCGCAGCGCAAAGACGCGTCCATCGCGGCCGCGCCCGATGAGCACCGGCTCGCCGAGCAGCGTCTTGTGCACCATCCGCCCGGCGCGTAGGTCGGCGCCCAGAAGCGCGACGTACCACAATCCGCGCACAAGTTCGGCTTTGAGATCCTGCATCCATTGTCCCCGGGGTGACGAGCCCGGTTGTTACATCGGCATGAACGGCAAGTCGGTGTCGCTGGGCTTGCCGCCCGCCTGCGTCAGCATGCAATGCACCTGGCCGCGGTGATGGGTCTGGTGATTGAACATATGTGTGACCAGAAGCCACTTCGGCTGGGACAGCTGCGCCTTCATCGCGTTGGAGTACCACCTGAGGTCGCCGGCGAGCGCTGCGCTGTCGAGCCGTCCGGCCCAGTCGAGCATGACCGCGTCGAACGAGGCGCGTTCGCGTTTCAAGTCGCCCCAGTCGTCGTAGAGCGATATCGATTCCGGAATGCCGCCTGTCGGCGGCGGCGTCCCGGCAAGCCGGCTCATCCAGATACGGTCGGCCCAGAGCAGATGGTTGAGCGTGGCGTGGATCGAGCCGAAGAAGGCGCCGCGCTGGCGCCGCCGCTCGGCGTCGGAAAGGACATCGGCGGCGCCATAAAGGTTCTGGTTCTGCCAGTGGTTATAGCGAGCCATGCGTTGCACATAGCCGATATCGATCATGGCTTCACTCGGCCGACAGCCGACGGGCGACGAGGAAAAAAAGGGCGAACTTTGCCTCTCCGTCGTCCGTCCTCGGATGGTCACGCCGCGATCGCGCCCTTGGCCTTCTCGACAATGGCGGCAAAGGCGGCAGGCTCGTGGATCGCCAGATCGGACAGCACCTTGCGGTCGACCAGCAGGCCGGCCTTGCCGAGCCCGTCGATGAACCGGCTGTAGGTGAGGCCGAATGGGCGCACTGCTGCATTGAGCCGTTGGATCCACAGGGCGCGGAAGGTGCGCTTGCGCCGCTTGCGGTCGCGGTAGGCGTATTGGTTTGCCTTCTCCACGGCCTGCTTGGCAACGCGAATGGTATTCTTGCGGCGGCCATAATAACCCTTGGCGGCCTTGAAGACTTTCTTGTGCTTGGCGTGGCCGGTGACGCCGCGTTTGACGCGTGCCATGGCTGATCTCCTGGATTACGTGCGGACGATTTAAGCGGACGGCGGTCCCTTGGCGGCCAACTGGCCGGTCAGGCGTTGGGCAAATAGTATTTTTTGATCTTGTCGCCGTCGGTCTTGAACAGCACGGAGGTGCCGCGCAACTGGCGGATTTGCTTTTTGGTCCGCTTGATCATGCCGTGACGCTTATGGGACTGCTGATAGAGCACTTTCCCCCCGGCGGTCACCTTGAAGCGCTTCTTGGCGCCGGACTTGGTCTTGAGCTTGGGCATTTGGCTCTCCTTTGCGGCAGCCATGGGCAAATGCCCGGCCGGCCGGATTTTGCTCGTTTGAGCGTGCTGATTGTGCACTTCACCGTCGCCACGGCAGCCCTTTCGGCCGGGCGGCGGAAGGGCGGCGTTATGGCAGAGCCCGGATCGAAATACAACCACTACCCCGATTCTTCAGCCGAATCGGGGTTGCCCACGGGAACGCGTCGGTGGTGCGCGGCTCGCTGCGGCCTCGGAGTTGTATGGCGGCGCACGGGCCCTTTTGGCGCGTGCCGGCGCGGCCGCCCGGCGGTCCGATCGGTGGCCACGCAGGGTCAGGCCGTGGTCCCGGCTGCCTTCACATGCTCGACGAGAATGCCCGGCAGGTCCGAGACGGGGCTGCGTCCGAACCCGCAATACGCCGCCAGCCCGAATTCCGGCAGGTATTTGCGGGCCAATGCGACGCGCTGCTGGAATCGCGCCATATTGTGGATTGCGCCGAGATAGACGCGGGCGCCGCGCGGGTCGAGATCCTTAAGGGGCGCGAAGAAGGCCTCGTCCTCGGTGTCCAGCAAGGGGATGTGGATCCAGTCCACCCGTCGGCCCGAGGCGGCCAAGAAAGCGTTCGCAAGACTCACGGTTTCACTCAGCGTCTCCGGTTGAAATCGCGGCCAGCCGCCCAGCGTCCCAAAACAGAGGTGGTAGCCGAGCGCAACGTCCTCCGGGATCCCGGGGGAAAGATTGCGCACCTGTGCGACGTTGCGCTCGATCATGCCCTGGCGCGGCAATTGCGGAATGGCGCCATAGGCATCCTGCACTTCGGTCGCGCAGTCCCACTGGATGGCGAGTTCATCGGCCGGGATCTTTTCCACGATCTTCGCAAGCTCGGCGCGCAACGCGGCTTCGAAGCCGGGCTTGATCTTGTCGAGGTCGCCTTCGACCGGGAAAACCCGCGGCGGCACCGCGCTGTTGACCATCGGCATCGAGACCTGAAAACGCAGATGGCGGGGCAGCACACCCTTTTCCTTCAGCGTCCGGAACACGAAGTAGGAGTTGACCGCGTCGCGCGCAAAGCCGAGGCGCCAGCCCGGATCGCCGAAGCGAACGCGCTCGACACCGTCGCGAACCTTGAACTGCCAGCGGTCGGAATTGTCGTGCGGGTTGAGGCGCTCCACGCCATTGTCGGGACTCGGGTGCGCGAGAATGTCGAATTCCGGATGGCCCGCGAACACCTGGTAGTGGATGCGGCTGATCCAGTGGCTGCGTGGCCCGACTTCACCGTCAGGCATGGCGCTCAGGAAGCGGCCGAGCGGCGCGCCGAACGTCTCGAACACCTGCTCCGTGGTGTCGAGCGGGATGCTTCCCACCAGCAAGAGCTGCTCACTCACGGATGTCACCTGTTGCCCCCTGCGCGCGGGTCGATCGCGATGCCGCGGCCTGTTAGCATGATTGGGAGGCAGCGGCGCCGTCAAGCCACGCACGCGCAAGCAAGCTCAGACGTGGCGGCCGTCCTCGCGGGAGGATACGGGCATGTGTGTTGTGCGCGCGCTGTTTTGCGCCCTGGTGCTTATCGTCGCAGGCGGCGCCTCCGGCCAGACGCAGCCGGGACAGAATTGGCCGTCGCGCCCCATCAAGCTGATCGTGCCGACCGGTCCGGGGCTTGCCACCGACATCATGGCGCGGCTCCTGAGCGAGGGCGTGTCGCGCACGCTGGGACAACAAATGTTCGTGGAGAATATGCCGGGCGCATCCGGAATTGTCGGGGCAGGGGCTGCCGCGCGGGCACCTAATGACGGCTACACGTTCTTCTTTGCCAATGCGTCCGGCCTGACCTCGAACATGTTCATGATCAGGTCGCTGCCCTACGATCCCACGCGCGACTACACAGCCGTGGCCATGGTTTGCGACAGCGGGCCTTTCGTCGTGGCTGTCCACCCGGATCTGCCAGCGAAGACGCTGGCGGAACTGATCGCCTATGCCAAGGCGCAGTCCGGCAAGCTTTCCTACGCCGTCGATGCCTCGAGCGGCTTCGGCGTGGTCGCCGGTAAGCTCATGAATAAACGCGCTGGCATGGAAATGGTGGAGGTGCCCTATCGGGCGACCGCCCAGATGCTGCAGGACGTCGCAACCGGAACCATTCAGCTGATGGTCTCTTCCGTCGCTGCGTCGGACGCGTTCGTGAAGGCCGGCAAGCTGCGCCGCATCGCCATCAGCTCGGAGCGGCGCTTTCCCGGGATGGAAGATCTTCCCACCATCGGCGAGACGCTGCCGGGCTTCGTCGTCGATGGCTGGTTTGCCGTCGTCGCTCCGGCCGGCACGCCGGCCCCCATCGTCGCGCGTCTCAATCAGGAGATCGCACACTTCCTCGAGCATCCCGCGATGCGCCAGCGCATCCTGGGATTCGGGCTGGCACCGAGCGGCTCGGGCAGCCCGGAAGCGACGACCGAGTTCATCCGGAAGGACCAGGAGCGCTGGCGCGCCCTGGTCAAAGAACTCGGCATCGAGCCGCAATGACAGGAACGCCGTTCAGCGGTCGAGGATCGGAAATGGTAAAGCCCGTCGTCGACCGCGATCGACGACGTGGCACTTTCGATGACGCTACCGGTTACTGCCCCATCATCGCGGCGCCAAGACCATCACCACCTGGCGGCCTTCGAAGCGCGGTTCCTGCTCGACCTTGGCGAGCTTGGACGTATCGTCCTTGACGCGATTGAGGAGCTGATAGCCCAGTTCCTGATGCGCCATTTCACGCCCGCGGAAGCGCAGCGTGACCTTCACCTTGTCGCCCTCTTCGAAAAAGCGCTGCATGGAGCGCATTTTCACGTCGTAGTCGTGGTCGTCGATCATCGGTCGGAGCTTGATCTCCTTGACCTCGACCACCTTCTGCTTTTTGCGGGCTTCCGCCGCCTTCTTCTGCGCCTGGTATTTGTATTTGCCGTAATCGAGAATTTTGCAGACGGGCGGGGATGAATTGGGGGCGATCTCGACGAGATCAAGCCCGGCCTCTTGCGCCTTGTCCAAAGCGATCTGGATCTCCACGGGCCCGTGATTATGGCCGGTCTGGTCGATCAGTTGGACTTCGCGAACTCGGATCTCCTCGTTGATGCGCGGGCCGTCCTTCGGGGCGGGCTGCGCGGGTCTCATTGGGCGACGAATGGCTCTGCTCTCCTCATGTCGTTGCAACGGCCTGCTACCGCAGGTCCCCAAAGGATCAGTACAAACCGGCCATAAGTCAACGGCTAATCGCTGTGCTCGACGGCCATTTCCCGCATTCCGGGCGGTCTCGTGCAAGGGGCCGGCTGGCCAACGATGCGCACGGGGCGCGCAACCTAAGCATCGAGAGCGAGCAACGACATGTAGACCGCGCAGGTCGCCTCCGCAACGCTCTGCGGGGAAAACATGTATTCAGCAAATTGCCGTGCGCGCGCCGCCATCGTGCGGTAGCCGACATCATCGAGAGAAAGCGCGGCGCTGAGCGCGCGGGCAAATTCCGTCGCGTCGCCCGCCTTTGCCACCCATCCGGTGCGGACGTTCTCCGGAATCTCCGGCGGTGTCGCCACATGCTCCGGCAGGATTCCGACGTCGGACGTGACCACCGGCCGGCCCATGGCTTGCGCTTGCGCCACCACGCGGCCAAGCACCGGCGGCTCGATGGCGGGCACGACCACGGTATCCGCGGCGGCAAAGGCGGCCGGCATGTCGCGGCAGTGACCGGTTAGTCTGATGTAGGCCTGCACCCCTTTGGCCCGCGCATCGTCCGCGATGAAGCGCGCATATTTGCGATGGGTGCGATGTTCCCCGGCGAGCACGAAGACGAATCCGCGCATGCCTTCGTCAAGCAACGCGCGCGCGACGTCGGGCAGCATGAGCTGACCGTTCCAGGGGGCGACGCGTCCCGGAACGAGCAGGATCCGCGCATCGTCCGGAATCTGCCAGGTCTTGCGCAAGGCTTCGACGCGGGCGCGATCCACGCGCGCGGGATCGAAGGCGGCGATGTCGATTTGGCGTGGAATGACGGTGATCCGATCGGGGGTCAGTTGGTAGCGCGCCGCAACCGATGCCGCGGCGAAGTTCGATGGCGTGATCACCCGGTCGCCGCGTGCGAGTGCGCCGGCCCAGTACGCGCGCAGCCCTGAGGTGACTGGGACGTCGGGAAGCGTAGTAACGAGCCAGACCGCGATTTGGGCGGCGGCCATGCTGGCGATCCAAGCTCCGCCCACGCTCTGGGCGTGAACGATGTCCACGCGCTCGGATGCGATCAACTGCTCGAGGGTGCGCGCGCTGCGTCTGAGCTTGAGTGGATTGGCGGTGGCATTCACCAGCGGAACCCATTCACCGCCGAACGCCTTGAGCTCAGACGCGAGCGGTCCGTCCTCGGCCGCGACCAGCGCGCGGGCCCCGGACTGCAGCAGCGCGGCAGCGACGGTGAGGGCGGTCCGGGCCACGGGTCCCTCGCGCAAGTCCGGCACGATCTGCAAAATGGTCGCGCCGGCCAACGTGCGCGGCGGAGCGTCCGTGTCGTCGCTGTCGTTGCTCACTGAGCTTATTTCCTCGGCCGGCACCGGCCTAAATCCCCCAGGCTATGCTTGCATTCAATGGCAGCATGCGGCGAAAACACGGCACGATCCCACCTGCGATCCTAATGTGCCCCCCGAGGCCTCAACCGAGACCCCGCAAATGTCCGATGTTTGCCTGAAATTCTTGAGCGTTGGAACCGATATTGATGCTCGCCGCGTCGCCGTCCGGGTGCGCGAGGGCGCGCCACCGGGACTGTTCTGGCTCGGGGGCTTCAAGTCCGACATGAAAGGCACCAAGGCGCAGGCGCTCGACCTGTGGGCGCGCGACCGTGGCCGCGCCATGACGCGTTTCGACTATTCCGGGCACGGCGAGTCCGGCGGCGACTTCACCCACGGGACCATCGGCCAATGGCTGGAAGAAAGTTTGGCCGTGTTCGATGCGTTCTGCCGCGGCCCACAAGTGGTGATCGGCTCGTCCATGGGCGGCTGGCTCGCCTTGCTGCTGGCGCGGGAGCTGGCGCGGCGCACGCCGCCGGGTCCCGGCTTGAGTGCCATCGTGCTGGTCGCGCCGGCGGTCGACTTCACCGAGGAACTGATGTGGAAGCGGTTCCCGCCGGAGATCAGGCGCGAGATCGAGCAGACCGGCGCATGGGCGCGTCCGTCGCAATATTCCGACCAGCCCTATCTCATTACCCGCGGCCTGATCGAGGAGGGGCGCAACCACCTCCTGCTCGACAACATGATCGAAACCGGTTGTCCGGTCCGCATCCTTCAGGGCGTGCAGGATCCGGACGTGCCGTGGCAACATGCGGTCGAGCTGACCTCGCGGTTTGCCCGCGACGACGTGGTGCTGACATTGGTCAAGGACGGAGACCATCGGCTGTCACGCCCCGAGGATATCGAGCGACTGATCGCGGCGGTCGCCGAGTTCTAGCCGTGGCCCGATAGGGGATCGGACGAATCATTCGTTCTAAGCCGGTGCGGCGGGCGGTGCGACGGTGAGATGATCGCCGGCTTGATAGAGCGCCCGCAGGCCGTCGCGGTAGGTCGGGTAGCGCAGCCTCACGCCGAGCACGTCCTTGAGCTTGTCGTTGCGTGCGCGAATGCAGCCGTCGTAAAAACTCAGCGCGAGCGGTGAAAGCAATGAGCCGGCCTGGGCGTACGGAATTTCCGGCGGAGGCTCGATCCCGAGCAGATGGGCGGCAAATGCGATTTGATCGCTCGGCGGGGCGGGCTCGTCGTCGACGACGTTGAACACACCATCCGCCTGCCGTTCGAAGGTTGCCTCGATCGCCTGCGCGATGTCGTAAACGTGGACACGGTTCGACACATGGCCCGGCTTGGCGACGCGATGAGCCGTTCCGCGCAGAAGCCTGATCATCCCGTTCTGTCCCGGCCCATAGATGCCGCCGAGCCGCAGGATCGCGACCGGCAGCTGCCGCCGCGTTCCCAGCGCGAGCCAGGCGAGCTCCGCATCGATGCGCGCGCGGCCACGCCGGGCCTGCGCCGGGATAACCGGCGTCGTCTCGTCAATCCAGGCGCCGCCACTGTCGCCGTACACACCGAGCGTCGAAAGGTAGGCCACGGATCGCAGCCGCGGCGCCCGCGCGATCGTGTCTGCGAACACGGCAAGCACAGGATCACGGCCGTCGACCGGGGCGGCGGAGATGAGCAGCGCATCCGCCTGCTCGATGGCGACATTGAGCTGCTGCGACGCTGCATCGAACCACAGCATCTCGACCGACCGGGTACCGATGAATTCACCGCCGGGGGCAGCGGCTCGCTCTTCATTGCGCGTGGTGCCGACGATGTGGTCGAAGCGGGCGCCGAATTCGGCGACATAGGCGCGGGCGCAGTAGCCGAGGCCGATACAGAGCAGCGTAGGCATCAAGCCGCGGCTGCCTGCATCGCTGCCGTCCACTCCTCTTCGACCAGCGGCTCGCTTTCATGCACGAGGTGCGCTGTTGCCAATGCGGCGAACCGTTCGGGTGAAAGGAGTCGGCTCAGTGCCCATACGGCGGCGCCGCGCACCAAGGGCGACGGATCCGCCAACAGCCGGATGGCTTCGGCCGCGAGTGTCGCGTCGCCGGAATTGCCGATCGCGACCAGCACGTTGCGCACGAAGCGAACGCGTCCCGTGCGTTTAATCGGCGACTTCGAGAACATCTTTCGAAAGGTGGCGTCGTCGAGACGGGCGAGATCGGCAAGCCGGGCGGCATGCAATTCGTCGCGCGATGCCAGCCGCAGCTCATGGCCGGCGCGCGCGAACTTGTTCCACGGACAGACCGCCAGGCAATCATCGCAGCCGTAGATGCGGTTGCCGATGGCCGCGCGCAGGTCGCGCGGGATGGGCCCCTTGTGCTCGATGGTGAGATACGAGATGCAGCGGCGCGCATCGAGCCGGTAAGGCGCGGGGAACGCCGCCGTGGGGCAGATGTCGATGCAGGCACGGCAACTGCCGCAGTGATCGATCTCCGGTGCGTCCGGCGGCAAGTCAAGCGTGGTGAAGATCGCGCCGAGGAATAGCCACGATCCGAATTGACGCGAAACCAGATTGGTGTGCTTGCCCTGCCAACCCAAACCGGCGGCCGCGGCGAGCGGCTTCTCCATCACCGCCGCGGTGTCGACGAACACCTTCACCTCGCCGCCGGCTTGAGCGATGAGCCAGCGCGCCAGCGTCTTGAGCCGCGGCTTGATGATGTCGTGGTAGTCGTCGGCCTGGGCATAGACTGAAATGGCGCCGCGATCGCGCCGGCGCAGGATGGCAAGCGGATCGGCGGTCGGGCCATAGTTGAGTCCGAGCATGATGACCGAGCGCGCCTGCGGCCACAATGCCCGCGGGTCGCCACGCCGCGGCGCAGTCGTTGCCATCCACTCCATGTCGCCGTGCGCGCCCTCGGCCAAGAACTGCCGCAGTCGCTCCGGCGCGAGCGGAATCGAATCGGGCCGCGTGATGCCGACGGCGTCGAAGCCATGTTGGCGCGCGGCTCTCGCCAGCGCCGCCTTGAGCGCCGACGGATCGTTCAGAAGTCGAGGTCCGCGTACGTTTCCGATGGCGGGATTCCCGCCAGCGTCTCGGCCAGCAGCGGGCGAAACGACGGCCGCGATTTTACTTGTGCGTACCAGGTCTTCGCCGCCTCGTCCTCGTCCCATGGCACATCGCCCAGATAGTCGGCCGCTGACAGGTGCGCGGCCGCGGCGAGATCGGCGTAACTCATTCGCTGGCCCGCCAGCCAATCGCGCGTGCGCACCAGCCAGCCGATATAAGCCAAATGATAGCGCATGTTGTGGCGGGCCGCACGGATCACCTCGGTGTCCGGCGATCCGCCCCCGGCACTGACCGGCATCTGTCGCTTATATAGCCGCTCCATGGTGAGCGGTCCGCTGACCTCGGCGAAGAACTTGTCGTTGAACCAGTTCATAAGCCGGCGTACTTCGACCCGCGGTCCGGGCTCGCGCGGCAGCAGGCGTTGATCTCCGAACTCGACGCCTCGCGTTTCATCGAGGTATTCGGCGACAACCCCCGCGCCGGGAATTGCGGGGTAACCCTCCTCCACCAGCACGGGAGTCGTGCAGGCGGGGTTGAGAATGAGGAACTCCTGGCGGCGCTCCCAGACGCGCTCCTCGACCATTCGCGCCGTGACGCCGTATTCGCCGAGCGCCAAGCGGACGAAGCGCGAGTGCGGGCAGAATGGGTGATGAAACAGCGTCAGCATGCGGTTTTAAGGATTGCGGCGATCTCGCGGCGTGCGGATCCCGCGGGGGGCGGTCAAATTAGGTTACGCCGGACCCTCTGGATAGAGCCCGGGAGCAACCTGTGCAATGTTCCCCGTTCCCCGTTGCCCGCAGGTTAATGATGCGGGAAAAGCGGATTTGCCTGACCTCCCGCGCCCGGTGCTGCGCGGCATCCTGCCCTCTCCCTGCCCGCGGAGCCCCTTATGACGTTCGACCTCTTGAAGGCATTTGTCCTCGGCGTCGTCGAGGGCCTGACCGAATTCCTGCCGGTGTCCTCGACCGGGCACCTGCTCCTGGTGCAGCAGTTCTTCGGCTTCGATGACGATGATTTCGGCAAGACCTTTGCGGTTCTGATCCAGTTCGGCGCCATCCTGGCGCTCTTGTCGATATATTTTTTCCGTATCTGGCAGCTCGCGCTAGGCATGTTCAAGGATCCGGCCGCACAGCGATTCGTGATCGGGATACTGGTCGCATTTCTCCCGGCCGCGCTTGTCGGCGCGCTCGCCCATGATTTCATCAAATCGGTATTGTTCAACGTCTGGATCGTCTGCTTCACCCTGATCGTTGGCGGCGCCATTCTGCTGTGGGTCGATCGAATGGATCTCGACACCCGCTATCGCGACGCCACGCGCTTTTCATTGCCGATGTATTTTGTCATCGGCTTGGCGCAGTGCGTGTCCATGATACCCGGAGTTTCGCGCTCGGGCGCGACCATCGTCTCCGCCATGTTGCTGGGGGCCGACCGGCGTTCGGCGGCGGAGTTCTCGTTCTGGCTCGCGATGCCGACTATGGCCGGCGCCTTTGCCTATGATCTCTACAAGAGCCGCGGCCAGATGAGCATGGACAACTCGATCCTCGTGGCCGTCGGCTTCGCGGTGTCGTTCATTTGTGCATGGATCGTGGTGAAGACGTTTCTCGGCTATGTGCAGCGCCATGGATTCGCGCTGTTTGCCTGGTGGCGCGTCGTAGTCGGATCGCTCGGACTGATCGCGTTGGCGCTCGGCTACTGATGAGCCACGATTGCTGCGAATAGCGCCCGCCCGTCGGCGTGCCGGGTCATTCGGCTTTGCTATTCACCTCTCAGCTTGTGTCCGATGAGTTCGCCCGTCACCGCTCGCACGTCTCGGGTGCCGGTCAATGTCAGGGCCACTTCGAGCTCGGCGCGAATTATGTCGAGCGCCTGGCGAACCCCGGCTTCGCCGTTCGCCGCCAGGCCATAGAGGTAGGCGCGTCCGATCAGGCAGCCGTGGGCGCCGTGCGCGAGCGCCTTCACCACGTCCTGGCCGGAGCGGATGCCGCCGTCGAACAGCACTTCGATGCGATCGCGCACGGCGCTCGCGATCTCAGGCAAGGCCCGAATGGTGGAATGCGCGCCGTCGAGCTGCCGGCCGCCGTGGTTGGACACGACGATCCCGTCGACGCCCGCGGAGGCGGCGGTCTTGGCGTCCTCGACATCGAGGACGCCCTTGAGCACCAGCTTGCCCGGCCACAGTCCGCGAACCCACTCGACATCGCGCCAGCTCAGCGAGCGGTCGAAATTCTGGTTCGACCAGGCCCCCGCCTTCTCGATGCCGACCCTTCCTTTGAGATAGGCCTCGACATTGCCGAAGGTCTTGCGCCGCCCCAACAGCACTTTGATGAGCCACGCGGGCTTCGTCGCAATGTCGAAGGCGTTGCGGACGGTCAGACGGGGAGGAACGGTGAGCCCGTTCTTGATATCGGCGTGGCGCTGGCCACGCATGGGCAGATCGACCGTCACGAACAGCGCGGAGCAATTTGCCGCCCGCGCCCGTTCGATCACCGATTGGCTGAAGCCGCGGTCGCGGAACATGTAAAGCTGGAACCAGAACGGCTTTTTCAGAACGCTCCGCACGTCCTCGATCGAGCAGATCGACATGGTCGAAAGGCAGAACTTGATCCCGGCGGCCTCGGCCGCGCGCGCCGCCAGCATTTCGCCGTCGCCGTGAACCAGGCCCGTGAGACCGGTCGGTGCGATGGCGACCGGCATCGAGACGTCTTCGCCCAGCATCGAGGAGGCAAGCGACACCTTCGATACGTCGATCAGCACGCGCTGGCGCAAGCGGATGGCGTTGAGCTCAGCGCGGTTGGCATTGAGCGTGATCTCGTCGTAGGAGCCGCGCTCCACGTAATCGTAGATCGCGCGCGGTATCTTTCGCCGCGCGATCCGCCGCAGATCCTCGATATTGGTCACGATGGACATGGCGTCGCCGCAAATCGGTCTTCGGAGTTCGAAGCTCGAACCGGATTACTGATTGGTGATCACCGGTCCCTGAAACTGGCCGGTCTTGCGGAAGCGCCACAGATAGGACGGCACGATTGCGGCCATGGTGACGGGGTCGACGCCCAGCGCTTCGAGCGTGCGCCCCTCGCGCTTGGCCGCGTCCGAGACGATGCTGTCGTTGCGCAGAAGCTCAACCTGGTCGGTCGTCAGCAGCGGCTTGGGCATCAGCTGCAGCAAGGAGGCCTGCAGCTTGGCAAGCCCGAACGGGATCGGCACCAGCAGGCGCCGCCGCTCGATGGTCGTCAGCACGAATTGCATCAGCTCCTTGAAGCTGCGCACTTCCGGACCGCCGAGCTCGTAGATCTGGCCGTCTTGGGCGCGATCTTCGATAGCGGCGACGACCGCCCTTGCGACGTCTCCCGCGAACACGGGCTGGAACAGGGTATGGCCGCCGCCCACCAGAGGGAGCGCCGGGGAAAAGCGCGCGATGGCGGCGAACTTGTTGAAAAAGTCGTCTTCGGGGCCGAACAGGAGCGAGGGCCGCAGAATGACGGCCGAGGGCACGGCGGCGAGCACCAGCTTCTCGCCGGCGGCCTTCGAGCGCGCATAGCGCGAGGACGCCTGTTCGTTGGCGCCGATTGCCGAGACGTGGATCATGCGCGCGCCAAAGGCCGCGGCGGCGAGCGCCACCGCCTCGGCGCCGAAGGCCTGTACCGCATCGAATTTTTGCCGGCCCCGCTCGAACAATATGCCGGTTAGATTGATCACCACGTCGGCGTCTCGCGCAGCCGCCTCGACCGAGGCCGGATAGCGCACATTGGCCTGTACGGCGTGGATCTGGCCGACCCGGCCGAGCGGCTGCAGGTAGCCGGCGAGCTCGGGCCGGCGCACCGCGACGCGAACGCGGTAGCCGAACTTGGCCAGCGCGCGCACCACATGGCGGCCGAGGAATCCCGAGCCGCCAAAGACGGTGACCAGCGTTTCAAGGGGGATGGCAGTCATATTCGCTCAGTCCAGTCGGGCGCGGAATACAGGATCGCTCCGACACTGTATAGGGCCGCCTTACGCCCATTTGACAAGCCCAAACGGGGGCGTCGCGCATTTGACAACCCCAATCCTCGTCCGTACCTATCGCCGCAAAGCCCAGGTGGCGGAATTGGTAGACGCACTAGTTTCAGGTACTAGCGCCGCGAGGCGTGGAGGTTCGAGTCCTCTCCTGGGCACCATCTTCCCGATATCGCCGGTCGGTGAGCCGTCATGACCATTCGCGTGCACCGCGGCGATCTGCCCGACCTGTCGCACTATCGCGCCGGCGCCGTGGCCATAGACACTGAGACGATGGGGCTCGATCCCCACCGCGATCGGTTGTGCGTGGTGCAGCTGTCGCCTGGTGACGGCACCGCCGACGTCGTGCAAATCCCTGCGGGGGTGAACGCGGCGCCAAACCTGACGAGACTGCTTTCCGACGGCGCCATCCTCAAGATCTTTCATTTTGCCCGGTTCGATCTGGGTGCGCTGCAGAAGCGGTTGGCAGTCATGCCGACGCCGGTTTATTGCACCAAGATCGCCTCCCGGCTCGCCCGCACTTATACGGACAAGCACGGGCTAAAGGATCTCGTGCGCGAAGTGCTGGGAATCGACGTCTCGAAGCAGCAGCAGCTCTCCGACTGGGGCGCCGATACGCTGACCGATGCACAGGTCGCCTACGCCGCTTCCGACGTGCTGCACCTGCATGCTCTCAAGGAACGGCTCGATGCCATGCTCGCGCGTGAGGGGCGCGAGGACCTCGCCGCCGCCTGCTTCCGCTTTCTGCCTGACCGGGTGCGGCTTGATCTCGCCGGCTGGGCAGCCGAGGACATTTTTGCCCATTCCTAGGGCGAAGCAGGCGAAAAGTACCAATTGGGAAACCTTTTCTCCCTAATTCCACAATCGATCCCGCTTTCGGGACGGGTTGTTCTGCCTTATTCTTGAGAAGGGTTGCCGCGTCCGGGCCATATTTGGGAGCGACGATGAAGGCCCATGGGGCTAGCATCGCGTGGGAAGCCGCCTGATTCTCGTTCGGGCGGATGGGGCTCGGGGATGAACTCTTTGACGGCTGTGTCGGACGTCGATCAGCGAGGGGCGCGCATCTTGGCGCGATCGGGCCGCTCCGACGGTAAGCGGGCGTTCCGCGCGGCCGTGCGCCACAGCCGGCATGTCCGCCTTTTGCGCATTGCGGTTCCGCTCAGCGTAGCCGTCCTTCTGGTCGGAGGCGTCGCGTTTACGGCGTTGGTCAAGCCGCTGCGCGTGCTTTCGAGCGCGAATGTCGATGTCGGCTCCCTGGTCGTATCCGGCACCAAGATCATGATGCAGCAGCCCCGTCTCGCCGGGTTCACCCGCGATAACCGGCGTTACAACATGATCGCGCAAGCCGCCGCTCAGGATCTCACCAAGCCGGACATGGTCGAGTTGCACGGCATCAATGCGACCATGGAGATGAAGGACGGGGCAGTCTTCGAAACCGTCGCGAAAGACGGGCTGTACAATACCAAGACGGAACAGCTGACTCTGACCCAGAATATCGTGGTGACGTCCTCAAGCGGCTACCAGGCCTTTCTCAACGAGGCGGTCATTGACGTTCGGGCCGGCAAGATCGTTTCCGAAAAGCCGGTGGAAGTGAAAACGGCGACATGGACCATCAATGCCAACGGGATGGAGGTTGGCGAGTCCGGGGACCTCATGCGTTTCGATCGCGGCGTCTTCGTCACGTTGATGCTGGAAGGCAAGGGTCCTGTCATCACCAGTGACGGGCGCAAACCATGAGCGCGTGGCCGATGAGAGGGTGGCGGGCGCTTGTCGCCGGGGCGGCCATGGCCGTGGCGCTGACGGCTTCCGTGACCAATGTCGGCGCGCAGAAGAGCCAGGGGCCGCCGAATGCCTTGCAGGGCTTCTCGCAGAACCGTGACGAGCCGGTGAAAATTCGGGCGGCTGCGCTGGAGGTCCGCGAGAAAGACAAGCTGGCGACCTTCAGCGGCGACGTACACGTGCTCCAGGGCGATACCGAGATGCGGTGCAAGCTGCTCACCGTCTTCTACGAGGAGGAGACCGGGACGCGTAACATCAAGGCCGCGGAGCCCGGCCCCGGTGGCGATAAACAGATCCGCCGGATCGAGGCCAAAGGCAGCGTGGTCGTGGTGCAGAAAGATCAAAACGCGGCAGGAGATGCAGCCATTTTCAACATGCGCGAGAATACGGTCACGCTCACCGGCAATGTCGTGGTCACCCGGGGGGCGGACGTCCTGCGGGGGCAGCGGCTGGTGGTCGACCTCACCACCGGCGTGTCCAAGATGGACCAGGGCCGGGTCGAGGGCCTGTTCCAATCCGGTCCGCGCAACCCTCCTCCGGGCACCGTTCCTCCCGGCAACGCTCCCGAGAAGAAATGACGCAAGTTCGAACGGCGGGCTGCCACCGCCGCAGCGCGTACCGGCGGACCGGGTCTGCACCCGGCGCGGCCCCCGGGAACGGCGGAAGGTGTGACCGGGGCCGTCTGGCCCAAGCCCTTGAACGGCAACGCCTCAGCCCCAATCTGCGCCCAGGGTTGACAACGCGGCCCCTCCGGTTCCAATCGGCGGGATTCCGCAGCGCAACTGGACGGCTCCGTTGAGGTCCGTCGGCTTCGAGGGCAGAGGCGTGCTCAGCATCCTTGCGTTGTTCCGGCACCGCCGCGCGCCCCGACGCACACGAAAAGCCAACGGCAGCTCGCAGAACATGGATCTGGCGGCTCTTGGTGGGCCGATGCCGTCGGCTCGCGGAAACGGCGCCAAGGCGTCCCCAACCAGGCCGCGCCCACGACAAGAGGACGCGTCCAGCCGGCAGCAGGGGGTGCAGCAGGGCTATCTTGCCGCTCATAGCCTGCAAAAGAGCTATGGCGGCCGCAGGGTGGTCAATGGCGTGAGCCTTTATGTCCGGCGCGGCGAGGCGGTCGGCCTGCTGGGGCCGAACGGGGCGGGCAAGACCACTGCGTTCTATATGATCACCGGCCTGATCAAGGCGGAAAGCGGCAAAATCGAGCTCGACGGCCACGACGTCACGCATCTTCCGATGTACCAGCGGGCCCGCCTCGGAATCGGCTATCTGCCGCAGGAGGCGTCGATCTTTCGCGGTCTCAACGTCGAGGACAATATTCGCGCGGTGCTCGAAGTGGTGGAGCCCGATCGCCGCCGGCGCGACGCCGACCTCACCGCGCTGCTCGAGGAGTTCGAGATCACGCGGCATCGCAAAACGCCGTCGATCGCGCTCTCAGGCGGAGAGCGTCGCCGGGTCGAGATCGCCCGGGCGCTGGCAAGCCGTCCCAACTACATGCTGCTCGATGAGCCGTTCGCCGGCATCGATCCCAAGGCCGTGGTCGAAATCCAACGGTTGGTCCGGCGTCTGACCAATCGCGGCATCGGGGTGCTGATAACCGACCACAACGTCCGCGAGACACTCGACCTTACCGACCGGTCCTACATCATCTATTCCGGCCAGGTCCTGATGGAGGGCCGCAAGGACGATATCGTGAACGATCCCGAGGTCCGCCGCCTTTACCTCGGCGAGGACTTCCGAATCTAGGCGTTCTCCCCGCTATTCTGCGGCCGTCCCCCACCTCAAGAAGAACCAATCAGAACTGGTATACACCGGGCCAAGAACCGGATAAGCAAGAATTGGACCAGTTCATTTCGCGTGTGCTTGCCGGCCGATTTGAGGCCAGTCAGCCGCCCGGCAAGCGGGTCAGTTAAGGACGACATGGCGCTTACCCAGAGACTTGAAATTCGGCAGAGCCATGCGCTGGTGATGACGCCGCAGCTGATGCAGGCCATCAAGCTGCTGCAGCTCTCCAATCTGGACCTCGCGGCCTATGTGGAGGGGGAACTCGAGCGCAATCCGCTGTTGGAACGGGTCGCAGACGGCGACGGAGAGGGGGACCGGCGAGGAACGGATCGCGAAGCCTTGCCGGTCGCCCATGCCGCCGCCCCGGATTGGCAGGCCGGCAGCCCGGATCGAAAGGATGGCGCCGCCCGCGAGCGGCTCGCCGCCGACCTCGAGGATGTCCCCCCCGCGGATGCCGATGCCGCGACCTCGCGCTCGAACGGCGAGGCCCCGACGGGGTATTCGGACTGGGCGGCCACCGGCTCCGGCGGCCGCGACAACAGCGACTATAACCTCGAAGCGTTCGTACCGGTGGAGACCACGCTGGTCGACCACCTCGCGCAGCAGCTTGCGCTGGCGGTCTCCGATCCGGTCCAGCGGATGATCGGACAATACCTTATCGATCTCGTCGATGAGGCGGGTTACCTCAGGGGCGATCTTGCGGCGGTCGGCGAGAAGCTGGGCGCACCGGCTGCCGCGATCGAGTCCGTTCTGGCCATCCTGCAAGGGTTCGATCCGCCGGGCGTGTGCGCACGCAATCTGCCGGAATGCCTCGCCATCCAGCTCAAGGAGCGCAACCGCTTCGATCCCGCGATGCAGACGCTAGTCGCTCATCTCGATTTGCTCGCGCGGCGCGACCTGGCGGCATTGCGCCGGCTGTGCGGCGTAAGCGACGAAGATTTGACGGACATGATCCACGAAATTCGCGAGCTGAACCCGAAACCCGGCCTGGCGTTCGGATCGACCGTGGTGCAGCCGATCGTCCCGGATGTGTTCGTTCGCCCGGGTCGCGACGGCGGCTTCATCATCGAGCTCAATTCCGACACCTTGCCCAAGGTGCTGGTCAACCAGAGCTACCACGCGGAAATCGCCAAGAACGCAAAGAACGACAAGGACAAGACCTACCTCGCCGATTGTCTGCAGACCGCCACGTGGCTGATCCGCGCGCTCGACCAGCGCGCCAAGACCATCCTGAAAGTTTCGACCGAGATCGTGCGCCAGCAGGACGCTTTTTTCGCCCGCGGCGTCCAGCATCTGCGGCCGCTCAATCTCAAAACCATCGCCGATGCCATCGACATGCACGAATCCACGGTGTCGCGGGTCACCGCCAACAAGTACATGGCGACGAGCCGCGGCATCTTCGAGCTCAAGTATTTTTTCACCTCGGCGATCGCGGCGGCGGACGGCGGCG
>Ga0114129_10000937_pt1 | contig 38129 bp, 33 predicted proteins | sample RhiMetdeltSRZDD1_FD_80071 | JGI IMG/M metagenome (GOLD analysis project Ga0114129, IMG submission 80071) | Populus rhizosphere microbial communities from Tennessee, USA - Rhizosphere MetaG P. deltoides SRZDD1 (version 2) (version 2) | ecosystem: Host-associated > Plants > Roots > Rhizosphere >...
CACATCATCGATGTATCCGTCATGATCGTCGTCCTGGCCCGCGCTCCCGGCCGCCTCTAGAGCGTTGATTGCGATCACGCCTCCCGGCGTGGTCCCGCCCAAATCGGGATGGTTCCAGTCCACGCCGGTGTCGAGAATCGCCACCATCGCCCGCAGATCCGGGGGAAGGACGGGAATGAAGGGCCATGCCCGAGCGGCTTCGAGCGAAAGTCCCCCCGGATTCCACAAGGGAAACTGTGCCGCGACCTCTCCCTCACCGGAGAACCAAGGATCGTTGGGAAGCGCGGAGACTGAGAAAACCTGGTCATCCTCGGCCGTGGTCACGAGGGGCGACGCGCGGAGGGCGGCCAACCAGGGGGCATTGGTGACGGGGAGTTGGGCACCGGTTCGATCCGAGCGGTACCGAAGCACGAACAATCGCGATAGCTCGCCCGAGGCGCCCGGGAACAAGGGTTCCAGGCGTGGCGCGAGTGCGTCGGCTCCCGCCGGAAACGGAAGGAGGAGACGGCCTTCAGCATAGCCGCGGGCACCGGTTTCAGAGAGATGAACGATGACCCGGCCGTCGACGGGGCGGGATAGGGCGGAACGCGGTGAGAGGGTGAGACACATCCCCGCGATCGCGAAAGCGCAAAAACGCGCTGCGACACGCATGCAACGAGTGTATCACGGGCCTTGACGCCTCCTCTGTCGGGGCTTAGGTTGCCTTCCTTTCGGAGGCACGTCATGACACGAACCACGCGAGATCGGCTCAAGGAAATCCTGCTCCGCGAGAGCCTGCAGAGAGGGGATTTCATCCTCACCTCAGGACAGAAAAGCTCCTTTTATCTCGACGTGCGTTGCACGAGCATGCACCCCGAAGGCGCCTACTTGTGCGCGCAGCTCCTCCTCGACGAGCTGGAGGATCTCGATGTCGCGGCGGTGGGCGGACCGGTGCTCGGGGCGGCTCCCCTGGTCGGGGCACTCGCCGCGGAAAGCTTTCGCCGCGGCCGTCCCCTCCCCACGTTCCTGGTGCGTAAGGAACCGAAGGGCCACGGAACGGCCAAGTTGATCGAGGGCTCGTTCCCTGCCGGGAAAAACGTCGCCTTGATCGAGGACGTCGTGACGACCGGCAGCTCGGTCCTTCGCGCGCTTGCGGTGGCGCGGGGCGAGGGGGCCCGGGTTCTGCGCCTGGTTTGCGTGGTCGATCGCGAGCAGGGGGGCGCCGAGGCGTTCGCCGAACAGGGCGTGGAGTTTCGGTCGCTCTTCAAGGTGTCCGAGCTTCTTGCCGTTTGAATCCGCCGCCCGATGAGCCACCGGCTCTCTTGTCCGCGCTGCGGGAACACCCTCGACCGGTACGACCAACCTCGCCTCACCGTCGATGCCGTGGTTCGAAATGCCGACGGGGACGTGCTCCTCATCAAACGACGCAACCCTCCTCTCGGTTGGGCGCTCCCCGGTGGGTTCGTGGACGTGGGTGAAACGCTGGAAAGAGCGGTGGCGCGGGAGCTCAACGAGGAAACCGGCCTCACCGCTCGTTCGTTGACCCAGTTTCACACCTACTCCGATCCCGCTCGCGATCCCCGACATCACACGGTCTCCACGGTGTTCCAGGTCGATGCCGCGGGGAAGCCAGAGGCAAACGACGACGCCATCCTAGCCGCCTTTTTCCCTCCGGACGCCCTTCCGACCCCGGTGGTCTTCGATCACGCCCGCATCATCGCGGACGTCGTGCGCGGGCATGTTATCTCCGGCGGGTGAAAGGGTCCGGCGGGTGAAACGGTTGGGCTGTGCTAGACTTGCCCGGCGCGAAAATGGGGCGGGGGTTGGAAGCCTGAGCTAGGGGGTTAGTCCATGTTTGGAATCGGAACGCAAGAACTACTGATCATCTTCCTCATCGTGTTGCTCCTTTTCGGAGCGAACCGCATCCCCGAAATTGGGCGCGCCCTGGGGAAGGGCATTCGCGACTTCAAGCGAGCCACTCGCGAGGTGGAAGACGGGCTCAAGGACGAGGACAACACGCGCCCCCAGAGCCGCATTCAGGCCCCGCAGACGGAGCCCAAACCCAAGTAGAGGGTTTTCTCAGTCCTCGTCGTCCACGGCCGATTTCGCGCGGACGACCTCTCCCCCTGGGTTCGCTTCCTCGAGCAGCTCGAGCATTTTTTGCGCCGGGCGCGACATCACACGACGCTCTTTCCAGTACACGGTGATGGGGCGATCCATTTGCGCTTCCGGAACGTCGATGACCTTGAGCAGTTTCTGCTTGAGCTCGAGCCCCACCGAGATCTCGGGTAGAAACGCCGCCCCCATTCCCTCCAGGACCAATTGTTTGATGGCCGCGGTATTGGCGGACTCGATCACGTAATCCAGGGGAAAACCCAAGTTCTTGAAGTGGGCGTCGATCAGCATCCGCGTCGGCGTTCCCGCCTCGTAGCCGATGAACCTCTGGCCGACCAGGTCATGCAACGTCATTTGCTTTTTTTTTGCGAACGGTAGCTTCGGATTGGCGACCAGGATCAAGTGGTTCTGCATGACCACTTTCGATTGCAAGAGCGGATACTGGCGATTCCAGGTGATGAGACTGAGCTCGACCTGGTTTTCCTGAAGCAGTTCCATCACCTTGTTCGAGCTCTGCAACTCCAGATGAATCTGGACGTCGGGATACCGGCGGCTGTACTCGGTGAGAATCCGGGGCAAGAGATAGATGCCGATGGAGTTCACGCTGGCGATGTTGAGCGGCCCGCGGACCTCGCGTTCCGCGAGCAGCATGGCCCGCCGCATTTCGTCGTACATCTCGAACATTTGGGAGGCGTAGCGGAACACGATCTCACCCCGCTCGGTGAGCTCCATCCCCCCCTTGGTCCGATTGAAGAGCGTCGTCTCGAGCGAGTCCTCGAGCTGTTTGAGCTGGGTGCTCAAGGCCGACTGGGCGATGAGCAACTCTTTGGAGGCTTTGCTGACGCTCCGATGTACCGCCACGCGATAGAAGTAATAAAGGTGGTTGTAATTACATGGAAGCACGAGACTCTCCCCACGACGTGTTCCGCGCGGGAGTTTTCACGGATCCTTCGGGAAAGTCAACTCTACCAATGCGCGAGCGGAGCGAGTCTTCGCGATTGAAGCTCCAGGAACGCCTCCTTTTCTTCCTCCCCTTCCGCCTCGCCCTTCCCCCACCGCAGGCGCCAGAGATGAACGGCACGCTTGAGGAGCTCCGGGTCGACGGCATTCAAATGCCCGAGCCGCGTGCGGCGCAAGAACACATCCTCGATCCGCACCGCATCCTCCAACGCAAACGCACGCCGCACCAGATCGACCGCATCGTTGTCTTCGGGATCAGGCTCCCCGATCGGTTCGGTGCGCGTCGGTCTCTCCATCGGAACGCGTTCGAGCCAGGTTTCGATCGTATCCACCGCTCGTTCGGCCACGCTGCGAAACGTGGTGTATTTTCCGCCCAAAATGCTGAGCAAGTTCCCCGATCCGTCCACGAGGAGGCGTTCTTCCCGTGACACCTCGGAAGGGGCGCCTCCCGCCGCCAAGAGAGGGCGCAATCCGCAGAATGCTCCCACCGGTCGCCAGTGTTTCCAGTCGGGAAACTGAGCGCGAAAGGCATCGCGCAAATACACGATTTCGTCTCGCGTGGCGAGGGGCTCCTCGACGGGAGCGGGCTCGTCCAGATCCGTGGTGCCGAGCAAGCTCGCTCGATCCCCGAAGGGAAGCAGAAAAAGCGCCCGGCCGTCCTCGTTGGAAAAAAAGAGACGCGCCGCGTCGTCGGAGCGCCGATCGAGCACGACATGGGTTCCGCGGGTGAGCCGCAATTGCGTTCCCGAACGACGGGCCGTCTCCCCCGCCACGAGATCCGCCCAGGGACCGGTCGCGTTTACGAAGGTACTCGCGGAGACGATGCCTTCCTCTCCAGTAAACCGATCGCGCACGCGCGCCGCCACGAGGTGATCGCCCCGGCGCACCCATTCGAGCCACTCCACGTAGGACAAGGCGAGCGCGCCCTGGCGGCGAGCCTCGAGGACGACGCGCAAGCAAAAGCGCGCGTCGTCCACCATCGCGTCTTCATAGCGCGGTTCCGCCGTCCAGAATCGGGAGTGGCGTCCCCCGATGGCGCCATAGACGGCGACTCCGGCCCGGAGGAGCGGGGAAACGGGCCGGCCGGGCGGGGGCACGATTCGAAACTCGAGCGGATGCACCCACTCGGGCGCGAGCGATTTCGTGAGCTCGCGCTCCCGCAAGGCTTCCCGCACCAGCTTGAGCGAGCCCTGGCGCAAGTAACGGAGCCCGCCGTGAATGAGCTTCGAGGAGCGGCTGCTCGTGCCCGAGGCCCAGTCGCCGCGCTCGATGACCGCCACTCGCAAACCGCGAAGCGCCGCATCGCGCGCCACCCCAGCACCGTGAATACCACCCCCGACCACCAAGACGTCGTGATGCTCCTGGAGCAGACGGTGCCATTCCGGACGCGAAATAAGTGGGGTGGCGGAGGCCAGGGTCATCGGGCCAATCCCGCCTCCCGATCGTGATAGGATGCCGGGCCACGGAGGTGAAGCGGCTCATGATCGAATACATCAACATCCAACCGATCAAGGTCGGCATGCGGGTATCGGTGCAACACAAGCTGGCTCGGGACGTGGATCAAACGCGGCCCGGGGGCCCCATCGAAACACGTTACGAATACCTGCCGGGCAAGGTGACGGCCACGCGAGTGCTGCATGGCCGTCGTGAGTTCAAAGTGGCCCTGGAACGCGCCCATCCGAGCGGTCAGGAATGGTTCTGGCTCGGGGTCGTGTTTCCCTTCGGATCGGAGCCGCAAGAAGCGCATGCCGGAACCTAGGCCGGGTGACGCCCCCCCTACCACCGAGGAGGTCCCGTCTCGGGCCTCGGCGGAAAACGACTTTCGTCGCGTGTGTCCCAACTGCGGCGCCCTCCTCGTTGACCGATCGTGCAAGAGCCGTTGCCTGCGGTGCCATTTCTTCACCGACTGTTCGGATCCATGGTGATGCTCGTAACGATCGGGGCGGAAGCTTAGCAGGCGGCTCAAAAAAACTGGATCTGGCGCGTTTTGCGTACAAAGCCCCGGGGTTGCTCGGGGAAACTCGAAGACGTAGCATTGTATCGCCTTAAGCGAGGCGTCTGCGGTGGGCGAGCGGGGCCTTTGCTTTTGCGAATAATCGCCCGGCTGGGAAGGACGAGGGGGAGACCAGAGGCATGACATACATCATCGGGCAGCCGTGCATCGGCACCAAGGACACATCGTGTGTGGACGTATGCCCGGTCGATTGCATCCATCCGCGGAAGGATGAAGCAGGGTTCGAGTCGGCGGAAATGCTCTACATCGATCCCGCCGAATGCATCGATTGCGGTGCGTGCGAACCGGCCTGTCCGGTCGCGGCGATCGGTCCCGAGGACGCTCCCATCGAGGGCGTGAACGAAGATGAATGGAAGCGATGGCTGACCATCAACACCGATTATTTCAAGGAACGCAAGTAGTGATGACCCGAGGGAGCGGCGCGTAACGCATCATCCGTCCGTAACCGGGCCGGTCCTCGATACTTGGGAGGCAAACCCGTGTCCACCGACTTGTTCTTGAAGGAGCGTCTGGCCGCCCAGGATCTCGAGCAGCGGTCAGTCAATGCGATTCGTGTCCTCTCCATGGATGCGGTCGAGCGCGCCCAGAGCGGACATCCCGGCACCCCGATGGCGCTGGCCGACATCGCGTATGTCCTCTGGTCTTCGTTGTTGCGCTTCGACCCCACCCGTCCGGACTGGCCCAACCGCGACCGCTTCGTGCTGAGCGCCGGACACGCCTGCATGCTGCAGTACACGATGCTGTACCTCTTGGGATACGACCTCACCCTCGAAGATCTGCGGCACTTTCGCCAGTTCGGAAGCCGCACCCCCGGTCATCCCGAGAAAGGCCATACGGTGGGCGTCGAAACCACCAGCGGTCCGCTGGGCCAGGGCATCTCGACCGCGGTAGGAATGGCCATCGCGGAACGCCATCTTGCCGCGCGTCTCAATACGCCGGGGTTTGGTGTGATCGATCACCGTACGGTGGTCATTGCCTCGGATGGCGACATGATGGAAGGCGTGCAAGCCGAGGCGGCTTCGGTTGCCGGCCATCTCGGTCTCGGCAAGCTCATCGTCATTTACGACGACAACCACATCACCATCGACGGGGACACCGCCCTCACCTTCTCCAGGGAAGACGTGGCGGCGCGATACGCCGCGTACGGATGGCAGGTGGCGCATGTGGACGGGCATGACCGGGCGGCCGTTCACGAGGCACTCCTGGCTGCAGATGCGGAAACCGGGCGTCCGTCGCTCATCGTGGCTCGCACCCACATCGCGATCGGCGCTCCCGAAAAGCAAGACACCGCCGAAGCGCATGGCTCTCCGCTGGGAGCGGAAGAAGTCAAACGCGCGCGGGAAAGCTACGGGTGGACGGAAGAACCGTTCATCATTCCCGAACCGATCCGCAATCATTTTCTCGAGATGGGACGCGCGCACCTCGACCGGCGGAAGACCTGGGAGGACACGTTCTCGAGCTGGCGCCAACGCTTCCCCGATCGGGCCAAGGTCTGGGACGCCATGCTTCGGCCCGAGCTTCCCGGCCCGGACGATGGCCGGCCGGCCTGGAAACCGGGGGCGATGGTCTCTACGCGCAAAGCCTCTCAGAAGTCTCTGGAATGGCTGAAGCCGCGCATCCCGGCCCTGCTCGGCGGCAGCGCGGATCTCACGCCCTCCAACCTGACCCAAACCGGTGAAGACGCAAATTTTTCTCGGGACAATCCGGCGGGGCGTTATTTTCATTTCGGCGTGCGGGAGCATGCGATGGCCGCCATCATGAACGGGCTCGCTCTCTCCGGATTGCGGCCTTACGGCGGCACGTTCCTCATCTTCAGCGATTACTTGAAACCGTCGCTCCGCCTCGCCTGCATCATGCAAACGCCGGTCGTATACGTGTTCACTCATGATTCCATCTTCCTGGGTGAGGATGGACCAACCCACCAACCCATCGAGGCCTTACCCGCGTTGCGCGCAATTCCGGGTATGACGGTCATCCGCCCCGCCGACGCTCCGGAGACGCTCCTCGCTTGGGAAGTGGCGCTCGAGCGCGGCCGTCCGGTCGCGCTCTGCCTCACCCGGCAGGATGTGCCCGTGCTCGATCACCCACCCGTCGAGAACGGCGACTTGCGCCGGGGGGCTTATATCCTTTTTGGAGATGGCCCCGCGGATCTCATCGCCTTTGCCACCGGATCTGAAGTCTGGGTCACCCTGGAAGCAGCGCAGAGTGTGGCCAAGGATGGATTGAAGGTGCGCGTGGTAGCGGTGCCTTCGTGGGAAATCCTCTTCGAACAGGACGCCGCGTATCAGCGACGCATACTCGCTCCCGAGATCGGCGCGCGGCTCGCCGTCGAAGCGGCGAGCCCCTTCGGCTGGGAGCGATTCGTAGGCCGGGAGGGCGCGATTCACGGCATTCCACGATTCGGGGCCTCGGCTCCCTGGAAGGCACTGCAGAAGGAGTTCGGCTTTACCCCCGAGGCGATTGCGGAGCTGATGCGCCGCCAGGTGCGGGCGTGAAACCCTATCTCGACCTGCTCGAGAACATTCTGGAGCACGGCACGGAGCGCTCGGATAGGACCGGCACCGGTACGTTGAGTCTATTCGGCGTCCAAATGCGCATTCCTCTCGCCGATGGATTTCCCCTCCTCACGACCAAGAAACTCCACCTCCGATCCATCGTCCACGAGCTTCTGTGGTTTCTGCACGGTGAAACCAACGTGCGCTCGCTCCACGAAAACGGGGTGACGATCTGGGACGAATGGGCGGATGCGCGAGGTGAGCTCGGCCCCATCTACGGGAAGCAATGGCGGGCCTGGGAAGGGGCGGACGGCACCGTGTACGACCAAATGACCGATGCCCTGCGCCTCATTCGCGAGGAGCCGACGTCGCGCCGCATCCTGGTGAGCGCATGGAACGTCGCCGATTTGCCGCGCATGGCGCTTCCCCCCTGTCACGTTCTCTTCCAGTTCTACGTGGCCCAGGGGCGCTTGTCCTGTCAGCTGTATCAACGCAGCGCCGATGTGTTTCTGGGCGTGCCGTTCAACATTGCCTCCTACGCTCTTCTGACCCACATGGTGGCCCAGGTGAGCGATCTGCGGGTGGGTGATTTCGTGCATACGTTCGGGGATGTGCACCTCTACCGCAATCACGTGGAGCAAGCTCGGCTGCAGCTCTCCCGGGAACCCCGCCCACTTCCCCGGCTAGGGCTCAATCCCGAGGTGCGCGATCTTTTTGCCTTCCGGTACGAGGATATCGAGGTGCTGCATTACGATCCGCACCCGGGGATCAAAGCCCCGATCGCGGTATAGCAGGTTGCCGAAGCGCCCGCTTGTCTCCCTCATCGTCGCGGTTTCCGAAAACGGCGTGATCGGAAGAGAAGGGCGTCTGCCTTGGAAACTTCCGGCGGACCTGGCGCGATTCAAAGCGTTGACGATGGGACATCCGATCATCATGGGCCGCAACACGCACGAATCGATCGGCCGGTCGCTGCCCGGACGGCGGAACGTGGTCGTGTCGTCGCAGAAGGATTACTCCCGCCCGGGCGTGGAGGTGGTGCCGTCCTTGGAAGCCGGCTTGGACGGATGTCGCGAGGAGAGCGAGGTATTCGTGATCGGCGGCGCCGTTCTCTTTAAGACCGCCTTTCCCCATGCGGATCGTGTCTACCTCACCCTCGTGGAGGCCACGGTGCCCGGTGACACGTTTTTCGAAATCCCTTCGGGTGCCGCGTGGAGATTGGTGAGCGAAGAGTTCCGCCCCGCGGACCAGGACAACGCGTATCCCCTTTCGTTCAAGGTCTACGAACGCGACTGATCCTTCTTGCTCTTTCCGGGGGCGGGGCGGCTGCCCTCCTGCCGCAGCCGGCCCGACTCCCGTAAGGCCTGAAAGATCAAGAACTCGATCTGCGCGTTCATGCTCCGAAGGTCATCGTCCGCCCAGCGGCGGAGGGCCTCATAGAGGTCCGCGCGTATGCGCAAGGGGAACGCTCGTCGCTCGGCCACGCCTCGCCTCTAGCAGCCCCTTGAAGAACTGGATCTGGCCGCGTTCTGAGCGCCGGTTAGTTGCGCCAAGGCGCTCCGACGACGCGATGCCCAGAGTTGCATCGTGGAGGAGGAGCAACGCCGGTGCAGCCAACCGGCGCTCGAACCCAGAGGGCCGGTAGCACTTGCGTCGCATATCTGCGTCGCGCATCGTCGCCGATGGTATTCCAGCATCGTCTTCTCCTTACTCCTTGATCTGCTCGCAAGTGTCGACCGGCGCGGCCGAGACCAGTTCTTCAAGGGGCTGCTATTGGTAGAGCGTACCCGTGTTCACGACCGGCTGGGTATTGTGCTCGCTGCACAGCACCACGAGCAGGTTCGAGACCATGCTCGCCTTTCGTTCCTCGTCCAGATGAATCACATCGCGCCGGGACAAGGACTCGAGCGCCATCTCCACCATCCCCACCGCACCCTCGACGATTTTCGTGCGGGCGGCCACCACCGCCACCGCCTGCTGCCGTCGCAACATGACCGCGGCGATCTCGGGCGCATAGGCGAGATGGCTGATGCGCGCTTCCAGCACTTCGACGCCCGCCTTCTCCAGCCGCTCCTGAATTTCCGTGCGGAGCTGGGCCGAGATCTCGGCGATGTGCACGGAGAGCGATTTCTCTTCGGCTTCGTAGGTTACATAGGGATAACGCGTGGCTAGGTTTCGCAACGCCGCTTCGCTCTGCACGTGCACGAAGTCCTTGTAGTCGTCCACGTTGAACGTTGCCTCCGCCGTATCGACCACCCGCCACACGACTACGGTCGCGATCTCCACGGGATTTCCCGAGGCGTCGTTCACCTTGAGCTTGCCGGTCTCGAAGTTGCGAACACGCACGGAAATCCGCTTTTTGGAGTAGAACGGGTTCGCCCAGCGAAGGCCCGCCTCGCGCGCGGTGCCCACATAGGCGCCAAATAGCTGCAACACCCGCGCTTCATTGGGGTTCACCACGAAGAGTCCCCCCAGCACGAGCGTAGAAGCCATGAAGACCAGCACGGTCAAGAACACGGCCGGCAGGCCGTGTTGGGCCAACCTGAACGCCATATACACCCCGAGCAGGACTCCGCCCAGCCCGAGGACGAGCGGAACATAGCCGGTCGGATTGCCGGCGGCCTTTTCGCGAATCATGTTTTCTGACCTCCTCCTCCCCGCCTATCGGGTCGAGTGATATCAGAATCATATCATAATAATGTCACGGGGTCCAGGGGGGCGTGGGCAGAATTGAATTAGGGGAACCCGTCATACCGGGCGTAGCCCGTCAAATCTTGCGCAAATCAATCCCGCAGCTTGGACAAAAGCTGGCTCCGGGAGGCACGCGCTTGTGGCAGGACGTGCATGCTCCCTCGGCGAGCGCGCCCCCGAAACAGGTGGGACAGGGGGGTCCGCTCGATCTCGGTCCGACAAAGGCTTGGGGCAGGACGAGGCTCATGCCCGATCCCACGCCCACTCCATTCATGCCTTCCGGTTTCCCGTTCGCGCCGAACCGAATCTCGGCCCCGGCAGTCGGGCGAACACTCGCCCGTCCCTCCAGGGCCTTCTGCGCTTCCTCGGTCGGCACCACCGAGGTGAGAAAGAAATCGATGAGGTCCACGCCAAAGCGCGCGAAGTCCTCGCGCAGCTCCAGGCGTGTTTCGGTGGCGAACTCGTTATAGAAGGCGGGCAGATCCACCAAGCTCGAGAGCCGGCGGGCCAGGAGATCGTCAAAACGTGCCACGATCGTCTCTTTGAGATACGCATCCAAATAGGTAGAGACGAGTCGTCCTTCCGATCCGGCCAGCGAATCGATGAATCGGCCGGGGTCGGACACGCGCATCGAATAAACGCCCGAGGCGCAGAGATCCACCACGCCCAGCACGGGATCGTGAAACGACGCGGGATGGGTCGAGGCCCATTTCACGCCCGCGAACACGCGTTGATTCACGAAGTAAACGGCGGCTTGAAACGGGCGGCCCTCGTCGTCGGGCGCGTCTCCCCCCCGCAGCTCCGGAAAGAGCGCGGGAGAAAGCACGTGATGCCCTGGGCCAAGGACCTCGAGCACCCTGCCGCCACGGAAGAACACCGCCGCCTGCTGTTCCAGGACGGTGGCCATCGAACCCCAGGCGATGTCGACCAGCCCAGTGTCGGGGAGCCGATGCGCGATCTCGCTTCCGGTCTCTTCATCGCACTGGACGCGACAGAGTAATGTGGCCACGGTTCAGCTCCTCAGGTAAGCCTCCCGCTCCTCGATGAGATCTTCAAGACCGATGAGAGCATCTCGAATGCCTTCCCGAGGCCATTCTGTGCGGCCGCGACGACTTTGTTGGTCCCATGCCGCGGCCAAGCGATCCAGTTCTTCCAACACCGACCAGAGACCTGCGTCCAAAGCAATCAGACCTTCGAAGTCCTGGAGCAGAATCTTCCCCCGGGAAAAGAAGGATCCGGAGCCGGACGGAACGAAACGAATGCGGTCGCGATTGCGCCCCAGCATGCGAAGCAAGTTGGCCGCCTGATCCACGTCTTCCGCAGGAATTTGAGGCGCGATCTGGGAGAGCGCGCGTTCGAGACGCCCCAGGGTGAGACCCAGCTGCTGATGCACGGCGGACCGAAGGGTGCGATCTTCCTCGCCCGCCTGATCCCGGGACTTGTAGCCGGAGTAGCCAGGCACGAGCGAGGCAAGGCGTTCGGTTGCCCGGGCCAGCCCGCCCGGGTCCAGGATTGGTTGTCGAGCCATCGAACCGTCCCCCTTTCCCGAGGGTCGGTCCTAGGTATCGGCGATCCTGGCCGGGCAATTAATAGAGGTTCATAGGCCGCTTTACGGTAGCTTGACCGCCCGCACGACCCGCGTCTCTTTCCCCACCCGGGCGCGAAGGAAATACATCCCGGAGGCCGCGTTCTGACCTTGCCCATCCCGCCCGTCCCAGGCGAGATCCAGGTCTCCGGGGAGGCTGCCCGCCCAAATCTGGCGCACGTGGCGTCCACTCACGTCGTAAAGATCCACTTGGGCCGCGGTACCTGCCGAAGCATGAATGGAAAACTGAAGCGCTCCGCGAAACGGATTGGACCCGCGCACGGCTAGAAGCGGCAGCGGTCGGTGTTCGTCCCCCACCCCGGTCACGTCGCGGCAACGACTGTCGGAAACGCTGATGTTGTCCAGGTACCAACCGTCGAAGGTCACGCCCCCATCGGACACGAGCCGGAAACGGACGCGCACCTTCTTCCCCACGTAGGGACTGAGATCGATCGACTGGTGTACCCAGTCTCCCGCTGACGCGCTGCCGTCGCTCCAGCCCGGGTGGTCGCCCATGTCGTAGCGGGCCAACTCGGTCCAGCGGGCGCCGAAATCGGTCGAGATCTCGACGATCCCGAAATCAAAATCATCTTCGGTGATGCAGATCTGATCGAACTGCAAGGTCGTGTAGCCGGTGAGCTCCGTCGGCACGACCATGGCCGCCGAAACATCCACGTTGTCCCCGTAGTTTCCCGCCGGGCTGTCGGTCAAGGAAAACGCACCCGTCTTGGCCAGCGAAGAGGTGCGGTCCCAGCTTCCCTCTAGAAAGAAGCCGTCCACCCCACTCTCCAGGCCGTCTGAGTTCGTGCAATCGAGAATCCCGGCAAATATGGGCGCGTCGGTGAGCGTGGTCACGTTCCCACCGATCACCCCCTGCACCGAAACGGTGTGGCTTCCCCGGTCGGCAGTTCCGTCGTAGCTCGTCGCCGTTCCGGCCAGCGTGGCCACGAGACTGCCATCCAAATACACGCGGGTTTGGTCGTAGGCACCGCCGTTGAGCCACGTCACATGGTAGGCGTCATTGACGTCGCTGGCGTTCGCGGGATTCACGACCACTGCCACCGGCGGCGACAACACGGCCTGCACAGGGCGGAGGTAAAACACCGGCTTTATGGCTGCGAAGTCGGTATACGCACCCACATGGTTGATCCGCACGTACACGGTGAGTGGGGCGTTGGTGTAGAACTGGAGCTCGGCTTGGTTCGCGAGACCGTATACCGCCTGGTTGGACCCCAGCACGTTCCCGCTTCCGTCGAGGAGCTCGATGAGCGGCTCCCCGGCCGAGTGCGGCGCGTCGACGTGGACGACGATCAGGCTTCCCGAGGTAAGAATCAGCTTGTAGTAGTCGGGATCGCGCTCGGGGAAAATCGTTCGCTCGGACACGCCGGTGAAATTGGGCCACCCGAGCGTCGGGTCGTTGTTGATGAAGTCCGCGGCGGCGTTCGTATCGGTGCCGTTGGCATTACGGGAAATCGTCTTCCCGGCCGGAGCGGAAGCGAGGCTGCCCGTAAACGTAGTGCCGGCAGGAATGGGCGTGGTGTCTCCACCCCAGCGAACGAAATCCTTGGCCGCGCCGAGATTGTCGGCCAGAGTGGCTGCGCCGTTTACGTTATTCGCCCAACTGATGTTGCTGCCGATATAGAGATGGCCGGCCGAATTCTGGGCCGCGCTGCCTCCCTCGTGAATGACTACGGTCGCGCCCGGGGGGAGACTGAACGGGTTCGGGATCGTGTAGGTCACCGACCCTCCCGTCCAGTATGCGCTCACGGTCCAGCTGCTGAGATTCGCCGCGGCATTCCCGGTGTTTTGCAATTCGAGTTTGTCTTCTGAACCGAGATCGAATTCGTTCAGAACCACCCCGCCTCCTCCGGAAACGGTGTAGGTGAGCGCAGTGGTCGGCGAGGCGTACGGGATGAAGTCGTTTTGCTCGAGCGCGTCCTCCTTGAACGGCATCTTGGCCAGTCCCACGAAAGACGATTCCATTTGGGCTTGCTGGAAACCCGCCCCGTGTTGGACGAACCACCCGCGATAGAAATCCTCCACCGTGATCCAGTTGGGCGGATTGATCGGAGCGAGATAGTTCTGCAGCACCTGCCAGGTCAAGGTCCCGGTGTCGTCCTGGGTCTCGTCGTCAACTCCCGGGGACTCGTCTTTGCTGGTCGTGCCATCCACGACATCCCACATCGCCGAGGTCACGTTGGTTTCGCAGGCGGAGCCGATCTGCCCGATCGCGTTGCCGGTGTTGAAGAGGCCGGTCTCGACGTCGTACGCGAAGCCGAGACCGCCCGGATTGGGCAGCATAGGGGGCACCGTCAAATCCGCATAGAAAGACACGTGATTGTCGATCGGCTGGCCGCCGCCGTTTAAGCGCGTGCTGCGGAACTCCCGCACTTCGCTGGCGAAAAAGGTCGCATAGCCCTCTCCATAGGAGAGACGCGGATCCTGATTGATGTCGCCAATGAAGTGCTGGCCGCCGGGGTTGTGATCGTTCGAGAACATGTCGGAGGCCCAATGGCCGGTCTCGTGAAGAATGACCATGTCCGACCATCCATCCGTGTCCGGCGAACCGCTGGAAATCGACTGGATGAAGACCCCCTGCCAGAAGTAATTGGATCCCTCGCTATCCGAGCTGGGTCCATCCCACCCGTAGACGATGAACTCCCCCGCGGTGGGATAGCGGCCGATGCCGCCCACCGACGCCAGATAGTCGAAAGCATCGACTCCTTGGTCGAGAATGTTGAACGCCTGCGCTACCCCGAAGCCGGACGCATCCTGGGTGACGAAGGTGCCCGCGTTGAAGGTAGGATTCGCGGTATTGATGGCCATGGTCGTGGTGACGATCGACCACACGATCGAGCCGGCCAAGCTGACCGTGCCTCCGGTGCGGGTGAAGGTATCCACCACCTTGATGTGATAGTTGGCCGCGTTGTCGGTGGAGGACTTGCACCGAACATAGGCGTTGATGGTTCCGGTTTGCCCGGTGACGACGATGCTGTAGTTGCCGCTGGCATCCGTGGAGCCCGTAGCCATGACCGTGTTGCCGGGGGATTTCACGACTTCCACGTCGGCGCGCCGGATCGGTAGATTCTGCACGGCCCCCGTGTAACCGTTCTGGTTCCAGATCCGATCCTCGTAGAGAAACTGACCTTGGATGGTAAACGTGCCCGCGGCGGCCAGACGTGTTCCCGCGATGAGAAGGAAAGCCGACGCGGCGAAAAGCGCCCTCATGGCGCCGGAGCGCCTCACTGGATCCTCCGCGCGAGCACTTCACGAACCCGCGTGCCGTTCTGGTCGGCTACCACCCGGCTCGGCTCCTCTTCGAAGGACAGGTTGAGCGTGGCGCCTTGTTCGATCGTGAACCCGTCGTCGGATCCCGCGCGCACGTGAACGTCCACGGTCCGGCGCTGTCCATGTGCCGGAACGACGATCGTGAATTCGTGCTCGACCGGCCGGCCCACCGCCAAGGGTCCCAAGTGCCTCTGCCGTCCCGCCGTGACCGGCACGTCGGCAGGAGCTAAAACACTGATCGACGCGTCACCGAAGGGGCGCAATGCCTCGACGTCCACCCGAACACGGAGCGCCGCGCCCGGGTGCGGCGTTTCGACCGCTACGACACGAACATGAATGGGCAGCTCGACATCGCCCGTGCACCGCTCTCGCGCCCTTCCCAAGGGTGCCTCTCCCGACACCACCAGGGCCGCCACTACCGCCGCTAGGCCAAGAAACCATGCGCTCAAAGGACGCGAATGAAAGGTGAAATTCATGGATGCTCCACTCCTTGACGCAAGAACTTGAATGCGAAGATCGAGCGAGGCCAGCACATAATTATATCACCGCTCTCCCACCGTTCCGGGAATTGACAGACCCCTCCCCCGTTTCTAGACTCCCCTCGTATCCCCTCATGTTTTCGGAGGTTCCACATGCCGCCTCGGTGCCTCACGGGGGCCGTTCGCCTTCGCGTTTCCTGGATGACACTCACCGGCTTCCTGGTCGCGGGTCCCGTGATCGCAGAACCAACCGCGTCCACTCCCCCTCCCGACATCGACGCGTTCATGCAGATCGGCGCCGCCGGAAATCCGCAGCTCACCCCCGACGGCCATGTCCTTCTCTTCGGTTCGGCGGCTACTGGGGTGAACCAGATCTACCGCCTCGACGCGCGGGACCGCTGGCCCTATCAGCTCACCGTATTCACGGACGGAGTCGACTTCTACAACCTCTCCCCCGACGGGCGCACGATTGTGTGCGGGGTCAGCCATGGAGGCGATGAGAACTCCCAGCTCTGGAGCATCGACCTCGCCTCGGGTCGGATGCTGGCGCTGACGCGCCAGCCCAAAGTGCAACATGGGAACGCCGTGTTTTCTCCGGACAGCCGGACGATTTACTTTCGGAGCAACGAGGAGAACGGCAAGGACTTCTACGTGTACCGAATGGACCTGGCCACCGGCCGGCAAAGCCTGCTCATGGCCATGGAAGGGTCCAATAGCCCCGGGGACGTTAGCGATGACGGGAAATCTCTCCTCGTCACCCACAACACCAGCAATGTGGCGACCGACGTGTATCTGGTCGATACCGCGCGCGGCCGCCATACCGAGCTTATCCCGCACCAGGGAGAGGTGCTGTACGAAGCGGCGCAGTTCGACGCCTCGGGGAAGAAAGTCTTTGTCATTTCCAACGGCAACCCTGAAGGACTGCTCCGCCGAGCGGTGGTACCCGTGGATACTCGGAAAATCTCCTTCATCGACACCGGTGGCCCCTGGGAGGTGCAGTCCATGGGCCTCTCTCCCGATCGACGTGTCCTGGGCTGGACCGTGAACGAGGACGGCTATGTCCGTCTGCATCTGCGGGACCTCATCGAAGAGCGCGACCTCCCGGTTCCCCCCATGGACGGGCTCGTTGGTTCCTTTGCGTTCACCCGGGATGGCTCTCGGCTCGCCTTCGAATTCAGCTCCGCCACCAGCACAACCGACATTTGGATGTGGGATGGGTCGGCTCCCAGCCTCGACAAGATGACCTTCTCGACCTATGCCGGAATCGATCCGACCACCTTCATGGCCCCGAAACTCGTGCGTTACACCTCCTTCGATGGCGTCGAGATTCCGGCGTTTCTGTATCTGCCTCCGGATTTCCGTCCCGGGAAACCGGTTCCCTTCGTGATTCACATGCACGGTGGACCGGAGTCGCAGTTTCAACCCGGATTCGTGCGGCACTTTCAGTTCCTGCTCCTTTCCGGATACGGCATCCTCGCTCCCAATGTGCGGGGATCCACCGGTTACGGAAAGGCCTACGTCGACAAGGACAACTACAAGAATCGTCTCGATTCGGTGAAGGATCTCAAAGCGGGAGCGGACTTCCTGATCAAGGAAGGGTATTCCGCGCCGGGCATGCTGGCGGTGAAGGGCGCCTCCTATGGGGGCTACATGACCCTGGCCGCGATCACGGAGTACCCGTCGCTCTTCAGCGCGGCGGTGGACGAGGTCGGCATCGCCAACTTCGTGACGTTTCTGGAGAACACGGCCGCCTACCGCCGGGCACTGCGCGAATCCGAGTATGGACCGCTCACCGACCGTCCATTCTTGACCAGCATTTCTCCGCTCACCAAGGCGTCGCAAATCCAGACACCGCTCTTGATCGTGCACGGCACCAACGACCCACGGGTCCCTATAGGAGAAGCGCGCCAGATGGTGGCGGCGATCCAGGCCAAGGGCGGCGTCGTGGATACGCTGGTCTTCGCCGATGAAGGGCACGGCGTGTCGCGCCGCCCGAACATTCTCGTGTACTACCGCAAGATGGTGGATTTCCTGGATCAATACTTGAAGCGGGACATACGGCCGGCCAAGGAGGGCTGAGTCGTCAGAGAATGGCGTTTCATCCCGGCGATAAAGTTCTTCATCGCTTCAATCGCGATCTCGGTCCGGGAGAAGTCGTCTCGGTCGAACGGGGTCGTTTGCGCGTGCACTTTCCCCGCCGCGGCGAAACGATCGAGTTCGCGGTGCGGGACCACGCCTTCACCGAACTGGTGCTGCCTCCGGGTGCCGATCCCTCGCGTTGGTACGAAACTTTTCATGAAGACATGGTGGAGCGCCTCGCCCGGCTCGAGATCGACCGCCTGAGCGCGTGGGAAAACCGGCTGGAAAGCCTCCGACTCCTCAACATCCGGGAGGCGAAAGGACTGGGTTCGTTTCTGGGGGGGCGCATCGAGATCTACCCCCACCAGATTCATGTCGCCGAACAGGCCGTCACCACGGACCCGGTGCGTTGGTTACTCGCCGACGAAGTGGGGCTCGGTAAGACCGTCGAGGCGTGCCTCATCCTGTCGCATCTGGCTCGCGCGCGACGGGCCGATCGCATTCTCATCGTTGCACCCGCTTCCTTGACCGTGCAGTGGTTGGGCGAGCTCTATCGTAAATTTCATCAGGTGTTCGTGTTGCTCGACCGGGATCGCCGCAAGGATGTCACCAAGGACTTGGGGCCCGAGTTCAATCCCTTCGAGGTGCACGCGCGTTCGGTGATCTCGCTCGAGGATCTAGTCGCGGAGCCTCGGCTCGCCGAAGCCGCCCGCGCGGCAAATTTGGATTTGCTCGTGGTCGACGAAGCGCATCGCTTGGAGCGCCGGCCCGGGCATCCCGGAAGTCCCGCCTATCGCGCCGTAGAGCCGTTGGCGGAAACGGCTCGCCACGTCTTGCTGTTGTCCGCCACCCCGCTCGAAGCGGACGCGCACGGTTTCTTCCGACTGCTGCAGATCCTCCGGCCCCAGGCGTACGCATCGTGGGACAAGTTTCGAGAGGATCTCGACCGGGGGTTACCCCTCTTCCCGTGCACGAGCGCAACCCGTCGGGCCGACATCGGCGGCTTGCCTCCCCGGATAGCGGAGGTGGTGGAGCTTCCCCCAGCGCCGGAACTGGAGGCCCGCGAAGCGGCCGCGCTCACGCTTCCGGTCACGAACCCGCTCGAGCTCCGGCGCCGCGCCGAAGCGCTACAAGCCGCGTGGGCGCTTCCATCGGGAGCCGAAGACCCACGGCTCAAGTGGATCCTCGCCGAGGAGCCGGGATGGTGGAAGCGCGGCGAAAAAATGCTCATCTTCGTGCATTCGCGCGAGGCTCTCGAGATCTTGAAGCGGGAGATCGAACGCACCACGTTTCGGCGCGTGGCGGTGTTTCACGAGGATCTCACTCCGGCCGCGCAGGATCTCGAGGTCGCCCAGTTCGCTCAGGCCGAGGGTCCCAACGTGCTCATCTCCACCGAAGCGGGCGGCGAGGGGCGCAACTTCCATTTCTGCCGGGGCCTGGTGCTCTTCGATTTGCCGTGGGATCCCGTCCTGGTCGAACAGCGCATCGGCCGGCTGGATCGCATCAATCGCACCCGTCCGGTCGAAATCACCCTGTTTCTCCCCCACCAAGGATTCGCACGCGACGCCGCGGGCCTGTATCAAGAGCTCGGCATCTTCCGGGAACCCTTGGGGGGGTTGGATCGCTCTCTGGCTCACGTAGAGGAAGCGCTTCAAGTCGCCGCAGGCATGGATCCTCCAACCCTCGACATCGAGGCGGTGGTGGAGGAAACCCACGAAGCACGGCGACGGATGAATCAAGCGCTCTATCAGGATCTCCACCGCAACCGGTATCGGCCCGACCTGGCTTCCTCGATTCTGTCTCGCGTTCCCCCGGAGCTCGAGACGTTCACCGAGCGGGTGGTGCTCGAAGCGTGCCGCCAGTTTGGATTCGAAACCATCCCCAAGACAGGACGCAACGTCTGGTATGTGGAGTTCGGTCCCGAATCCACGGTCGACCATCTCCCCGGAGTACCCGAGGGCATGCGTTGGCTGGGCACCTTCAATCGTGAAGAAGGCGTCGAGCGGGAGACCCTCGATTTTTTCGCATCCGGACATCCCTTGGTGGAAGGCGTGCTCATGGAGCTCGAGGACGGTCACCGAGGTGAAGTGGCCCTCTACACGATTGCCGCCCCGGGAATGAAGGGCGAGGGATTGGGCGCGATTCTTCGGCGGGGACCCGAGATCCTGGCCGAGGTCGTGGACACGACGGGTCGGCGACGCCCGGAATGGGCTCCCTATCTCTTGGCGGAGCCCGGACACCGTCGGGAAGTAACGCTAGGCGATTGGGGGCTTTCCACCAAGACCGCGCGTGAGGCATGGGCGGAGCGTGTACGTGCCCTCCTGTATCCGCTGCAGTCTGAAGGTCGACTCACCGCGGTGGCTGCCTTTCGATTCGAATAGCCGCGGGTGGTTTGATTCGCCTCGCCCCGAGTCGTACCATGGGCCGAGGAGGGCCCATGAAATCCACGTCTCGCCGGTTGCTATGGATTGGATTCGGCATCGCCCTGGCCACACTCGGCTGTCGCAGCAGCAACAAGGAGCGCGTCGAGAATCATCTCGATCCTCCCTCGCTCATTCGGCTCACCTCGATGCAACAAACCGGACGTGCGGTGGTTGCGTGCCGGTTGACGCCGCTTCCCGAGACGCTTCCCTCCAAGGACATGGCCGAGCTCGGCCGGGCCGGCTCTTCGCTCCTGGTCGAAGTTCCCAAATCCAAGCTCGAGGCGCTCTCCACCCTCTCCGGACTCGAGCGCGCATCGGTGTGGGGCGAGTCGGCCACGATCGACAAGATGGACGGACACCTGAAGCAGGAGCTGCTTGCCGCGTGGGACGAAGGCCGTCAGACCCCGATCTCTTTGATGGCCCGCTTTGCCGATGGAACGACGGATCTGGAACACGCGTTATCGGAGCAAGGGGCCACCCCGCGCACCGTGGCGGGTCCGGTAGTAACCCTCGATGCGGATCCCGAGACGATTCTCCGTCTTGTTCAGATGCCGGGGCTCGTGACGTTGAGCATGCCGGGAACGCTGCACCCCTTGGATTCGCGCCAGCCCTAGGGCGAACCGCCTTACGAAGATTTGGTGCGCAAGGCGGCCAAGGCGGGCATCAATGTTTCGAGTCGCGCCCGCAAGTAGGCCCCCGTGCGTTTGAACTCGGGGGGATTCGGGAACACGATCTTATCCTCGAGGAAGTTGAAGGCTCCCGAGCGTCCGGAACCTTTGGGACCGAACCCGAGCGCGAACCCGTAGCGCTGGCCCTTGTAGCGGCACAGCGCAAAGCCTTCCAGATCCATGTCGTCAAGCTTGGGGCCGAGCATCGCGTCGAGCCATCCGTCCACGTCCATCTGCACGCGGCCCTTCTCTAAACCCCATACCCGCACGTCTTCGAGCACGAGCGGTTCACCCTCCGGATTCTGCACTTCCACGCGCCCCAGCTTCCATTCCTTGAAGCGCAAATCTTCGGAAAGCCGCATGCGGCCGGGATGGTACCCAAGGATGTCGTAGGGCACCGGAAGATCGAGATCCTCGACCGACATGAGCGCCACGTCGGCGCGCGAACCGTCGGCGTTCGGGACCCGCCGCACGGCGAGAAGATACGGCATGGGAATGCGGGTCGGGCGGCCGCTTTTTTTGACCTCTTGCTCCATCCGGGCTCGCGTCAGCACCCCGCATACGTTCGATTCGGAGAGGCCCACCAGCACGGACCACACCGGGTCCTTCACTTGCAACGCCAACGGAAGGGTAGCCGGAATTCGGCAGGATGAAGTTGCCTCCGGCGTCACGCTGACCGTGCCACCCGGGGAGGCCATCGGAGTCACGGTTGTGGTGTCACCCCTGGCCCCGAGAGGGAAGAGAAGCAAAACTCCAAAAAGAGGGACAGCGAATCGATGCAACCTCAAGACCCAAGCGCCTCCTCGACCAGTCGGGCTTGCTCGCGAGCGTGGACATCGTGATACCCCGTGGCCGTGGCGGCACTCTCGGGTCTTCCGACGTAGCGAAGTCGCACATCGAACACCCGCTCCAGACGATCGCGCATGTAGGTCCAGCCGCCCATGTTGCGCGGTTCTTCTTGCGCCCACACGATCTCGGCATTTGGATGTCCCGTGAGCACCGCACGAAGCGCTGCCTCCGGAAACGGCGCAAGCTCCTCGATCCTCACCACCGCCACATCGCCACGCCCTTTCTTCTCCGCCGCCTCCTCGAGGTCGTAGGCAAGCTTTCCCGAAACGAGGATCACCCGCTTCGCGGATCCTTGTGACGGCAACGTCATCAAGATCGGCTCGAACCGCCCCTGCTCGAACTCACGGACGGACGACACGGCCCGGGGGTGACGGAGGAGGCTCTTGGGCGTCATCACCACCAGCGGCTTTCGCACGCCGTAAAGCGCTTGGCGTCGCAAGACGTGGAAGTACTGGGCGGGCGTGGTGCAGTTCACGACCCGCAGGTTGTCTTCCGCCACCAACTGGAGAAACCGCTCCAGGCGCGCACTCGAGTGGTCGGGGCCTTGGCCTTCATATCCATGCGGCAAAAGAAGTACGAGCGCGCTCGGTTGCCCCCATTTTGCTTCCGAACCAGCCAGGAATTGATCGATCACGACCTGCGCTTCGTTGACGAAATCGCCGAACTGGGCCTCCCAGAGCACGAGCGCCTCCGGATCCCCGATCGTGTACCCGTAGTCGAAGGCCAGCACGGCTTCCTCGGAGAGGGGGCTGTCCACCGCATTAAAGGGCGCTTGATCCGGTCCCAGATGCTGAAGCGCCATCCAGCTGAAATCGGTGTCGTCGTCGCGCAACAGCAAATGGCGCTGACTGAACGTGCCGCGCACGCTGTCTTGGCCGGACAAGCGCACCGGAACGCGATCGAGGGTCACGCTCCCGAATGCCAACGCTTCGGCAAAGGCCCAGTCGATGCCGCTTCCGCTCGCCATCGCCTCGCGCCGCGCCTGCATCCACTTCCCGAGCTTCGGATGCACATCGAGGCCTTCGGGAACGTGAAGGAGCGTTTCCGTGATGCGCTCCAACGTGGGGCGAGGCACACCGGTTGCGGGTAACTCCCGGGAAAGCTGGGAGGCTTCGAGGGGCAGCGCGGTGAAACCGTGCCCGTTCTTCTGCGCGCGCTCGAATCCTTCTTCCAGCCGGCGACGATGGGCCGCCCGCATCGTCTCGATCTCGCTTTCAACCAGCACGCCTTCACGCATCAACATCGCGCCATAGATCTCCGGCACCGACGCGTGCTGGCGAATCTTGGCGTAGAGTCGAGGTTGGGTATAGATTGGCTCATCGCCTTCGTTGTGGCCGTGACGCCGATAGCAAAAGATGTCGATGACCACGTCCTTCTGGAAAACCTGGCGGAACACGAGCGCCCAGCGAAGCACCCGCACAGCGGCGTCCGGATCGTCCCCGTTTACGTGGAAGATCGGGGCCTGGCACATCTTGGCCACATCGGTGGCGTAGGGCGAAGACCGGGCGGATTCCACCGGCGTCGTGAAGCCGATCTGGTTGTTCACGATCACGTGCACGGTGCCGCCGGTGCGATAGCCGCGCAATTGCGAGAGGTTGAGCGTCTCGGCGACCACACCCTGCCCCGCGAACGCGGCATCCCCATGGATGAGCACGGGGAGGATGCGCTGGCGCCCCTCTTCCACCCCGACCCGTTCCTGTTTCGCCCGCGCAATGCCTTCCACGACCGGATCCACCGCCTCGAGATGGCTGGGATTGGGAGAGAGGCTGATGCGCACTTCCGCGCCGTTTTCGGCCTGGTGCCGGCCCAGCGCGCCGAAGTGATACTTCACGTCTCCGGACCCTTGGGTGACGTCGGGATCGCGGGCGCCCTGGAACTCGAAAAAGATGCGGGCCGGATCCACGCCGACCGTGCAGGCGAGCGCGTTCAACCGCCCGCGGTGCGCCATGCCCATGACCACGTCATGAATGCCCAATGCCGCCGATTCCTCGAGGAGCTGATCGAGCACGACGATGAGCGTCTCCCCGCCCTCGAGTGAAAACCGTTTGTGGCCCAAAAACTTCGTGTGCAGAAAGTGCTCGAAGGTCTCGGACTGAATGAGCTTGTCGAGGCAGCGCCGCCGTAGCGCGGGATCCAATCTGGCTCGAGCTGCTTCCGGTTCGACGCGCTCTTGAATCCAGAATTTTTGTTCCGGATCCTGAATGTTCATGTACTCGATCCCGATGCGGCCGCAATAGGCCGCCCGCAGCGTCTCCAGAATCTCGCGGAGAGTAGCCTGGGGAGGCCACGCCGAGGTCGCGGCGTGCGGGTTGGCTCCGGTGATGAACGTACGATCGAGATCCCACAAGGTCAGCCCGTAGAAATTGATGTCGAGCTCGGGGTGAAACTGCGGCTTGGAACCGAGCGGATCGAGCTGCGCGATCAAATGCCCCCGCACTCGGTAGGCATTGATGAGCTGCAGAACGCGAGCCTGACGCGTGATCTCGTCCACGCCCCCGCGGGTCGCCTCGGATGGCGCCACGTCCGGGGTCCACCGAAGCGGGTGATACGGCACCTCGAGCGCGACAAAGATATCGTCATAGAACGTCTCGTCATCGGTGAGGAGCCGTTCCACTTCGCCCAGGAACCCGCCCGACACCGCGCCCTGCACGATACGATGGTCGTAGGTCGAGGACATCGTCATCTGCTTGGAGATGCCGAGCTCGGAGAGGACCTCGGGCGACATGGCGCGCGTTTCCGCGCTGTAGCCGATCGCGCCCACGGCGATGATCGCTCCCTGTCCTTCCATGAGCCGGGGCGCCGAGGCCTCGGTACCCACCGTGCCGGGGTTCGTGATCGTAATCGTCGTTCCCTCGAAATCGGCGGGCCCCAGCTTGCCGCTCCGCGCGCGTTCGATCAGCGCGTCGTAGGCCGCGGCAAAGGCGGCAAAATCCAGCGCGTTCGCGTTCTTGATATTGGGAACGAGCAGGTTTCGCGTGCCGTCCTTGCGCTCGAGATCGACCGCGATTCCCAGCCGCACTTCGGGACGCACCCAGCGATGCGGCGCTCCGTTCTTCCAAACGAACGCGTCGTTCAGGACGGGATATTTGCCGAGAGCGCGCACGACGGCCCAGGCAATGATATGGGTGAACGAAAGCTTGGTGCCTCCCAACATCGATCGATGGTGGTTTATGAGACGGCGATTTTCTTCCAACACCTTGACCGGAATGCTGCGATACGAGGTGGCGGTGGGAACGTTCCGGCTCGCCTCCATGTTGGCGACGAGCGCCGCGCTTCCACCCACGAGGGGTCGCAATTCCTCCTCGGGGGCCGTCGACGAAGCCAAAACGTTTTCGGGGGGGGCCGCGGTTTCGGTCGTGCCCACAGCGGGCGGAGATCCGTTACCTTGACTTCCCTGCACCGGCAGGTCCGACACCGAGAGGATGCCTCGCTCGACGCCATGGAAATATCGCTGCCAGCTCAGAGGCACCGTCTCCGGGTTGGCGCGATAGAAGCTGTAGAGATCCAGCACGTAGGGCGCGTTGAGCCCCAGTGAGGAAAGCAACAGCTCCGTGACGTCAGACTGTGGATTCGTGCTGGCCATAGTGCCCCTTGGTGGGTGAGAACGCCGTCTCTATTAGTCGTCTCTACTACACATGACGGAAAGAAAAAAAACCGGAGGACCTTAGCCCAAGGCTAGGCTCCCCCGGCCGTCCTGGTAGCCCGTAGGGGAGTCGAACCCCTGTCTGATGGCTGAGAACCACCTGTCCTAACCACTAGACGAACGGGCCAAACCGCGGAACTACCTGCGTAACCGAAAGTTGCCAAAAAACTGAATGGCTGGGGGACAGGGATTCGAACCCCGATTCTACGGTCCAGAGCCGCATGTCCTACCGTTGGACGATCCCCCAACAAGAAACACCGCCGGAAACGCCGCAATACCCTATCAGGGTCCCTAAGGACGGGCAACCGCGATTAAGCCTTCTCCACGCCCCTCCCCGTCTCCGGAGGACTTACGGAACCTTCCCGCGTCGTCGTTTCTCGAGCCGGGGTCGATCTCAGTTCGCGGGTTCGCTCCAACGTGACATAGGTGACCGTATCCCACGCGTTGTGGATCCCAATGAAGATCAAGAGCAACGTCGCCGCTCCGATCGGAAAGAGCACCCCGGTGACCGCTCGGGCGAGTTCAAAGCCGGCCCCGACCAGGATCGCGTAGGCGAGGATCGGCAAGATGGTGTGCCAAACCCAATCCTCGAGCACGGGCGTGTACTCGCTCTGGTTGCGCGCGCGCCTCACCACGGCCAGGCAATAGAGCAAGCCGCCCACGCCGCACAAGGTCACCGAGAACCCCGCAGGTCCCAATCCATGCCAGGGCGAGCTCAAGATCGCCGAAATCAAGAGCGCGACACAAAAATGAACGACGTTGGGGCTACCGAAAGCAGACATGGCGTCGGCGCTGCCGCGAACCGCGACGAACTCGGCGATCAAGGTGAGAACGACGAACTGAAGTCCGGTGAGCGCGCCGGCCGATGAACCGACGATGACGTAAAAGCTCTCCCACTCCTTGAGGACCAATGGCGTCATGTCACTCATGTTCGCCCAATCCCGAGGGCTCGCCGTCCAGCGTCATCTCGATCATGGTGGGCCGGAAGCCGAGCTTCGCGAAGAGATGCTGCGCGTGTTCGTTTTGGGTCTTGGTCAGCAGAACGACTTGGGATCGGCCGTTGGCGTGAATCCATTCGATGGCGGCCCGCAACAGCGCGCGCCCGGCCCCCTGGTGCCGCGCGGTTTCGTCTACGTAAACGTCCTGCACCACGCCGCACGGTCCCCGCAATTCCATCCAGTTCGTCGGTTCCAAATCGGCGAAGATATAGCCCACCGGCTTCCCGGCATCTTCGGCCACCAGGACGAGGCCGTTCGGGTTCGATATCTGAGCCACGAGAAAGCGCCCGTAACCGGCCTCGGGATGCTCGACCTCAATGAACCGCTTCGGGTCGGACGCGTGATGCTGGCGCATGAGCGCTCCCCCGAACCTCCCGAGATATGGCTCGTCGGAGGCGATCGCCGGTCGAATCGTGATCATTGCTTATGCCGTGCGCCCCGTCGGAGCACCCGTCTTCTGCATCTTGGCCCAGGGATCGCGCAGGGTAACCGTGCGGTTCATCACCGGATGCCCGGGCCGGGAGTCGGCATCCAGAACGAAATAGCCGAGACGCTCGAACTGGAAGCGTTCTCCCGGTCTCGCCTCGGCCAGAGAGGGTTCCAGCTGGGCGTCGGACACCACGACCAGCGATTCTGGGTTCAAGTTGGCCAGAAAGCCCTCGCCCGTGTCCGGATCGGCCTCGGTGTAGAGCCGGTCATAAAGCCGCACTTCCGCCCGTATCGCCCGGACCACCGCGACCCAGTGCAAGGTCGCCTTCACCTTGCGCCCCTCCCCTCCTCCACCGCTACGCGTGTCGGGATCGTAGGTGCATCGCACTTCCAGAATGTCCCCGGTCTTTTCGTCCTTCGTTACGCCGGTGCACTTCACGATGAACGCGTAACGCAAGCGCACCTCGCGCCCCGGAGCCATGCGATGAAATCCCGGCACCGGCTCCTCCATGAAGTCCTCGCGCTCGATGTAGAGCTCTCGGGCAAACGGCACGCGCCGCGTACCCGCCGCGGGATCCTCGGGATTGTTCACCGCCTCCATCTCCTCGACGCGGCCCTCGGGATAGTTCTCGATGACCAAGCGCAAGGGGCGGAGCACGGCCATGGCCCGCGGCGAACGGCGGTTCAGGTCTTCGCGCAAATGGTGTTCGAGCAGCGCGACGTCGACCACGCTCTCTCGACGGGCCACCCCAATCGTGTCGCAGAAGCTCCGGATGGCCTCCGACGTGTATCCCCGCCGGCGTAAGCCGCGCAAGGTGGGCATGCGCGGATCGTCCCAGCCCCGCACGTGGCCTTCCTCCACCAGACGGCGGAGCTTGCGTTTGGAGAGCACGGTGTAGTTGAGCACGAGCGGAGCAAACTCCGTCTGCTGCGGGTGGGCGGTCGCTTCCGTTTCCCGGATGACCCAATCGTAGAGAGGCCGATGATCCTCGAACTCGAGCGTGCACAAGGAATGCGTGATCCCTTCGTAGGCGTCCGAGAGCGGGTGCGCATAGTCGTACATGGGATAAATGCACCACCGGTCACCGGTGCGGTGATGGTGCGCGCGCAAAATGCGATACAGAACGGGGTCGCGCAGGTTGATGTTTCCCGAGGCCATGTCGATCTTGGCCCGCAGTACGCGCGAGCCATCCGGGAATTCTCCGCGCCGCATGCGCTCGAACAGGTCCAGGTTCTCGTCCGGGGTGCGCCGACGAAAGGAACTCTCCTGCCCCGGCTCGGTCAGGGTTCCGCGCCTCTCCCGGATTTCGTCGGCGCTGGAGTCATCCACATACGCCAGACCTTTCCGCACCAGAACGAGCGCATGCTCGTAGAAGCGATCATAATAGTCCGAAGCAAAGAACAGCCGGTCGTCCCAATCGAATCCCAACCAGCGCACGTCCTCTTCGATCGCGTCCACGTACTCCTGCTCTTCCTTGGCCGGATTCGTGTCATCGAAGCGGAGGTTGCACAGCCCGCCGAAGTCACGGGCGACGCCGAAATTGAGGGAAATCGACTTGGCATGTCCGATGTGCAAATAGCCGTTGGGCTCGGGAGGAAACCGCGTATGGACACGGCCGCCATGGCGTCCCGTTCGGTTGTCCTCGATCACGAGGGCTCGAATGAAGTCGTCGGGTCGCGATGCCTCGCTCATGTCGTTTCTTCCGGCACGCTGGCCACCTTTTTCTCCAGTTCGCGGAGCGCTTTCTCGGAAAACCCACCCAAGACGTCGATCGCCCGGCGGAGACGCACGCGCACCAGGTCCGAACCCAGAACGACCATCGAATCGTAGAGCGGCGTCCAAACGCTCGCTCCCGAGATGGCAACATAGAACAGCACGGTCAGTTCGCGGAGCTTGAGTCCCGAACGTAAAGCCAAGTCCTGGAACATGCGCTCGATGCCCGGAACATCGAAGGGCCGCAACGCCTCCAAACGCCAGATCGCCATCTGGAGAAGCTCCTTGACCTCTTCGGGCGTGCGATTCTTGAGCGTAAGCGCCGCGACATCGAGCGGAACCGTGTCGCTCAGGAAGGGAGCAGTCAGATATCCCCAGTCGGAGAGGGTCTCGAGCCGCGGCTGCACCAAGGGAACGATGCGGCTCAAGTAATCGGGGTTGAGGGCCCAGACTTGGAGGTCCTTCAAGAGGCCCGCCGCATCGCGATCCTCACGCAAATAACGCCCGTTCAACCAGCGCAGTTTCTCCGCGTCGAAAACGGGGCCCCCGAGCGAAATGCGTTCCAGCTCCAGATGTTTGGCCATGGTCTCCACCGAGAATTTCTCTTCGCCATCCGGCATCGTCCAACCCATGAGGCCCAGATAGTTGAGAAGCGCCTCGGGGAGAAAGCCGGCCCTTCGGTAATACTGAATGGAGGTCGGGTTCCGTCGCTTGGAGAGTTTCGTGCGCCGCGCGTCGTTGTTGCGGAGCAACGGCAAATGACAGAACACGGGGGGATCCCAGCCCAAGCCTTGATACAAAAGCACGTGTTTCGGAACGGAATTCAACCATTCCTCGCCCCGGATGACATGACTCACCTTCATGAGATGATCGTCGACGACGTTGGCAAGGTGATAGGTGGGATAGCCGTCGGTTTTTTGAAGCACTTGATCGTCGATCGATGCCCAATCCTTGCGAATGTCTCCCCGCAAGAGATCGCGAAAGATGCAGTCGCCCTCGGTTGGAGTGGCGAGGCGAATCACGAACGGCTCCCCGGTTTGGGCCCGTCGCTCCGCTTCAGCTGGGGGGAGGACGCGGCAGTGGCGGTCGTACCCCGCGCGGCCTTCGCGACGGAGCGCGTCAAGCCGTTCTTTGGTGCAAAAGCACCGATAGGCGAGCCCCTTGGCGAGCAACTGGGTGGCGTGCTCGCGGTAGATGGCGGTCCGCTCGCTCTGCCGGTACGGCGCGTAGGGGCCCCCGACATCGGGGCCCTCGTCCCAGCCCAGGCCCAACCAGCGCAGGGATTCGAGGATGGCCCGCTCCGACTCGGGGCTGGAACGGGCGCGATCGGTGTCCTCAATCCGCAGAATGAACCGGCCTGCCCGGCCCCGGGCAAAGGCGTAATTGAACAGAGCCTGGTACGCGGTCCCCAGGTGAGGATCTCCAGTCGGCGAAGGCGCCACGCGTACGCGGATTTCGGGTTTGGTCATGGGCGGCTTGGGCTCTAGAAGTGCAGAGCATGCCAGAAAGGGGGCGGATTCTAACATGCACCAGAGACCCCGGGAATAAGAGGAGGGCGCCGGGCGGTACCACGCCCGTCCAGGTGTGGAGATCGGGACGGCACACGCACGCGGCCGGTTGCCGGCACTCCCGTGCTACACTCGATGGCCCACTCATTCCGGGAAAGAATGTCTTCCGAGGCAATCAGATGCGGTCACACCTCCCTCTCCTCGTATTCGTCCTCTTGGCCGGGGTCTCTCCGATGTCGCGGGCCGACATACCCGAAGCCGACAAGTCCTTTCTGGACGACGCCATCCCCCCCCTGCGCGCGATCACCGAAAAAAGAACGGGCGGACCGCAAAACGCGGCCGGGGCCCTTTCGGGTGTTCGCGACCTCTTGGCCGAACGGCAAAGGGCCCGGACCGAGTTAGGCAAGAAGCATCCGCTCACCGATCTCACCGGAATCGAAACGCAAGATGAATACGATTCCGAAGTGATGGCGAGTCTGCGCCAGATCGTCACCCACAGCGCCGTGGCATCTGACAGCGCGCACTTCCCGGCCGCAGCGATACGGCCGATCCAGGCCGCGCTCCAGGCACTGCCTCCGCTGGGCAAACAGCCCATTCCCCTCATGGTTTTGGATTATTCGGAGATGGCGCTCACCGTCGGCGATTCCCTGGTCGCCCGAGGCAGTCCGGCGCCGTTGGTCGATTATGTGATCCTCAGCCAGATCGGGGAGGCCACGGACCTTGCGATCAAAGAAGGCGAGGATTTCTTCGGAGACAGCGCCGCGCGAAGCCTTCGCCAGGAGCTCCTTCTGGCCCGGATGCGTTGTCCCAAGGACAACAGCACCTACAAAATGAACACCATGAAAAACCAGGTCAAAGAGGACGGCGGAATTTCTACGATTTACTACGTGCAGTGTGCCAAGTGCGGCGAGGCCCGCACGATCGAGTTCCCTCAGGAACTGGCCAGCCGGCTTAATCGCATGTCGGAGCACCAGAAGCAGACCAAACGGCCCACCCCCGCCCGCTCCCAAATGGTGGAGCCCTGAGGGGCTTTTTTGCGCCCTTTCGCCCCCTGTCCTGGCTCACAAATGGCTAAAAGATTCAGAAACTCCGTATTACTCGTCGATACATTGACTTAACGAGCGCGGGGGCACTCTAAAGGCTTGTCTATGGCTATGTTCTCTGATACACTCATTCGACGGTCGCAACTGTCCCACGCGGCCGTTATCCGGGTTGCTCAACGGAAACTTGGAGGTGCACCGATGGGTTGCAGGTTGAGACTCCTTTTCACCTTGGCCATCCTTATGGCAAGCGTTTGGGGCGTGGCCAACGCCGGTGTACCCGACCCGGCTCTGAGCACAGTTCCCAAGGTCCTTACGTCGCCCGGACATCCCACGACAGCGTTGGATTACGTCGTGACGGTGGTGGGGGCGAGCGGGCCAATCGACTCCGCGCTCGTGCAGCTCGTCTTCTCGAGCGAAGCGGCAGGCTTGGTTTGCTGGTGCACGGGACAGACCCGGCCGATCATCGAGAAGTACACCAATACTTCCGGGGTCGCGCGCTTCCAGATCTTTGGCGGCGGCTGCCTCAACCCTGTGACGGTTTCGAATCCGCCCGTCCAGGTGTTCGCGAACGGAATCCTGCTCAAGACGGTTGGGATTGGTTCCACCGACCCTGTCGACGACACCGGCAAGACACCGAACGTGGCTGGTTACAACCCGCTCGGGTCATGCAAGGCCGCTTTGTCTGATGCGACCTTCATCACTCCCGCCATCAAGACCGGCGCGGTCAACTACTGCACGGATCTGGATGGCGACGGCGATACCGACCTCACCGACGCGGTTTTGTTCACACCGGCGATCAAAGCCGGGTACACCTGTACCGTCGGCCCCTAAGGCCCCCGGGCTTTAGACGCTTTCGCTTTGGCATCGCGCCTCCTTCGGGGGGCGCGATTCTTTTTGATCAGGTAAAAACAGATTGATCAGGTAAAAAACAGAAAGGGGCCTGTACCGAGTCACCCGGCACCGACCCCTCTCGACCCCAGCCCCATGGCCGAGGAGCGACGTGGACCCGGCTCGCCTCTTCGAGGGATCCGCCTGGGCCACTCGCTTTATTGAACCCCTAGTGGGGTTAGGCCCTACTTCTTGCGGCCTTTCTTCTTCCCACCCTTCTTCTTGGTGGCCTTCTTCTTCGTACCTTTCTTCTTTGCCATGTGCTGACTCACCCCCTTCCGTGGTGGAATCATCGGCGCCCGTTGGCGGGCTCTCCGATTAGAACCGACACCTGATGCATGATGCCATCGAGATCGAACGGCTTGCGGACATATTCATCTACGTCCAGCTTCTTGGCTTTTGCCTTGACGTCCCGACTATCGAAAGCAGTCATGAAAATGACTTTTGAATCCACACCCTGCTCACGCGCGGATTTCAGCAATTCGAGGCCCGTCGTCCGCGGCAATCTGTGATCGAGGATAACGAGATCGAAGTGGTCCTCTCCCAGCAATCGCTTTTCCGCTTGTTCCGCGGAGTGGGTCACCACCGTTTGATATCCCGCTTCCTTGAGCGCTGTGGACAGGGTTTTGGCCAAGAGCTTTTCGTCTTCAACGATCAAAACCATCTTGGCCACATCGAACCCCCATTTCACTTGAACTAGTAAGAGCATCGACTGTGCCAATGCATAGGGGGGATTTTTTAAGTCATTCAACATTAATGACTTGGGCGCATCAAAGCGAACGAGCAGGCAGGCAACATTACGCGCGACTTGGCCTGCAAGTGCCCAGGATTTGGATACTTAGAGGAGGCGAGCGGCGCAGCGAACGGCGCAAGTTGATGCACAGTGGTCGCATAGCTGATTCTGTCCACTTTTTTGGCGCCGTCCAGTTACTGGACGGCCTGCTACTCCGCGAACGTAGACACGCGCTCCCGTTCCAATCGCTTGAGGCGGTCGAGCAGACTCTGGCGGGAGATCCCGAGCAAACGCGCGGCTTGCGACTTGTTGTCACCGGTGAACTCGAGCACACGCAACACGTGGTGGTCCTCCACCTCTTGCAAGCTCGGAATGCGCCCTTCCCGAAACCGCGGACCTCGCTCTTCACGCGCGATCTCCGGAGGCAGATGCCGCAGCTCCAGCGCGGGTCCATCTTCCAGCAGCACGGCTCGCTCGATCACGTTCCGGAGCTCGCGCACGTTTCCCGGCCAGGAATGCCCCAACAAGGCGCGTCGCGCCTCGGGGGACACCCGATCGAAGCGTTTCTTGAGCCGATGACTCATCATCTCCAGGAAGTGGTGGGCGAGGAGAATCACATCCTCGCCGCGCTCGCGCAGGGGCGGCATGTGAATGGACACGACCTTGAGCCGATAGTAGAGATCTTCCCGGAAACGGCCGGCCCGAATCTCTTCCGGCAGGTTCTTGTTGCTGGCCGTGACGACCCGAATGTCCACGTCCAGCTCCCGCACTCCCCCCACGCGTTTGAATTTCCGGGAATCCAAGAACCGGAGGAGCTTGGCCTGCACGAGCTCCGGCATGTCGGCCACTTCATCCAGAAAGAGCGTGCCCCCGTCGGTCAATTCCACCAGCCCCAACTTCATTTGGGCCGCGTCAGTATAGGCGCCCTTTTCGTGACCGAAGAGCTCGTTTTCCAAGAGCCCCTCGGAAAATGAAGAACAGTTGAGATCCGTAAACGGCGCTTCCGATCGCTCGGAGAGGTCATGAATGGCTCGGGCCACGAGTTCTTTTCCCGTCCCGCTCTCACCGGACAGGAGCACGCTGGTCGCATCGGAACGCGCCACCTTTTCGACCACCCCCAGCACTTCCAGCAATGCCGGGCTCTCCCCCACGATCCGATGCGTACCGACCGAGCGGTGCTCGCGCATGCGGTAGAGGGAAAGCTGGAGCTGGGCTTCGTACTCCCGGCGGGCCGCCTCCACGGTGTGGAGCAGCTTTTCCATGTCATAGGGCTTCGTCAAAAAATCGCAAGCCCCCGCCTTGATGCATTGCACGGCCAGACTCGTGTCGCCGAATGCGGTGATGACCACCACCCGCATCCGGGGATCGAGCTCGAGCAGGGAGGTGAGAACGTCGAGACCCGTTCCATCGGGCAAGTGGTGATCGAGGAGGACGACCATCGGTCGATCCTGTTGGGCGCGGGCGATCCCGGTGGAGGCGGTCGGAGCGACCCCGACGCGATACCCCGCATCCCGGAGCACGCGTTCGAGTGACCGCGCTACCGAGGGCTCATCGTCCACAATGAGGACGGTGGGGATCACGCGGGTTCTCCCTCCGCTTCGTCGAGAGGCAAGATGACGCGAAAGGTGGCTCCGCCTCCCGCCCGGTTACGCGCGGCAATCCGCCCACCGTGGGCGCGGACGATGCTGGCGCTGATGGGAAGGCCCAGGCCGGTCCCGGCCGGACGCGTGGTGAAAAAGGGTTTGAAGATTTGATCTTGGAGGGACTCGGGAATGCCGTGACCCGTGTCGCTCACGAACAACTCCACGATCGGTGGGCGACCGGAGCGAAAGCGCTTGAGTGCCGTCGTGACCCGGATCTTCCCGCCCTCCGGCATGGCCTCCATCGCATTTCGCAGCAAGTTCTGGGCAACCTGCTGCATCGCGTCGGGACTGATGCTCAAAGAGGGCACCTCGGGCGAGAGGTTTCGGCGCACCTCCACCTTCGCCTCCTCGAACTGAGGGGCCATCGCGTCCAGCACCCGCCCAAGGAGCGCGTTGATATCCCCCGTGGCCCGGGTCACTTCGGCCGGGCGCGCGAACAAGAGGAGATCCTCAATGAACTGCTCGATGCGGTCGATTTCGGCAATGACCTCCCCCAACGGCTCCCGGTGGGGATCCTCGGCGCCAAGCTTCGAGGTTACGAACTGCACCGTGGTGCGGATGCCGGTGAGCGGATTCCGGATTTCGTGGGCCACGCAGGCGGAGAGCTCGCCCAGCGAGGTGAGGTGATCCTTCACCTCCTCGGGATCGCTTTCGGCCCGGCCGTCCCGCACGCTGACCAGCATGCCTTGATCGGATCCCTCCTCACCGAGCGGCCACACCCCCACCCGCAGCACGCGCCTGGCCCCGGCAACCTTGGCCTTGAGCTTGCGGCCGCTTCGCGGCGTTCCCAGACGATCGACGGGATCGGTGCTGAGCCAGTGTGGATCTTCGGCTTTGACGATATCGGTGAGGTCGCGGCCGGTGAGGGCTTCGGCATCCGCGCGGAGCACGGCGCAGGCGGCCGGGCTCGCGAACACGACGCGGCGTTTCGTGTCGAGGACAAGCATGGGATACGGCAACTGGCCCAAAGCCAGATCGAGAAGCGACGACGCCGCGGTCACGCTCATGCGGTTGTTGTCCATATCCAAGCGCAATATAAACGATGACGCTCCGAAGATGAAGAGAAGAACCGCAAGCCTGGGTTCATGACTCGCGCTGGCCCCTCCGCCGACCGAGAATCTTCACCCGCCGGAGTCCATAGTCGTGTACCGAAACAACCTCGAACTCGATTCCATCCACGTGGAGCCGCTCGCCGGCTTTGGGGAGATGCCCGAGCTGCCGGAGCACGAGCCCGCCCACTGTGTCGTAACGATCCTTTCGAAACGAAAACCCGAGCTCGCGATTGAGATCGTCCACGTCCAGGGCCGCGTCGATGAGATATCCATCGGCGACCCGCTGGATCGGGTGCTCGGGGGCCTCGTGCTCCTCGGCGAGCTCGCCCATGATCTCCTCGACGATGTCCTCCACCGTCACAATGCCCACACAGACCCCAAACTCGTTCACCACCAGGGCCATCGCCTCGCGGCGCCGCTGCAGGTCGACCAAGACCCGGTCGATGCGGGTGTTGTCCGGAACGATGTGGATGGGTCGCCGGTACGGCGCCAGTGTCGGTGCGGGCTCCGAGGTGTAGAGCACGTCGAACGCGTTCACGAGTCCCACGATCGCATCCCCGCGCTCGCGATAGAGGGGATACCGCGTATATCGGGTTCGCCGGAGCTCGGCGCGAAGGTCCTCTGGCGTGGCGGACTCCGCCAGCGCCACCACTCGGGGAATCGGAATCATCACTTCGCGTACGACGGTAAGCCCGAAGTCGAACACGCTGTGCAGCATGCGCTCTTCGCGACGGCCGAGCCGGCCGCCCGCCTCGATCACGATCTGTCGCAGCTCCTCTCGGGTGACAAAAGGACTCCGCCCACCTCGGGCCACGAGTCGCAAGAGCCCCGTCGTCACCCACACCACCGGCGCAAAAACGATTCGGGTCAGGTGAATGAACCATAGAAAGCGGGGCACGGCCTCTTCGGCCCTGATCCGGAAGTAGGCCTTGGGGGTGAGCTCGGAAAACAGGAGAAGCGCCGCCGTCATGACTACGGTGGCAAGGAGCGAGCCCAGGGTTTCGTTTTGAAGCTTGGCCACCGCCCACGCGCTGGCCAGGGCGCCCCCGCCGACGTTCGCCAGCGTATTGCCGATTAGAAAGGCGGCGAGGAGACGTTCCGGGCGCTCCAAGAGTCGCAGAAGCTCCGTCGCTTTGGCGTCGCCCCGCCGCGCGCGAGCCCGCAATCGAACCCGATTGAGCGAGACCACGCCTGTCTCCAGCCCCGAGAAGAGTGCGGACGAGGCCAGCACGACGACCAAGAGAAGCAGCACCGCCCCTTCGTTCTGGGGAAGCATCAAGAGCCTTCCGAAACGGGGACATCCCCGACCAAGGTGACGAGAACCCGATGCGCGCGATGCCGGCGCACCTGAACCACGCGATAGCTCAAGGGGCCCATCACCACCGCGTCTCCACGGCGGGGTGGATGCCCGAGAAGATGCGCCACCCAACCGGCCACCGTATCCGCGGGACCGGGGGGCATCTCGACACCGATCGCCTCTCCCAGATCCACGAGGGGCAGCAGACCATCCACTCGCCACGCGCGCTCACCGACCGGCTCGATCGCGGGCGCCTCGTCGCGCTCCTGCTCGTCGAAGATCTCCCCCACGATCTCCTCGACCAAGTCTTCCTGGGTGAGAATGCCGGCGGTGCCGCCGTATTCGTTCACCACCACGACCATGCTGAGGCGCCGGGCCTGAATCTCACCCAGAATGCGGGTGAGGCGGGCGCGCTCGGGAACGAAGGTGACCGGACGAAGCAAGGAATCGAAGGGGGCCTCGGGCTCGAGCAGGAATTCCTTGGCGTTCACGAAACCGACGATGCGATCGAGGGTGCCGCGATAAACGGGGAGTCGGCGATGGCGCGCCGCCACTACCTGACGCAGCATGGCTTCGCGGGGCAGGTCGGCGGCGAGAGCGACCAGATCCACGCGCGGGGTCATGATCTCGTGAGCGCGGGTCTCGAAAAATGCAAAGACGTTGGACGCGATCGTGCTCTCCCCCGCCGTCAACACGTGACCGCTCTCGACGTCTTCGAACAGGAGCTTGAGATCGCGCCATTCGGATCGAGCCCGGTCTTCGGTGACCCGCAAGGACTGCAGGAAACCGAGCGCGAGTCGTTCGAGCACGCGGGCCGGCGGACCCAAGAATCGAAGCAACGGAGCCAAGAGCGGAATGAGGGTCACGCTGGTTCGGGCGGGCGAGTTCACCGCCACGCCTTTGGGGATGATTTCGGCCACGATCAAGATGACCAGGGTGGCGATCAGGACCGAGAGACCGAGCGCGGCTTCATTGCCGGGCCCCTCCACTTTGCTCAAGATCGCCAGCATCACGCTCGAGCCGGCCACGTTCGAGAGCGTGTTGCCGAAAAGAAGCCCACCCAAGAGACGTTCCGGTCGCGCCGCGATGCGAGCCACCATGCGCTGGCGCCAGGATGAAGATTGCTCGAACCGGCGGAGCTCTAGACGATCCAGGGAGAAAATAGCCGTCTCGCTTCCGGAAAAGGTCCCGGAAAGGACGAGGAGCAGGACGAAGAGGACGGAGAGCGCAATGAGGCTTGGGTTCAATCCGCTGGAATCCCTCCGCCCCTAGTTTCGTAGTAACCAGGATTCACCTGCAAGTACCCCACCCCTCGCCCGCACGAATGCGTCCTCGGGCCACCACGCTAAGACATAATGCGAGTGGAGGTAAGGCGAAAGCTTGTCCCAAGTGTTTCGATTTTGGTACAGTTTTCGCTCGTTTTCGGAGGTCCAGGTTTTAAAGCGCAGCGCTCGTAACTTTCCGAGAGGAATACATGCTCCAGACTCTCCGCAACAACATGAAGCTGGTCCTTTGGATCACGGTCGTGTTCTTCGTGCTCCTCATCTTCCTGGTGTGGG